>Ga0065711_1031034_pt1 | contig 30725 bp, 30 predicted proteins | sample Hoacrofraction12_FD_59098 | JGI IMG/M metagenome (GOLD analysis project Ga0065711, IMG submission 59098) | Hoatzin crop microbial communities from Cojedes, Venezuela - Epithelial fraction 12 v2 (version 2) | ecosystem: Host-associated > Birds > Digestive system > Esophagus > Crop | place... | reverse complement strand
AAAAAAAAAAAAAAAGGATTTTTTTTTTTTTTTTAAAAGGAGAAGAAGCCAATTAATCGAAAAATCTATGGATAAAACATCAGCTTTCTCTCGGCATCGGAGCAGCTGCCCGGAGGTGCGGAGCGTGGTGCTGGGTGGCTGTGCAGGGGGTCTGGCTTTCGGCAGCCGCCTTGCCAGCAGTTTGAGAGAAGGATGCTCTGAGCCTTACACGCAGAACAACCTACACCGAGATCTAAAAGCCCGTGCTCTTATACTTTGATACCATTACTTTCAAGTACTTGAGAAAAATAAAAAAAAAAAGAAAAATTGCCCAGAAAGTGTGGCCGTCTGCCTATTTATCCACAGCTTAACTTCAAAAAGGTGCTACAGGCATACAAAGTTGCGTAGTCTGGCTGTGATAGCAGAGGACTTGGTGATGGCCGGAGGGGCTACAGAAATATCTTGGGTTCTCATCCCCGACGAGACGCTGATTTATTGTGCTGTGTGACCTTGGGCACGTTGCTGGAGCACACGTCACTTCAGCCTCTCCGCAGACACGAAAGGCCGGAGCTGGGCGCGCTGGGCTGGCTGGTGCAGCGCGGGAAGGCATGGGGGGGCTGCTGCTCCTCGCCTTCCCCGCACAGCATCGCAGCTCAGCCCCATGGCCACGGGACCACCGCAGCCGAGGCAAACCGCACTCCGGACGGAGCACAGGAGGGTTTGTTTCTCCTTGACCCCTTTATTCCAAGCTGGCACGTTTTACAGTTAAAAAACCAAATCGAGGACTTATTGCTGCACTGCGAGAGGATATTCCTCAATCCCTAGCAAGGGACCCGCGCTTTAAGAGTGGTTTTATTAAAGACCGCTGGCACGGCGCCGATCTGCTGGGGAGGTGAACCACTTTGGACAGCAAGATGCTTGTCTGCAAGTCACGCCACCGGCAGCTGAAACGCAGGCAGGAGAAGAGATGGAAAGCATTACATTAAATTATACCATTCCAATCTTTTATTTCATGAAGGGAATGTAAGAAGTACAAAGGATGCTAGGCTGACAGGCAGAGGGACAGGAGTCACCATCCGTCCGCAGACCTGAAGACAACGGGCAGCTCCACGGCCCGTTCTGCCTCCCTGCCCCTGCCCCTGCTCAGCTTCACTCTGCAGAGACCACGGCCCGCAGCCAGAAACCGCTCTGCTCTCGGGGACACCACTGCGCTCTCCAGACCAGCCCTGACCTGGCAGCAGACCCAGGGACCAGCACAGGGCCCTGAGCAGCAGCCGCTTCTCCACGGCAGAATGCAGATCTTCAGCTACCCACCCATCATCGTCCTAACCCTGCAGCTGACACAAAATACTATTTTTACGCCACAAGCATGCCCTGTCGATACACACAAACACCCCAGCCCTCCTCTGCTACCCCAGGGCCAAAGGCCGGCTCGGAGGGATGCGGGCTGGTCACCTCGCGCCGGGCAGCAGGAGCAGCGATGCCCCAGAGCAGGCACCGAGCCGCCAGCACGGCTCCCGGCGCTGCCCGGTGCAGCGAGCTCTGGCTCACCCCGCTGTAACGGCCCTCAGGACGGTCATTCGCCTTCACGGGCTCTTTATTGCGCTGTTCTGTCTGTCTATTTTTAACCACTTTAACAATCAGAAAGACAACAACAGGAAATTCTTCCACCGCCCTAGACCTGCCCTAGTCAATATGTCTGCACTAAAAATGGTCTTCATGCAAGGAGCGAAGCCCGGGTAATGACCGCCGCACCACGCACAACGCGGCGAGTGGCAGGCAGCCAAACCAGGCAGCGTCCCACCTCACTGATGATGACACGGGCTTGAGCAAGCTGGCGTGAAGCTACCGCCCGCAGGGGCCTGGCAGGAGCAAAGGGAGCGGGGAACAACGGAGGGGCAGCGCTGGGCCAGCTTCGCTGGAGCCACGGAGCCAACACCTCGCTCCGGTTACAGCAGTCCCCGAGGAGCGCGATGTGCCGGGCTGGCAGGGACCCGCCGGCTGGCACTGCCCCGGGAGGGGGAACACCACGCTGGGGGCTTTGCAAGCCACCCTGCGTCAGGCTGGGCTTTCCAACCAGCCAAGCACGTCGCGCACGCATTGCGAATCGGGCTGCGGGGATACCCGTGTCGCGCGCGGGCTGTCTGGGGAGATGCCGAACGGCTCACCTGAGCGCAGGTGCCACGCACGGGTGACGGCCGTGCAGCCCGGCAGGCGAGGTGCCCAGCTCCCACAACAGCAACCTCCATTTCTCAGCCAGCCTGGCTTCACCCAGCACAAACCCAGAATCTTGTTTGGGAGCACCATAGGGCAGGGCCGCTTTTAACATGATTCCCCCCTCCCCAGGTGCAAAACACCCTGGCAGAAGCCTGGCCATGAGGAGGTGAGCGCTTATCCTCAAGCCAGGCTTGGCAGAAAAACCGTGTCATTGCCAAACGTAAGCCCTCACATAGCAAATATGAAATATAATAAAACTAGCAGTCACCCCTGAAATAAATACGCTCCTCAACACGTAGGGCAAAACCTGTGCCGAGCTCCAGGTTTCAAACCCGCTCCGCTTGCAGCTCCGGGGACCGGCACAAAGGTGACTAACGACGAGCTGCAGCCAGCCCCGGGGCCCGAGCCGGGCAGCGGGCTGCCGAGACCCAGCGGCTGCAGGGAGATGTGGTGGGACAGAGACCACCACCCGCGGCTCGTCCACGGGCAGCCCACGTCACCAGCGGGGAGCGGGAGCCGGGGACAGCGGCACAGTGACACAAGAAGCAGGGAGGCGACAAGAAACATGGTGGCTGCCCTAATTCCTGGGGCGAGTGCCCTGCTGCTGGCCCAGCCGAGACCCTCAGCACCTCCCAGTCCCACCATGAAAGCTCTGGGCCAGGAGAGCAGGGAGATGGGATGGATGCCCACGAGCCAGGAGCCGAGAGCAGCCCAGGAGGAGCTGGCAGAGGACGTGGGGTGGGAGCTGGAGCAACAGAGCCTCCAGCTCCTCCCTGCACAGGGCCACCTCTCGTTAAAAGGAGGGATTAACGAATGTCCAGGGTGTACAAGTGCTTTTAGTCTCCTATTCAAAGCCTGCGTACCTGCGGCAGAGCCACCCGAAGCCGGCATGCAGGCGCCCGTTCAGCTCTTGGAGCAATTGAATTATCTCCAGTGGAATCCAGCGCCGGCCAAAGAGACAAAGTTAAATCGTAGCAAGGTGCAAGTGCCTGGGAATGTAATATTCCTGATAAATGGCCAGATGACATGTGCTGTTCTACAATCTAAGGTGCAATTTGGGCGATGACAATAGTCCCCGGAGTTTCCATTTTCAAACAGCCGCTCAGTTCAATCCAATCCATGTCAGAGCGGCTTTGCCGAGGTGAGTAAGTAGAGCTCATTTGTGCTATTACATGGGGAGCAAGGAAAAGGACCGGAGGAGTTGCTTGAAAATGAAAAATAGGAAAAAGAAGGGTGACTGGAAGAGTCGCAGCCCGGCTGGGACGTGCACGGGGCAGGGACGGTGCACGGGTGAGCATCGCGCTGAGCGGCCCCAGCCCCGCGCCGGCGCGGGACACGCGTGCCCGTACCTGGGCCGGCACCACGGGTACCCTCGTGCAGGAGCCTGGCTTTATCTCCGCATGCCGGTGTTCCTTCAGCAACCGTATGATTATACTGTAATCACGATGACACTGCTCCCGGGTACGGCAAACAGCACCATCATTAAAAAATTCATTTCAAAATCTTCCTGGAAGCTAATAAATTTTACAGCAGTTTCAATCCTTTCTCATTGCAACAAAGAAAAGCTTAGTTCCAGACAAATTAAAAGTAAATTGATTGCCTTAGGGGAATCTATTCAAATATCACTTTTCCATGTTAGAAATCTCTTCCTGAAACAAGAAGAGGAAAACCAAGGAGAGCCAGCACGGGAACGATGTGGAAAAGCAAATCATTAAATCTCAGTTCACGAAACTAAGGGGGCTGGGGAGGGGGGGGGAATCGAACTTAAAATAAAATGCAAATGTCTCACTGGGGTGCAGGCCTAACATTTGTGACGGAATTTATGAATAATAAATATGAATAAATAGTAAACATGAAGGGATCAAACATTGCTGTTGATGTTTACTCACGGTTAGCCATCTTTCATGGACAACGCGCAACTGCATTATTTAACACTCCTCTTCCAGCTACTCTGGGGTTTCTTTTCAACTCCAAGCACCTTAATTTTCTCGGGTACGTGTGCCACAAGGCGCCAGGCACGTCCCCGAGCCGCCGTGCAGCACCCAGCACCCTCGCCACGCCGGCGGAGCCCACCTGCCCTCCAGCCCACCGGGAGCAGCTGCGCCCGGCTCGGGAGCAGCCATCCGCCGCATTATGCTTCAGATAAAATAATAAGCTCGAGCAAAACACAAACAGTCCCCAGCCATGGTTGATCATTTGTCTGTAAATTAAGACTCTGCACCTCTCCCTTATCTCCTGTAATAGCATAATATCAGGAAACGAGAGGTGGGGAATAGTGTATTATAGTTTTGACCTATGGGCTTGCACAGAGCCTCCTTCGCCGTTCCTAATAAGAAATCTCCAGCCTATGCAGAAATGCAATCCTGGTGTGGCTTCCCTCGCACAACGCTCGGAGGATACCACTAACCAGGGACAGTGACAAATGCTCTTTACTGCAACGAGCAGCCTTTCTTTTCCTCTCTTTTGCCATTGTTCGGGATTTATGCAAGCTAAAAAATGCTTTCTTTTTAATCCTGGATTGTCTGTCCCGACACAGGAGGTTAACAGTGCTTGGATGAAGCAAATGCCTGCGAGGAATTATTTTAACGAAACAAGGGATGTGAATTAGATTAATTTATCAGGCCGCTGCTGATAAGGACCCATGGCTGAATGCAGCTCATGGGAAGCGCTTCTGTAATGGTCAACAGAGAGCCGCGACGGGGCTCGCTCCCGGCTGCTGCAGATACACACAGCTCCCAAGCAGCACCAAGGTCCCACACCGATTTACACCAGCCAGGTGTAAATCACCTTCTCCCCTGCTCTATGCTACCCTCAATAACGTGGTTCCTTCCGCAGAACGGTCTCTGGATTAGGGATGAAGACGGACACACCGACACATCCGGGGTGCCCGGCTGGCTACACACCGGAGGGCTAAGGACAGATTTGATGCACAAGATTTTCTCCGGAAAAATGCCTTCCCCGGCACGCCGAAGCCTTTGGGATGAGCAGGCGGCTGTGGGGAGGAGGGCGATCACCCGAAGCAAGAGGAGCTGGTGTTTGGGCACGCCGGGCACCCTGGCGGAGCCAGAGCCAGCAGGTATCACTGGGATGCAATTTAAGGCTGGCTGCCCCCCCGTTACCCGGGACTGCGGGCCAGTCCCCACCTCATTCACACAGCAAAATCAATTCTCCTTCACAGGGCCGGTGGAACACACCATTTAAACTCCAATTAATCGTTTTCTGAGGACTTAAGCGGTCCGTAGAGCTCGTGCCAGCCCCAGAGCAGTGGGGCTTTCACCTCCAAAACTCTGCTACTCACGCCTCGACACAGGGCTCATTATCATCCTAACCGGTGTCGGGATGCAGGATCCGGTCCTCGGAGAGGAGAGCGCTCCGGGATCCGACAGACCTTTTCCATCTCGAACCATTACGGCTCCGTGATTCATAGGCACAGCTCCCATTAATGCTAATGGCAGTCACTGTGCTGCCTGCACGAGCGCAGAATACAACCCTTTGACTTCATTACTGGAATTCAATTTCATTAACACTAGATACAGAGGGATTGTCCTAAATACACTCTTTCTTATATTTTTTTCATGTTAATGTAACCATTTGAGTATATTATACCCTGCAGAGATGGAAACATTTCTAGTCTGTTTAAACACATTTCCCACAATTGGGAGCAAAACTTTGTCTCCGTTTATGCCTTTGACACCAGCTGCCTTCCATTTAATGGGACTTTAGTCACTACAGCAAATGAATCCAAAGGTTACTTTTTGCCACCATTGTCAAATCTGAAACAGAGAAATTCACATATTCTGTCCGGGTAACATGGGACCAGCCAAGCAGCCACACTCCAACAGCAGCAATAAATCGAGTTATTACCCTCTCCCACTCAAAATTAGGCATTGCTCAGAAAACCGCTACGCGAGGATTCTGATAAAAATCCAACACAACAGAAATCACAGCTGGGGGAGATCAGCAGCGATTCCCAGCCGCTTGCACGGGGCCAGCCCCTGGCCCAGCGCCCGCCGGAGCAGCATCCCTGCCCTCGCCGAGCCGTACCGACGGACACCCCTCATGGCGAATGCGTCACCGCAGCCTTCTCCGGCACGGCGAAGGAGAACAACCCATCGCCACCCTCACCCCGCAGGGATGCGGCGGATGGGACCCCCGCCTCCCCCCTCCTCCTGCGCAGCCGCCCGGCGCGGCTCTCCCTTCCCTGCGAGGTTTCTGGTGCTTCCACACAACAAGTGAGAAATAAAGGAGCCGAGGTTAGAAACGCTGATACATAATTTACTCCTATTATCAAGATTAAACACATCTTTGCATGCTTAGCATAAAACAACTGCCTTTCCTCAGATTTCTCAAGGACATGCATAAACTTCATTATTATCTAAATAATCAAAAGAGTATTTCAATAGAATATTTAACTGTCTGCCTACTGGAAACTCACAGCCTTAATCTAACACTGATCCTCTGTTGTCCTTCATGTAAATATTGTTGGGACGTCAGCCAAAGCCTAGGGAAGTGAGCTTCATCTTGGTGGATGGGAATCTCTCGTGTCAGATACAGTCAGCCTGACTAATGAGACCTACAGCTTGCCAAAACCTACAGCCTCGCTGTCTGTTCCAGCCATTGAACGCGCTCAGAAACCCAGTGGCACCAGCCCAGCAGTCTACAGATCCCAATCAACTATCAATAGCTTAAGTGTAAGTGATTGTGTATGAAGTACGAGCCAAATGTGTTTCCTTTTTCAGTTTTAGGACCTCCAGTATTGTTATTGCACCAGTAATGCTTGCACGGAATTAATCATAGACGTACCCACAAGGCAAAACATTCTGAGGAGCTCTTTGTACTTTCTAAAAGTGCGCAGCTCTGAAGAGCGGAGGGAGCTGGAAGGCTTCCCAGCACGATGGGGCGTTCCCCACCGTCAAGAGACAGTTAGGGAATTTTTCCCTTTTTCTTTTTTTTGAACCAAAAGAGTTGGTTGCTGGCCATCCTTCATCATGACATTGACCTCTCACTCCTCCACCCTGGAGCCCAGTGTTATCCCCTCCCTGGTGTTCTACTTTTAACTCTTTTTCAGATGAACACAGGGCTTTTCCATGCGGGCGGATCCTCTCCTCCGAAGCACAGGGATGTCCCACGATGAGATGCTGGCCTAGGGTGGCGGGTGCATCAGAAAATCCCTCAGGGAACTGGGATGGCCATGAGGACAGGTCTGCAAAAGCTGCTTTACATTGTCCAGCAGCCAAGAGCACCCACAGTGTGATCTGGCACCATGACTCACTGCGACACAAGGACACTCCTGTTCCTCTCTGCCCTGGCCACGGATCTACACGGAGGGCTCGAAGGAGGCCCCGGCTCCACATCAATGAGGGATAACAGCGATGCCAGGGGAGCACTGGCCTCAGGTCAGACTGGCTCCATGGCCACCAGAAGAGATCATGACACTGCCAAAGTCTGGGAATCTGGCCCATTTAACTCAGCAGAAATTTCGTTCTGGCAATGGAGTTTACCTTCATTAATTGAGTGATCACAGTGTATAAATACACACATAAAATTACTGTAAGGTCAAGAGTCAAATCTAAAACCTCATTATAAGCCAAGGGAAACTACACTACCTGCAAGTCATGGACAAGCTCAATTTCCAGCAAGTCAGGTGGAGTCATAGAATCACAGAATCATTAAGGTTGGAAAAGACCTCTCAGATCATCAAGTCCAACCATCAACCCAACATCTCCATGACTGCTAAACCATGTCCTGCCCATCCCATCCCATCCTTCCCCATCCCCCCCTGCCCCATCCCTGTCGGCCCCGCAGCCATGGGGGCAAGATGGAGAGAACAAGCCCTCGAGTTTGTCTGGGGCTGTAGACTGAAGAGCCGCGGGGAGACAGCTGAGCAATGGGAATGGAAAATCAACATATTTTCATGACCGGTGTGAGCATTGCAGACAAAGTAGTCAGCTCCACAGCTCCAGCCCTCCTGGCCAAGGTGATGCCAAGCCATGGGTGCCCGGGCACTGACACCAAGTCTGAAGCAGGGGGTCCGCACGCCGCCCCGGGGTCCTGCCCCACGCTCCCATCCTGTGGCTCCGACGCAGGGGCAGGAGGCTCCTGCTCCCTGAGGTGGGCTGCTCCAGCCCAAGCTCTGGACTTCTGGCCCAAGCTCTGCCTCCGATGATTTCCGATTTCTCCAAGGCGCGTTTCTGCAGTGCTGCCCCGAGGTCAGCTGGATTGTGTTGGCTCCCAGCCCTAGTTCACAGGGCTGTCAGCTAAATCACACCTCAGCATCGTTACTCCTGGTGACGGGTGTGACAGACAGACAGAACCCAGCTGGATTTTCAAAACCTAAGCACTTTGCAATACTGACAGGCAAGAAAAAGAAAAACCCACCAACCCACAACCCTCTTAGTCTGAGAGGGTTTTCTCTGGAAATACCCAAAGCTAGTAGGTGTAAGACCCCACAAAGCCATTCCTCCTAAACCACTTTTCTGACCAAACCTTTTAACTGTCACTGGGAAATGAAGAGCGCTAAGTACCAACCCTAGCCGGCGTTACCCGACTAGTCTAGACCCCACCGCATCCTTAACCAGCCTTTCTTCAAAGGGATAAAGCAACGCCGAAATGACTGATGTAATTTGGTGCTTTCAGACAGAGTTAGCGCGCGGAGGAGTCAAGTCCATCACATCGGAGATCACCACAGGGCTGCGGCAGCCGCGAAGACGCGGTCGGTGCCGGGGCTGAGCCGCCGGCCAGGCGCCCGCTTCTGCGGCAGGAACACGAGATGCGCCAAAAGCAGGCAGGTTTAACCCAAACATGTCCCTCTGTGGTGGGAATCAGCCTGATGTTCCTCTCCCCAAGGACAAGTAGGGGGATGCAACAGGAAGGCAGGCAACGCGGCCCCGCAGTAATTCTGCCGGAGCCTCTCCACAGGGATCCACCCTCGCTGTCTGCGGCACACAGATGTAATGCTGCTTCTTTGCCACTGCACGCTCGCCTCATTTCTAAAACACTTACACATGCAGCATGCATTAGAATTAAAAAACCATTAAACCTCGGAAAGGAAAAACTTTGACAGGATGCGTAATATACTAAGTATAATTAATTAAATTGGATGAGGCACTGGGGGACGAGAGAAGAGTGGATGGAGACTGTTCTTGGAAAAGGGATGGTAATGCACTAATGTTCAGTGTGTGCCATTAAGTAAGAAACAGCCTTGGAAGAGGCGAGGATGAGCGACGGGAGCTTCGAGAGACGGCACCAGCCAGTTGGGCACCTCGGATGCATAGCAGAGAAGGCAATAGCATGAAATGCGGCCAGGTAGAGCTCTAAAAAAATGATCACAAAGGTGGAAAAGGCACCAGAGAGATGGAAGAGCAAAAATGGCATGAAGCTTGCTAAATAGGAATGCCCTACCAGTGACAGCCTCCTCCAGAGAGCATCTCTTGACCCCCCGCAAGGGCTCGGGGCGATGGACCACCTTCACCGCCCAGCACCAGGTCCTCGGGGCTGGCACAGGCATCGTGGCAGGCAACAGGAGATTCTGCAAAGCATCTGGCTCTCTGTGGGGTTGTTCTTTAGTTATTCATCCCCCCGGGCGCGACTCCTTAGCGTGGGTAGCACCCTGCTGCATCCTTGCCCGTCGGAGGTGGGGTGGGAAGCAGCAACCAAAGCCGGGGCCGGGGAGGGAGCATCAAAGGCGGCCCCAGCCGACACAGCAGGCACAACACGATGAGACAGCCACAGTCTGGCTGTTCAGCAGGACAAAGTTTTAACAGGCTTAACAACAGCATCAGCACTGATCATTAGGCAATTACAACTGCTGAAAGTTGACAAAGCACCAGGACCAAATGAATTATCTCCCCAAATCCTGCAGGCAGGAGCACGGAAAAGAGAAAAGTCATCGTCAACAGCCTCTGATAGCTCACCAGGTGCAGAAGCAGTCACTGAAAACCAAAGGGCTGCTCATTTACTTGCTGTTTGGAGAGATAAAAGGGAAAGTCCAGGAAATGAGGTCTTCAAAAACAGTCTCATCATTTAGGGAGCGGTGGGAGGGAAGGTCCTGGAAACACTGATACAGCCAGGCTTGCTCAGCCCTTGGGGAAGTCTGATTCAGCGAGGAAGGGACTGTGTGTGTTCGGGAAGGGAAGGCAGATTTTGGCCGGGGCAGTTCATTCCTGAATCATCCCCAGCGTGGTTACTTGCTCAGTTCTGCACGTTCCTGCACTGCAGCCAGCGCCGGGCGAGGGGATGGCCGCAAGCTCCTCTCCTTGTCAAAGCCCACTCCTCCAGGGATCTGCAGCGCTCAATCCACGCGGGACCGCGGCGACTCCCTGCTCGGCTCCCTTGCAAACCACGGGATGCTCAGCTTTGTCACGCCGTGCTTCTCAAGCACAGCCCTTCACTTTGAGTGACTAGGCACGCTTGCAGGAAAAACATGCAAATGTGATTTAAAGACTCTAAGTGATACAGAATATATCACATCCCTTGGGAACCTGTTCCAGGGGGTAATTATTCTAATTCCTAAAATCATGCATCTCATTTGCAGCTAGAATTTTCTGAGGCAAACCTCCATCCTCCAGCAGCAGCTCTGCCTTGTTTGCTGTATCAGACAGATGCTCAGTAGCAGATATCTTCTCCCCGAGTTCACTTCTGAACACAGGCTGAGATGACCGATGTCTCAAGCAAAGTCCAGAGCATGTCCCCCGAGGATGCCAGCTCTCCTGGGTCCTATTTCAAGCCCAATGGTCTCAGCTACAAGAGTCCTGCCGGATTCAATGGGCTCTGAGTCAGGTCCTAAATCTCCAGACACGTGTTTGGAGAATGAAAGCCAATGCCTTCAGCTATACCCAGAAGCTCCTGATGCAGAATAGCCTCCAGAAAGCAAGGGGACATTTTTGCACCAACAAAGCAACTCCTCTCCACCCGACGTGCCAGAGCTCGGTGGTCCCTGCAAGGCACGTTTGCCCGGTGCAGGGCTTGCGTGGATTTTGTAGTGAATTAATTGGATGTATCTACCCAACAACAACAGAGGAAGACTGACAAAGCAGAGGTCGGGTGATGGGGGAACTGCAGGTGGAATTGTTCATTTTAATTACTTGTCTTCATTAAGGTGAGGTTCCTGGATCCTACAGCGATGACTAATGGGTCGAAATATTTGCATGAGTGAATATACTTCCACGAAAGGATGCGTGGCTAAAGGGTGGCACAGATACGGAATTTTCTTTGGATTTTACAAGGGTGCTTCCACCACAAGATGAAGTGACTTCGCAGAGCCCAGCAGCGTACCAGAGCGGAGCAACCCTAGATGCAAGTTAAACTTTTTTATGAGGCCTAAAAGTGCCCAGAACAAGCACGGCTGAAGGTGGGAATAAGTGATGAACAAGGTAAAACAGGGGTTATACTCCAGCTACTTGTGCCTCCCTGGCGCCGGAATGAGTTGGATACAAGCGTCACGGCTACCTGTCCTCCTGACAGCACCGAAAGGAAACTGAAATTTGGAACTAGCCAAACACATTCAATTTGCCTGAATAATTTAGGCTGCTGAGTTGTCACGTGCGTCATGGAGTGTCATCGAGAAAAGCTGTACTGCAGAGGAAAGGTCTGTAAATCAATGCATCTGAGGGACCAAAACTGATCAGAGAGCGGCTGCAAAAGCACTGCCTGCCTGAACAGGGGCAGGACATGGAACCAACCGGCGAGCAGCCCCGGCTCCCAGGGATGGCTTCTCAGGAGCCTGCGGTAGGAGACGCAGTGAGGCCGGGCAGGGTGGAGCAGCGAGAAGACAAGGCTCCCCTTGGAACATGCTGGTACGTCAGCGGCACCGATAACTCAGCTGGGAAACGCAGAGAATGAAAGCCATATGAACGGCCAGTATATACACAGTGCCACCTGAGTGTGCCAGACCCTCCCCGAGGGTACTTATACCCTCCGTTAACGCACCCACTGCTCCCAAAACCGCTTCTGGCTCTCTGAATTTTCCTGAATTACCACTTTGCCAAATTCCTCTTCCCGAGCGGGAGCTGCCCCTTTGTAACTTCTCACCGAGCTGCATCAAAGGCAGAAGCCCAGTGAGCTGACTCGAGAAAGCCGCTGCTCTCGCGGGGCAAACCCGGGGGCTCCTTGCCTGGCTCGGGAGCACCTCGCCGGTTAAACCAGCTGACTGGAGAACGCGCCCGAGCAGCCGAGGCGGCACCGTCTGCTGCGCTCGCACCAGCCACCCTCCTGCCTCATCCCGCTAACGAAGCCGACACTTCCACAGCAGCCAGAGGAAATCAAGTGCCCGACCTATTTTGGCTTACAAGCGATGCAGACACCCACCTTCCTCGGGCTCCTCACAAAAAATTCCCAACCAACGCTCTTCGCTCTTCCATTTTCCCACAAAACGGTGCGAGAACAACCGCAGAGCCTCCTCTCTCCAGCATCAACTCACCTCTCATCCCCACCAGCCGCAGGCACCCCGCAGGACGCGGCCCCCCGCCTCACAGCCCCCCCCGGCGCAGGAACCTCCGGTGACCGTCCCCGCAGCCACGTGCCGTGTGCCCGGGCGGCTGCGCGGCCCCCGAGCGCTTCCGTATGACGCCAGGCGGCATCCGCGGTGAAATCTCACCAAAGGATCCGAGATCGTTTTCTCCAGCTGGGACTGATTGAATACAGCCCGGGCACCGGATGATGTGGGAAATCAGTCGTAGCCGAGCACAAATTGCATGCATAGAGGTAATTACTGCAGCGCAAGGTTGGTAGCACCACTACCCACATGACAGTATATCTCAGCAATTTTCATTTCCTATTGCTTCAATTCAGAGAGTGTTTTTTCACCTTTTTTTTTTTTTTTGTGGTTCAATTTTCTCCTTTTCCTACAGGGACCGACGTTAACCCAGGATTTCTTCGGGATAAAGCTCCGCTTTCACTACAGCCAGTCATTCCCCACACCCAGATGTCCTTCTATTTACTGCACCCAGACCTCGAGCCCAACCCGTCTCGACCCGACTCCGCTTCCCTGCCCCGAGCGTGGCTGTCGCTGCCCGAAGGTGCAGTGACACAGCGGTGACCGCCGGTCACCCGCTGCCATGTGCTGTCACCCGCAGCCGGCTGTGGATATCGGTAATGAAACACAACGGGCGAGTAGCTAATGAAGCTGGTTACAAAGCAAGCCGTTCTCCACACTTGAAAAAGGGCGAAAATATGATAAAGAAAATGGAACAAAACAGGGTTTCTTCTGAAAAATAAAAACACTAAGAGAGCTAATGCTGAGAGTGGGGAAGCTGATCATTACTATTACAGAAATTCAGCAAAAATAGGGCCACATTATGCTCACTGTGATTATACACATTGTGGCCAGCATATATCTATAATATACTTGCTGCAGAGAACTTATTTTCCAAACAGACACCGGGGTTAAATGCAGGATGGAAGGGGAAATCACCGAGCAAAGGCAACAGCCGGAATCCCAGCCCAGCCCACTCCGCTGCATACCTGCGTGCCCACCGTCAGGAACGGCTGCCAAACTTCTTCATAATTCCGTGACCCATTTAAAAACATCTACTCTCTTACATTCATCTATGCTCTATGAGAAATAAAATATAGCGCTTGTAAGTTTTGAGTGGCAGCCCTTCCCTGAAGACGGATAAAAGCTGCAAGTTCTCTTTGCTGTTTGGTGCCAATTATTGCAGAGTTTTGACTTATATATTATTACATAGATCATTTAGTAAAACAACCTACCCACAAACCCAGTGGTATATCTCCCTTCAGCAGTTTTCTGCTGGAACCAGAGCAGTTTAAACGCTCACCCATACACTCCATATTTCAGAGCCAGGCGAGCTCCTTCCCCCGCACCCAGGGGAGATGCAGTCCCCTGCCCTACAGCTCTCAGCAGCGTGCAAGCGTAATTAAGAGAGCTCCAAATGATTTATCTTTATTGCACTCATAAAGTTGTTTGCATCACTTTTCAGGGAAAAAAACCCAGGCAACCGACTGGTACCACCCCGTCCAGGGATGCCGGTCCAGCGCCGGACCCGGATCATCCCAGAGCTGCCGGATGCACGTCTGGATGGCGCGGGACAGGGTTTCACCTGATGGCAACCACCCACGCCCAGGAGCCTGCTCCGAAACCCGCCGCGCCGGGCACCCCGCGCCCGCCGAGCCCAGGGTCAGCGCGCTGCTTGCGGTGATTACTCCTTTAATAAAGAGCTCTGTATTTTCCAGCGGCTGCAAAATTGATGCGGGTTGCCATGGTAAGCACACACTTTCCCATTTAGTAGAATAATAGACAGCTTTGTATAATTCACTGATTTCGGATGATTTCTCACCCCAAGAGCAAGTCGCTCAAGTTACATAAGTCACCTGTTGTTTAGTCAATCTGGCAATTTTAATTAGAATAAATTTTTGTGATTCCTCTTTGCAACACTTAGAGCTGCTCTGCCACCAGAATGCGGAGATGTCTGTAAATTACACAGGCTCCAATCACATCTTTTTTTGCCTTTTTAATTACAGTAACATTGCAGCATTAATCACGTAAGCCTCTGTTAAACAAGTAACAGCCATCCTCCATCATAATTAAAAAGAAAGGCCAAGCAAACAGGAGCTTTGGAGTTTACCATCTTTCCTCTGAAAATTGTATTTTACCTTAAGAGTTTCACAAACAGTAGTTTTATTTGGCTCTAATTAGTGTTGTGAAGGAAACACCGAAAGGTTAATAAGAGATGGTTAGTTTGTAATGCAAGTTTCCCAGTGCCAGCCCCAGCAGTTCAGTCTGTTTTCAGAGTCATTAACGATGTAGATTGATTACAGGAGGAGATCAGGAAGTGCTGGCTTGCTGCGTTAGCAGAAGGTTCAGTTTTATTCATATACCTTCCCTACTGTTAAGTAAGATGGCCATTACCTTGACCATTTTGCTGGTCTTAACTGCTGTGAGACAGAAAGTGTTAATGGTTTCCTTAGAGGTTACTGACAAAGGAAAAAAAAAAGTCCACATGAGCCTTTTTTTGGCTTGTTTATAAGGGAAAAGGAAGCTGCAAGCTTGATTGAACTGTTTATTTATCTTGGAAATATTTGAAAATCCAAGTATTGTGTCGTGGTTTTGGAAAAGGATGCTTTGGGAGGGCCAGGGCTAGCACCGCCCCGTCCTTCAGCTGAACCCTGACAGGCATCTTCTCTGCAAACCTTCTGCTTGGGCTGGAGTTGCGGAGCAGTCAACAAAACCAAGCACAAATAGAAGGTGAAAGCCTCTAATCAGAAATATCACTTCTTCGTATCTCCTCCAAATTGCTCTCCAGTCACCCAGCAAAAATATGGGTAAACAACAACTAAATTTGACAAAATCTCATTAAAAAGTGCGATAAAACACTAGAAACCCTCCAACTTTCTGGGCTGACCATGCATCCATTACAAACCTACACAACAGGGCACAGATCCAAGTTTTAATTTTCCTCGTGAAGTTGCCAAAATGTTCACATCTGGTGAGTGTTTTCTGTGCTTGGATGGAAAGGACTTGAGGATCTAAAGGTTACAACTCCTGTGACCCTGGACTGAGTAACTTCAGTGATGGAGACACTGCAAGAGTTATCTTTGATGGGAGGAACCCGAAAACTGAAGAAAGAGTGCCAGGAATGTGGGATATATGAAAATGCTTCTTCTGCAAACAAAGGCGGTTACACATCTGTTTGTTATTTAGTTCTGCTGTTGCAGAAGGGGATTGGCATTCATTTATCGTGACAGACATGACTTCAGTGTCACCCCTGCCCCACCACCAGTTTCCAGCGAGGAGTTCTCCAGGCTGTGCTCAACACTGCAGAGCTACGAACCTAAGGAAGAGACAACACCAGAGACCCCTCTGTGCCAGCCAGAGTGTCCGTGCGTGGATGGTCCCTCCTCGAGGGACCGGTGCCCCGCTCTGCTGTGACGCAAGGCAGCGGCGGAGGGAGCTGAGCCCATCGGTGGGGTGGCCCGACCCACTGCCCCACTCTGCCTGCCCAGATCAGTCGCCAAAGACGGAGCTAAGCACCGGGCAACGATAAGGGCTAACTGAAGAGAGACTTGTTAGTCTGAGGGCTTGATGGCTTTTTCCCCAGTTACATTCACTGGTCTAACAAGAGATACCATGTCCTGCTGCAAGCCCGCCAGCAGGAGCAGGTACGTGAGGAGGATGGAGAGAGCGTGTACAGAAGATTCAGTAACCACCATGCAGCCATCCACGGGCTGACTTAGCGGCTCGGTACGTAAGCATTTAAAAGCATAAGAATTATAAGACAATCAACGCCTCTTCCTAAAGCCCAGCTTACCCACTCATCATAAAAATCCTTCTCTGGGGTTTCAAAGTACTGCGAGAAGCTGGCTGCTCCCTCCTGGCTGGCCACTGCAGGAGCACCACTGAGCTCGCCGAGGCTGCGTGACTGAGAGATCCCCGCAATAATACAGAAATCAGAGGAGCTGTAATAATTGACATTGCCCTGTAAAGAAAGCTTACAGCGTTTATCCATCTTAAGGAATGTGCTGTCATTCACATACGAATGTTCTACTTTATGTCTTGAGCTGCATATATGAATACAAGAAAGCAGGTATTTCTACTAATTTGCAGAAACTTCCAGAGAAATGCAGCTGTATTTCGAGCCTCCAAAGCCCTAGAATATGTCACTTAGGTCTCCATGTACATACAGCTCTACAGAAAGGCTTTTCTGCAGAGTAAAAGGGAGTTGCAGGTGGAACGACTGCTGGAAATCAGCTTAAAAAATCAACAGTTCCTAATACCTGTGTTTGCCTCCAGCTAATGCCATTAGTCATGTTCCCAGTTCACAGCTGAAATGCACCCAGATACTATGGAGATGAGCATAAGAACCAATTGGAATATTCTAGATAAAGCCTGATCCCCTAAATGACGATGTATCTGCATAATTTGGGATGAAGCCAGCAAGCAAAGTTTCGGTGAATACCATGTGCCCAGCTCTCCTTTACATCCAAGCCTATTTCTACACTGTGCCACGGTACGAGGAAGACTTAACGTAAGCATTTAACTATAACTCATTTCTATTCAAAGAACCCTTCGTCTTGCCGGAGTTTATGAGATACAATTAAACCACCTATGTGAGCAAAGTTACTCAAATGTGGAAATGTATGCAGGATCAGGTCTTTCCAGATGACATTTCACGCCAACCTTTACTGCTGATCTGGCACCAGAAAAATGGAAGTGATGCTTTTAGAAGCAATTCTGTAGAGACACATTACTGACATTGCTTAAAAACCCTCTCACTTTGATTTTAAAGCTTTTTCACTATTTAATGGCTGCGGTGACTGTTTCTAACACTGGCTTTTTTATGATTAGTGTGTGTTTATTCTTTTTGTACTTTCTTTTAGATTCTATTTTTATCTTCAACAGCAAATCACTTCTTCATTGGGCCAACAATTTTCCTTCTATCACTGATGGTAAAAAGTACTGGTCAGCACTGGGAATTAGGATAAGTTTGAAATCTGTTACTTCTAACATTAAAACCACATATTCAAAATAGTTCCTTTCTGATTCCTATGCTGGCAAGAGCTCCTATAACTTACAGAGTACAAGTATGGCTCTGGCTCAAGGCAAGGTAAAAAAGGTAACAGAAAACATTTAAGCAGATCTAGGTGCTCATACACATCCACACCAAGAAAACAAGCTATGCCTGCACAAACGCTGTGTTTGGAAGAGGGCAAAGGGATTTAAAAAAAAAAAAAAGTCTCAGTATGAGTAAAACCAAGGGAAGAATAACTACCTGAATCACAAAACAGAGTATCTAGCCTCAAAGATGCTAATTCAGGTCCTGAGGGATCTAATCAACCTCTTTGTTGAAGTAAAGATAAAACTTTTTGACAGCAAATGCTTTCTGATAAAATGGAATTTTCAATTACCCTGCGAAACATCTGGTCCATGCTGCCATTTCCCGGGAAAAGCACCGCCACTTTCTGCAGTGTTGGAAAACATTTCAGGCTGAGATTTCCCCACGTTGCTTGGAGGAACGGGCGTCAGGAGCTTCAAAACCTGACAGCAAAGCTCCCGTAGCTGCTGGCATCGCCCACCACTGTCCCACAGAGGCGATGCCATTGGTGGGTCTCCACCGCACACTTCACCCCCTTGCTGGAAATCAGGGGTTCCTCCAGTGCTGGACTTGGAGTCCAGGTTACACCAGGACTTAGAGAAAATCCACCCCATGTTGCGGTGAAACAGGCCAAGATATGACAGGGGACCCTGGGATTGACACCCATCCTCCAACAGACTTCTCCACCCAACCCAAAACGCCGCTGAGATCCAACAGCCACTTGAAAACCTCCCTTCCTCAAACAAATCCATCTGGAAATTCAGCTGAGGACACTGTTAGGAAAGGAGTGCATATAAACTTCTAGCAGCGCTTAACACCTCCACGAATAAACAAACAATTAAGCGGCAGCGAGGCAATCGCGAAAGGTGGAGCGGTGCCGGTGCCCGCCTTCCTCAGCGTCCCATTTGGTATCAATTAGCAGGGGAAGGAAAACAATTCTGGGTGATAATGAACTCCAAATTGGGTACATATTAGAGCAATTAAAGCCACCTTTTCAGCTGATGAATTTATAATCAATAATTAAGATCCTGAGGTAAAGAGGGACTGGGCAGAAGTCCTGCTCCCAAAATAAGCGATGTGGCTGAGCTCCAGGTGATGCTTCTGATGAGCCACTGCTGCCCACTAAAGCTTGACACCCTCCACACTACATTTTGCCATTTTTCTGGAAATCTAGGTCATTTGCAAAGGAAGAGAATGGGCTCCTGCCAGTGGGACTGGCAGCTGGTGTCACTCCCACCCAAGCTTGGCACCAGAGCAGTGAAGGGGTAGAGGTCCCAAGGCCACCTGAGCATCTGCAGCAGGTCCCCGGGGCTCCCACGGCCACGTACTCACCACCAATGCCAGGCTCACACACTGGCTGATGAACACTAAAGGAGCTTGGACCCCTCCACACCTACCCCACGCCTACCTCTTTCTGCAGGAAATCCAGCATCTCCGTAAGTGAAGGCTGGCCAGACAGGTCCACGCTAACCCCCCCAGTGCCACCACAGCGGGATCATCCTCTATCCCCGAGGTGCAAGGCTTTCTGCCAACCAGCATCTGGCCTCGGCAGATCCAGGATTACCCACCGAGCAGATAAAGACTTCCAAATTACCTGACCAAGTCTGAGAGTTGGCCACTAATGAAGGACTATTGGTGTTAGAAGCTGAGGTCCAAGCCCAGCAGAGCCTGGCCGCAGGGGCAGCTTGCAGGGCACCCAGGCAGGTTCATCAACGCCGACGAGCAAACCCCGGCGCCTCGCCCACCCCGCTTCCCTGGGATGACGCGAGACGCGCTTCGGGCAGGGCCGGCGAGCGAAGGCAAAGCATGGGGACGTCAGCTGCCAGGCTGCCTTTGGCCGCGGACGGTGTGCTCGGGGCGGTGGTCAGCCCACCGGTCCTGCGCGTCCTTGGCACGGAACTTGTGTTTCCCCCCCGCCCTGCCACTCTGACCCGAAAACGGGTAAAAATTACCATGCCAAAACCATCGCTTTAATCACGCGGGAACCGCTGTTATCGCCATCATCTCAGCATCTTGATTTTCCTGATTATTTTCTGCAGTCCCTGCTCGACAAATCAGCTCAGAAAATCTTCTCTGTAACCTTTTTTTTTGGCTTCTGTGACAGTAGCTGCTAACCTCCCCGCCTGCGCCACTCCCCTCATCGCTCCACGAACACCCCGACACCTCGCAGGCGAGGACCCCCTGCTCCTCCGCACGTGGCAGCGTGGGTCCCGCAGGACGGGAGGGCTGGACCCCGGCACCGCTCCCTGCCCACCCGCCTGCGGGTCCAGAGGGACGGCAATGCCGCGCCGACACGCCAGCTTCCTCCCAAAAAGGATCCAGAGCCAAGAGCACCAACCCGCTGGCCATGGCGGGACGGGGAGCCAGGCACACCGGCCGCCTTCTGGGAATACTCTTGATTTTTGGGGGGTATTTTACATGCAATGAGGAGTGCATGTTACATGGATTGGATCGGATTTATTTCCATCTGACTCCTCTGACGAGCTCTGCCTCCAGCTCCTCCTCTTTAACTTATTTGCATTGCTATCTGGTGCACCACAGAGCCAGCACGCAGACTTATCAGAAATGTAATCTCTGTAAAACCCTATCTGCAGTCCATTGAGATTGTTTTTTTGCCCAAGAAATGTGACAAAAAATTAACAGATGTTGCTCAGACCATTCAACGGGACGGGAATCAATTATGAACATTTTTGCTCCTACAGTTATCCCTCACTGCAAATGCATCTTAGGAAACCCTCTCCTGATCGAAATGAAAAAGCATTTCTTTGTAATAGAAGAATAATAAATGATAGCTATCAGCCTGCATTCTCTGACACGGCGACAGTCCGCAGAGAATTAAACTGCCACTGTACAGTTATATAAATGTTTAATTTTTTTCATCTTTGGCCACAGTAGGGTTGTCTGGAAATACATTATCGCTGCGGATGCCATCCCTCTCCAATTAGCGTGGCTGGCAGCACAGAATGGGTAGGTGACCTCCGCGTTCCCCTCCTCGCGGAGTCTTACAGGGTTAACTACGGCCATTTAACAGACTCTATCGAGAATTAATACAGCGATCAGCTTCCCTCCAGAAAAAAAAACCACATTCAGCGGCGCAGATGGCAAGAACTCTCTCTCCCCCGTTTGACTCTTTTATGACAGCAAAACAAAGGCTTTTAATGATGTTTACCATGAATTGAATTAAACAGCTGAAGACCAGTTCATAATCACAGCATTTTGTTTTCATATCCTTAAGTCTTTTAGCAGTGGGGCTTCCAGTTGAGCCTCAGCCACAGCTTATCTCAAGATATAGCCAAGCGCCCCGAGGCTCCCCTGCGCCGGAGCACCAAACCGCACTCCGGCTTCATAATTGAAAAAGACAGGATGTTTGCAGAGGATGTTTGCATCCGTCAGACATTAAAAGCGACATTCATGCCCAAGTACAAACGACGGCCTGGGCTCCGCCGAACTCCTCTGACTTCTTTCCTCTAGCTAGCACCGGGCTGGTTTCGGGGCAGGAATTCACCCCTGCACGTGGGGATGCGCAAGAGCTGACACCCTGTTCGGGGGCAGAAGATGTAAACCCCCGCCCACCGGCCTGAGCTAATCCCTCGTGGGATGCCTGACTAATTGCCTACACGCTCCGCTGACCTCTTGGACAAGTTTCCCCGACGGCACCTGCGCGCGAGCTCCGCTCTGCAGCGTCTGCGCTCTGGAGAGGAGCGCCGGCACGGGCCAGCAGCCGGCACGGCACCGGCAATTCCTGCCCTCGTCCCAGCTTCGCCGCTTGCTCGCTGTCAGGCGGATGCTCAGTGCCTCAGGTTTCCTGCCTGTTAGAGGATAATCCTAACTGCTTGCCCACCCGACAGGCGCGGCGTGAAGGTTAATTTCGATCTACGCAGCACTCTGGCGATGTACGGCGGCGTTATCCCCAGCACGCGCGAAGCATCCTTGTGGTGCACCCACCCAGGTGGCACCAGGGCTGGTGGCGGGGGCATGTGGGGGCCGGAGGGGTGGTGGACAGCCCCCCAGGGCGGACGTCAGCGGCTCACCTTGCTCAGGACCCTGGGACCCCATGGAGGGGACGCTGGTGTTCAGCACGTCGTTGACGGCCGTGTCGCAGTAGAGGCCCCGCTGCACGTCGTGCTCGCTGTCCGTCTGGTCGCTCTCCTCGTGGCCGCTGTCCTTCAGGCTGTTCCCCTCCAAGTCCTTGAACGTGGAGCTGCTGGGGGAGACACAGCTGTGACTTACCGGGTGACCGCAGCAGCGAGACCCGCCATGGCGGCATGGCTGCCAACGCTCAGACTCGTGCCCCGCGGGGACGAGGAGGTCCCCTGCGTCCCCAGCACCCAGCGACAGGGCTGGGACTGCTGGGACTGCTCCCCCAGCTGGGGCCGGGGTGCGGGGGTCGCCCCCTGCTCGGTACCTCTGCACCCCAAAACACAACACCCAGCCTGCACCACCTCGCAGGGTGCTTCTGCCCGGGGGTGAGCTGCTGTGGGCAGTATGGAAGCTGAGAGCGAAGCAGGATCGGAGAATAAAATTGGAGAATAAAACCTATGCATTAAAGGAGCTGTTTCTGTAACTAGGCTCCTCAAGTCACATTATCTCACACTGAAGTTAGACAGGTTTTAGGTTTGTAATTTTTTAGGTTATAGGCCAAATGCTAATCACTTAAAGTTTGGAAACAAAAGTCTTCCCGGAAATGGGAATTTCGTTTCACGATGATGATGCCATTCTTGTTTATAAAAATCACCCGGTCATTCTGGGTCCAAGTTCACCCAGCTTCAAGATATGACCCACAGCTGAGCTCCCTGACATCCCCGGCAAGCGCAGCCACTGCTGGGGGGACCCGAGGGCTGAGCTGCTCCCGAATTTCCCCCAAGGGCTGAGCAGCTCCGTCACCCCATGGCACCCAGCTCCTAGGCTGGAGGGATGGAAGAGTTCCCCTGGGGATCCTTCTGCTGTCACTGCTGCCCTGCGACGGTGAAGCCCCACGCACGGCCATCGGGGCGTCCCTGGGGCCACCGACCCCACACCTCCTTCCACAGCCAGCCGCGGCACGGGAAATCTGTGCCCGTCGAGGGGGATCCACCGGCACCCACTCGGCCCCAAACTTTCGCGCTGGCTGATTTGGCGTGAAACGTCGGTGGAAGACGCGGCCTGTGCTTCAAAGCCCCAACGAGCTGGAGCATTACTTTGAAAAGCCCTTTTGCGTCTCCACGGAAACCAAGCAGACCACCTACCATCTGATGCTTTGCAAAAGCACGCGAGAGGGGAGCTCTGAAACACATATAAATTGGTAAACCTTCAAACATTACCTTTTAAATAAAGATGTCCCTGTTGAAGCCACTGACTTTGATTCCAGGCGACATCAAAGAATTTAAAGTTAAGAAAGCGCCACAAATCTACAATTCATTTGTGTGCGCGTGGATGAGCGAGAGAGGCAGGCAGACAACACAGGAGAAGTACAAATAGATTAATTAAAGCGCTGAATTTGAGGAGATTCACTCACCAAAGATAGAAGAGCTACAACATCTTCATAAAGGCAAAGGATGAACATGATGCCACAGTACGTTACAGAAAATATTTTTTGTTCTGAGGTGTCTGCGCAGCGCTCCCGGCACCCGTTGCACTTCAGATACAAGACAAAGGCAGAAAGCGAGGGGGAACGCTGTCCTACACGGAGCTGCTGTTCCTAACGCGCAGACAACCCCGCGTTACAGCGCGTTTATCTTCCCCGCAGCGAGCCAGACCGTGATGCGCAGCCACAAGACGCGTTCCCGCGGCTGACACTTGGCGACAGGACGGGCAGGTCTCGGGGAACTGGCGGCAGCAGCGTTGCCCAAACAATACAGCCCGGGAGTAAGCCCCGCTGCGGCAGGCGGGAGCGCTGCCTGCCTTGATCTTGGGTGTGAACGAGGAAAGATTAATAGATTTGGGTTTTTTCAGGACGCCTGCAGACTCTCTGGCGAGGAGCAGCGTGGCGCAGGCAAACCGTCTCTCTCGCGGTCGCATTAGCATCGTTAAACATCATGAGCCACGCAGGCAAATATACCTGCCCTTCGCTAGCTGAACCCGAGCTGCTCAAACAATGCGCTCGCAGCTCCCTTACTCCTTATATTTTTAAGATGTAAACAAATGGGATCTCAGCCAGGCAGATAATTGGATTTTTTTACTGCTCAGATCAGATCTCAACAGCTCAGGGCCGGATCCTGCTCTCCGTTACACCCCTGCCTCCGTGCTGGCTTCTGCAGAGCCCCAACAGCCCCACCGGGCATGGGCATGGCCACGGCCGCGGTTCACCCGCCGCACACCCTGGCCGGTCCCCGGGGAGAGGACCGGAGGTGGGCAGAGAGCTGCCGGCCACCCCCTGCGTGGGGACACGGCCCCACGGCCCCGCGCGGCGGCTCCGGACGAGCGTCGATGGAGCTGTGCGTGCCTTCCCGCCTCGGCAAGAGCCGGGCAGGCAGGGGCACGCCTGGCCACCGGCCCCGCGGGGGGATGCTCACCTCCGGGTTAGCGCAGTCCAGAGGGGCTCAACCCGGTAACCCCGGCGTTAACCTCCCCGAGACATTTCCTCGCCACTGGTAAGCTCTGAGGATACCAGTGTTTTACCCAAAGGGTTAAATTCCCCCTCGGGTAATCGCCAGGCTGCAACCGAACTGACGGTTTCCTTTTTACCCGTGCAGGGAAAAAGCCCAGCAAAGTGCTGTTTTGCCTCGGTATTCAAACTAGAACAGCGAGCGTGTATCCAACCCAATTACCTGCCCCCAAATGAGCTTTTTTCCTTCTTTTTCCTTCTTTTTTTTCTCACATGGCAGGGAGATCTCGCCACCCAAATCCATCATTTTACTCCTGTGCATTCAAACAGAATAAACTCTACGAATCTGAAAGTTGTTGGGGTAGCGGCACTCCAGCTAACTCGCTGCAGCTCCCCAGTGCGAAGGCGCCAAAAAGAAGAAGAAGAAAAGCCCTGCCTTCATCGCAAACCAAGAGCAATGGGACTTAATAGGAAGTAAATACTGTTTTTAAAATCAAATGATTACTCTTGAAACGTTTTGCATATTAACAGAAGCAAGCAGTATATAACGCAGTAAGGCAGAACATTAAATAATCGGGATTTGGCTGGGCAAACCCAAGGGCTTTCAGGCGAGCCTACGTACCTTTTTATTAAATGGGCTCTGCTGTTCACGTAGTTGGAATCGAAGGAGTAGTTTTCAGTCTGGAAGGAGGAAAAGAAAAGGGAGATGGTTACAAGTCTGATTTCCCCACGCCTGGGAAGCGCCGGCTTTGCAGGGCCAGGACAAGAGCCAGCACAAAGCCCACGGGAGGGAAGGAGCACCCCGGCCCAGCGAGCGGGACGGAGCCGGGCGCCGAAAACTCCGGTCCCCGTTGGTCTGCCCACCAGCTTTCACCAAAAAAAAGGCCGGCTGGTGACCACAGAACAATTTTCAGAGAAGAAACAATGTGACTATGCTCTGTTACAAAACTAATTGCTTTTAATTCCCTGATGGACTCGGTGCTGTGTGTGTCAATTTGACTGAAAGTTCAAAAGGTATTTTTCTTATTAGTGTATAATTAACATGTTAAAATATTTATTGCATAGATATGTAAATGCCAGCAAGGTAATCCCCTGCCGGAGAATTTAATGCGGGCGCTTTTCTTTGTTTTACATCATTTCATTTGCAGAGACAGTGGGCTCTGTTATTAATAAAAAAGCCAACAATGGGTGACATGCTTAAAAGTTGGAGAGGAGTGAAAGCAGGGGACAAAAGTCAATGGACCTGTCATTTGCAAGCAAAACCCACCAACTTGCTCTGCACTGAAAACACTGCCTTTTAACCTCAGATTACAAAGCCCCAGATAGCTGGTGCTCACAGCAGGTAAGGAACCACGTAAAGCAACCTGTGGCTGTGGCAGGTAGGATGTGCTGGGAGCTGCATGGTGAGATGTGGTAGGACCTCCACGGTGAGATGTGCTGGGAGCTGTATGGTGGGACGTGGTGGGACCTGCATGGTGGGATGGGGTGGGAGCTGCATGGTGGGACGTGGTGGGAGCTGCATGGTGAGATGTGGTGGGACCTGCATGGTGAGTCACAGTGGACGCCATGTGGTGGGACATGGTGGGATCTGCGTGGCCTGGCCAGGATCCTTCCTGGGCTTCAGCGACCCAGGAGGATGCAGATCTCTTTGTACGAGTCAGGCACCCTACTCCATCCGTCCGTCCATCCGTCCACCCAAAGCCCCCCCAGATCTGCAGGGATGTCACCCGGGCTCCCCACCAGCATCACCCGTGGCCCGGGGGATGCTCCTTGCCCCTTCCAGGCACCCTGGGCAACAGAAGGGGCCGACTCTGCCCGGTCCCCCTTGCTCTGGGCTGGCAGCAGTGTCCCCCCGGGACAGGACCGGGGACAGCCCCCCACCCCAGCAGCCCCATCCTGCCTCCTCCCTGCCATGGCTCCTCCTCGCCCCGGCCCCACGGCCGCTCTCCTTCCCAAAGAGCCGCTCTGGGATACTATGGCCTGTTTTTATGGCAATTATGAACATGGTAAAAATAAATGCATGCATCTTTAATGTCTCAATAAATAAAGGAAAGCAGAGTCTGCTGCTAACGTAATCACAACGGCAGGATGCAGGGAGCGGGGCCGCTGCAGCAGAGCCGAACGTGAAATCCAATCGTACCCCGGCAGAGGTTACGCTGCTCTGCCAAGATAATAAAGCAAAGGCAGCGTTGGTTAAGTGTGACCTTTTCTGAAATACAGCACAATATCTAATTTACCAAACAGGAGCCTCCCAGAGAGAAACATGCAAGGAGCTGCGAGCCGGGGGAGTTGGCCTAGCACTCAGCACAGCTCAGTTATTACTTTCAGATAGTAATTACTGCTGGAGAGTCACACAGGAGATTTACTGCACAAACGACTGGTCCCTGCAGCTCCTGCGTCCTCGGTCCTGCAGGACGACTGATGGCTGGAGCTCGGGAGCAAACGGACATGGGGATTTTTGAAACACGCGATGCCCAAGGCTTTAAACGCCGCACAAAATGCCTGATCCTGTGTTTATCCATCAATCCTGACGCTGCCATCCCGGAGGGGGGGATGCCAGTGCCTGCCAGCAGCCCCTCGGGAGATCCCAGCCCCACAAACGGGCTCTGATGGCAGCCCAGCGATGGAGGGCAGGAGGGATCGGAGGCAGATTCGGGGCAATCCCTGCTTGGCGGGGAGTCCCCTCCGTCACCCTGCGCTGGCAGACGTGGGAATGGCTCCAGCAACCCCGGAGCCTCAGGTGGCTCCATCCCCGCATCCCCAGCAGCAGCGTGAGACCCCCGACACCCATCACCGCCTCCATCAGCTTCATCCCTGTGTGCGCCGCTCAGCCCCGGGACAACCAGGAGAGGAAGGGGTGGGTGGGAGGACCCAGAAAGCAAATTTCAACACACACAGAGCTTTCAAGCGCTCAGAGCACTGCCGTCACGTGGCCCTGGCTGCAGGGGCCCAGAGCCATCCGCAGGGAACACCCAACCGGTGCCACCAAAACCCCACCGCAAGCCAAGGGAACGCCGCACGGGCTGCCATCACTCTCCTGATGGATGATCCTGATGGATCCTCCTTGTGATGGTACAAGGCAGCCAGTTCCCGCGGCCTCGGTCACAGCATCCGTTCCCAGGCTTCGAATCCCCCACGCCACCGAAAGCAGCACGACTAATGCTAATTACTTCCAGATTTCGGATAAAACAAGGAGCGACACGGCCACAAGGATGGGAAACGTGCTCAGGCCTGGGGGTTCACGCCCTGGGCGAGAGCTGCCTGCCCTGCCCGCGCCAGCACGGTCCCACCAGTGCGCGGGCAGCCCGGCAGTTTACGAGGCCTCCCCTCAGCCATGGGATTATCCGTCAAAGTTATCTCCACGCAGGCTAGGGGATCAAAACAGAAAAATAAAAAAGAAATGAGATTTTTCACGGAGAAGGGCTGCTTTATAGCTCACGATATTCAATCGAAGTTCACTTGATTTAATTCTGGTTTATCCTGAGAAGCGCAATCACTTACAAACAGAGGCAAAACGACGGGGAAGGTAAACGTCTCCGACATGTCAACATTTTAATTGGGAAAGGATCCGCTCCCTCTCTTAATGAGGCCCAAAGAACAAAGTCGAAGCACTAAAAAGAGGGAAAAGGTAGGGCTGGCTGGCGCCGATGAAAGCATGTTCTTCATAAAGAGCGTCATTGAGAGGCCGGTCCTCATCTTCTTCATCATTTTGGCAGAAGCAAACAAGCCGTCGCTTCCTCACCGCTCAGCCCCGCTCCTGCAGAAATCAAAGGGGAGCCCAGCCTCCAGCCCAGCCTCTCCTTTCCACGTCCAGAGCCGGGTACAGCGAGGACCTCCTCAACGGCGCTGCCAATTCTTCTCTCCTGCTCATCCGAACACGAATAAAGGATGCTCACGCTCGTCAGGATCAGACCCTCAGCCTCTGCGCTATGAATAAACAATACACTCCAGACCCAATAAGAATAACACCCAGCAGAAAGTCTGTGGTCTCAGCCTGCATTGCTCTCGGAGGAGGGAAACCCTGCTGTCCTCCGGGCTCGGGATTTGCTTTCCAGATGCAGGAATGTTGGTGTCAACGCCATCAACCAGAGAGCCCTGGCTCTGCACGCAGCTTACCAGTGCCTAATTCGAAAAATGCTTTTAACTGCTGCCTTAGCAACACAAATATAAATATAACAACAGACAGACTCGGAATCGAGCAATCAGCAGGGAAATTTTAAACTTTTTTTTTTCCCCCAGCGGTTGCTTTCTGTTGAGGACTGCCAATTCCATTAAATCAAAAAAAACGATGTACAAACGTCAGTACAACTCTTCTCGACCTGGACATCGGGGCGGGGAGGGGGGATTGACTTCCCCATTAGCAAAAGGTCCGTTAGCAACAGGGCGCTGCTCTAACGACTGCTCACTCCCTGCCTTAGAAACAGAAATAAACCCCGGAGGATCCAAAGGCGGTTTAAGGGGAATTAATGGAAGCGCCAGCAGAAAGGTCAGCGGGCTGCGGGGACGCCGGGCACCACCACCGCTGTGGCCTGATGGAGAAACTGAGGATGCCATCCAGGGTCGGTCCCCGGGGCAGGGGGACATGTCCTGGGCCGTGCCAGGAGGCTCGGATCAGCGCAGCCGTGTCCCTGCCAGCCTCGGGCAGATGCCCAGGATCTGGCTCTTTCTCACTTCTCCCGCTTTTCAGCTGTTTCAAATGTGGAGTTTTTTCCAAACCAAACTCCGTGGAGGTGAAAATCCAGCTTTCCCCGCTGTGTCTGGATCCAGGCTCTTCATGGAAGGTTTGGCTCCCCGGTCCGCACATCGGCCTCCCAGCAAAGTCCACAGCTCTTCGAAGATGGACCCATCTCTTCTGACCCGAAGTGACAGGTATCTGTCCCTCCGCCAGCCTCCGCCGCAGAAGACGACTCTAAAGCATCTCAACGCGGGGTATTTTTGCCCTTCTTCTCACTTCAGGGTGAAAACATTTCTGTCTTTCCACAAATTATTGTAAACCTGCTGCAACCTCCTGCCAAAGCATGTAGGGACCCTTCACAAAATCAACTTCATAAAAATGACACATTTAGCACCACTTTTTCAGGGTTATCCCTTGAGCCTTTTTTTTTCCCCTACGTGCCTTGTTAATAAAGCTTGCATGTCACCCTTGATTATTAAAAAACAAAGCGGACCTTTCTCCAAGGCTGCAATGTGCATCTCTCCTTTTGGGTGTCAGAAAATCCTCCCAAAACACGCGATGGCTCCTCATCCTCCGCATCAAGCTGCACATCTTCACCTGGAGCACGGGTCTCCTGACCTTCCTTCCGTGCCATGGGCATCATCAGGGACCACAGAAATCACAAATGGTTCCCAAAAATCCACAGGGCCTTCCCAGTGGGAAGGGCAGGGCTTGTGAGACCGCTTCTCCTGGTTCTCCAGTATCCTCGGTCTTGTTCTCCATGGGTGACTCAATCACAGGCTCCAGCATCTGCAATAAAACTGTTACCGCCTGTTAGGAGATCTCGTCAGCACTTGATTCTTTAGGTTTGAACTATATTGTGGGTGATGCAGAATTCATGCAAATCGAATAAAAACACTCCAGCTGCACTTGGGAAGCAGGGAAAATTTCAAAGTAGGGACCAGGTCAAATGAAGTGTGGATCAGCAATGAGATAAAGTCATTATCATTTAGCAAGCTGCTTATTACCCCAGGGGAAATTTAGGTGGTCTTCCTGAGAGCAGGCACGGTACAAAACCCCACCGAGCACCGAAATCTCACCCCGTGGCCCCGAGAAGAACAGCTGGGCTTGTCCTGACGCTCTCACACCCAGCAACGCCGCTGGTCTCGTCCCGCACACTGGCAGGAGGCTCATCGGATCCAGCTCCGGGCTGGAGCAGATCACAAAGGACGTCAGGACAGATTTTCCCCTGTTGTGTGTGACACCACGCAATTAGCTCCTGAGCTACAGGCTGCTGACGAGGACACCGCTGCCTCAGAGCATCAGTTGGAGGCCAGGACTGGCGAACAGACCAGCCCGGTGTCTGACCCACCTGAGGAGCTCTGCTCCTCCTTCCCCACGCTCGCCATCTGCTCTGCTCAGGCACTGGTGGCATCTGCAATGTCTGAGGGTCCTGAGCACCATGGCCACAGCCTGGGAAGATGGAACAGGAAACAGACTCGTATCTCCCAGTTCCTCACTCTCCAGCATCGCCACCTCCCAGCATGGTGGGTATCAGAGATGTGACAGCAGCACCAGCCCAAGGCTTTGGGTTGAACCCCCATGCAAACTCTACCCAAAGAGCTACTGGTGCTTCCACCGTGGCGGAAAGTCAGCAAATAGGCTACGAGGACAGTGAGGGGACTGGAACATCTCTCCTACGAGGAGAGGCTGAGGGAGCTGGGCTTGTTCAGCCTGAAGAAGAGAAGGCTGCGAGGGGACCTAATATATACTTACAAATATCTGCAGGGTGGGTGTCAGGAGG
>Ga0065711_1031033_pt1 | contig 30726 bp, 22 predicted proteins | sample Hoacrofraction12_FD_59098 | JGI IMG/M metagenome (GOLD analysis project Ga0065711, IMG submission 59098) | Hoatzin crop microbial communities from Cojedes, Venezuela - Epithelial fraction 12 v2 (version 2) | ecosystem: Host-associated > Birds > Digestive system > Esophagus > Crop | place... | reverse complement strand
CAGGCATATTCGGTGCCGCTGTCGTCGAAGGCGTAAGGCACTTGCACGCCCTGGTTGGCGGTGAGCCACTGCGATGCGTGGGGCGTGCGGTCAGTCTGTGCGTGCAGGGCGCCGAAAAGGCTGGCCAGCAGCAGGGCGGAGGTAAGGCGTAGGTGCTTCATTTTGAGTCAGTTTTTTTGGTGAGAATAAAGAATGGAAGAAGTTTTTGCGCGCTTTGTTCGGCAGAATTTGAAGCCGAAAGTTCGGCAGCGGTTCAAAACTTCATCCGTCATTCGTAATTCGTAATTTCAGATTTTTCTCTCGATGGTCTGGGCGCGGTCGGGTCCCACGCTGACAATGGCGATGGGCGTTTCGAGCTGCTGCTCCAGGAAGTGGATGTAGTCGGCAAAGGCTTTGGGGAACTGCTCCTCGCTGGTGATGGCGGTGAGGTCTTGGTTCCATCCCTTGATGTCCTCATAGACGGGGGTGATGCCCTCGGAAATGTCGTAGGGGAAGTCGCGCGTAAAGGTGCCGTCGGCCAGGCGGTAGGCGGTGCAGGCGCGGATGGTTTCGAAGGAATCGAGGACGTCGCTCTTCATCATGATGAGCTTCGTTACGCCGTTGACCATGATGGCGTAGCGCAGGGCCACGAGGTCAATCCATCCACATCGGCGCTCGCGGCCGGTGACAGCGCCGTATTCGTGTCCGATGTCGCGGATTTTCTTGCCCGTCTCGTCGAAGAGTTCGGTGGGGAAAGGCCCGGCGCCCACGCGGGTGCAGTAGGCTTTGATGATGCCGAAGACGTCGCCGATTTTGTTCGGGCCCACGCCAAGTCCGCTGCAAGCGCCGGCGCAGATGGTGTTGCTGCTGGTCACGTATGGGTAGGAGCCAAAGTCCACGTCGAGCATAGTGCCCTGCGCGCCTTCGCAGAGCATGGTCTTGCCCTCGCGCAGCAGGCGGTTGATTTCGTGCTCGCTGTCCACGAGCTGGAACTGGCGCAGGTAGTCCACGCCCTGCATCCACTTCTTCTCCACGTCGGCAATGTCGTAGTCGGTGTAGTTGAGGGCGCGGAGCATTTGCTCGTGGCGCGCTTTGTGCTCGGCGTATTTCTCGTCGAAATGGTCGAGGATGTCGCCCACGCGCAGTCCGTTTCGGCTCACTTTGTCGGTGTATGTGGGGCCGATGCCTTTGCCGGTGGTGCCCACGCGGTTCTTGCCCTTAAGCGCTTCGTAGGCGGCGTCGAGCAGTCGGTGCGTAGGCATGATGAGGTGGGCTTTCTTGGAGATGAGCAGGCGCCCGTGCAGGTTGTGGCCGCTCTTCTCCAGCGCCTGGGCCTCCTCCATGAAGAGGTCGGGCGCAAGGACCACGCCGTTGCCGATGATGTTCACTTTGTCGCCCTGGAAGATGCCGGAGGGGATGGAGCGCAGCACGTATTTCTGTCCTTCAAACTCGAGCGTGTGCCCCGCGTTGGGGCCGCCTTGGAACCGTGCAATGACATCGTAGCGGGGGGTGAGCACGTCCACCACCTTGCCTTTTCCTTCGTCGCCCCATTGCAGGCCGAGCAAAACGTCGATTTTCATTGTTTTATGTTTTTTCTGGTTGATTTCTTTTTGAGTGTCTGCGGGGTGGGATTGGCGTAGGGTTCGCGCTTTTCGGGCAGCATCCCCGCCTGGCGCAGCGCCTCCTGCTCGCGCTTGTGCTTCTGATAGGCCTTCTGGCTGCGGGTGAGCAGCGCGGAGCACGAGGCGCACAGGCCGTAGGCGCACATGGAGATTTGGCTGGGGCGGAAGCGGGGGAAGTGCATGGCGCCCAGCGCGTTCTGAAGCTGCACGCTGCTCAGCCGCGTCACTTTTCCGCAGCGCTTGCACACCTGATAGAAGAAGTGGCGCTCGCCCAGGCACTTTTCGTAGCACATCACTTTGCCAAACGTGTGCCTCACCACCAGGCCCAGCATGGCAAAGAGGTCGAGCACGCCGTAGATGGTGGCCTGGCTCACGTGGAACGTCTTGTCCATCACCTGATAGAGCTGCTCCGCCGTGAAGTAGCTGGGCTGCATGTAGGCCGCGTGAAGCACCTGCGCCCTTTCCTGCGTGCGGCGCATGCCGTTCTCGCGCAGGTAGGAATTGAGGATTTGAAGCGCCTCCTGATAGGTCTGCTCCATCGCCATTTGCCGCTGCTCCTTGCTTGGGTCGCGGTCCTCCTTACTCTGCTTTTGCGTCTGCTTTGCCATGCGCTCTGCGCTTTTCTTGGCGCAAATTTACTATTTTTTTTCCTTATTTCTTAAAAAATGTCCAAAAAACGCACCCACTTTTGCACTTCGCGCCACTTTTTCAACCGCTTTTGAGAAAAAAGCGCTAACTTTGCCACGAAAGAACGTCCGCGGACACTTGCGAAAACGAAGGGCATCGTTTGGGAAAAAGAAGACCTTCGTTTCGCAAAACGAAGGGCATCGTTTCTGAGGATTGCTAAAAAAAGGAATAAAGAAGTCAGAGAAGTTATCGCTCACTTCGTTCGCTAGAAGTTAAAGCCGATAGTTCTCCAAAGAAGCCCATGAGCCAAAAAAAACGGTATCGGCTCTAACTTCTAAGCGCCGCAGGCGCTGATAACTTCTTTAACTTCTTAACTTCAATAACAACTATAAAACTCAAAAACTTAAAAACTAATCAACTTAAAAACTCACCAATATGGACAACAAGAACCAGCAACCGCAGCTTCAGCTCGACCTGAAGCCTGAAGTGGCCGAGGGCAAGTACGCCAACCTGGCCATCGTGACTCACTCCATCGACGAATTCATCATCGACTTCGCCTCCTACCTGCCCGGCATGCCCAAGGGCAATGTGCTCTCGCGCATCATCATGACGCCCGACCACGCCAAGCAGCTGCTCCTCGCACTGCAAGACAACGTGGGCAAGTATGAGCAGAACTTCGGCTCCATCCAGCTGCCGCAGCGCCGCCCCGCGCCCGGAAGCACCATCGCGCCGTTCAATGTAGAGCCCGGCGAGGCGTAACCTTCCACCCCATCACCACACCTAATTATTAAAGAACTATGCTTATGAGAAAGATTTTTTCGCTCACCATGGCAGTTGCCCTCGCGGCACTTGCCCTGACGGGATGCAACAAGCAGCAGCGTTACCACATCACCACGCAAGGCATCGCACTGCACGACGGCGACTCCATCGCGCTCTACGACATGCTTGGCGACAACCAACTGCTGCTCACCACGACCGTGAAGGACGGCAAAATTGACTTCGAAGGCACGTCGCCCGAACCCACTTTCGCCATGCTCACACGCATTGCACCGCCTCCCACAAGCGCTGACGACTATTTCGGCGCAATCGTCTTCCTGGAGAACGGCGACATCGTGCTGACCAACAAACCCGCCAAGAACGCCATGGGCGAACTGGACACGCTCACGTTCGCCAACGGAACCCCGCTCAACGACGACTGGACCGACATTTCCATGAAGGAACTCTCGGACGAGGAGAACAACAAGGCCTACACCGCGCTCATTGGCAAGCACAAAGACGACGTGCTCGGCCTGTTCTGCCTGCTCGGCAACATGGGCAACTTCACGCCTGAACAGATGGATTCGCTCGCCACGCTGCTGGAGCCCACATGGAAGGACAACGGCTATTTCAAGGAATTCAAGGATGTGACCATCGGCAAAGCCGCAGAAAAAGCCGCGCTCATCGGCACGAAATTCATCGACTTCGAGGCCGAATACAACGGCAAGACGCAGAAACTCAGCGACTACGTGGGCAAAGGCAACTACGCGCTGGTGGACTTCTGGGCCTCCTGGTGCGGTCCCTGCCGACAGGAAATTCCCAACATCAAGAAGGCCTACGAGACCTACAAGGACAAGGGCCTCGTGGTGCTGGGCGTGGCATCGTGGGACGACCCCGAGGCAACGCTCAAGGCCATTGAGGAGGAAGGCGTCGCCTATCCCCAAATCATCAACGCGCAAGACGCCGGCACCAAGGCTTACGGCATTGAAGGCATTCCCGAAATCATGCTCTTCGGCCCCGACGGCACCATCCTGGCCACGGGCCTGCGCGGCGAAAACATCGACGCAAAACTCAAGGAAATCTACGCCAACTAATCAAAAGAAACGGATATGAAACTGAAAAACTTCGCGCTCTGCGCAGCATTCATGGCAGCCAGCCTGCCCGCACTTGCGCAGAAATCGCACTTCATTCCCTACGAATGGACGCACCCCTACCCCTCCGACTCGCTGCTCTACGCCAAGGAGGACCCCAACAACGAGTACACGTGGAGCGAAAGCCGCTCCATTGAAAGCGACAACGTCATCATCTACTGGGACAAATACTACGGCGACACCGCGCCCAACAAGCTCTCGTCGTCCAATTTCTACTACGTGGACATCGAGGACCTGCTGCAAAAGTGCGAGGCCTTCTACGAGCTGGAAAGCACGCAGCTCGGATTCGTTGACCCCGAGACGTCGAACATCTCCAAGTATAAGATTATGGTGCTGCTGAACCACACCACCACTTGGACCTGCTACGGCGGCGGCTACGACTTCTCCGTGCCCGCCCTTTGGCTCAATCCCGCCACCTGCAAGCCCGTGGGCAGCGCCGTGGCGCACGAAGTGGGACACTCCTTCCACTACATGTGCTACTCCGAGGCTTCGAACTACAACACCCTCAGCGGCGTGGAGACGGGTTTCCACACCGCGCTGGGCAACGGCCAGGCCATCTGGGAAACCACGGCCAACTGGCAGGCGCTGCAGAGCTATCCCGCAGAAATCTTCACCCAAAGCAGCACGGGCTGGTTCTTCTCACGCACCCACAACCTCGCCTTCTCGCACGAGTGGCACCGCTACCAGGCCTACATGTTCCTCGTCTATCTCTCTGAATACTACAACGACATTCAGACCGTGGCCAATGTGTGGAACACGGCTGAGACTTCGCCCGTCGATTTCAACCAGGCGCTCATGGACTGCAAGGGACTCAGCGTGCGCGACCTCTACAAGCTGCACTTCGACTTCGCCTGCCATGCCGCAACCTACGACATGAAGGCCTGCGAGGACTACCGCAGCAACTACGTGGGCAACTTCCTCTACCACTGCTCGCTCGTGGCCGACAGCACCTACCAGGTGGCCTACGCCAGCGCGCCGCAAAGCACGGGCTTCAACATCATTCCGCTGCAAGTGCCTGACGCCGGAACGGAAGTCACCACCAACTTCACCGCCCTGCGGCCGGGTTCCAAGCTGACCGACAGCGACCCCGTGAAGTACTGGAACGGCGACACTTTCAAAGACACCACGCTCACCAAGTACAACAGCGTGTCCATCGGCTCTCAGCGCGCTTTCCGCCTCGGCTACGTGCTGCTCATGCAGGACGGCACGCGCAAGTACATCGCCGAAGACTCGCTCTACTGCCAGGGCTCGGGCATCAAGACTTGCGACGTAAGCATGACCGTGCCTGAGGGCGTTGACCAGATGTGGCTCGTCGTGGCACCCGCTCCCAAGAAATACATCCAGCACAAGTGGGACGAGGAAATCGGCAACGACGACCAGTGGCCCTACCAAGTGCACTTCAGCGGCACGGACATCGGCAGCAAAGCCACCGTCTATGCCAGCCCCACCATCGACGGCCGCGCCATTGGCGACATCACCTTCACCTACGACGTCACCTTCCCCGCCAGTTCCAGCGTCTATGCCGGCGCATCGGTGGCACTGGATGTGAAGGCCCAGCAGCAACTGGGCACGGCATTCCAACTGCAGACGTCGGAAATTGCTGACAAGATGGTCACTTACGCCAGCGGCGGTCCCAGCGCAGGCAAAATCATGTTCTACGCTGCAAAGCCCTCTGGCAGCCTCTACCAGAAAGCCACCACGGCCAACGGCTACGGCTACTGGTTCAGCAAGGCCGGCGCCCCCGTGGAATACGCCAGCGGCTACGTCTATAGCGAGTTCACGCCCAGCACCCTCACCTTCAATCTCGGCCAATATCCCGGCAAATGCTCCACGGGCGACACATTCACCGTGGCCGAAGTGCTGCGCTACCGCGATGCGAACAACCAGTATGCCAAGGCGCTCTTCATCTTCAACATCACCATCAGCGACGAGACTTCCGTGACGCTCACCAACGTGGAGTATGACGAAGAGAAGGCTGTAGGCATCAGCGCCGTTCAGGCCGACCAACTGCCCGCCGACGGACGCATCTACGACCTCACGGGCCGCCAAGTGGCGAACCCCACGCACGGCATCTACATCCAGAACGGAAAGAAATTCTACGTGAAATAATCGCTCCCACGCGAAACAAAAAAGTCTGCGCCACGGGCCGTCTGGTGGATTTCCACGGACATTGCCCAGCAACGCAAACTCATTTCATCATTCCTCAGCGCGCTTGCCCCAACGGCAGGCGCGCTTTTTTTCAAAAATCGCCCATTTCATCGGGAATTTTCGCCCATTTCGCTTCGCAACTTCTCGGTTGGATTCGTCAAAAATGCGCCATTTCATCGGGAAAAATCGCCCATTTCATCGGAGCGCAACGGCTGCCAGGAGGGCAATAATCACGATGGCGATGAGCACGCAGCGAGTGTCGCGCGAGAAGGGACTGGTCAGCCAGCGGCGCCAAACGCCGGTGCGCTGGGATTTTGTTTGTTCATTCATGTCAAAAAAAAAGTTTTTTCGGGTTAAACGGTTCTCTATATTATATATGGTGTCGGTCAGAAATGGGTCACCAGTTCCAGCACGAGTTTGTCGCGCTCCGACACTTTCGGCGCGGCGTCGGCGGAATAGTGGTAGTGCTCGAAGTTCACGCGCAGGTCGGTCTGCAGTTTCCACAGCAGGGAGATGGTCACGCCGGCCGTCCATCTGAGGCGCTTGCAGTCGTCAATTTGCAGCCGCCCCGTCTCCTCGTCGGCCGTGCCATCGCTGTGGTCGGTCATGAAATCGCAGCGCACGAGCGGCGTAACGGCCTTCAGCAGCCTGAGGTCCACGGGCTGGCGCCAGGCCACGAAGGCATCCACGGCATGCACATCGGGGAACGCGCCGTGGGCGTAGGTCTTCCGCAGGTATTCCACCTCGGCGTGCAGGTGCGGCCCTTGCAGGAAAGTGCCTGCGCCAAGCATCATCACGGTCACGCCGTCGGGCTTCACTTTCTGCGCGCTGAGCGTCACGTTCAGGCCGCGGATGTCCTTCTCCCCGTCGGTCTGCAGCGCGCGGATGGGCAGTTGCAGCTGCGCCTTTGCGGAGAAATTCACGCTCCGGGTCCAGAAATCCTTCTGCCCCGTCAGGCCCGAGCCGTTGAACAGCCCCGCCTCAAGCACCAGCGCCGCGGGTTTTGCGCCAGCATTCTCGCCAGCGAGCGGCAGTCTGTAGGCCGCTGCGGCGCCAACGTCGCGCACATTGCCCACTTGCTTCGCAATGAAACTGCGGTTGGCAAAGTATTGCAGGTGGGGCGAGCGGTGGGCATCGATGGTGAACGGCACGCGCATCTGCCCCAGCGTGAAACTGAAATTCCGCAGCGGGCGCAGCCGGGCGTAGGCATCGAGCATCTTGATTTTGCCCTCGTCGCAAAGGTCCACCTCGGCCTTGTAGTCCACCCACTCCGCCAGCGTGCCAGTGAGGTTCACGCGGGCGGTCCTCACCTCAAACCGCCCCTCCCGCTCCGCCGTTTGCCACTCATATTTTCCGCGGATGGTGCCGTGAATTTCCTGTGCCTCGGCAGCGGCAAGCGCGCCGGCCGCCAAGGCGAAAAGCAACAACCTTTTCATGCCTCCTGAAGGAATCGTTTGGCCGCGCGCAACTGGTGGCGCAGGATGGAAAGCAATTCCTGCGACTCTTGCAGCAGGTTCAGATAGACGAGCGCGGCGCGGTAGCGCTGGTCGTCCTGCTCGCGCTGCATCTGGTCGATGAAGTCCTTGCGCAGCCGCGACAGTTGGTTCTTGCAGGACTCGGCGCGGTCGAGCGTAATCTGGTAAGTGGCGTAGGCGCCTGTGCTGACAATGGCTTCCGCCGCCTGCATCAGGTCGTCGATTTGCCGCTTGATGGGCTCGAAATTCTCCAAATGCTGGGGCAGCAGCGGCGTGAAATTGTTGTCCACGTGCTCCTTCACCGGCTCCATCATGCGCTTCAGGCAGTAGATGAACTGCTGGTTGGCGTTCTGCCCCAGGTGGAACCACGTGTTGCGCTCCAGCGCCACGTTCTGCGGCACCTTCCGCAGCGCCAGGAATTCTTTCTTGCGGTAGCGCTTCAACTGCTCCTGCTCCTCGCTCAGTTCGTTGCGCACCGTCCGCAGCAGGCGGATATTCTCCGTGGCAAGGCCCTCGACGGTGCCGTCAAACTGCCGCTTGGCGAAGCGCAAAACGTAGCTCTGCGTGCGCTGCACGTGCTGCTGCAGCATGGTCCACACCAACTGCGGGTCGCTCGTCCGCATCATCACCCGATAAGTGGAGTCGCTCTGCTCGGCCGCCGCTTTCTTGCGGAAACTGCGCTGGCTGCGCACCAGCAGCACCACGACCAGCACCATGAACGCCACCATGGCGGGCACGCCAAGCAGATGCATCAGCGCGGCCACCACGGCGCAGGCAATGAACGACACGGCGGCCGTGATGAGCCAACCGCCAATCACGCTGATGACGCCCGTCACACGGAACACGGCGCTCTCGCGGCTCCAAGCCCGGTCGGCCAGGCTCGTGCCCATGGCCACCATGAAGGTGACGTAGGTCGTGGAAAGGGGCAGCTTGTAGTTGGTGCCAATGACGATGAGCAGCGCCGAAAGCACCAGGTTGATGGCCGCGCGAACCATGTCGAACGCCGCGCCCGCAGGCAATTCGGCCTCAGCGTCCGCAAAACGGCTGTCCACCCACCGCGCCACGCACTTCGGAACGAACCGGGCGCAGGCGGCGCCGCTGTCGCGAGTCATGCGCACCAGGCTCCGTGCCGCGCGCGACGAACCGAACATCTGGTCGCCCTCGTCCTGCCGGCTCAGGTCCACCGACGTCTTCACCACGTGCTGCGCCTTCTTCGACGTGGCCATCGAAACAATCATGATGATGCCCGCAAGGAGCAGGAACAGGAACGGCGACTGGGCCGACGTCTGCAGCACCGACATCATGTAGCCATTGGCGTCGGGCGCGCCGTGCGCCTGCCAGTCACTGAACGAGTCGAGGCCCGCCAGCGGCACGCCGATGAAGTTCACCAGGTCGTTGCCGGCGAACGCCATGGCCAGCGCAAACGTGCCGAAAAGGATGACCACGCGGAAGATATCCACCCTCAGCAGCTGGAGCAGCGCGCTCAGCAGCGTGGTGGCCACCAGCGCAACCAGCATCAGCAGCGGCGTCTTGGCCGCTATCCACGCCTTCGCCTCGGCGGAAATGAACGGCGAACCGCCCAGCCCCTTGATGAAAATGAAGTAGCACAGGCACGTGAGCGCCACGCCGCCAAACAGCGGACCGAACAGCCGCACATGACTTTTGTAGCGGAACGTGAACACCAAGCGCGCCAACCACTGCACCAGCAGGCCAAACACAAACGCGATGCCCACGCTCACGAAGATGGCAATGATGACACTCAGCGCTTTCTCGCTGTTAATCAGGTCGCCAAGCGAGAGCGACGCGTCATCGCCCAGCCGGAAAAGCGCCAAGACGAACGTGCCGCCCAGCAACTCAAACACCAAGGAAACGGTGGTGCTGGTGGGCAGGCCCAGACTGTTGAACACGTCGAGAATGATGACGTCGGTCACCATCACCGCCAGGAAAACGGTCATCACCTGCGCAAAAGTGAAATTCTGCGGCTGCATAATGCCGTGGCGCGCCACGTCCATCATGCCCGCCGACATCAGCGCGCCCACCAGCACGCCAGCGCTCGCCACCACCAGCACCGTGCGGAATCCGGCCGCCTTGGCGCCAACTGCCGAATTGAGGAAGTTTACGGCGTCATTGCTCACGCCCACGAACAGGTCCACCACCGCCAAAGCCAGCAGGAAGCAGACGATAATCAGGTAAATGCTTGTCATAAATCGAAAAGTTTTTATGCGTCGGCCGCGAAGCATCTGCGCGGCGTCCGCGAAGTTTGTGATGTGTCTGCAAAGTTTTTGCAAAATGTTTCTGCCGCAAAACAACTGCTTTTCTGTTACAGCACGATTAAACTGGCGTGAACATTTCGTTTCGACACAAAACTTTCACCGACCCGAAACGCGAACGTCACGACTCCGAAACACAAACGTCACAACCCCACGCCGCCCCTCCCATGCCAATTGCCCTTTATTATTTATTATTTATTACTTATTATTTGAACATTCCTCCGCGAACATTTTAACTTAATTCCTTAAAGAATGTTAAGCGCCGCCACACCCCAAAATCGGCCACGCCAAGGGCATTTTGGAAAAGGAAGGGCATCGTTTTCGAAAACGAAGGGCATCTTTTTGCAAAACGAAGGTCTTCCTTTTCCAAAACGAAGGGCATCGCCCAAAACCAGCGCCGCGACCGCTTTTCGCGTTATGCGCAAAATCGCAACTAACTCATGACCCTGAAAGGGTAAGAACCTGCGATGGACCTGCCATTCGACCCGTAATCACCCTGAAAGGGTGACAAGCCGCGCAGCGGCTCGGTAACCCGGGGTCATGGGAGCGAGCTTGCGAGCGATTCGACCCCGGGTGGTCGTCTGTGGCAAGTCTTGGGCTATAATGCTCCGGAACATGTGTAGGAGCTCGGCCGTCAGGCCGATGGGCACCGCTCTCCTCGCATGGGCATGTCCGCATACCGCAAGGTCTCCTGCTGCGCGGCATAGCAGACTGCTCTGCGACCCTTTCAGGGTCAGGGTTACTGCACATTTATGCGGAGTTCTTGCCCTTTCAGGGTGATTACGGGGCGGAGGAGCATGCCCCACGTGCCACAAAAAAGCGCCCTTTCCGGAGCAAAAATGCTGGCCGGAAAGGGCGTGATGCAGAAATGAGTGCGGCGGGGAGGGCTACCAGAGCCCGCTTGCCCAGCCGTCTTGCGTGGTGCCGGCAGCGGCGTCGGCATACCGGTCGCGGTCCTTGGCGTACTGTCCGCCAGGGGGCAGGTCGCTGCCGCTGCCGCCTTGCGACTGCGAAACGGTGATGGTTTCCTCGAGCAGCACGAAACCGGGGCGTGCCTCGCGCACGGTGGGCGCGGTGTAGAGTTTCTTTTGCATAGGCGTAGCGGTTATTTTACGATGAATTTCTTTCCGTTCCTGATGTAGATTCCGCGCTTCACTGGCGCCGAAACGCGGCGGCCGGTGAGGTCGTAAGTAGCACAGCCTGTGGCGGTTGCAACATTTGCTAAGGCAATGCCGGTGCTTTCGCCGTCGTCGATGACGATGGAGAGCGCCTTGGCGCCCGTCTCACTGCTGAACACTTTCTCGCCCACGCGCAGCGCGGCCTTGTAGGGATAGCAGATGACGGCCGTGCCCTCGTCGTTGCTGGCAATGCTGGTGCCGCTCCAGTAGGCCGTGTTTTGGTAGAGGAAACCGCCCTTGCCCTCGCTCGACATGGTGAGGATGAAGTAGAAGTAGCCGTCGTCGCTGAAGATTTCGTAGGGGCTGGCCACGGTGCCGATGAGCAGGTTGCCGTCGGTGTCGGCTGCGCTCGCGCTCGTGGCGGTGGTGAGATAGATGGTGCTGTTGCAGGGCTCGGTGTAGCGCAGCACCACGCCCGTGCCAGCGGGGATGTAGCCGCTCAGCGGCTTGAGGGTGACGAGGGCATTTTCGGTGTCGATGCTCGTTGCGGCGTAGGCCGTTGCGCCGCTGGGCGAATAGATGTCGGCGTCGAAGTTCACGTAGCACGTACCATAATAATAGCCGCCGATGGGGAGCATGGCCGAGGCCTTGACGAACTCATAGACGGGGTCCTGCTCCGTGGACGTCGCTGTGCTCGACGACGACACGAAGGTGAGGTTGAACACGAAGTAGGCAATGGCGCTCTCCCCGTCGCTGTCGATGTACTTGATGGCCTGGCGGATGGTGTAACTGTCGCCTTCGCTGTTGTGGTCAGGGTATTGGCCGATGGAGAACGTGATGGCATCTGAGGAAATCGTCGCCTCGGAAAAGGCGTCGGATTTATCGCCCCACGAAACCACCGCGCCGCTTTCGTTGAACCAGTGGCCATAGCCATTGGCGGTGCTTCCGCTGGCCTGCAGGCTGCCGTCGGCATTGGCGGCATAGAACATGGCGGTGCCATTGCTCTGGCTTGCGGAGTAAGCGGTCAGCGCGCTGACCACGTCGCTGAGCGCATCCACCTGAAAGGCTTGGCAAAGCTGGCTGATGTCATCGTCGGAAAGGCTGATGCTCGTACCCGTGTAGTCGGAAGCATCGACGGGGATGCTCACATCCCAAGTGAACGTGACGTTGGCCATGGGCTGGCTGGCCTCGTAGGTGATGGTGATGGTGGTGTCGTCGATGGTGATTTTGGCCTTGTATCCGTCCACTTTCGTGGCCTGCACGAGATTGCTCACGTTGCTCGACGTGATGGTTTTGGTGGTAGTGTACTGGTCGTTGCCGATGGAGGTGAGTTCGTCGGAGACGGTGTAGCCCGCGCCCGCTGGACTTCCGTCGGCCAATTTGATGGTGTAGGACTTCGTTTCCTTCGTCAGGTCGGGCAACTGACTTGTGGTGTAGGTGTCGCCCGTCACCACGTCGGTGCCGGTGTAGGCATCGGGCGTGACGCTGAGGCCGTAGATGTTGGTGTTGTAGAACTGCACGCGGTAGGGCCACTGGTCATACTGCTTCTGCACTTTGGGGATGGTTGTGGAGGTAGTACATTCGTAGGGGTTGAAACTGCCCATGCGCAGGTAATTCGAGAGGGCGGGGCTCACCACGAGGTAGAGCGAGTCGATGTCCTCGGGCACCTCAAACTGGAAGTTCACGCTGCTTTCGTCGGTGCCGGTGCAGAACACTTGGTCCACGTAGTTGTACTTGCGCTCGCCGGTGCTTTTCTTGTAGGTGACGTAACCGAGGCGGAAACCGCGCCAATTCTTGAAAGTGTCGTAGGTGGAGTTGCACTCGTCGGTCTGCGAGGTGTTGTAGGTCGTAGCTGAAATCTTGACCCACATGTCGCCCTTCCAGTACTCCTTCTTGTCGCCGCTGGCCAGGCTGGCGCCTGGCGAGAGGGCGGTGAACTTCGTGGTGATGGTGCGGTCGTCGTCAGTTGGTATGTTCAGTTGGATGACGTTGTAGCCCGTGGACTGTGGCGCAGAGGAATAGGCCACCTGATGGATGGCGTTCGAGGCATCGGTCGTCACGTATTGGTAGAACGACTGCGTGTTCCAGTACATCTTATCATAAGAGGTGGTAGGGTCAGACGGTGCGGTATTGGCGCAGGCCTGCGTGCCAGGCTGGTGCCACATATAGGTGTCGCGGCTTTTTCCTTCCTCCGCAAGATAGTTGTCGAAGCGGTCGAGGTCGTAGGTCACGAAGCGCATGGCGGCGAAGAAGAAATCCTTGTAAACCTGCTCTGCGTCAACGCCATAGATGGTCATGTACTTCTCCACGGGGTCGGCATACTTCACGTTTGTGTTCTTCGTCCAAATCTGACCTACGGTCGTGGTTTCCTGCTTCTCAGTCCAGTAGTCGTTCATCAGGTACGACTGGTAGCAGTGCCACGGGTGAATGAAGTGCAGATTCGTGGTGCGCTGATAAATCGGCGCCGTCTGCGAGAAGTACTTGTTGGGGTAAATCTGACCCGCCTGCCAGTTGGCACTGCACTCATAATAAGACACATAGCCGTAGTAGTCGCCATACTGGAAACCCGCGTTGCCGCCATATTTGTTGTTGCCCAGATACTGATAGGCGTGGGCGATTTCGTGGCAATAGGTGTAATAGTCGCCATTCACAGACGAGTGGGCGATGTTGAGCAAACCATAGTCGCCGTAACCTGAACCCGTAGCAATCCAGTCTGTAGAATAGTAGGCAAGGATGATGATTTTTTTGGTATCATCGAAGTAGAAGCCGAGGTCGTTCACATAGACGTCGTAGCACTTCTCGGCATACTCCTTCATGTCCGACAGCGGCAACTTGTAGTCGCCCGAACCCAGCGAGGTGAGATTATCGGGGTTCGACTGCTTGCCGTAGTTGGTGCTCCAGAAAATCACGTAGTGCTCCCACTCCTGGTAGTAGCCCGTCTTGGTGCTGAACTTGAAGTTGTCGTATTCGAACTGCCCATTCGAGAGCGTGAACGGCACGTCAGTGTAGTCGGCCCAAACTGCTGTTGGGAGCAGCAGCAGCGCGAATGCGGAAATAATAAAGCGTAACTTTTTTCTCATTCTGCAAGTCTTTTTTGAAGTTAAAACGGTGATAGATTTGCAAATTTACGCTTTTTCCATGAAATGTAATAGGATTGTAACAAAAAAATGTGCGCTGATGCACATTTTTTTACTCACAGACAGTATTTCTTCCCGAAAAGGACTTTTGCTTTGCCCTAAATGGGTGGCATTTCCTTCCGCAAACGGTTGACGCTTAGTGGTTTGCTCACCAGCCTTGAAGCACGAGCACAAGCAGCACGTAGGCCGTTTCGCTCACGCAGAAGCAGGCGCCGCAGCAATCGCCCGTGTAGCCGCCCAAGCGGCGGTGCATGGCGAGCATCATGAGCAGCGCCGCAATCAGGCTGCCGAGCATGGTCCACCAGAAGTGCATGGGCACGAGCAGGAGCGTGGGCAGCATCGCGGCAAGCAGGCAAACGGCGAGTTCCCAACCGCTCATGCGCTTGTAAATCAGGCGGTTCTTCGCCTCTTCCGCCTTGCGGGCGTAGGGCAGCAGGTTGATGATTTGGGCGCTCGCCCCTTTGGCAAAGGCATCGGCGGCCACCATCAGCGCCGCCACCTGCGGAATGTTCCACAGCGGCTGCTGGCCCAGGAGCGCGCCGCCGTAGAGCCGCATGCTGCCCAGCGCCACGCCTTGCCACGCGCTCCACAGCAGCAGCGCGTAGGCCACGAGGCCCAGCACGCCAAACGTGCCGATGTGGCTGTCTTTCATGATGGCGAGGCGCCGCTCGCGCGTGGTTCCGCCGCCCATTCCGTCGCAGAAATCGGCCAGGCCGTCCTCGTGCATCGCCCCCGTCAGCACCACCCGCGCCAGCAGCGCCAGCAGCACGCTCACGCCCAGCGGAAGCACGCAGAGCGACAGCCACAGCACAACCGCCATGGTGGCGCCGGTGAGCCAGCCCACCAACGGCCACAGCACGACCACGCGCTCGAATTTCTCCTTCGGAATGATGCCGAAGCCGCTCATGGGCAACCGCGTGAAACTCATCACGGCCGCAATGATTCGCTGTCCGATTTCCTTAAACATTGTCTTTCTTTTTCAGTGCGAAAATGCAAAAAAATCCCGATGAAATGGCGCTTTTTTGAAGATTTTTGCAAAAACTCGCCGCAGATTTCAAAAGTATTTCGTGATGTGATTTTGTTCAAAATTGCCCATTTCATCGAGCATTTTCACCGCACTTTGCACGAGCGGCAGGGCAGCCAGCGCACCGGTTCCCTCGCCCAGGCGCATGCCGAGGGCGAGCAGCGGGCGGACGCCCAGGCCGTGGAGCATGAGTTGGTGCCCCCGCTCGTTGCCCACATGGGCGAAAATGCAGTAATCGAGCACCTGCGGACAGAGCTGCGACGCCGCAAGGGCGCACGCGCTCATGATGAATCCGTCGATGAGCAGCGCCATCCGCCGCTCCGCGCCGCGCAGCATGGCACCGATGGCCGCCACCATTTCGAATCCACCGAACCAGCGGATGATTTCGGCAGCGTAGGCCGGGAAGAACGGGCGCTCGCGCTGGCCGAACGGCAGCCGCCAACCCTCGGGCGCGGTGAGGGGCGTGGCGCTCTCAATGCCGCTTTCGCGCATGAAATTCTGCGCCGCCTCGGTCAGCACGCCGAGCTTGTGGTTCACGCCGCCCTCGCTGAGTCCCGCCCCAGCGCCCACGCAGAGGTCGAGCGGCACGCCCTGGAAGAAGTACATCCACTCGCTCGATGGCGACGTGTTGCCGATGCCCATCTCGCCGAGCGACAGCGTGTTGCAGCCCTTTGCAGCAGCGGCGTCGGCCATTTCCACGCCAATCTCCACGGCGCGGTCCATTTCCTCGGCAGTCATCGCCGCCTCGCGCAGGAAATTGCGCGTGCCACGGCCGATTTTCCGGTCGAGCAGCGGCACATCGCCGCCCGCCATCTCACTGAAATCGCAGTCCACGCCCACGTCAACGAGCGTGAGGTCCACGCCGTGCTGGCGGCAAAGCACGTTCACGCCACCGCCGCCGCGGGCGAAATTGCTCATCTGCTGCCGGGTCACTTCGCGCGGCGAAATGCTCACGCCTTCGCGCTCAATGCCGTGGTCTGCGCCAAACAGCACGTGGCTGGGGTGCAACACCTGCGGACTGAGCGTGCCCTGAATGAGCCCCATCTGGAGCATCACGCGCTCCAGTTCGCCGAGCGAACCCTTCGGCTTGTTCAGGTTGTCGATTTTCTCCTGCACCTGCGCCGCAAATTCGCGGTCGGTGGGCTTGATATTGAATGTCCTCATATTTCTACTTAAAAAAGGCGATTTTTCCCGATGAAATGGGCGATTTTTGACGATTTGCGTAGTTTTTGCGTAATTCGCACCGCAATGGTTCCAAAACTGGCAAAATCCCCGATGGAATGGGCGATTTTTGCATCTTCAGCGCCTATTTCCCCTTAATGACCACGGGCAGACCGCTGACCATGAGAATCACCTCGTCGGCGCGGGCGGCCACGTACTGGTTGAACCAGCCGAGCAGGTCGGTGAAACTGCGCTGCACAGCGTTTTCGCTAACGCCGCCCATCCCCAGTTCGTTGGTCACGAAGATGAACGTGGCCTCTTGCGCCGTGAAGCGGTCGAATTCCTCCTGCAGCGCCTGCAGCGTGCGCTCCACATGCGCCTTGCGCTCCGCCGCCGACGGGTTGTCGCCAGGGTTGAGGTCGAAGAACCAGTTGGTGGCCCAGAGCGTGAGACAGTCAATGAGCACCACCCTGCCCTGCACGTCCACGCGGCTCAGTTGCAAATTCTCCTCCACGTTGGTCCATTGCGGGCCGCGCCGTGCCTGGTGCATGGCCACGCGCTCGCGGAACTCGTCGTCCCACACCCGCGCCGTGGCCAGGTAGATGGGGCGGTCGCTTAGGCTGAGCGCCAGCGCCTCGGCGTGCGTGCTCTTGCCCGAACGCTGCCCGCCAGTGATGAGGATGATTTTCTTCATGTGGGCAAAGTTACAAATTTTCCGCCACAAAAGCGCCTTTTGCCGCACACATTTTCCATTTCGCCCCAGAATGTGCCTGGAAATCGCCGCGGCAGAAACGGAAAGCGTGGGCAAACCACCCTTGGTCTGCCCACGCTTAATGCCTGTCTGTCAGCAAGATGCGCCCTACTTCACGCGCTTCACGGTCTCGGCCGTGCCGTCGCTGTAGGTGCTGCGCTGCAGGAACACCTGGCCCTTCTGCGGCGCAACAATCTGGCGACCGCTCAGGTCAAACAGCTTGGTTTCCACCACTTCGCGGCTGCCCTGCACCTGACTGATGCCCGTGCTCACGTCGTTGAAGTGGAGCTTGCCGCCGTGGATATAGACCGGCAGCCAGTTCTGCATGCTGCCGCCCCACGTGTCGGGCAGCGTCCATTCGTCGTAGCCGTAGTTCTTCAGCGCCACGCGAAGCACATAGTCGCCAGCGGCGTAATTGCCTGAGAGTTTGCACGTTGTGCTGCCGTCCAGATAAAAGTAAGTGAGGCTGCGCAGCGTGTAAGTCTGCGTGTCGGTCGAAGCATTCTCCAGCACATTGCCGTTGAGGTCGCACAGCACGATGCCCACCTGCGCCTTGAACGCTGCGGGCCAATAGTTGGCGAACGTATCGACCTTCACGGTGAACTTGTCGTTCATGCCCACCGACGTGTAGTCGGTCGTGGGACCGGCAAACATCACGGGGCGATAGGGATTGATGATGGTGTCGGTGCCAGCATAGTCGGGCTGGATGCCGATGAGCGCGCGCTGGCTCTGGTCGAACTGATAGTCCGAGCCGTCCATCACGTTGATGGCGAAATAGCCGTCGTATTTGCCGTCCCAGCCCCAGTTGATGTGCACATAGTCGTTGCTGTCGTAGCCGTCAACCACGTAGCAGTGGCCCGCAGCATCGCTGCCGCTGCCTTTCGACGACGAAGCGGCGAAAACAATGGGCCGGCCGGCCTTCAGCTCCGTCTTCAGCACATTGTCAAACTCCTCCTGCGAATTGCTGCAGTCGCGCCAAATGAGGTCGAGCGTGCTGCACTTGTAGCGGAAGTGCTTGGCCATGGCAATGTAGGCCCACTCCTCGGTGGTGCCGCTGCCGCCTGCGCTATACTCCATCTGCGTGGCCACGCCGCAATCGTACATCAGCTTGGCCACCGCCTTGCCGCTCGCCTTGCGGCCGTCGAGCAGCGAATAGGTATCCTTCATGCTGCTCCAGTCATACTCGCTCTCGTAGAAGCGCACCGTCTGCGTGCCATAGCCCTCGGCGCGGTAGCTCTCCGAGCCGCGGCCCGTCTCCGGCCACTTCCACTTATACATGGTCTGCGCCATGGCCGTAGCCACACAGCCCGTCACGGCACGTGCACTGCCGTCGGAAGGGCACTGCAGGTTGTAGGGCGAATCCTGACCCCACTTGCTGCTGACCAGCGGTTCCACAATCACCGTGCCCGTGCTCTCGGCCTTGCGCACCGGCGCCTCCACCTCGCGTGCCTGAACGGCAGCGACGAACTTCGAGACGCTCTCCAGCCAAGCGCTCAGCGCAGGCGGGCAGTCGCTCAGGTCGGCAGCCAAATGGCCCTCGGCCGAATAGCCCAGGATGGCGGGCAACTGGTCGTCGCCGCTCACGATGACGAAGCCGTCGTTGGCCTCAGCGTTGTCGCTCGCGTTGAACAGGTAGAACGCCGGCGCCTGCGCGTCAGCACTGCCGAAGCGCGCCTTTGTCTCGGCCGAAACGGCCACCTGCTCCAAGGCAGCGCCCGTGCGGCCCAGCCCCTTCAGCGCCTTTTGCGCCAAGGCCTGCGCCTGCGAGGCATCAATAGGGTCTGCCTGCGCCACGACGGCCACAAGCAGCATAGCAATAATCGTCAGAGATTTCTTCATAAAACAGCCTTTCATTTTGCGTAAAAAACAGTTCCTTTTGCATTCATCCGTCCACATCAGGGCGGAATTAGGTTGCAAAGTTACGAAAAATTCCCAAAACCGCCCAACATCCTTGCACTTTTAACGCGGAATGGGTGCAAAATAACGAAATCTTAACCCGCAGAGGAAAGACTGGTGGCGGCATTTCCGAAATCTTCACCAGCCGAAAATCGAAACCACTGCGGTCGTTTGCAAAAACGACTGCGGTCGTTTTCCAAAACCACTGCAGTCGTTTTCTGCGGACTTAGGCACGGAAGCTATCTCCGCGGGCAGAAATGGCGAATCTGCAGGCAAAAACGGCGGATGAGCGGGCAAAAAAGGCGGATGTGTGGGCAAAGTGGGCTGCTCTGCGACCCTTTCAGGGTCGGGGAACCCCACCCGACTGCTATCCCAGGGTCGAATCGCTCGCAAGCTCGCTCCCATGACCCCGGTTACCGAGCCGCTGCGCGGCTTGTCACCCTTTCAGGGTGATTACGGGCCGGAGGGCAGTCATGGAAACTCTGACTATCAGGGTCAATGCTGACCGCGAGGGTTCGTGCGGAACGCATGATTCTTGTCAAGGACAATACAACCTGCCTCCTACGCACGGATAAACGGAACCATATCACGCCACCAATTCTATACGTTCGCCAGTGCATTTCCAGACGGTCGTCAGGTTGATTCCAGACGGTCGTCAGCACTTTTCTACACGTACCTCAGCATCTGTCTATACGCTCGCCTATACTTTCTACACGGTTAGCACAAAAAAAAAAGAGGCACACTCGTGGGGAGTGTGCCTCTTAAAAGTATTGCTAATGTTCAGCCTGATTACTTAATGATAGCTGCAGGAGCGTTGTTGGAGAGTTTTTTGGCGAGCACGCTCTTCTTGTTGAGCGTTACGTTTGCCACTTTCTTCTGTGCGTCCTTCTTTGCCTGTGCGAGCTTAGCTTTCACTGCGGGGTCGCTGATTACGAGGGTTTCTGTACCCATTCCGAAGTAGCCTGCCTCTACGTAGTAGATGAGTGCGAAAGTGAAGGTGCCGGTTTCCTCGTCGTAGGTGCTTTGACCGTACTTGGTTCCACCTGTGTAGCCCACGAGGTCTTGTACATAGACCATGCCGTAGTTGCCATAGGTATATCCCGTCTCGCATTCTTCAACCTGAACGTTGCCGAAGCCGTCGAAGGTGAAGTAGAGTGCAGGTGCCTCAGCGTTTTCGTCCTCAGTGTAGCCCCAGTCGGCCACCTTGAAGCGTGTGCCATCGACGTCGCTCTGCGAAACGGTGAGACCGCTTGTTACTTCGGGACTTTCTTCAGAACCAAAGAAGAGCGTGTAGGTGTAGGTGCCACTATAGACGTCGGTGAAGGTCTCGTCTGCAGTTGCCAGGGTGTATTCGAACTGAGAAGTCTCATAGCCCTGAACTTCGTCGTTGTAGAAGGAGACGATGACGATGGTGTAGTCGCCTGCTTCAAGGCCTGCTGCGTCGAAGTAAACGTCGCCGCTCTCGGTCACCTCTTGCATGGGCTCGTATGTGCCAGCCTTGATTTGGTCGTAGATTTCCTGCGTCAGGTCGCCCTGAACGAGTGCCACGTAGGCTTTCTCTACGTCAGCGCCAAGGGTTGCGGTGGCGATGATGGAGGTGTTCTCCTTGGTATCAACGAACTTGCCTGCGTATGCCACAGCGACAGATACGTCGGGGAATCCGCCGAGCTGGATGTACTCGTAGTCGTAGCCGAAATGACCATAGCTGTAGGCTTCATCGTTAAGGTAGTAGAATACAGGAATCTGGATAACGCCCATTTCCGTGTCAAATGTGCCATAGTCGGAGTTTTCTCCCCAGCCTCTCAGATTGTAGTAGTAGGGGAATCCAGCAATCCACACGTAGTTCGAATACTTCTCATAGTAGTAACCGATGGACTGTGTGTCGAGAGTCACGTTGCCCGTCTCATCGTCATATTCGAGGTAGAGGGATACGCCGTAACCCCAGTTGTCGATGCGGAACTGGTGGAGATTGGTCTGTACCAGATTGTCGCGCACATAGAATGGCAGTCCGGGGTCATCACCCGAGAAGAACACGGTGTAGGTGTAGGTGCAGGTGCCGTCGGAGTTGTAGGCGTGCCAGTCGCTCCAAGGTTCAGCGGCGCCAATGGTGCCGTCGTAGTAGGAGAGGCCATATTCAGTGGTGTACTGCTCGTCGGCGATGCCTACGTAGAAGTTTGTATAGTCACCATACTCGAAGCTGTCGGGGTCGTAGGTCACAGTGATGTAAGCTACGTTGCTTCCGTCCTCAAACGTAACGCTTGAGGGGATGCTGACGCTGGAGTTGTCGCAAGTGTATGTGATGGGGACGGTGATGGTACCTTCCGTGTTCACGCGGTAGATGGGGATGGTGATGGTGGTTGTGGATTTGTCGATTTCCACAGCCGACTGGCCCAGTTCGTTGGAGAAATAGACCTGGCTGCCTTCGGCGGAAGCCCACTTGTAGTCGTCATCGTCGGAGCATGCTGCGAGTGTGATGCAGAGCAGGCCGAGGAGGGCGAACAGAATCTTGTTCATTTTCATAATTGCTATCAGGTTTTAGGATTAATTATTAGCAGGTGCAAATGTGCCGATTTCAACCGGTGTAGCCACGGTGTTGGAAGGATCCGGGTTGTTGGTATCGTCGGTGATGGCAGCGTTTGCTTCCATTTCATCGAGCGGAATCATGAGCGTCCAGTTGGGTTTGATGCCTTTGCAGTTAATCTTGAAGATTTCTGCAGGTGCGTTGGTTCCTTCGTAGTTCTGCACTACATCGGGCTGGATGCGCTTAGCCAAGGGGAATGCGTTGCCTTCGCCCCAGAACTCGATGCGCATCTGGGTGAGCAGTGCGAGCTGGAAGTCGCGCTCAGTGTTAGCCTTGCCATTGTAGTTCGGGTCGCGGTAGGTCTTAATGAAGTCATTGAGCATGCTCAGACCAGCACTCACGCCCTGCGACATGCCAGTGGCGTAGGCCTCGATGAAGTACATTTCCTCGACGCGCATGATGGGCACGTCAACAGCGCCGCCAATGGAGTATGTCTCATAGTTGCCCTGCAGGCAGCGGAACTTGAGCGCGAGGTAAGCGGGCTTGTTGTTGATGAATTCTTCGTCGCGGCAAGTCTTGTAGTCATAATAGTCGTACTTGTCGGGGTCGAGGAAGGTGTGCTTGCGGAAGTCGGTATCAGACATCTTGTCGTAGAGCGAAGCGTCGATGCCAGGGCAAGTGAGGGATGCATAGCCCCAGTCTGCCTCGCCCGACATCCAGCCGGTGAAGTTGCAGAGGTTGCCCATGTTCTCAGCAGAGTACTTGATGTACCACATCCAAGCCTGGTTGGCCTGTGCGAAACCAGTCGTGGGGTCTTCCCACTGAGTTTCAGTAACGGGGGTAGCGCCGCTCTCGTCGATGGCCATGCGTGCATACTTGGCAGCGTTGGCGTAGTCTTCATCCCAGAGGTAGACCTTGGCCTTGAGGCCGTAAACCACGGCGAGGTTGGGCAGGAGCTTGCTGCTGGGAGTGTAGTTGGAGAGTGCTTCCTCAGCCTTGTCGAGGTCGGAGAGGATGAATTCAATCATCTCGTCGTGAGTGAGGCGGGGGCTGTTCTTAGCGTCGTCGGGAGTAGTCTCTTCGGTCACCTTAGTCACGGTCAGACCAAGCACCTTGGAGCAGTCGGTGTAGATGTTCTCTACGGGTTCGAAGAGTACGGTGAGCAGGAAGTAGTCGAATGCGCGGCAAGCGTATGCAGCGCCGGCATATCCCTTGATTTCGGGGTTGGTTTCATTTTCGAAGTCAACGGAAGCGATGACGTCGTTAGCGCTCTTCACGAACTTGTAGAGGGTGAACCAAGTGAGGAAAGAGTAGTAGCCGTTCTTGCCAAAGCCTGCATTGAAGGTATTGTAGCGATAGTACCAGTCATAACCGTAGTTGCTTGTCAGGGGATACATGTCGCCCATCATTTCAGTGAAGGCAATCATGAACTGCGGATAGGCCATGTCGGTCTCATGCACCTGGTCGCCATAGACGAGGTAGCCTTGTGCCATCTGTGCGGGAATACCGCTCACCAGGGCTTCGAGTGCGCTGGAGGAGGCACCGACCTGCTCGGAGGTAACCGTGGAGGACTCGGGGAAGGTCTCCTCAATGCAGCTGCTGAGCGTGAAGCCGGCAGCCACAGCCAGCAATCCAAAAATCTTTGTTATCTTTTTCATATTCTTTCTTTTCTTATCTTATAGCGATTAAACAATCTTAGAAGGTAATCGAAGCACCAATGGAGAAGGTACGGATGGGTGCGTAGTACGTAGCGTTGGTCGTGCCATAGAATCCCTGGCGCGGGTCGAAGCCCTTGCGCTTGCTGATGTAGAACACGTTCTCGCAAGCCAGGTAGAGGCGCAGCTTCTCGATGGCGGCGCGGCGAGTGAGGCTCTGCGGCAGCGTGTAGCCGAAGTTGATGTTCTCGCAGTTGAGGTAGCTGGCGTTGGTGAGGAAGCGTGTGGACGATGCCGAGCTGTAAATGTCACCGAACTGGAAACGGGGAACGTTGCTGTTGGCATTCTCAGCTGTCCAGGACTTCAGCAGGTCCTTGTGGAAGTTGTAGCCGGCGCTGCCGCTGGTGGGAGAAGCCATGAACTGCTCGTAGGTGCCGTCCTCCATGTAACCGCCAATCTGATAGCTGAAGTTGATGGCGAAGTCAAAGCCGTAGGCCTGAACGCTCGTGCCGAAACCACCGAAGAGGTCGGGGATACCAGTCTTGTCCTTGATTACATAGTAGTCAGCATTGTTCCACTCCGTGGTGGTCTTGTGAACGCGTGTTTCTTTGCCGTCATCATCTTTCTCCACCTCGTCGTAGTACCACATGGAAAGACCGGTCTCGGAGTCAACGCCTGCGTACTTCTTCATGCGGTAGGTATAGCGGGAGAGGCCTTCGGAGATGAATCCGCTGGACACGAAGCCCTTGTATTCCTTGCCGTCGAAGTCGTAGTAAGTGGTGTTCATCAGGTCATCGTCGAGCTTGGTGATGCGGTTGCGCACGGTAGCTGCGTTGAGGTGAATGTCCCAGTTCACGTTCTTGTTGCGGATGACGTTGTACTGCAGGTCGAGTTCGAAACCGCTGTTGTACATGTCACCGATGTTCTTGTAGATGCTGGTGTAGCCCAGAGAAGGAGCAACGCTGAATGCGAAGAGCATGTCGGTGGTGTTGCGCTTGTAGAATTCGAGGCTACCGGTCAGCTTGTTGCGGAAGAGGGCGAATTCGAAGCCCATGTTGAAGTTGGTGTTGGTTTCCCAAGTGATGTCTTCGTTGCCTTTGCCATAGAAGCTAACGCCTACTTCGCCGTCGGAGTTGCTCACCGTGAAGCGGTCGGTGTAGAGGTAGTTGCTGATATTGTCGTTACCCTGCGAACCAAGCGAAATCTTGAACTTCAGCTCGTCCACCCAGTCAGCCTTGAACCAGTTTTCCTTGCTGATGAGCCATGCGCCGCCGAGTGCCCAGAAGTTACCCCAGCGGTGGTCGGGGTGGAAGCGGGACGATGCGTCGCGGCGGAAGTAAGCGCTTCCGAAGTACTTCATGTCATAATCGTAGAGCAGACGGGCGATGTAACCTTCGTTGTTGTAGCGGCTCGTGTAGGAGTCAGCGCTCTGGCCGTCAACCACTGCGCCTTCGAGTTCCTTGTTCGTCTGCGAGAACATCTTGCTCTTGGAGGCGCCGAGGTAGTAGTACTTGTAGTTGTAGTATTCGTGACCAATCATGGCCGTGATGTTGTGCACGTCCTTGATGGTGGTGGTGTAGTTGAGCAGCTGCTGGAAGTCCACGTCGTAGCTGCGGCTGTGGTACTTGCTCACGGTGCCGCCCGTGGAGTCGAACTGTCCGTAGTAGGGGTTGTAAACGTATGTGCCGCGGGTTTCGTCGAGGTTGTAAGTGCCGTTGATGGTCAGTTTCAGGCCAGGCATGAACGTGATGTCCATGAAGCCGTTACCGGTGGCGCTGTTGCCCTCGCTCATGCGGGTGTTCAGCTTGGCATCCTGGATGGGGTTGGCGTCAGTAATGAACGGACGCGTTCCGCCAGCGTTCATGCCCTGACCGTAGTCCATGATTTTGATGCCGTTGTCGTCAACCTTGATGCTGCCGTCGGCGTTGCGCACGTAGGCAGGATAGATGGGAGCCATCTGCTCGGTGAACGCGAAGAGGTTGCCGGTAGAGGAGCTCGAACCGTTGTTGCCGAGGGAGTTGTACTTGAAGTGTGCGAACGAGAGGTTGGCACCAGTCTTCAGCCAGCTCTTGGCCTGGTAGTCTGCGCGCAGACGGCCAGTGAAGCGCTCCATGTTGCTCTTCACGGCGATACCTTCATTCTTCAGGTAGCCTACGCTTGCCAGGTAGCTGGAGCGGTCGGTTGCGCCGTTGATGCTCAGGTTGTATTCCTGGCGGTGGCCCGTGCGGGTGCCCACCTCAGTCCAGTCGTCGGGAGTGAGCAGGTAGTCTTCACCATTATAATTAACCACCTTGCCGAGCGTGGCATTGGGGTTCATGCGGCCGTTGGAGCCGATGAGCATTTCGCCCTCGGGGATGCTCCACATGTCGTAGCCAAGGCTACCGACAGACATATCAGAACCCATGAGCGCAGCGTTGGCAGCCTGCCAAGCAGCGTTGTCGTCCATGCCAGTGCTCTTGTAGTAGTTCTTCACGGCCTCATACTGCATTTCGTAGTACTTGGCGGGCGATTTCACCACGTCGTAGCGCTGCAGGGCGCGGGTGTTCCAACCAAACTTGGCGTCGAAGGTGATGCGTGCGTCCTGGCCCTTCTTGGCGTTCTTGGTGGTGATGATAATCACACCGTTGGCACCGCGGGCACCGTACAGGGCGGTGGAAGCAGCGTCCTTGAGCACGGTCATGCTCTCCACGTCGTTCGGGTTCAGGTTGTTCAGGTCGCCGCTATAGGGAGCGCCGTCCACCACGATGAGCGGGTCGTTGCCAGCGTTGATGGAGCTGAAACCACGGATGCGGAGGGTCTGTGTGGAGCCCGGGGCACCGCTGCTGCTGCGCATCTGCAGACCGGCCACCTGGCCAGCCAGAGCGTCGGTAATGCTGCTCACCTGGGACTGCTGCAGCTCCTCAGAGCCAATCACCTTGGCAGAACCGGTGAATGCGGATTTCTTTTCTGTACCGAAGGCCACGACCATCACTTCGTCGAGCGCTTTGCTGTCGGGGCTCATCGTCACGCGTACGTTAGAGCCAGCCTTCACGTTGATGGGCTCCATGCCCATGCACGAAATGGTCAGCGTGCTGCCGGCCGGCACGTTTGCCTTGAAGTTACCGTTCACGTCGGTCACGCCAACGGTCTTTCCAGAGGCATCTTTCACGGCTGCACCAATCACAGGCTGGCCGTCTTCACTGCTGATGACAGTTCCTGTGGCTTGTGTTTGTGCCAGTGCCATTCCTATTCCAAGGAACAGGCAGGCAAGAAACAGAGTCAGTCTTTTCTTCATAAATTCTCTCTCTTAAAATTAATACTATATATTACTTGTGTTGCCATTTTGGTAGTAAAACGCCTAAAAACCCACCCTATTCGCGCACCAAACCTGCAAGTTTGAACCGTTTTTAGCAGTTTTGCCTGACGATTTGTCAACTTTTTAGGTTTTTGTCGCAAAAAAGGCGATTTTTTCAGCGATTTTCAAAACACTTTGCAAAGGTATGCCTTTTTTTGCACCCTGCCAAAAAAAATCTTAAAAAAAGGCGTCTGTTACCGCATTTTTAACAAAAAAAGCCAAAAATCTTCCATTTATTCTTAATTTTCAAAACATTTTCCGCCCTTTTTGCACGAATTTGGCAGTTTTCTGCCCCAAGGCCAGGCGGCGGAGAGAAAAGAAAGGGGACAGGACGCCCGGCGTAGCGCTCCGCCAGTGCCCTGTCCCGCCAAACGGGTGAAGGATTAATCGTCAGTAGTCAGTGCCGTTCGCTTCGGCGGCCTGGGGCATCAGTCGCCTGTGCCAGTGCCTGCGTCGGTGTCAGTGCTGTCGCCGCTGTCGTCAGCGCTGGCATTGCTGGTCGATTCGCCGAGCTTGCGGAGCGCCACGTTGGCGAGGTCCTTCTTCACCTTCTTCGAGGGGAAGTAAACGATGCGGCGGCGATAGACGCACTGGCTGCCGGCTTCGTCCTCACTCGACGCCATCTTGGCGTTCACGCTGAAGCGGAAAGTGCCGAGCTCGGGGAACTCCACGGAGTGGCCGTTCATCACGAAGTTGCGGAAAGTCTTGAGCACCGCGTGGATGCTGGCGGCGAGCACGCCGCGGTCGATGCCGCTGTTGTCGGCTGCACGGTCGAGGACGGTGTCAGCGTCGAGCTTGCTGTAGGTCACGGTGCGGGTCACGTAGCCGCCTTCGCTGGAGAAGGGAATCTTCTGAAAGTTGGTCTTAAGATTTACTTGTGCCATAATGAATAATGTGTTTTAAAAGGTTTGTTAAAAAGGTTAATAACTAAAAAGGTTAATGAACTAAGGTTTGAACTCTCATGCGTCGGTCAGGACTTTTTTTTGGCGCGCCGGCCGGTGGTCTGTCCGTCTGCTGGGCCCTGTGCTTCGGGGCGTCTCGCCGGCCTTTTTCCTTTCGACGGTGCAAAGGTACGACATCCCCACCCCATTTTGCAAATTTCCGCCCCACTTTTTTTCGCCGCCAACTTGAACGACTTTTCCGCCAACTTGCAGCGGACTCTCTCCAACTTGCAGCAACCCTCCGCCAACTTGCAGGAAGCCGCGCCCAACTTGCAAGATGGCCACTGCGGGCTTTAGAATTCAGAGAAGTTAAAGAAGTTATCAGGGCTGCGCCCTTAGAAGTTAAAGCCGTTACTGCAGGTGCGGTGGCACAGCAGACCACTTTTCTCACCTTGAGTGTTTTTCCAAACTGCTCAAACTATCGGCTTTAACTTCTAGTGGAGCGAAGCGCAACGATAACTTCCTCTAACTTCTCTGACTTCTCTCAATCATTATTTACCCTCCGCCCGAGCCGTCCCAGCCCTGGCAGCACCGTGGCCACGAGGCGCGTCTGCACGTCGATGTCCGTGGAGTGCGCCAGCATTTCCCAGGCCTCGCCCTCCGTCGCCACGCTGCGCGCCGTCACCTTGTAGCTCGGCCCGATGCGCACCAGGTCGAACAGGTTCACGCTGTTGCCAGCGCTCAGCTCCTGCGCCACGATTTGCCGCAGCGATGTGCGAAATTGCTTGATTTGCTGGCGGTCCAAATGGCACGCGCCCATCAACTGCCGCTCCAGCACTTCGGCGGCCAGCGTTTCTCCCTCACTCTTCACCGCTAAGCTCCAGCGGCCTGTGCAGTTCACCCGTCTCGGGGTCATAATCAACTTGCTCATAATCTATCTTCCTTTATATATATAAATAATGTGTAAGAAAAAAGAATTTGGGTGGTCAGAAATTTAAGGTTGTTCAACACACTTTTTCCATAGAAGCCACCGCGGCTCACGCCGAAGCGGTTCTGCGAAAGGCTCTTCGCGGCTCACGCCGAAAACCGCCCTCCGCCAAGGATTTGCGCCGCCGCAGCCGCAGCGCAAACGTCAGTCCAGTTTCATTTTCAGGTAGTTGCAAGCAATCAGGCCGCCCCCTTCGTCGCGCAGGTGCAGGCCGTTGCCCTCGCACCACCGCCACGCCTTGCACTCGCGGCAAGCGCCCGTGCGCATCCAGCCGTGGTCGCGGTAGGGCGCGAACCCCTGCTCCCACACGTCGCTGAAGCGGTCGCGGTAGATATTGCCCTGGTCGTAGTCGCTCCGGATGCTCAGGCAGCCGCTGATGCTCCCGTCGCAAAGCACGCTCGCCACGTTTACGCCCGCGAAGCAGAAGAACGGCGCGTCGCGCACCTCCAGCTCATAGTCGCCCAGCCAGCCTTCGCAACTGAAATTCAGGTCGATGCGGCCCTCGCGGCGCGTCTGGCGGATGAAATCCATCACGCCGCGCAGCTGCTCGCCGCTCAGCTGCAGCTCCGCATTGCCCTTCGCCCGCCCTGCAGGAAAGACGGTGAAGATGCGCCACGCAGGCACGCCCTCGCCGATGAGGAAATCGCGAAAGCGCGCCAGGTCAGCCACATTGCGCTGGTTCACGCAGGTGATGACGTCCCAAGTGATAGTGGTTTGCCGCAGCGCCCTGATGGCCCGCAGCGCCGTGGCGAAGCTCTGCCCGTTGCCGCGCATCCAGTTGTGCGCCGCCTCAAAGCCGTCGAGGCTGATGCCCACGGTTTTTAGGCCGGCCTCCGCCAGTTGCCCCACCATGGCCTCGTCCATGCGCAGGCCGTTGCTCACCATGCCCCAGAGGAAGCCGCGCCCCGTGATGGCGCGCCCCACGTCGAGGATGTCGCTGCGCATCATCGGCTCGCCGCCCGTCGTCACCACCGTGATGCGGCTGGCGTCGTAGTGCGCCGCAACGTCGTCGAGCACCGGCAGGAAATCGGCCAGCGGCATGTCGGGCTGCGCCTCCACCGCCTTGCAGTCGCTGCCGCAGTGCTGGCAATGCAGGTTGCAGCGCAGCGTGCACTCCCAGAACAGCTCCACCAGTTCGTGCCGCTCGCGCCGCACCACATTCCTGAGCCGTTCGCGCTCCAGCAGCAGCCGCTTCGTCAGCTTCATCTGATGCGCCACTTCTTTTCGCGGAAAGCCACAAGCAGTCCCAAGGCAGCCAACCAGCCGCCCACGAGCAGCCCGCTCACGCGCAGCCGCCGCAAATAATCTTCACTCAGTTCTCGTCTCATTTCTCCTCAATGCTTGTTAGTTAATTTCGCCCGCACAAAGGGCGAAAGGTCCTATTTGTTATAATGGTAACTCCAATGCTGAAAGGGTTTAGGCGCTGAACACCTTTGGCAACTAAGACCCTAAAGGGTCGTTCGCGCAGCGATTATTTAACCGGGGGTGAAAATTTGAGCGCAGCGAGAATTTTTACCCTCGGATAGCCGCTCAGTCACTATCCATCGACCCTGGAGGGGTCGCCGAGCAGTCCACTATGCCACCGCACCTGCACTATCATCTCCCCTCCCTCTTTGGGGAGGGGCCGGGGGAGAGGCTTCTCGGGGGGGAGAGACTGTATGTCGTTTTTTCACTCGCCCAGCCTCCTCGCGGGCGGCGGACCATAGAGCACGCGCACGCGGCGGGGGTCATCGGGCAGGCGCACCACGGTGGAGTCAGTGCCTATGCTCCGGTCTTTGCTGATTTCGCCGCGGTCGGGCGCCGTCACCTCAGGCAGTTCATCGCCAGCGGTTTCACTCGTCGCAGTCTTCTGCGTGCGGCAGGCCACGGCAAGCACGCCGCTCAGCAGCGCCGCGCCCATCCAGGCCAGCGCCACGCCCATGCGTCTCCAAAGTCTGCTTACTTTTTTCATAGTTCCTGATTGCTGCTTAGTTTGGCTTCGCCCTCACGACGGGCGGCACGCCACCCACTGTGAGTTCGGATGCAAAGGTAGATATTTCTGCCGGAATTCGCAAAAACATTTCGCAGTATTTTTCCCCGCCCAAACGTTAAAAAACCTAACTCCGTCTGCGAAGCGCACTTACCACTCTGCCGCGGCCATCCATCCCAAACTCCGTGCCCATCGGCTGCAGGCGCAGCAGTGCCCTGCAGTCAGTAATCACCCTGAAAGGGTGACAAGCCACGAAGTGGCTC
>Ga0065711_1003241_pt1 | contig 30726 bp, 25 predicted proteins | sample Hoacrofraction12_FD_59098 | JGI IMG/M metagenome (GOLD analysis project Ga0065711, IMG submission 59098) | Hoatzin crop microbial communities from Cojedes, Venezuela - Epithelial fraction 12 v2 (version 2) | ecosystem: Host-associated > Birds > Digestive system > Esophagus > Crop | place... | reverse complement strand
CTTTGCCGCCGCCGGGAGCGGGGAAGGTGGGGGGGGGTCTCCGGTCGGGGCCGCCCGCTCTTCCCTCCCCGCCCGCTCTTCCCTCCCCGCCCGCTCTTTCCTCCCGAGTCCTGGGCACCGCAGCTCCCCCGGCTCCGGTGGCGGCTCCCCGGCCCGGATTGCATCAGCTTCCAGCCGCCCCGGCTCCACCTTCCCCTCCGGCCCGGCCCCACTCGCCCCTCCGGGGGGCTCTGCTACCGGCGATGGGCCTCCCCGGGGCGGGGGGGGCTGCTGGGCTGCGCCCCGGGCTCCCGGCCATCTCAGAACCGGGGCACAGGGAGGGACCGGCCACCGGTGAGGGGACAGGCGCCGCTTCGGTGACTTCCCCCCCACCCCCCAATCCCGGGCCGCTGAATCACGGGGAGGCCACTGCTCGCCTGCCCACGCTGCGTGGCCGCGGCCCCGACCCTTCACCCCCGGAGCCTGCGGGTCCCGGTGCGGGGTGGGCACGGCCGCGGTCTCGCCCCGCGGGGCTGCTGCTCTGACTTTTCCTCTCGGCCTCGGGCGGGTCTGGCCCCGGTTTCCTCCCCGGGGGGGGGAAGCCCCGGCCTCCCGGCAGCCGGGCTGGGGCGTTTCGGGTCCCCGGGGCAGAGCAGCACCCCGACCACCTCGGGCCGGGATGAAGGAGGGAGGGGTGCTCCGGCTCTCCCCCGTTATTAATATCTTCTGCAGTCACTATGATTATTATTATTGTTACTACGTACTTTTTTAAAGGGGTAGGGATGACCCACGCGGCCGGCGGGGGGGCCGTGGGCAGGGGGTCAGCGGGGCCCGGGTGAGGGGCACGGGCGGGCAGTAACCAGCTCTTCCCCCCGCTGCTCAGCAGGGCCGGTGTGAGGCGAGGATGGCTGCGGACGGGCTCTCCAGCAAAGCCCTGAAGGTGAGCACCAATGGGACCGGGGAGGGGTAGGGGTCAGGTTTGGGGAGGGGGGTCTCAGGCGATCGTCCCCTCTCTCTGGCAGGTGAAGCGGGAGCTGGGGGAGAACACGCCGCTGCTGTCGGACGAGGAGCTGATGGGGCTGTCGGTGCGGGAGCTCAACCACCACCTGCGGGGCCTCTCCAAGGAGGAGGTGGCGAGGCTGAAGCAGCGCCGGCGGACGCTGAAGAACCGGGGTTACGCCGCCAGCTGCCGGGTGAAGCGCGTCTGCCAGAAGGAAGAGCTGCAGAAGCAGAAGATGGAGCTGGAATGGGAGGTGGACAAGCTGGCCCGGGAGAACGCCGCCATGCGCCTGGAGCTCGACACCCTCCGTGGCAAGTACGAGGCCCTGCAGGGCTTCGCCCGCACCGTGGCTGCCCACGGGCCCCCCGCCAAGGTGGCCACCGCCAGCGTCATCACCATCGTGAAGTCCAGCGCCAACCAGGCCGCCTACTCCTAGTGTCGGCCTCCGTCCCCCGGCCGGGCATGGCCCCCCCGGGGTGCCTTTTCCCCCGAATCCCCTCCTGTACCCTCCCCGAGCTCCTTCCCACCAGGACCTGTGCCTGAAACCCTCCCTCTCCTGTCCCTTGACCTCCAGCTCCCCTGTGTAGGGAGGGCTGCTGCAGCACGGGTGCTGGGGTGGAGGACAGGACCCCGCTGGTGGCCCCCAAAGCCCCGCAGCCCCCTCCCCTCCAATCCAGCCCCGTCCCCTGCTGCAGCCCCCCTGGCCAGGCACCCCTCGCCCTGGGGGATGCGGGCAGGAGAGGGTGAGCCTGCCCAGGCAGCGGTGGGGAAGCATCCCATGGCTCCAAGCTGGCAGGAAAACACCCAGCACCTCTTTCTGGGGAAGGGCATGGGAGAGCCGATCGCAGGCCGGGCACTCCCAGGAGCGTGTGCCAGGGAGTGGAAGGAGGAGGGAGAGGTTTTGCAGTGATGGGTGGAAGGGATGCGATGGTGAGGGGTGCCAACATTGGCCCCACAGCTTGGAGCAGGGGGGGAGGTGGCAGCATGGCTGGAGTCTCCAGGGGTAGAGATGGTGAGGGAAGGTGGCAGGTCCAGAGGGTGAGAGAAAGTGGCTGCAGGTTGGTGCCTGGTAAGGGAGAGTGGGAGGGGAAAGTGCTGTGGCAGCCTGCGGTGCTGGGTAGCCCAGAGGTGATGGGGATCCCTCGGGCATGGCAGAGCTGGGGGACGTGAGTGGCCCAGCCCAGGCTGTTGTACGCAAAGGGGAGCAGCAGTGGTGCTGTTTTATCTCTCTGCATCGCACACATCCTTCACACCTCTTCCTGCCTATGGGACGCTCAGCCTGGTCTCTAACACAGCAGCAGGGGCAGGAAGGAAGCGGAGGCAGCTGGAGCAGAGATAAACACTATTTTGCTCAGTGCAGGCCGGCTTATACAGCCCCACCAAGCGCTCCCTGGCGCCCCACTGCCTACAAAGCCGACGGAAAGGTGCTCCTGGCCCCCGAGAGCCAGAGCTGCGGAGGCAGAGAGAGGGATGGAGGTGCAGGAGGTGGGAAGCAGGGGAGGAGGAGGAGGAGAGCATCCCTGCTCCTGGGAGCTGCCTGGCAGGCAGGTAGGCTCCTCCCTTTGGTTTTCCTCCAGCTTGGACACGGGTGTGGGACAACCGGCTCTTCAGCAGGCTGAAATGCTGGAGAAGGGCTGGGTTTGCATTTAGCAGCACTGGAAAGGGAGCAGGAGGCAGACCCTTCTCGGTTATCTGCTGCTGTGGACGATCCCACCGTTTCTGCCCCTGTCCGGGTATTGCCACGCCAGCCGCCCTCGGCTGCAGCCTCCGTCCCTGCCGGGGAGAGGTGCCCGCCGCTCGTGGATAGGGCACTGTGGTTGGCATCCCCCCACCCCGACTCCTCTTGGGTTTATTTATTGCACGAACGTAAGTTATTTTCACGTCCTCTTTGCCATTCCGCCTCTTGGCACAGCCAGGATGTTGGTACAGAGCCGTACTTTATATTTTATATATGCAAATCACATTTTATCTTATATAGAGCAAAAAAATACTTATTTATTTTCTGACTTACGGTATGTGTCCTACCTGACTCCTCTGTATTTTGTAGACTTTACAAATAAAGCAAGTTCTTTTTTTTTCCACAGTGTTCGTGTGTTTGGTCATTCTTCTCAGTGAGATGAGGTTTCTGAGCTCCCTCTAGCCTTGCTGCAGGACATGTTCAAGCATGTGTCCAAAAAAAAGATGGGATGGGGGACAGCTCGACTTCCTAGAACAAACACAAATTTATACTCTCTGGAAAAAAGGGGCTCAGTGAGCAAGCTTAATACTGAACATCACCCCACAAAGTGCTTGCTTTCAGGGTCAGTTTGGCTGTGCTGAATCAGCTTTTCCTAGGAAAGATGATGCTTTTTGCTAGAAAAATTCCCTACCAGGCTGCCTTTGGAGCTGGTGCAAGAGGAGAGGCAGGTGCAATCAGGGCAGCTCTACCTAAAAAATTCCCTGCTGAGTGCTGTCAGTGTCTGACTTGGGAACAGCAAGGAGCTTGTGACTGTGGGTGGCAGGAGACCAGGAAGGAAGCATGGCGGGCAGGTGAAGCCTGACCTCCCCATGGGGAAAAGCCACCCTTCCTCAGAGCTGAGATGGAAGTGATGAGTATGTTCCCCGACACCCAGGCAGGCCAGGTCGCAGCAGCTCGCAGCGCTCACATGGTACTTCTGGGTTCTACATTCACCTTCCCTCTTGCCACTGCAACCTGCCCCAGCCCCACCACCGCTCGTGGAAGAGAAGCCCAGAGCTGCTGTTTGCTGGGGCCTGTGGCAGAGAATGCAGCCCCCTTCCTCTCACAGGTGTTCTGCACTGAACACCCAAGATCAGGACTGGTCTTTACTCCAGGTTTTTGGCAAACAGGTTTTGCTCCTGCCCTGGACCACTAGTGACATCTCGGGCCCAGGCTGCTGTAGCACAGCTTCTCCATCAGCTCTTGCATACACAGCGTGTCCTCTCAAAAAGAGGACTAGGAGGACAAGACATAGCCTCAACCCCTGCCATGAGCAAAAACTCAAAATCAGCTCTGAGAAGTCACCCAGACAGCACCACGCAAAGGCAGCTTAAGTACAATCTATATTATCTCTATATTTTTATTTGTCATCATATTTGCTCATTTCTGCAGAGTATAACGTCACAAAGACCAAAATAGAAAGAGCAGCTTGTCGCTGAGCTCGCATCAGTTAAACACAATAGGTACAAAACTAGGTGACTCTGTCTTATTTATCATACATTTTTTTTTCCGTTGTTTATATACAAAGAACTACGCTATATGGAAAAATAATAAACAAATCCCATGGGTATGTTACATGGTAAACAAGAAGGAAGGAAGGAAGGAGAGGGGAAGCAGGTGAGGGAGAGCAGCTCCAAGGGCCCACTCCTGGAACCAACACGTTTGTTGGGGCCCTGGGCTACCGCAAGCAGGCCTGCAAGACCACATATGCCTGGGCCTCCTCGGTCTCAAGCTCTGGGTCTTGTATTTGTTCCTCCATGCCAGAGCGGCTTAAGAGCCAGTCCTTGCTCTGGCACTTACCTGTTATGAGGGAGAGCAGGAAGCTCAGAGATGATTTTGTGTGGTGTTAAAAAAAATATATATATATATAAAAAATAATGATGCATGGCAGCTGGCTGTTGTTTGGGCGCTAGTTCTTCATCAGGCTTTTCCAAAGGCAGCTAGTGCAAAAGGGTTATACTTTAAACCACTACACACAGGAAGCTTCGAGAATATCCAGATCCTCTGCACAGCATATATATGCAGCATACATTTCAAAATAATTTTTAAAAAAACACTTCCCCAAGCCTGGATCATCTTCAAGCTCAACAGGGCAAGCCCAGAGATTTCAGATCTCAGCCACCCCACGCAAGAAAGATTGGGGACAGTCACCAGTGACACTGGGACATCATCAAGGCCTGCAAATGCAAGGGAACAGGAGGAAGGGATCATGCCCCGTGCCCCATTTCCCTAAGAGAGAGGGGAGGTTTAACATAAATATCTCACACTAAAGGACTACTAAGCAAAGCCATGGAAGATGGAAGGAAAGCCCATTCAATCTTCAGCCTCGCCTTCCAGGCGGCTTATGGCATGAGGAAAAGGAGCTTTACACCAAGCCCACACAAAGCCTGGCAGACAGCGTTTGCACGTCCACTGAAGCAGCGACAGATTTGGGAAAAGCAGTAACTAACTGCATGGCATCGCAGGATGTGTGCAAATGGGGAAATCCAGCAGCAGAGAAGCTGCTGGATCCGCTGGCCCTGCCTCCAGCTCCCTCAAGAGTCAGCACCATTGCTGCCACCTGCTTCACTGTCCACAAGACACGCGAGTACGGAAGGAGACACGGTTCTTAAGCCCTCCCCTACTCTATCCGCACAGCAGGGAGCAAACCCACCTCTCTTCAAGCCCTTTTTCCCCTGCTCCTGACCCCACACTTCTGGCAGGGGTGCTGAGGAAATGAGGTGCTCTTTGCTCACAGTCGCTTCTGAGAAAGCAAAATGAGCAAGCGCGTAGATTAGGACACAAGAGGAAAGGTAAACGCCAGGCAGTACGCCAGACCCCAGTCCTCCTAGCAGAGCAACAAGGGGCCATCTGGAAACGCACGGGTCTGCTGACGGCCCGGTAGGCATCAAGCAGGAGAGGAACAGAGAAACCATAGCCAAGAAAAACACAGCAGCTTGCTCCAACCTCTCCATTTTGCTTTCTGCTTAGAGGTAGGGGCATCTGATCCGTAGCACTTGAGTGTGCTCCCCCCTCCTCCCCTAGACAATTTTAAGCAAGCAAGAGGCATTTACTGGTCCCTGGATAGATCTAGAAGCATCATTCTTATTTTGGTTTCACTAAATACTTAGGGGCCAATCTAAAATCGAAGAAAAGCAAGGGGAAGCTTCTTTTCCCGCTCCCATGGATGCTGGCTCCACCCTTGATAGCATCGCAGGGCCTGCAAAGTGTGCAGCAGCAACTGCTGCCTGTGAAACCAGGAGGGACAATTTTAACCAGCCAAGTCATGTCAGGTTTCAAATCTGCTCCAGTTTGGCCTGGAACAGCTATGGAGATAAAAAGCAAAGGAGGAGTGTGCAACATCCCTTCCGTAACGCTTCAGCCTAAGGGCAAAAACTTGTGCAGCTCGCAGGGGAAGTCAGTGATGACCAGCATGGGGAGAGCTACCCGCGAGAGACCAGGACCTGCTCTGGCAGCTACCTGGTACAATCCACACCTTTAAAAGGGGCAGCTATGTCAGTGAAGGACAGGAAACAAGAAGTAAAAAATGTTTCAGCGTTTACATATCTTCCTTTCCCAAAGAGGGATGAAAGGGCCAGAGCTCTACAAACTTCTACCACCCATCATGGCCAGTCCTCAGTCCTGTCAGCAGAAGACAGATGCTCCACAGAGGCTTCTCGCCACGGAAATGCAGGACAGATGGGAAGCTTGGACATCTGGTGACTAGAAATCCCCGCCCTCACAAGACAGTAATTCCATCCCTTCTGAGCTTCAACAAGCATCAGCTTTGATGGGGAGTACAGGGGATGCGGGGAACGGAGGAACAGGAATAAAGTCCTGTCCTTTTCCCCCTTGCTCACTGAAGTACAGGACTGCACAACCAGGTGCTGAGGAGCACAGGGGCAGATGTTCCTCACTAAGCATTCAAGGCAATGGCTGTAGAGAGACCAGTCTCTGGTCTGGTCCTCAGGAATGCTTATCGCTGCATCCTAATCTCACTTCCCAAGGATCACAGAGATGTTAGTACCAGGGAGCTGGGAGAGAAAACTGTGCCTACGCCAACCATTCAGGAAAAGGAATACAAAGCAGTCAGGTTGTCCAGTTGGAAAAAAAAACAGAAACATTTTTGGCCACAATTCCAAGCTCTGGCCACTCACGCTCCACATCAAGCTGGGCAGGTGTGGGAGGCCAGAGCCCCAAATCCTAGAGCTTTGCTTCAATTAATTCCAGTCAATCGCTGCTGTAAGGAATGGGCTCAAGAATGGAGTCCTGGCCATTCTCCCACCTCCGCACCGCTCAAAAGCTAATGGGAAGTGCCCAATTCTGCAATCTGCACTCTCTAGGAAGTGATATGACTTGTGTGTTTCTGCTTTAATAAATTAAAAAAACCCATAAAAAAAACAACAAGAGAAGGAAAATGACAGTCTATGCTGGCAGTTTCCCCTCCTAGAATTCATCGTCAGAGCTCAGCAAGAGGGTCTTCTCGTTATCGCGGGCACCCGAGCAGCTATGGGAGCGCGAGATAACATGACTGCCATTGCGCCAGGGTGGGCCATGCTCCAGCGTTGACTGCTGAGTGTACTGCTGGTAGGCTGGGGAGAAGTTGTGGATCGCATCTTGGACAATGTCGTGGGGGTTCATGGTCTCCTTGAGGCTGCTGGAGATGCTCTTCATGGGAGCACAGCGACCTGTTGGGGTAAGAGGGGGAGGGACAAGTGAAGAATACTGCTGCCTTCCCCCACACCCCTTAACACGAAGGTAAGGAGAACAGGGAACATGCACTCTTAGATCCTGCAGAAGTTACTTTACAGACTTCCTTAAGCAGCTGCTGAGGAAATTCTGCACAAATGGTGTCAAGTTTTACCAGTAGTGCTCCTAAATCCAGCCACTGCTGGCCAAGTGAATCCACCGCAGCACCAAACGGGGGACATGCTGTGAGAATGGGACACACCCACAGCAGCAAGCTCTGCTACACACTGCCTGTGCTGGCTTGGGTGTGCAACGAAGACAGTAAGGCAGGGAAGTGCTCATGTAAAAAGGGCGTCAGAAGACAAAAACCAAGGAAATTCTAAAAACCGAGGAGAAATGGTATTTGCCATTTTCACTCATTGGAAATTAGACCGACAGGCGGCATCGGAGTGCCCACAGGAAAGCGATCACAGAAGTGGAAAGCAGCACAAAGGAGGGAAAGGAAGGGAACAGGCACTACTAGAGGCAGAACCACCCCACGAGTAAGGAGTGTCACAGTGACAGCGTGAAGGAAGCAACAGTTGGAGACTGTCCCACCCAAGTGCTGAGCACAGAGGAAGGCTGTATGTCCTTCTAGGAGCTGCCATTTCTCATGCCTTCTAGGTCCCATTTCCAGCGTGGGCTCCTGGCTCTGCTCAGCCCTGGGGACAAGCTCCCCAAAAACCAACGCATGCTGATCATCTGTGGCAATTATGAAAGTGAAGGGAGGCTGGGGCGAGAGAGCAAACCAGCTCCTCCGAGAGCCTGTGCTGCTCTTTGGAGAGAGATTCACACAGTCCTGACAGAAATGCTCTAAAGCTAGGTGGCTGTCTTACAACCTATGATCCAGACAACCCTAAAGCAGCTGTGTGAGGCAGTCGAGTTACAGACCTACAAGGAAGGGGGAACAAGGGACAGAGCAGGCAGTAGACAGGCTGGGAATCAGAACAGAACAGCATCCCAGTTAAAAAAAACAGAGACAAACACACAGAGCATGCTGTACCTACCATACGGTCCATACGATGGAACAGCTGCACCAGGGACCAGTGGCCAAAGCAAGGGAGAGATAAAAGGGAGAGGAGAGAGAGAGAGACAGAGAAAGAAAGAGAGAAAGAGAGAGAGGAAATAACAAGAACTGAACAAGACCCACCACCGACACATCCCCCACTGTACTGGCCAGTTTACCCTTTCATCACCCGCAGATCTCATCTCCCCCAGCTGCAGCCACTGTCCTTCCAAAACCTCTGGAGCTGGCTGGGATGGAGGGGTCATCTACATGAACACTGCCCCACGGCTGCTGTCCTCCCACACCTCAGCACAAACTCCCCCAGCAGGAAGGAAGCCCTTTATTTGGAGAACACTGAATGTACTTGCTTAGACTGGGCATAAGAACCCCCTTTTCCCACAGATAACATCCACCTCCCTCTTCCCCGGAATAAGATTTCTCGCAGCCCAGCCCTCTCGAAGTCGTTACAGGAAGATCCTCCTCCTCCAAGCCAAACATGTTGCCAAAGCACAGCCTCATCTTCCCGAGCCAGATTCAAAACAGAGGCTGTTTCAGGCCCTGTCCCTCCTGCCTTCAGTCTGTTGCGCAATCTGGAGCGATGGAGTTCCCCTTTGGGCAGACGGGAAGGCGGACAAACCCACTCTACCAAAAGGATGCAACTTCTTGCAGCCCTCGGGCCTGCAACAAGCTCTCGTGGGTGGCATACTGGGGAACTGAAAAGGGAACAATGCAATTCAGGCAAGGTTTCTGCCCTGCGGAGCTGTTGCACAATTGATCTGTTCAGACACCACGGAGGAGGAGATGTGATGTTTTTCCAAGCACTCAGGTTGGGAGTCATATCAGCGTGGTGGTTGCTAGAGGGACCAGTCTCCACCCAGTCTCATTACCAAACAGACGTGCCACACGCGCTGGCATATTTCCTACCTTGGGCATCAAGTCTCTTGTCCACATACACCTTGTATGTGAAGGCATGGCGGAGGGCGATGGCTGCAAAGAACATCTCCACGCAAATGATGAAGTCCTGATAGCCAGCAGCTACGGTGCCTTCACCCACAGACACGTTGGCAGAGTGGATTTTGGGGATGGCACCACACTTTTCCAAGATGGCTAGCAGCATCCCTAAACAAAACAACAAGCTCATGTAAATATGCAGAAAACATGATCGCACACTAACTGCAAGGAATGGAAATAGCTGTCTGTGCTGCATGTCCTAGGTGCAAACCCATTTAACACAGAAGCTACAAACAGAGCAGGCTAGATACTCCCACCCACGCTCACCTGTGCAACAGAGAAAGGAGGAATAAATAAGAGATACATTTAAGCAAAGAATGTTCCAACACTGACCCTCTTCTGTTCTCAACTGATGCATAATCTGTGGAACCAGCTGCTGCAGGACTTAATCTAAAGTCCAAAAGGGTAGCAAGCAGTCAGATATTTCTATGAGCACTTCTGTGACCTCAGCACTTCCACTACCTAGAGCAAAAATTGACGTAATGGAGCTTTTCATTTAAGCACAATGTGGTTTTGACACACCATTGCAAGAAAGATATTTTTCCATGTCCATTGCCAGGTGGCTGAAGAATTCCAGAGAAGGCAGAATGTGTGTGACCAGATGGCTCAAGGTGATAAAGCAGACAGCTTTTTAGTCTGTCTGCGGACAAGGAGGATGGGCCATACTTCAACAGCCTAAATTCCACCTAACTTCCTACTCAATTAGTCTTTGAAGTGCAACTCTGTAAACTTAAGTAGGGCATTGAACAGGGAAATGCTTAGAGCCAGTTAGTAAGAAGCACTAGGCTTAGGCAGAATTTCAGCTTGCTGAATGTGCCTCTGCATCATGTGTACATATTCTGAATGTCCTTCTGCTCAGTGGTGTTCTGTGGCAGCACACACTGCATTCAGCCAGTTTTCTGCTTCACATGAATCACAGACACACCATTAAAATTTTATTTATAGAGCACTAAAAAAAAAGTACTAAAAATTTTTAGATGTGCCACTTTAATCAATAAAATGGCAGCATGCAGAAAAAGTGCTGGCAGCTTGTGCTTTATGACTGTTCCAAGAATGTGAAGGACTCTTCATCCAAACAGCTGATTTTGCCAGGCAGATATGCGTATGCACATGCACACGCACAGGGGTAGTGAGGATTCAGGAGCGCAGAAACAAAGATGAACATGAAGCAACGAAAGACTGTAAAACAAACATAATAATACTAAGACAGAAAGACATTTCAGCTATTAATCAGCATCTGCTCTATCAACTCTAGTGTCTCAGCCCCTGCAGAGAGCTCTTTGTGCCTACCAAGCGAAGGGAAAAGCAGCTCACCTTGCCAGAAGGACAGGAAGATGACAGACTTCACCATGAAGAACTTGAGGACTGGGCTATAGGGACTGAGTAGCTCACGTGTGGCAAAGTAGAAAAGGAAGAGGGCATACAGTGCCAGGCTGACAGAGATGTTGTAGATGATCGTCACGTAGAGGTAGCCACTGGTTACACTGAAAAGAGAAGATACAGGAATGCCTGAAACTTCAGTATGACCTTTTCCCCTTGCTGCTGTCACTGGGGAGTTCTAAGACCCCACTTCCTTCCTGTGTCCCTGTCCCATTCCCTCCCCCAAACTGAGGTAGAAAAAACCTGAAACCAACAGGCTTACCCCTGCCCTCTTTTCTCACATGCATATTCAGCCCATGTTGTCCCTCTGTCTTTTCCCATGGCCCAGAACACATATGGACTATAAGCACAGCTGGGCAGAGAAGGGGCAGCTGACACTTTCTAGACAAATAAACTTACTCAAAGTCACCATCCTGGTACTTGCCGAAGGCCTGAAGGATGACTGTGCTGATCGCCATGAGAGGCTTCACCACACAGAACTGCAGGGTAGCCTACAGGAATGAGAGAGGAATAAGATGACCAGAGGTCCAAGAGGCCAAGTTTCCAAACAACCACCATGACAGTGTCTCCACTGGGACAACACAGCAACACAACACAATCCAGCCCCAACATGGAGTCTGACCCCACTGCTTGTTAATCGATTGTGCTTGAGGGCAGCAGCACTCAACAGGAGATAAAAGAGATTCAGAAGAAGGATGGGTGCTATCTACTCTTCCAGGATGGGAAGAAAAAAGTATCTCTGTAGGTTGCACGTAGAAACTGCTCAGCAGCGCTCCTCCAGAGCTGTCTTTCACAGGCTGTGCTGCAGTGCATTTATATATGGCAAAGGCCCAAGAAAAAAAAAAAAATCCCATACTGTGCTATGGTACAGACACAGCAAGTTTAACAAAGGGATACCAGGGAAGGGAAGCAAACTCCAGTCTCTGGCTGCCACAAAGCTAGGCAAGATGGTCCCCTGGACAGGAGGGGAATACAGCTCTCCGAGGCAGAACTTTGACAATTGCCACCATGTTACGACATTTTGTATACACACCAATATGTGTTGCCAGACAGAAAGAAGAACTATTCATTTGTGACCCACATGACCTTTACTGAATCTCCCCAAAGGCTCTGGGATCAGTTCAACCCATTCTGCCAGTACAAATCATTGCTCCTGTTGGGATTCCTCCTCTCTCAAAGCAACCCCATACTTCATCTTTCTGGATGTGCTGAACTCCAAGGTCCTAAGACAGCAGATAGACACGACCCTAAAAATGTCACCCATGTCTCGCTGAAGGAGGCTGGAAGAGCCTGAACAGGTGTTGACCTGCACACATGTGGGGAGGGCTGTGTATGGAAAGAAGGCAAAACCAAACAGGAATAATTGCTTTGGATACGATGCAATTTGTTAGTGGTCATAAGACTTCAAGGAGATTAAAAACCCCAGCACATGCCAGTTAGTGAGTCACTGTAAATATGTGAACTGGAAAAGGTCAAGCTAATTTGTAAACAACTCTGTCCTCCGAGTTTCCCCTCCTTCCAATTTGGGGATGTTTTAACCATTTCCCTGCAACCCAAACCACCATGTCCTATTTTTAGTTGCTTCCCTAGAAGATGCTATGGCATACAGGAAGCACATGGATAGTGGTGTGACCCATCTATGACGGTCACCAGACACAGACCCAGCAAAGAATCTTGATAAAGACATCTTTAAGGAAACAAGCTCTCCAGATTTTACACCGCAGCCACCAGCACACCACCCAACTGCTGCAGCTGACTGACCCACAGCTTAGGGTGGTGGTGAAGATGGAAAGAAGGAATGGTTATAACACACAGATTCCTTCAGGATGAAAGGGGCTGGAAAAAGCAGAAAATGGGCAGATGGTGGTGGGAGGCAACAAGAGTGCCAGAGGTGCTGAGAACAGTGATAAAATGGGCAAGGTGCTCCTTCCAGCACATTCCTCTTCCTGATCATCACGATGGTGGATACCACACAGATCATCACTGATGTGTGCTCTGTTGCCTTTTTGCACCAGCCTTCCCAGGAATTTGCCTTGAAAGGTCTTACTCTGCCATCCTGGAAGTCTAGAAGTACCAGAAAGCGACTCTTGGTGTCAAAGACTTCTCACCAAGGCAAAATTTAAGCTCGAGCCAAGAAGGACGGAAGTATTTAAACATTACTTTGCAAGACACCTCCCTCACAGCCTCCACTACAGACTTAGCAGTCTGCAAAGGGCAGACCTGACTAGAAGAATTGCTGTCAGACAGCAGCAAAGAAAAAGCAAAATATCCACCTAAGCCAGTTACCAAATGAGCTGAGGATTTGCAGAAGCCGGCAGACACACACATGCCCCTGCCAAAACATAAAAAGTGCTTCTAGTCTTCACTGGTGTGAAGAAACTTTCCAAACACAGCCAGGTGCAACCCATGTGGAGATAACCACCAGAGGCTGCAGTACATGAGAAACAAGAGGCCTAGGGGAAATTATTTCTCTAGCGTTCACTCACCTTGATGGGCGTCACCTCTGCTTATGACATATTTAAAACATAAAAGTTAACATTAGGAGCAAAAAGAATAGGTAATGCATCGAATCAAACAAAGGGTGTACAAATGAAGCCCAACAGAAACAGGTGAAGCAGTATACTGTCAGCAGGTAAGAAAACAAAGTATCAGGGAAGAAAACCGGAAAGCCATGAGGACAGAATATGGGACAGAGAAAAGAAAAATGTGGTCCTTTGAAAAAGGCCAATTGTGCTGCAGAGATTAACACTGGATATTTAGTATGAGGCTGAATTGTACCTTTGATATTTCTGCATGTTGCTAAAACACAGAACATGGGTCATGATGTGGAGGAGAAGCCAGGGCAGGTATCTAGACCAAGTGACTGGAATTACAATGACCTGAGCCCCTTCAAAGAACCAGACGTGCTTCACGCTGTCTCCAGAGAAACCTCATGTGATCATTTCAGCAAGTGAGCAAAGCCTTGAAACTCACCTGTGTTTCATGGCAGCCAGAGGTGACTGACCTGGGGTGAGCAGACAAGGGCTGATCGAGGTTTAGATCTCCACCATTCCCTCCCCCTCGACATACCCAAGTCAGCATAGACAGACACCCATGGTGAGCAATACTCGGTTCCTCCTACAAAGAATTGTGTCACGCTTAACCTCCACCCCCTCCTCAACTCCAAAACCACAACAGCAGCACTGGGAATTCAGGAGGCTGTTACACAACTGTGGGGTGTCTGCAACAACACAGCCATCAATTTCTTAAAGTTGGGACCTCTTCCATCCAGAAAGGGATGAGGGAATCAGAATTTCTTCCCAGGGCTACATCAGATCCATGAGATAAATTAGGCCTTCCTGATGCAGGGTTGAGTAGTAAAATGTTAAGATCATTCAAAACAAACCCTGAAACACCCCCTCTTCTCAGCAGTCTGCAGGCCTCTCAAAATGGTATTATAAACCCCCTCAAAGGAGTGCTCATCTCAGTAGTTCAGCAGCAAAAGGCACCACTGCCACCCACACACATTTCATTCATTTCTGGAGGATGGCACAGTTCCTCCAGCCCATACCTGTTTGCAGAACCTCAGGAATCCAATTGAATAGGTCTTTCCCCACAGGCAGCAAGTCCCATACACACAGCTGGACCTGAAAGAGCCAACACAAGATGACAGGGTTCAGAAGCAAGATTTGGGCTAGAGTGCAAGATTCCTACCTTCTTTGTCTATCTCTCTGTAGCAAAGTTGCAGGACTGGTGCTTTCTCCAACCACGATTACATTTACTCTCTTTCAGAGCCTGATCCCACACTACAATCTTTCCCCCACCACCACCTTTTTTTGTTTTTTTGAAAACTGAGTAACATGGGGAGAAACACAGACCCTGGAGGAAGCACACACAACCAACTGAAGACAGAAAAGATTTAAAGGAGGGTAAGTGAAGAATAAAAGAAACAAATGAGTAGGCAGGTGTCCAGAAAAGCTGTGAATCAGTCCAGCTTGCCTAAGAGGATGTGATCAGCCTGATCTGTCTCAGAGCAGGGTACTGGTAAATCATCACCATCCGTGCTGCCCAGTCCCAGCAGACATTTGCCACCTGACACAGTTTTTCAGGGCAAGGACAGAGGCACAGTAGATGGGCACAGAAGGATGAGTGTGTCATGTTGTAAACAGTATAAATACTCACTCAATTGGTTTCCCTCTGATCTCAGACATGATGGAGCTCTCCCCTCCCAAGTACTCATAGCAGAGGCTGAGGAAGTTGTATATTACAAAGGCTGCAAAGACATCAGAGTAAAATGACAACCAACTTCAAAACAGGCGCATGGACCGAGTACAGGCAACAGACCAAACATTAGCAGGGACTGCTTATGCAGCATCTTTCCCTTCAAAGTGCTCCAGATTGTTTGCACTGTGTTTATCATCCTACCTCAGCATTCACAAGACTATCTGAGCTGGAGTTTGGCCAAGGTCCCAGGCCAGTTCCATGACTTATGCCAAAAGGGTCACAGGACCATTTAAAACTGTGGTCAGCCTGTTTTACTTGGCATCTGTAAGATGGCATTCTTTACAGGGTTCCTGTGCATTATTCCAGGACATTACACTGGTAATAGATCATTTGGAAAAGTTATCTCTGATCCAGCAATCCTATCTTATCTCCTGTATTTAACCTTTTAGGTGATGAACACAGTTTCTCTCTCCGAGGTAACCAGACTGTACACATAAGAGTTGGAGAAACAGAGGGTTTTTACCAATCAGTGAAACACTGTTTTCATGTCTGGTGGAGATTTTTGAAAAACAGGCTTTGTGCTTCATTTCCTCAGAAAGCTGACATTTCTTGCGTACTGAATAGCCTTCTCTTTGGGCCACCTCTTTTCTGCCTTCCCCAGCAACCTGGTACAGATGAGGAAGAGCCTTCTCAGACTGACTGCTAAATACTCTGCCCCATTTCAATTCTCTTCAAGGATCAGTTTTGCTGATACATATAAACTGAGGTGAAGACACTGTGGCGAGGGCTCTCATCATAACTACAGACACATATACTTTTCATGGGATCCACACCCACTTAACTGCACGTGGAGTAAGCCTGTGTGTGCTCTGTCTGCCACTCTCTTGACTTGTTATAATCCCTGCTGGACCCTCACACAGTTGTGAGATTTTTAAGGCAAGGATTGTATTCCTAAATTTGGCACGTACAGCCTTGGGGCAAAATGACAGATCACACGACCCTCCTTTCAACATAATTTTCTGTGATAGGCTATACCTGGACATTCCCTGGAATGCCAAAACCCAAATTCTGGTTTTGGCCCCCAGCACCAACATAATACAAAGAGAAAATAACTTGAGATGGAAACAGAAGTATCAAGAAAATTTGAAATAAGAACAAAAGCCTAATAATGTACAGTGCTGAGAAGCTGACTTCACCAAGCAGCCAATTATTAGACCTGAGGTCAATTTTCCTACATGGATGAACTTCCAAAGTCAGAGACAGACACCAACTCTAATTCTTCCACAAGTATCCAAACTATACCTTGAAAGAGAGGTACTCTATGCTCCCCAAAATGCTCATAGTCTCAAAACATTATACTATGGCTTGTGGACGTGCCTAGCTGGCAAGAATGCTACAGCATATAAAAGCCAGTGGTATACCTGCTTGTATGTATGTAATTGGGATATTGTTATTCCATCTGTAATCCTTGTTATTGAACAAAGATAAATATGTTCAAACAACAATGATTTTCCTAAAGCCTTAATTAGGAGACAAAATGCCAACCATGGAAAACTTATTTAAATACCTGTGGTAACCCCTTTTGCGTACAATTTTCCTGCTACTTAGCTGACAGCTCCCAGCACCCAGAGGAAGAAAAGCTGAGCTTTTCTTACTGTCCTCCAGTGACCCCTGCCCTCTGATGTGGTCATTACAATACCAGCTGCCCAATCCACAAGCACTAGTGAAGAGGTGACATCAGAGGAAGAAAACAAAACAAAACAAAACAAAAAAAAAGAGGGGGAATATCTGCCCCTCCATTCCCAAAAGAAATGAGTGCTATCGAAGCTCACAACACCAGCAAAAGAACTCTTCTCCCATTCTATATTCATCAGATGGTGCTCATGACATCAACATAACAAAAAAATCTACTTCTGTCAGTGTTACTGACACCCAGGTTTGTACAGCAGCAGTCACGTGAAAGAGCAACACCAAAAAATGGCTATTCCTAATGCACACTATGAACTGCAGCCCTAAAATGGCCCAAGACAGTTTTAAAAATTTGTTAGCAGGGTCTTCTCCCCTCACTCCCTAACAGACCTCCTCCCCATTTTGCAACCTCAAACACTCCAAAAAAAACAAAGTGAGGTGGATGGCAAGGGAGGGAAGAGAACAAAAAGGCTGTTTCAAAGCAGTCCCCAGAAAAAGCAAGAGAGAGAACCTGCTGACCCAAGGGGCTTTCACCTCCACTTACAGTCTTCTCTCACAGCCCAGTGTGCCAAAGTGAACTCCGCAGCATGGGCTGCCTCCTGAGCAGATGCTCGGATGTTTGCAAACTCCCCGAGTAAGGGAGGCAGAGGGATACTGGCTGTTGCTAGGAGAGGAGTTGTGCAGAGCAGCAGGCTTCCTGCTAGACCTGCACACGCATGCAGGGCGGGGAAGGAGGGAAGAAAAAAACCCAGGCCCAAACAAAGATGCGTTCTGAATCACGTGTGTGCGTTTGCCATCTGCTGCTGCATCTCAAAGCATTGTCATGGATGTGAAGGAGGGCCTGCTGGTCCCTTCAGCCGATTAACTTGTTCACATGGCCAGGGGCACCTCTATGCAATGCAGATCTCATCAAAGCAAGTGCACCAGCGAGTTATGATTTAATGAGGGTATGGCAATTAACAGCCCTCAAAAACACACTGCTGGAGTGCAGTCTCTGCTGCTGGGTGGGTAGAAGGCTCCTTCCTGGATGACATCAGGAGGGAAGTTTAGACAGCATTTATTGGAGAGTAACCATTTCTCTCACATAAAATGCTAGTGGTATCATCTGCAGCAGATGACCGAAAATGAAGCGATCAGCAAATCATCCTGAACACGGCACCCTCTCTTGTGTAGGACTCCAAAGCACTTTACGCCTCAGGAACACCAGCACGTGGTAGCTGTGCTATCCTGCGCCATCACACAAGTGGCCACAGGATGGGACCAGAAAAATACGTCGCTAACAAACTGTGCCAAGAAAACAGGACAAAACAAGTGTCTGGCTGCTAAGTAAGTGCTGTTCCAAGAACCAGGAGCCAACTGATACCTCACTTTAAACACCCACCTAGAATCAGGCTTTACACCTTCCTGAAGCAAAGGACCAAATAAAATCATAAATTTTGACTCTACAGAACATTGGAGGGAAGGCTCAACATCTCTTGTCATGCTCCTAGGCCAGTGAGGGAGAAGGTCAGGTTGGATGGGGCTTTGAGCAACCTCATCTAGTGAAAGATGTCCCAGCCCATGGCAGGGCCGCTGCACTAGCCGATCTTTAAAAGTCCTTCCTGACCCAAAACATGATTCTATCATTTTCAGTCACCGAGCAAGCCATGGTCATCCAGCAATGCACACCATAAAACTTGGTTTCAACAGGTGACAGTGATGCTTTCTCCATGTTCCCAATCAGAAGCAAAAGTTCTCTCAGGGCAGAGACTTTCCACCTCCCCCATCTTCTGTCTGACCCCTCCTTACCTTCATAGCAGTCCCGCACTGTGCCAAAGTAAACATAGTACTGGTCATTGGTGAAGAACAGGAGACTGAGCCATGAGTCGAAGGCGTAAATGGGTACAATGAAGAGGATCCGAACAATGTAGCGCTGTTCATTTGGGCAGCTATAGCAGCGAAGATGCATGTAGATCTGAGAGGATGGAGAAGGGAGACCAGGATCAGTGGTATATGGAACAGAGAGGAGAAAGAACTTGAGAGTCAACTGGGCCAGGAAAAAAAACCTCAGTAAATAAACTCTCGATTGCCTCCAGCAGCCTCAAGGTGATGAACGTTTAAAAAAAAAAAAAAAAATCACTGTCGTCATATGGCATTGATACAGCATCCTTTAGTTTGCAGAGAGGGTGAAGGAGGAGAAAAAGGAAGGGGAGGCATTTCTAATCTAGTTTCTTATATGGAATTCATTTACTGTAATCATCACCTTGCTCATATTCTTTTGTTCATAACCTTTTTTTCCAATTATCAGACTTATATTCCTGCTATTCTGTTTTAAGTACCTACGATTCACAACACTGCAGGCTGCTTTTCTCTGAAGAGAGAAGGTGCATACACCTAAGCGCATGCTCATTGCAAACACTCTCACTCTCTTGGCAGTTTTGGATGCTTTTGAGACTTTCACCTGAAACAACCTGAGAGAGCCCTTCACAGCACTGCCAAGAGCTGATAAGCCACAGCCCATCTGCTCTAAAAGTGCCATTCTGCACATCAGTGACAGCATGGCCACAAAGCGTCAGCCACCAAGCGAGCACCGAGCTCACGCAGCACGCTCAGAGGAACCACACAGTCACACCACTTGTTTTGTCTGACTGCACACATGCAAATCTCTCTAAGTCACTGGCCGGGGGGAGCGCAATGTCCCCACCCTACCCACTCCCACCGCTCACAGTTTGTTAGCCGTCATTAAATCCCACACCTAAGATGTTTTTTCACATAATACCCACCTCCTGGAAAAGGTATTGACCACAAGCACACCCTGAAGACGAGCACCACTGCTGTAATGGCCTAATAACACGGCCAGCACTTTGGAGTGAGTTGTGGGTAAGCTCCGTCGGCCACAGAGTCAGCAGAGGGCACGTACTCCAGAGGCCAGGCCTCCGCACAGCAACCCTCATCAAGCTGCTGCCCCAGCTGCCGGGATTAGTAACAGCCAGTTTATTACATACGTGCCTCACGACTGACCAATTCTGCTGGCTGAAGAGGCACAAGCATTTGTCTGAAGACTCACCCTGCATTTGTGGGTGCTGTGAGCATTCTCCAAGGTCTAATGAAGCACACATTGATGATTTTGCCTTTCCCTCATAAGGGAGAGGGGGTTGTCTCTTCCCAGCTGTCTGTTGCTCATCTCTCCCTGTCTCCTGGCAAGATCTGGTAAAAATCAACTGAAAGGCTCAAAACACTTGCGTTTCCTCTCCCTAACCAATGAGGAGCTCACAAAAGCCCCATTTCCTGAGGACAAGTTGAAAATAAACTAAAAAAACTTAGGGATATTTTTTCCTTGTGACAATCCCAGTGACACACCTCACGCAGCACAGGGACAGCTGACACCAGAGTTCAGATGACTCCAAGCTTTGCCCTTTGGATGTCACAAGAGCCCTGCGATCCGTGCACCTACAGGAAGGAGGACATGAACTGCTGCCTTGTAACAGGACAACAGCGTGTTTCAATCAACAGTGTCTCTCTGGCACTGACCTCCATTGGTTTCTGTGGAGAGGGGCATTAATGTCTAACCGTGCAATGCTATAATGCAGAGGAAAGACTTCTTCCTACCCTCAGTAGGCAATCGATTTGTGCTCTGAAACAGAAGGATCCACGGCACCCGTAATTGTTACCCAAGCTGGTGAAACTGCAGGAGTAACTCTTATTCGTCAGTGACTAATTCATTTTTTAACTTCACTAGCCCCTGTACTCCATCAATAGGCTGTAGTTTTCTAGATCCTAGTCATCACTCAGGAATCTACGGACCAACAGGTACAAAACACAGGTTGATAAATAACAGGGCTTGTGTTTCCCCACTGTGTTTTTCAGTTCACATGACAACCGCATGAAAGAGAGGTACGGAACAGGATGCAGGGTTTGACTTGTTCTGGCTCTCAGAACACCTGCCCCAGAAAGAGGGGAGGGGAAAAAAATTAAAACATTTCCTGCTACTCCTTTCCGCAGCAGAGTTCAGTGTGTGGAATTCACTGGCACAGGAGATCAAAGGCGGTATGTTAAACAACAGATGACCATGATCATTTAGTTAACAGCTGACACAATAATAAAATAGCTAGATTCAGCTACAAGACCTGGGAAAGGATGGCTTGAGATAACACACCTTTCTGCAAGTACTCAAGAGATGGCCAAATGTTCTACACCTGCTAGTTTTAAAGAGTTTGCTTCCTCTCCATTCACAGTACAGAAACGGTCTGAACCTGGGCAGAAAAAGGCCTTCATATATAAGTTGCCACCTTGATCAGCACAGATAACATATTAGACCCCAAAGCAGAGGTCCTGGTAGAACTCCAGAGCCTGCAAACCCCATCACACAGCTGTATCTGGCAGAGATATGCTAGGGTATCATACGTGTTCCTCCATGTGGGGAAAAGAAAAGGATGAGAAGTAGGAGTGACAGGGTTTTACCTGATGGCAGGTGATGAGCAAAGCTGTCCACACAAAGAAACCTGAGATGGCCTGAGCAGCGGTGGTCATGAGGAATATTGGCTGCTCCACAGCTGTGGGACTGCCATCCTCTGGCATCCGGGAGAAGTTGGGAGCCACAGCTGGAGTGGTGGCAATTGACCCCAATCTAGGGGCTGCAGTGATGACAGTCATCACTATCATGGTGCCTTCTGGTGTGAGGTTCCAGTTGGGATTGCTAGAGAGCCGCCCACGAGCCAAGACCTGTCAAGGAAGAGAACCACAAAGCAACTGAACCCAGCTGAAAGGACTCAGGAGCATAACAGTAACAGTACTTTGCATCTCTCACATGCCTTTCACCAGGCTGCTCACATGCTTTACAAACGGGACCTGGGTAAGTCTGCCATTGCCAGCCCTTGTGATACAACAAATCATGTGGTACTCAGGAACCTCTCTACTGCTCACAACACAGCCTTCCCGACACCACGAAACACTGCCACTGCCATTGTCATCACCCTTCTACAAGAAAAATATTTAAGAACAAGATGAATACAGCATTCATCTGAGATCAGAAGGAAGTATCTAAACCATCCATGCAGGAAGATGATGGGCACACATAATTTAACAGCTCTACTTTCCACAAAAGCACTGGCTATTCTGCCATGCCCTAGTCTTAGGTTAGTCTGCCAGAGCCTTAGTCTTCTGCTTTCATCTGGAAGGCAGAAGAACAAGCAGCAGCAAGCAACAGGAACATGCACCACAAAGTGTCACTGCGCAGAAAGGGGAAAATAAGAGCATCCTTATTCCTCCAGCAAGCAACCCCCATCTCTCCTACCACCATTCTGAAAATCACACTCAGTCCAAGGCCCCTTCATTGGAAGGATACGCGCTGAAAGCTCTGCTTGATAGAAAGGAAAGCATGAAAGTGATGCTTCTCCCAAGTATCATATGGCGTGGTACACTTAGCCAGCCTGTCATTAATTCTACTAACTTAGCATTGTTTTCTACACGATATGAATTTAACCCAATTTAATTTCAAAAGCCAGCTGACCCATGAAAACACACCCAGAACACAAGGATATGCAAGATTTCAAAGCAGCATGACCTTCGGTCACCCTGGATGAAAAGCAATAATTTTCTTTCAATGGAACAAATTCTTGAAGGTCTAAGATCTAAAGCAGCTACTATTTTCAATTTGGTTGTAAGCAGGCTCTAACGTGACCTCTGGATTGGAGGAAGATAATCCACTTAAACCAAGATCACAAGCAGGCAGCCATTGGTTCTATCCACTAGCAGAGCTGCTTCTGATGCAGCTGTAGTAAAGACACGGTTATCAAGGGGAACAGCATAATATTGCCTCCTCTGATAACCTCCTAATAGTTTTTGGGATATCCTTTCTGTAAAAGTGCAAGGTGTAGCTCTTGCGCAGGTCTTTTGAATCAGCAGATGGAAAGGGCCTTGGATAGCCCAACGATCCATCACCAGAGTTTACAGCTGCAGCATGGAAGGACACATCTGTCATTTACTGACAGGTCATGGCATAACACAAAAGAGAACTTGCATTCAAGACTAACTGCCCCAGCCTTTCTTCACCTGATGCCACAGCACAAACTGGGCAACAGGTGCCCAGTAACAGCAGAGGGCCAGGAGCAAATCATTTCCACATGCACACTACAGTGTGCAAATGGCCCCTCCAGCACACACTTCTCCAAACCACACACTTGCATCAGCAGAGCACAGCACTCTGTTGTTACTTACGCCACATTTCACCTCATCTCTGCTCTCTTCCACAGGAGGAAGAGAACAAATACAAATCCTGGAAAATATCTGGGTTTGTTTAAGCAGATGTTCTCTTACTATAGAAGGAGCTGCACAACTGTTATGGTTTAATATACAAAATAATCATAAAACTTGGCTTTTCTTCATTCTTTCCAGCTGTTCTTTTTCCAAAATATCCCTGCTCCGAGTTACAGCTTTCCATAACTGCATGTAATGAAGGGTAATTCCCTTCCAGTCCTGATCAGTACAGGAAGTACAACTGTCACGTTTTGAGTTTCAAAGCACACACACACACACATCACATTATCTATACTATATCTAAAAATTTGGAGAGATGAAGGCTAGACAGGAATGTTACAAGGTAGCAAGGGGGGGGTTTATTGCTTTGAGAAGAAAGAGGTTTACACGCAAGTGACTTCTGAAGCAACTGAACACTCACAGCACTGAGAGAGCTTCCACTAAGCTCACAAATCTAAAATGAAATCAGAGCAGATGCCTCTGCGGTTAACCTAGCTCTAAATGAAATCCAGCCAGCTGCAATCCTGCACATCACAGTGCACTTTGGGAGCTATGCAAAAGAGGAAGCTGCTAAGCCCTTCCTAAAGTTCATGGGGGAGAGGTTCTCTACCGCAGACCACCAGTGGCAGGAGGGACAGGACCTGGAGCTCCACACTCCAGCTCATCAAACCACACTGACAGCACAGACCCAAATGCAGCGCTGGTAACATCAGCAGAACTGAAGATCTGAAGAGAAATTCCTCTCCTTCTCTGCACTCTTTTTAAAAGAAGCTGGAACAGCAAAAAGTGATCAACAAGCATTTTGACGTGACAAGGGTTACGTACTCAGAAGCAAGGACACTTACAAGTTCAAGTTGTATATGTAACCTTAACACTGCCCCCTTGTGATTATACATCAACTGTCGTTAATTACATGATTATGCATCATTCTTCGCCTAATCCCTTTTAATTCACACAGCCATTGAAACCAATAACTCGTTTCAGCACTGTGTTGTGAAAGAAAACACGCAAGCTTCCTTAACCAGGCATCCACTTCTCCTACCCCAAACCCCAATCCACCTCAGCCATGAGCACTCCCCTGTTCCTCACAGCTGCCTCAAAGGACTACTTTTTAATCAGATGATGCTTTTTACTGGCATAAGCATCAGCTTGCAGTTCATGCTCCTTGGTAGTGAAACACAAAGAAACACCGTACTCCTGAATCTGCAAAATTAACATATACCTTCCAATTTCCCTTCCAATCTCCTGAAGTTCCATACACCACTGCTACAGTGACAGGTACAAGCAGCGCACAAAGCTATTACGAAAGACTACTGTATGCAAGAAGTTGAAAGTGTAAGAGCAATTCTGTACTATATTTAAGAAACAGGTAACAGCAGAGATGACTGGAGCCTTAAGCAGGTGAGCGGATTTCAGCTCATTCACTGTCACCATCTCAAAGTCTGCTAGCTCCTCTTTTGCCTTGTTAAAACGAGCATCACTAGGACAGGCTGTGGTAACAGGCCTTGTTTCTGAGATGCCTCTTCACCACCATGCAGCAGGACACGAGCCCTGCACATCATTAGAACAGGTTTCCAGCAAAGGTGATGCCTGGGAGCACATCACAGCAACCACGCTGCCTTGACAAGCCACAGATCGAGCATCATGGTGTAAGCAGCTTCCCTCTTACCTGACACAGTGGATGTGTTTTCACACTTGTTTCTTGGACACCTACCTCCACCACAGCCCACGTCAGTGCCACAACACACACCTTCCTGCTTCCTCTCACACCTGGGGAAAAAGGTCCTTTCCAACAACCACAAAGCTATTTCACATTCACCTCAATTCTCTCCATTCTCCCACTTTGCTACTCGAGCTGTGCAACTGGCTGTGATCTCTTCTCCGTGTGCTCCTCCCAGCTGGCTACATTTATCTGTTTTTTCTTGCGCATTTTAAGCTCCTTGGGACAACTATCTTTTTGTTCTCTGCCCGTACAGTTCCCAGCACTGCGAGGTACAAACCATGAGGAAGGCACTTGACATTACCATATGGCAAATTAGGGGTATTTAGAAACCCTAATTACCAATGCAATACAAACCAAACCCATGTAACACATAACAAATTTTGAAGAGTTCTTTACTCTTCTGACATATCCCATCCCCTCTGCCCATCTCTTTCACCTCCATCTCATTAACTGCACTTCAAGGGAGAGTAAAATTACTTGCACGCTTATTCTTCCTCTCTGGAGGGCTCTCCTAAACATATCAAAGGAAAGTATTTCAACACTTCTAAATTTCGCACTTGAAGGTTTCCCCATCCCCAGCTGACTACCTTGCTCCCCCCTGAGGTAACCTGCAACACACCACATCCTCAACAGGACCAGGAGAATAGACAGTCGTCAGGAAAAGCACCAAACTTTGGTAACTGGAGACACACACGCAGAAAAGTACATCTGGGTAAGCACACAGGGCTTTCGGACACAGGCTGAGGTGTATTTCGGGATGGCTGCAGGAAACTTGGATCAGCTGGTAGGATGCCTGTACATGGGCTCCAGGAGCTTCAGGCAATGCTTAGGTCTGCATGAGGTCTGTACCCTACAACCCATGCGTGGCAAGCAGAGATGACAACGCCATTCCCAACAAGCTGTTACGTGTTCCTGCCTAGGTGACATTACAAGTTACGCACATTAAGAGCAAGCCAGGACCTCATACTGCTAGGGCATTAGCTTGAACATCAACTTCATACCGGCTTAAACTTATCTAACAGATCTTCTGAAAGCACTTTAGGAGTATTAGGGTCTGCTCTCAATGCAAGGAGGAGAAAAGAAAATAAAGCAAAGCGTATGCTATTTATATCACGATAACTATCCTGATAAAAACTTAAGAGACACAAAACACTGTTACTGAGATTCTTGATAGAGAACAGGCTCCAGCCTGCCTGAGGACACGTGCTGTTACAGACACCGCACCGATGTAAAGCTAGCGGGGGCGTCTCAGGGCCTGCACCCCCAGAAAACCAGCAGTGCAGTAATTCTCGATCAGGAGCAGACTGCCATTCCTGTATCTTTTGGAAACAGAGGCCTTCTGCCTCCAACATTAACATGGCAGCTTCTTCCACCAAAAATAAACTCAGAACAGTAAACAGAAGGGACGTGGCACAAGTGAAAACAAAAAAACTTCATTTTGGGCTTGTGTAAAGGCATGGAAAATGTTACCACTGAGGAAGAGCTATTTCTGCATAAACAAACACAAATACATAAACCCCATTCCTAACACAACAAAAGTGGTGTAAGAGGAGGAAAGAAATGTTCAAGCTCTGTCCTTCAGTTCCTAGGGGTACTTCTGAACACGTACTCAGAGAGCCTAGTAAAGGAGGAGCAGGCTGCCTACTCAGAGCAAAACTCGCTCCGTCGTGTTGCTGGCGCCAGCGGGCTCGCTTTGTCCCAGCCTCGGTAGGAAAGGAACCCCGAACGACATCAATGAAGCCATTCTCTGCCATCTGCAAACACAATCTGTGTTTTTAAAATAGATCATCTCCTCCAAGGCTAAAAGTATTTCATTTCTAAACTGCTGAGAGAGCAAAGAATGATACACAAAGTTATCCCACGAAATAGTCTTAACAGCTAAGCCTCCTTCTGCTATACTAGATACGATCCAACAAGACATGCATGACCTGGCTGCATGGTTCTCCTGGAAAGCTACGAGGCAAAAAATTGCTCCTCCTTAAAACCTACTCCACACTTACTGTAGTTTTAAATATCCACCATGCTGAACTTTGTTTCTGTTAAGATACCACAAAGCCATTTTCCACTCCCCTTTTAACTTCTGATTCCTCCGAGAGTTTCTCTATTAAACTACCCTTATTCTGGACCCAAAAAGACCAATGCAGAAGTGCCATGTGGTAGGTGATTTAAAGTCTGAATTTTCTGCATCTATCACGACACAAGCCAGAGCTTTACATTAGTGAAAGCAGGAGCTGTATGGTTTTCAGAATGTCCCCTAGACTTACAGGGAGTAAAAGAACACACGGCAAAATGGTTCAAGGTTTATTTTAGACTATGTTAATTATTGGGATGCCTAGCACTGCCAGCTGGGATCAGCTCTTTCCATTGTGCTAGGTGTATATATTGCAAATTCATAATTGATTTAAGGTCTTTTCAACCCCCAAAGGTATGGCGTCACCAGTTGATCTGACAAAAAGTAGCAAAAGGAGAAGGAAGAGAGTTAGGACAAAATAACTTAATGCCATACAGTAACTGACAGCAATAAAAGAAAATCAAATGCTTTTAAATATATTACTTCTCAAATTGCTTTTGCTCTCTGGGGTGACATCTAGTTTGGTTAGCTGTATGAGACATGAAAAGGTCCCAACAGTGCATTGTTAAGCTCTCCAGTAGCATTCCCAAAACAATCTGCGAGTTAAGTATGTGATCTGGGATGCAATTTTTACTACTACAACTCATTTACATTTTACTGTTTATGCTGGGCAAAGCTTTCCTCATCTCAAGTCAGTGAAAGTCACCCCACAGCATGCACTTCATACACAAGCACCCATATGTAACTCCAAACACGTGAGCAATACCGTGCTCAGCTAGAAGACCGGCATTCAACACGATTTACAAAAACACACAGTGATTGAATCTACAGTTACTGCGCCTTGTATCAGCTTAACGCACGACTCCTCTCCCTGCACAACAACTTCAGATCCAAATGCAGTTCTTCACAATGTTATTTCTCCAGAGGTGTAAGCAGTCTGAATGCTGAAGAGATTTTGCCCGGTCACAATTTTCAAAACAGTTGTCAGCATAGTCAGTGAAACAAGAGAAAAGTGTCACTGGGACATAAAACCAGTAGCGTCAGCGGAGCAGGGAGACCCATTAGCATCAGAAGCAGAAGGCAGAGGAGTCAGGCAGCTAGGAGGACCGAATCACAGGGCACGGTACACACCCACTAAGACATATTCAAGAGATGATCCGACACCCACGTACATGTAAGGGCATACCGTACACACGAACAATTTAACCTTCAACTTCTTTTCCCATTTTAAGGAAATTAAACTCCGAGTATATCACAAAAACCTTCTCCACTTCCAGTTCACAGAACCCCCCACCCATTTTGCTAATCCATACAGAGTCATCCAAAGAGAGAGCAGCTTTCCCTCCCCATGTACCCATTTAAAAACTCAGAATCAACAATAAAACCCTTTTACCCTGAGCCGTGCACTCTTCTTTCCAGAGTTTTTTTCTGCTCTATTAATTTCTGTTGTCTCGCTGTACTCACACAGCCCTCCTCTCTCCATCCCCCTCCTCTTTTTTTTGTGGACTGACCCACATTGTGATAGGTCAACATCCAACATCCAGTCTTTTTTTGGAAGGAGACAGGGAAAAAAAGAGAAAGGAGGAGAAGGGATGTTCCCCAGCCTTCCAACTGCTCCTTTAAGGGCAGGATCAAGCATACCGGGGCCTTGCGCTGCATACCTTTCACATATTCCCAGCAGCCCCGCTCCACACAAACCCATAAAGCCCTCTGCTCCCAGGAGAGAAACACAGAAAGACTACAAAGGTATTCTGCAAGTAGCAGAGGGGAGGGAGACAACAACAAAAGGTATGTGTTGTAAACACTTCTGTCAGGCATAACAAAGGCAGTTTGCATTTCGTTTTCCACATTCTCAAGAACAAACTCTAATCAGAACTTATTCCATCACCACTTGCATTCATCCTTCCCCACTTCCAAGTGCCAAAACAGAGGAGACAACAGTTTTAAAGTTGCCACATGATATACAGTTACTCTAAGAAGAATCAGAAGTCAAACTGTGCAGTAGGATCGAAAGCCATTGACCCTGTGGCAGTCACACATGAAGGGAGTTTTTTTTATATTGAAGCATACTTTTCCACACAGAATATAACATACAGAATCTATCAGATCAGATCCATACTTAAACTGAGCACGCAAATGTGCTGGAAGAACCCAGACATCTTATCACATGCCTAGGCAACTGTGCAGCGATGCATATGAGGGAGATGGCACATCTGACTTCCCTAGCAATCCTTCTGATGCAAGTATACAGCAGTAATGAGCACTGTCAGTGGTTCACAACAGAGCACCCAAAGCCAGTCACTATGAAGCCATTCCATTATTGCCAAAATAACATCCGATCTGTTTATTTATGTTTGTGGGTTGTTGCTTGCTTTTTTTTTTTTGCTTGTTTTTAAACTCCGGACATGAGACACATGCTCACAATTCCCAAAACTCACTGACCCCTAATTTCATTACTCCTGTTCAACGCTGCCTCCTCCACACTTATCTCCTGCCCTGCTGCTCCATGCTACAGGTGCAGACTTCCAAAAGCAGAATCAGGCGCTCTGTATTCCCGGACTCCTGGAAGAGGAGAGCTCTTCCTCACACAAGATGCCAAGACCCAGACACATCAGCATGGCAGCTTTGCTAATTAAAGAATGCGCCCAGACAGAGCACTTCCCTTATGCAAAACCTACCTCTGGAAGCTCACAGGTAGAGTGCAATGCCTGAGGGAGGAAACCATTCTCACCCTTGCTGGCTAAAGCACAGCAAGCAGACAGCATCAGTGGGAGAAGCCCCCTTCCGAAGGCTACTGACGCCACACTCGTGGCTAAAGGCTGCTCGGCCTTTCCTGACTCGGCACCGACACTGGCCACAGAGGTCTGCAGAGAAGTCACCAGTACTGTTAGAAGCTGACAGATGCCAACAGCTACTAAAACACAGTTCGAGGCGATTCTGAAGTCTCCCTTCTCTATCACAGAAGTCAGCAACAGAAATGCATTTCCTCTGTGCAGAAAGGGGCACACCAAGCTTAAAAAAAGACAAAGCTTCAACCCAATTTTTCCAGACACAGTAACATTAAATTACCCAGTTAGATGAAGTTGCCTAAATGGGAATTTATATGAATAACTTCTAGCTTAAAACTCTACTGTAAAATCAGTGCCATTACAAAGCCATTGGGACAGGTGAAAGAAAGTCTGAAAGTCAGGAGAGTTTGGAGGAGGAGAGAAGCCACTCCCGGCTCCTGGGGAATAATTAGCTGCAAATAGCAGCTTCACTCACCATTAACGAGTCTTTCCTAGCAAAACTGGCAAGGAGGAGACAGATGTGGTGAGAAATTCACCCTCTTCTAACTTGCCTTCTCAGATGACTGGCTTGTCCAGGTTCATTTTAAGTAACCTGGACAGAAGCCTGGCAGCTTTCACTGCTGCTGCTTGGGCTGGATCTGTGCTGGAGATGACCAGACAACTGCAGGCTCCCAAGCAATCAGCTCAGCAGCCTCCAATAGCATCCATGTCATGTTCCGCAGTCTGAGGAGGGAACAATGGGCCAGCAAGGTCAGCTTTTAAGGTATTATTTCATCTCATCTACTTTTCAAAGCCTCACTGCTGCGCTACATAACACGCTGCAGTCGTTTTCTTTGCTGAACCAGAGAGACCTTTTTCTACCTTTTTGCCAGGGAATTTGATCGGGGCCAGATGTACAACATACCCAGGCTGAGAGGAAAGCTTTTGGGTTAGACACAAAAAAATCTGAGGCCGTGACACCGTCTCTCCATGCTCTTGGTCCTTCTCTGTTATACAACATCCTCAGACAGCTGATCCTTTCAGTATCATCAGGCTCCCAGGCACTGTGACTGTAAGATAATTATAGCAGTATTCCCACCCTTTCAATCCAGAGACAGACTTCAGGGTGGGAAGATAAATATCCAGGTGCTCTACGGGTTAAAGGACATTCACTGCTGCAGGCAGAGCATGTAAGTTATTTCCCTTTTCAGGTTTCCTGTACATTATGCCTCTCGGGG
>Ga0065711_1004107_pt1 | contig 30728 bp, 37 predicted proteins | sample Hoacrofraction12_FD_59098 | JGI IMG/M metagenome (GOLD analysis project Ga0065711, IMG submission 59098) | Hoatzin crop microbial communities from Cojedes, Venezuela - Epithelial fraction 12 v2 (version 2) | ecosystem: Host-associated > Birds > Digestive system > Esophagus > Crop | place... | reverse complement strand
AGGCGGGAGGGCTCCGTCCTGGCCTGACCCGGCTGGCAGAGGGCTGGGCGGTGCGCGCCAGTCGCGGAGAGCGCCGCTGTCGTTGGCGTCGCAGCTATGTCGCGACTGTCGGCAGCCTGCTGACCTGCCGGGCTTTGGGGCGGCCTCGCGTCACCCATCAGTCATTTTGAAAACGTCTGCTGGGCGCTTACGAACCAGCCATTTCCAGGCGGCATCTCCTCGGGACGGACGGCGTGTGCCGGGAAGGGCCCGGGGTCAGGCGCAGCCCTCAGCCCCCCTCAGCCAGGGCTGGGGCGAGGGGGAGCACGGGTTCTGCGCAGCTCGCTGCTCGGGGGGGTTTCCCAAAGCCCTCAGCCCGAGGGAGCTGTGCCGCTGGTGAGGTTTGCGTTGCGTGTGGTGCGTTAGAGCCCCGGGGCCGCAGAGGTGCGTTGCGAGTGTCCAGGGGCCCGCCGGGTGGGCTCGGCTGTGCTCCGTTCGGGGTGTCTCTGCAGGGGAAGTGGGATTGGCGAGCCTTCAGTTAGTTCCTGCGCTTCCCACAGAAACGAGCTTGAAGCAGAAGTGTCTGGTTTGGGCTTTGTGGTAAGCACTGGTTGAAAGAGCAGAAACAAAGCTGAGTATGGCCCCCTGTGATTAATGCAGAAGGTGCTTTTTTGTCCTGGAAGGAATAGGGGTGCTGATCTGAGCAGTGTTCCTGTTCGGGTTGGTTGCAGGTTGGTCTGGTGGTGGTGTCACTAAGCAGCACGACGTGTCCACGCCCTTCCCAGGAATGCTGGTAGCAGGTGTAAGCAAGCCAGGTCTTTTCTCTCTTTATAGCAGGCGCTTGCCAGCTGGCTCACTCTTCTAGTTAGGAGATTCAGGTACATGTTCAATCCTTAGATCAGATTCCAGAGTGTCTGGGTAGGTAGGACAAGCAGATCAAAACTATTGATCTCCCCGGAATTGAGGGGAGGCACAGGCTACGCAGCCTGTGCACTCACACCAGAGCTCCTTCAATTTATTCTTTTCTTATTTTAGGTTCAGCATCCATAATGCACTGTCTCTGTCCTGGTGAGAAATGAGCTGTGTTCTGTTTTACTTAGAGCAAGGGAAACTCTGTCTTCAGTGCCTTGTTCTCGCCTGTTTTAGTCCAGCCATCAGTACCGTACTTCCAGCTTTCTAGAGCTCTGCTGTTGTTCTTCCCACCTGGGTCGACATTACAAATTGAAGGGCAGTGCACCGAGCGCCGTTCTGGCAACCTTGCTGACTGATGTTTGTTTTGTAGTGACTGTTATGCTGGAGGAACGTGTTCCCTGGACAGTCCTGGAGACAGAAGCGCTGTGTTTCTAGAGCTGGTACAGTACAGACAGCAGCCGAAAAAAGCTCTTATTCCTTGTCAGTCCTTTACCTTCGCATGCAGAGTATCCCTGGGAGGGGGAGGCTTGGTTGGTGCTTGGCCTTTCTCTTGTGACTGCTGACTAAGGAACCTGTGGTTTTGGGGTTGTTGCAGTGTGAATTTGCACCTGTGGCCTAGAAAACTGGCCGGCAAAAAGCATTGCCAGAAAAGAGCAGCAGAGAATATAGGTCTCTGTGTCTGGGAAGCCCCTTCTGAGCTGTAGAGATCACACACAGAAAACAAGTGCAGCTCCATTTGTAAGGTGAGTCATCGTTCTTGGGGTGGTTAAGAACTGGTTTTCCAGATGACTGGTATTGATGTTAGGCCTGTGCATCTTTTACATCTTCCAGTAGAGCGAGTCAGATAGGAGAAATTAGTTAGCCGGTGATTGTATGGTGGAAAGGAAGGCCTAGTGACGGTGATCCCTGGTGATTTTGCTGTTTCTGACGACATGGGCCAGACATGCTGTTAGCCTGACGACATGGGCCGGAAGAGATCTGTAACTAGTGATGGTATGTTTGGAAAAACTAGACAAGCTTTCAGATACAGAGTTTTCACCATAAGTGGTATAATTGATACTAAACTCTCAACGGTTGTTCTCACCTTGTACTTACAGTGGTGACCCACTGCTTGCATTTTGGACCTGATGGAGAACTTGTGTGCCTGAAAGCTTGTCCAGTTCCTAGTTCTAATCTCTCTAATAGGAGAGATTACCTCCTATATACAGAACTTGTTCAGAAATGGGGATGGCGATACTATGTTCTGTTCTTCCATGTGTGACTTTCTGCAGAATCCACAAGTCAAATACCGATTTTGTACTATTTCTGAACCCTGCAGATTGCCTTGGTACTGCGCCCCTCCGTCCTGCTGCAATGAGTGGGAAGTCCTTGCTCTTAAAGGTCATTCTCCTTGGGGATGGTGGAGTTGGGAAAAGTTCCCTCATGAACCGCTACGTTACCAACAAGTTTGACTCGCAGGCTTTCCATACGATTGGCGTGGAGTTCTTAAACCGGGACCTGGAGGTGGATGGACGTTTTGTGACCCTCCAGATTTGGGACACTGCGGGACAGGAGAGATTCAAGAGCCTGCGAACCCCCTTTTACAGGGGAGCAGACTGCTGCCTGCTGACCTTCAGTGTGGATGACCGACAGAGCTTTGAGAACCTCAGTAACTGGCAGAAAGAGTTTGTCTATTATGCTGACGTGAAGAACCCTGAACACTTCCCATTTGTAGTCCTGGGCAACAAGATAGACAAACTCGAGAGACAAGTGAGCACAGAGGAGGCCCAGGCATGGTGCATGGAAAACGGTAACTATCCATACCTGGAGACTAGTGCCAAGGATGACACCAACGTGGCAGTGGCCTTTGAGGAGGCTGTGCGACAGGTGCTGGCGGTGGAGGAGCAGCTAGAGCACTGCATGCTGGGCCACACCATTGACCTGCACTCCAGCTCCAAATCAGGGTCTTCCTGCTGTTAAGAGTGCCTGCTGCTTTGGGAGCGTCACTCGAGCCAGCAGCTGGATCGGAATGTAGGCGCGGGCAGCTCTGGGGCACTCTGAGGAGGGTGGCCAGAAGGACAATAGGTGTTTTGCTCACTGGGGAGTTGCAGCCTCACCATCTGAATTCTGGCTGGAGTTTTTGGGCACAGAGCACGTATCTGCAGGAGGGAGCTGTTAAAAAAGCACGTGGGCGTAATCCTGCTTCCATCTCTGCCTGTTTTAGCAGCTTTAAAGGACCGGGTTAAAGTCCTTTAAATTCACTAAAGACAGTAGTGATCTGATCTGTACCAAAAACTACCTGCGGAACAAAGCTGAGAGCGCTCTAGACACTCTTTGAAGTACTTTAGTCCTGAACTCAGAAAAAATACTAGACCCGCTAAACTCATGACCTTACTGCCAAAGGAAACTCTGCTCAGCATACTGAATGAAACCTGGTCTGGTTTTCCTCATCTCTAACTTTGTCTTGTGTGAGTGTTATTTTATGGAGAGACTGTCTACTTCTTGTTTTAATATATGTTTCCTTGTCTCTTCTGGAGGCTCAACAATAGATCTTGCTTCTCATACCTTGAAGCCCTGGATGAAAAACACCTATGTGGACACTCACCAGGTCATGTCAAAGGGTTTAGAGTTACTCAGGAGTTCGGGAGATCTGTGGTGTGAAAATTCAGCTGGTTTCTGTCACAAGTGATCGCAGTGTCTGGATGGTATGCTCTAGCAGACCCATGGTAGGTGGGTGGGATGTCTCCTAGGTGTGCAGCTGGCTGGGGGAGTCATGTGTGGTCAGCTGTTAAATCCACTCACTCGCTGTGCATGGCTGGTGACCACTGTGCTCCGTTAGCCAGTGTGTCACCGTCTTCAGTTGCTTTAGCACAGGTGTCCTCATCCGGATGCTGCAGCATAGAACCATTGACTTCATCACCTGTGGTGCTGGGTGCAGTGCTGCTGAGCACAGTTAGCTCATGCCGTTGTCCTGGTGCTTCCTTTATCTGTAATTTGTGTGACAGACTTCACTGATAGAGGATGTCCACTTAGCCAGTTGGCCTTTGTTTGTGGCTGCTGTGTTCAGTCCATTGGTGAGAGAGCTGCACTTGTTCCACCTCTGTTCACAGTGGCTGAAAAATGGTGTGGGGGGCAGGGAACCTTCTAGAAAAGGATGCCAGGCATTGCTGATCGCAGCTCCTGCCCCCTGCTAGGTATTAGTCCCAAGCTGTCTGTGTAGCAAAGAGCTGAGCGCTTGCCGACTGCTGTCTTTACCGTTATAACCTCATGTCCTGCAACTTCCCATGCAAGCATTTGTCCAAAACTATGACTTCTCCCGTCAGCACGTGGGAGCCTGCCAGGGGGAGAGCTTCCCCGAGTGTGTACCCACCGGCTGTGAATGTGGCTCCCACTGGGATGAGCTGCCAGGTGGTGAACTGTGTAGCTGAAATCGAGCAGCCGCACGCGCGCTGTGCCCGAGAGCAGGGCCCTCTCTGCCCCTGCGCTGCCCTGTCGCCAGCAGTCTCTGAGCCTGCCGGGAGCCTCTGGGGCAACTCAGGGTGATCCTGCCCTTCCCTGCGGTGCGGCCGCCTGTGGAAGGGACTGAAGCTTTAATGCGAAGTGCTTTAGAGGGGTCGGATTTCTAAACGGGGCTGAACACTCGCATTCGTGGGAATAGATAGGGAGTGCTTCCAGCCTCTGGGAAACAGGTCCCTTGAGGTGTAAGAGAAGGCTCTGCCTCCGTAGGTGCAACAGATTTTTACAGGAAGTTGGAGTTATTGTTACTGTTTATTTACCAATCTCTGGCCTCCCTAGGCCTCTAGATTTTTCTTCAGTTTAGCGCTATTTGATATTTCCTTCGAGATCCCAGACTCTGACCTGCGGTTCTGATTTGCATCTCTGAACAGATGTGTTCCCCGCAGCTGGTTTGTGCCGGGGCTGGGGGCGGAGCAGGCTCAGGCCCTTGTGTGCTGCGTGGCCCTGCCGGAGGGGCTGCTGAGGGAGCTCCCTGAGGGTGAACCTGCCGCTTCCCCAGCGCAGATCTGATGGGATCTGTGTGAGGACTGGCACTCTCCTGCGGCAGAGCCTGACCAAGCTGCGGTGTGGGAGGCACAGGTGTTTGCAGCACCCTGGGTGCCTGTTGGTGCTGACAGCTGGAGCTCGAGAGCCTCAGGCTGTGTAGACAGTATGGACTGCCGGCGGTGTTAGACAGCATCTTTTGTTCCTAACAGATGTTGGATTATTGACTTTTTTTTTTTAAAAAAAACAAACAACGTATTTTATTAGGGTTATGTGTTTTGAAGATCCATTTTAAAGAAGTATAGTATAACATATTTAAATTGCTTAATTTATTTTAGATGATACCCACAATTTCCAAAGGAGCTGGGAATTTGAATGCTTTGTTGCAAAGTTCAGTGCCAACAGCCATCCCCTCCCTGTGTGCACTCATGCTGCTGCAGTTGTTGCTATTGCTACAGAACTGGAATTGTAAAACCGAGATTCTACCTTGATTAAAGCAAATAAAACATGGATGTATTCAAGTGAATTCAGGAAGTGGCTGCCTTTTTGGTTTATCAAAGTTTGAGTGGGCTCCCATTCTCCTGAGGGATGTGGAACTAGGTTGGTTGCAGCATCTGGCAGAGAGAAGTCACTGAGGGATCAAAGGGGTTGGTTATCCCTGAGTGTACCTAGCTAGACCAGTAGTTGAAGGAATATAACTTATTTACCAGCTGAATCCAGTGAAAAGTTTTTTTGTTTTCCAGAGTGTATCAGAAAACACTTTTCATAAGAGAATTATTCCATGTTGCTTCCCTCTGTCACTACATTTCAATTTTGCACCTGGGCTCTGAGCAGCAAGCTGGGTACTTTCCTTTAATTTCTTCCTGCAGTCTTGGAACCGGTCCCTCGGGCTCCAGGGGGTTGCAACCAGGCATGATTTCCGTAGGATGCTGAGACAGCAATCATCATATGGGGTCTGTTCTCTTCCGCTGTCCTGCCAGGATAGTTGCTTATTTTGGGAGGCTTTCTCTGTGTTTGCAGTCTGCGCCCGCTGTTTCTGTTGGCAGAACCTTTTAGCTGACTTTTCTCTCATGTCTGCTTGCCTATCTGTGCTTCCAGAACCAGCACAGGCTTTCAAGTCCTAGGAAATCCTGCGTTTTAAGTGTGGACTGGAGTATCTGGGGGCCTCCAGCATCTTCCTTCCTCCATTCAAAACGGAGCTGAAAACAGCCAGCCAGCGTGGCCTGGTGGGAGATGGTGCCAGCCTTGCAGGAGCTGCGGGGGTTGGGTGAGGCTGTCTCGAGTCAGCAAGGTTCTGTCTAAAACCATCAGAACCACCAACTCCCCTGATGTGAGAGGTTTGTAAGAAAACATGGGTCGGAGTCAGGAGCGATAGTGAGGTGTTCCCTCATTCCTCACCTTGCCCCGGGAAGCGGTAGCAGAGGGCTCATCGGGTTTCGTCGTGGGTTGGGGAGAGGATGGATGCCTGGAGGGTACAGGAGTGCCTCCGAAGGAAAGCAGTGAGCTGTGCTGCGTGGAACAGATGCTGTAGCATATCCCTGTTATCTTTCAAGCTCATAAAGGAGGGGTGTTGGGGGGGGTTGTGTGTCTCCTGGTCCCATCCATCCCATGTGGAAGAGATTCCACAGCCTTCTTGAGGATTTTGCTGCTCTGGGCCGGGTGGTGCAGCTGTAAGGCTGTGCAGCTGCTTGGTGGGCTGAGGAAACAGAAATCTTCTCTAGAACCGCTAGCTGAGGAGCCCCACGTGGCTGCAGATGCCTTGGAGTTGCTCTCTGGGTGGTGAAGGCTGCTCACGCACCACGTTTCCCAAGGGCAGCTCCTTCCCTAGCTCCGGAGGCTGGCCCCTCACAGCGGTACAGCTGCAAGGAGGTTTATGAGAACACAGTCTCTGGGGACTGCATGTTCTTGCATGTGTTTGAGGATGAGCAAAATATGATAGAGTCCAAATATGCCCTTTCAGGAGCCTCTGAACGCCCCTCCAGGCTCCAGTTCTTAACAGGGGGTTTGCTGCGGTGCTGGTGCCGGGGGCACTGACGTGCTCTGCTCTGGAGTAAGGAGCACTCCCTGCTCTGCTGAGGAGCAGTGCGGCGGGAGGTGATGGCAGCTTCAACAGCAGTTGCCCAAAGACCTCAGGTGAGTCGCAGTCCCACGACTGGGACAGTCCATGAAGTCGGTGAAATGGTGGGTTACCTGCCAAGACGGTCTCTCAGACAAAAGCAATCGGGGATGGACAGAGAGCCCTTGACCCCAGTGCTTGCATGGCTGGTGGAGCAGCTCTTTCCTGGTAGCTTCAAGGGGTCCTTTAGGGGCTGGTGCATGTGGCCATGTGCAGATGCAGGACTCCTGTCTTCAGGAGCAGCCAAGTACAGCATCTGCCTATGCTGTTGTCAGCCTTGGTCCTTTTCATGAAGACTTCCCACTTGCTATTCCCTGTTTGTCCCCAGGCATCTCCCTGGCAGAGCCAAAGCGTGCGCAGAAACACAGAGAAGCCAGCTGGGTGCTGGAGAGGCAGAAGGTGAGACCTTCCTCTAGGGCAGATGGGCAGCAGAGCCGTGCCGCAGCCCCGGCAGGCAGGGCTGCTCACCAGCTACGGCCCGTGCCAGGGCGTCGCTTGCCGCTCGCAGCCCTTCCCCTGCCCTCGTGAGGCTGGGCCAGGGGAGCTGCCGATGGGGAGCAGCGTGAGCGTGCCCTGCCACGCGCTCTGCCAAGCGTGAGTGCGGGCGGAGGGATGGAGGGCTGAGCCTGGTCAGCGGGCAGCTGCTGGGTTTGCCTCTAGCACTGCCTTCCCCTCAGCCATCCTGTTACCAGACCGGCCCTTCGGTTCTGTTCCAGGCAGGGTTCTTGCCCTTCTCCCCGGGGGTACAGCCCAACCCTGCGCAGCTTTCGCTCCAAGTGACAAGCAGGCAACAGGACACAATTCTGGAAGAACGCCTTCACCTTACTGATGGTCCTTGCTCAGAACTCTTTGGTCCGGGGATTGGAGGCTCCCCCCCAGAATCCCTCGGTGCCAGCCGGAGGTCCTGCAATCCCTCGGATCCATCGATGTTCGAGAGCAGGGTCCCATCTGGATCACCAAAATCTGTTACCAGAAAGCGGCAAAATAGTTCACTCTCTAGAACTTCAGTTTGGAGTTTCAGAAAGCGGGCCTGCTTTGCTGCAGCGCTGGACGCACGGGGGTGGCTCCGCCCGAACGTGCGTGCTGGAAAGACACAGTTACTAGGTATTGATGCTATGTTAACGTACGTATTCGCAATATTTCTGAGAAATGCTTATCATACTCATGGTTTTTCTGAGAACTCGTTTGCATATGTTAATGTCCTTCTTGTGTGTTTGTTGGTGCCTCTGGGTGGTCGTCGGGGGCCTGCAGATGAGGGCTTGTACTCTTCATCACGGTGTCTGCTGGTTGACCTTTGCTACTGCGCAAACTCAGGTCTAAGATCACGTCTGCCATGTCCTTCAAGGTTGCTTCATTCCAGTCTTTTGGTCGTCTTGCAGCCTCCTTGTCTCTGTAGTTTGCGCATCTGCTCGCCCAAGGCCAGCTGCCTGAAGGGATTATTCAGGAGTCTCCTGTCCTACAGCCGTCCCAGTTCTTCACGAAGAACCAAGACTTCCTTTGGCCCCGCAGTGCTGCTGACCACGTGAAGTGATAACCGTCATCTACATCTGCCCCGGGGCTGCACCCACGGCTGTCGCTCCTGCAGCCGGCCCGACCCCGGGCTGCGGGGCTGGGCCGGGTGGGCTGCGGGGCCGGCGGGCGGGGCTGGCGTCTCCCCGGGCAGGACACCGGTGCTTGCCGGGGGGGCTGCCCGGGGGCATGGCCGGGGCTCGGCGCCAGCCCAGGCAGCCGCTGCTGCGGCCGGCGGCCGCGGGGAGGAGACGGAGAACCGGGAATGCGGGAGGAGGAGGAGAACCGGGGATGCGGGAGGAGACAGAGCGCCGGGGATGCGGGAGCGGGCCCGGCCCGGCCGGGGGAGCATCAGCCCGGAGGGGCCCGCCGGGGACTCGGGGCCGTCCCTGCAGGAACACCCTTGGGTGCTGCCTCCCCTCCCCTCCACTTTCCCTGCGCAGGGCAGGTTTCTGTGCCCGCTGTCCCAAGGGCGTGCTGCCCGGTGTCCCTGGCTGGCAGTGGCACAGGGCCGTCTGCCGGGATGGCAGGGCGGGGGGTGAGGGGGTGGCAGTCACCGTGCCTGCGAGGCAGCCCGGGGACCTGCTCCAGGCTCGCTTCCTCTGGTCCAGCCTTTGTGCCACCAGACAGGGGGAAGCGTGACTGCAGCGGCTTCCCCCCCTCGGAGCCCGCGCCGTGGCCGCTTTACAGAGCTGCGCTTTGGTGCCAGGCAGGGGTTATTCCCTGTCTTTTCTCAGCTGGGTCCTGGAGGGCACTGGCTGCCCGGGGAAGGAGCTGGGAGGGCAGGTCCCCTGTCCCCAGGTAGGGTGGCAGCAGGACACAGCCAAGGGCACACACGAGGGGAAGATACATGTGTCCTTCGGCCCTGAGACTTGCCCGGTGTCCTGGCCAAGCTGGCTGCTTTCACACGCTGCCTCGCGCTGCTGTCCCCAACCCTCTCCCCAGCTGGGGGGCACCAGTCTCTGCCAGGGGAAAGAGAGGTTGTTTTGTTCCCTGGCTTGCTCCTGCCCTGCGGCTGATGGTGCACACACAGGGCCCTTTCAGCATGGGGAGAGGAGGGTGATGGCATCTGGGAAAGCAGGGAACAAAGGGCCCCGTTGATGCTGGCTGCAGCCCTGCGGGTTTCTGTGAGCTGGGGCAAGGCCAGTGTGCGGGCACAGCTGTGCATTGAGCTGGGGCAGCAGCAATGCAGGAGCTAAACCTTGCCTGGCCAGGCTGCATGGGAAGCCCTGCTGCCTGCCCAGAGGGAGCTGAGCTGGGGGAGAGAGGAGAGAGTGGAATTTGGGCTAGAGTCCTGTTTAGGAAGAGCAGCGAGGGTCCTGGCCGTGGCTAGGTAACAGCCTGCCGGCTCACAGCCCGCCCTGCCGCTCGTGGGCACCTAGCCGTGCCCGAGGTCCGCCTCTTGGGCAGACCTGCTGCGAACGGGACCGGTGCCAGGATTTGAGCACGGGGCCGGGAGCATCCCTCTGTGGTCTCGCTCCCCGGAGGCTCCTGAACACAGCTCCTGGGGGACATTTCCAAAAGAAGCGACATTTCAGTCAGTGATTTTTGAGTAGCTGCTGTGGAAATGCACATCGAAGGTTCATTTGATCAGGAGCAGAAAAATGCCATCCGATAGCGTCCCCATGTGCCAGCAGTGTGGAAACTGTTAACGAGCCTGCAGCGAACGGCATGCAGCCACTTGCAGAGTGCACAGACAGGACATGTAGGGCCCTGCTATAGCCAAGTCTGCCCTTATGCCTGCACAGGGTGGTCCTATTTCACACAGAGCGCTCTGCAAGTGAGAGAACGGCGCATCCTGCATGGCTGTGGATGTGCTTGCACCACCTGCATTGCCTGATGCGAGCCAGCGAGCTTTGCTCAAGCCGTGCCAATTAGCTTTGCGGTGGTCGTGCTGTAGGTGCCACATGAGGAGACGTGGCAGAGGCTGTCACCGTGTAGGCTGAGTATTGAAGGGCAGCAGCACACCACCAAACACGAGCAAGCAGCTCCTACAAGACCCCAGCTTTCCTCCATGTGTCTGGAAGAGAAACAGAGGTTTTAAGGGTTCCCCAGCTGGGAACAAAGATTTTGAAGTCAGGGTTATGAACCTTGTGGCTGGGGTGGGAAGGAGGGGTGGGCAGAGTCCTGCAGGGGACTGCTGGCCCACACGAGGGGCTGGTGAGTGCTGCTGCTCTGGGACCTTCTCCTCTGCAGTCCCCCCTTCCCTGCTTTTTTTTGGCTGGGGCGGGAGTGGGAAAGCCACCACAACAAATGGACATATGGATGTATATCTTGTTCAGAATGTTCTTAATTTTCATTTATTTTCTTTAATTTTTATAAAATACATCTTATAAGATAAGTCTCTAAAAACTTGCTCCTTTTTATTGCTTGTTAACGAGTTGAAATTCTAGATCGGAAATGAAGGAAACACTTTCAGTTGATTAACTCTCTTTTTGCGTGCATTTGTGTGTGCACATGTGTGCGTGTGTGTGTGTGTGTCTGGGGCAAGGGTGGGAAGGAGGATCTGGTTATTTTTTGTTAAATGGGTACCAAAAAAACCCCAGCAAACCCCCAAGAGAGATAGCGTCAATGTGAATTTCCAGATCTTGACTGGTTTCTCCCCACCCTGCTGTCCCTCCTGGCATCTCCCCCCTCCCCAGCCCATGTGCGTTGGTAGCCTGGCCAACTTATTTCAGCATTCCTGGCAGCAAGGATCCTTCGAACGCTCTGCTCTGCAGATCTGCTCCTTTATCCTTGCCCCTGGTGAAACCGGCACTTAAAAAAATGTAATAATAATACAGACAAAAAAAATAATCCATGCAAGATGGAGCTACAGTCTGCCACTGAAAGTAGTTTCTCCAATAAATAAACAGAGATTAGCATTAAGGAGAGGCAGGAAAGAGCAAAACAAAATGCCAGCTGGCGGGGAGGACTGGAAACGGGATTTTGGTGGGTCTGGCTGGACCCATGCTACTCAGCCAGAGGGCTGTCCTCCAGCTGCGCGGGGAGAGGTCGCCTCCACCAAACCCCTCGCCCCGCTGCCCCCCTCCATGGGATAAGGCTGAACTGGCACCAGAAAGGGCCTGGTTTGCAGAGAGGGGCTGTGTTTCTGCCCTGTGACCCCCAAACTGCCGCCCTTCCTTCCCTCCTCAGCTCCTGCATGGGTTGCGGCTGGAAGTGAGATGCTGCCAGTCCCTCCCGCCCTGGCAGGTACAAGACAGTTGTCCTGACTTGCAGGAAACACGGGAAAACAAGTGAGGGGAAGAGGGGGACAGAACGAGGGAAAGTTACGTTTGACACAGGTGAGAAACAAATCACGCTCTCCGGCGCAGCGGAGGTTAACGAAGCAGACGTCACCCCAGAGAAGAGCACCATTGTGAAGGGAAGAGAGCGAGCGCCAGTTGCAGGGCAGGGTGGGCAAAGGCGCGCGGTCCAGAGGGTCGTCCCCTGCCTATGGAGGGATGGCTCTGGCTTTATGCTCCCGCGGCACGGCACAGAGATGTCCTCTCTCGACCAAACCTATCTGCCGCCTCTCTGCTGCCTGGAGTGTAAAGCCGAGGGTCCCCTTGTCTACAGAGACACCAAACTCCTTCAGACTTTAATAGGGGCGGCTGGGGTAGGGCTTTATCAGCATTGGGGTCAGCGCTCTCTTCTCCGCAATGGGAAGATCCTTGCCCTAAACTCCCTTTGCCTTGGCTGCAGCAGGCAGTTTGGGGTAAATTCATCTTTCTTTGCTAAGGGAAAAAAAAATCCTTCTCTTATTCTCCATCCATGGGTGGTGACAGCAGACAGCTCCAGGAGAGTCTCTAGCAATGGTACCAGGACTGGGCCAACTTCCTTTTCTCTCTGGGTAGCCTCTTGCTACTAATGGAGCAACCTACACAACTTCCTCCTCCCAGGAGCATGAAGGCCTTTGCTCATCCCTAGGCAACATCAGGACACTGGAGTAAGTCCCTCCTCTTCTCTGGCTGGTTTTGATGGGCTTGGCCCTAGAGCAAACCGGTTACGGATGAGCAGAGAGAGAAAAGTGCACGAAGAGGTGTCCATTGGTGGGAAGCTCTCCTTTCTGGTCGCGCTCAGCACGATGGATGTGAGGGATGAAGAGGAGGGGAGTCAGCGGCAAAGGCAGAGTTAACGCAGGAGACCTGGTGTCGGGTGGCTGCAGTGTTAAAGCCTTGGGGTTAGAGAAAATAAGGGGGTTTGGTCTGGATGGACTCCACTGCACAGGCTAGAACTTGGTGCCTCGGCCCATCAGCTTGAGGACGGCAAAGTTGTAGGTGGCGGCGATCATGAAGGTGAGCTGTGGGTGGGAAGAGAGTGAGCAAGGGGGGAGGAGGAGAACCGAAGCTCCCACGGGCAAGGAAACAAGTAGGGTGGGAGTCCTCACCCGGGTACACCCGAGGTGGCATCCCCGAGCCCAGCACCCCTACAGGGCAGTTGCCCCCACAGAGCCCCATGGCCCCACTGCTCTGGCAGGACACCGCAGTGTCTCATCACTGGTGTAAAGCAAGAGGAGAGCCAGGGAAAGACAGGGGACTCGGTGCATGGGCAGCACGATCTCTCCCTAGTGGTTTCCTAAAGCCTCTCCAGGTCCCCTCCAGCAGCCACCTCTACCTTCTTACAACCTGAATTTGCCATCTGCACTTATGTGCCAGAAAATGACACGAGCACGGGCTCTGTCACGTCCATGCCCACCACCTCTGTTGTCCTCTGCCCCCACATCCTCATCGGGCGGAGGAGAATGGCTGGGCAGGGGGAGCACCGACTCACCAGTGAGACCAGTGTGGCGGCTGCCCCCACGAAGGCCGCAATGAAAAGGTGGAAAGTCATCTGGAACTGCAAGGGAAGAGGGGGATGAGGTCCCAGGGTCCTGTGTGCTGGCTAGGGAGGCCAGTGCTGAGGCCACCCAGTAAGGGGAGCGCAGGTGGGGCGACAGGAGGTACTCACCTCGCTGGTCTTGCAGATGGAGAGCAGGTTGGAACCACACACTTTGCCGGGGAAAGCATTCCAGGGCAGGACACCTGGTGAGATGTGGAGAGACAGCTGAGCCGGGCATGGCCACCAGCTGGTCACCTTCTCAGCCTCCCACAGCCATGTGTGTCATGCACACCCCAGCATTTCAGGGCTCTTCAGCACTTGCCGCTGCTTTATCCCAGCCTTATCCTCCTGGACCATCTCCTCCATCCCCTCTTCTCCACCCTGAGCCCTAGCTCCTTGGGTGGCAAACCTGGCACTCACCGTACATCCTGGCATCTGCACACAGGGTGCCAATGCTGGCTGAGGTCTTGCTAGGGTTGGCAATGGACTGGCAGGTCGTCCAAGTGTTAAAGTAGATGTAGACAGGCACTGCGGAGCAGGCGAAGACCAGGAGCCAGATGATGGTCAGGACGTAGGTAATGCCCACAAACTGCAAGGGGCAGGACAAGCCAAGGCAGAGCCGTGGTTACCGAGCGGCCAGGGGCACAGACAGGGGAGCGCGAGGGTCCCCAAGTAGGAGAGGGCGCGGGGCAGGCAGGGGACTGAGACGCTGCCTGCGTCCGGCTCCGCACCACCCACCAAACCCGGTGTATCCCCAAGCAGCCAGCACGGAGCAGCAGCCCAAGCTGGGCACCCCGGGGCCAGCACAGCACCGGGCTCACGGCCGGCTACGCGTGTGGGGTGACAAGCAGCAGCAGCAGGATGGCTGCCACGTCCCGCGCAGGGGGGATAACCGCGGCCGCTGCCAAGCAGGGTTTGGCCTCTGCGGGAGAGCACCTGCAAAACCCGCCTCGGCGTGCAAAGGCACCTCTCCTGCCCTCCCTCTGCGGTGCCACCCCGACCAGCCCCTGAGGGAACTGCAGCCGTCCCTCTCCGCTCCCCCAGGCCAAGGGCTCCCCTTGTCAGCACTTTGTCACGGGCCCCAAGCACAGTGGAGAGGACAGCCCGGAGGGCACCGGGTGCCAGAGAGCCCCAGGTTGCTGCCGCTGCGGGAATGCTCATGGCTCTCTCCGCCGATGCTTAAACACAAAGCGGTTTTGTGAAATGTGGCCATTTGGGCTGCTTTGGTCCCCAGGGGCCACGGCAGCCTGGGGGAGGGCGGCTGGGCTGCGCTTCCCTTTGGGATGCCCCGAAACCCGGACTCCGCAGTCTCCTGCCCTTCGGCCACGCTGAGCGTGGCGAACCCGCTGCAGGCGCGCGAAGGGGTGCCAAACCCCGGTTAAGATCACCTTGTCAGGATGTCCTAGCCACTTTCCCAAACACTGACACACCCGCTGCAATGAGTGAGCTCGCTGGGGGCCTCGCGCTCCCCTCCCTTTCGGGCCCCCGGTTACCGTTGCGCTGAGGCCCTTGCCGCAGATGGTGGTCTTGTAGTCCCCGAAGATTTGCCGGACAGCACCGGTGGTGTAGAAGCCTTCAGCCAGCAGCAGGGCTCCGTAGAGGAAGAAGAAGGAGGCCGTGCCATAGATGACGTACTGAAAAGCGTGGATGCTGCCGGGGAGAGGAGTGGGCAGGGATGCTCAGGTGCCATGGCGGTGCTGGGGAGCTCAGCCTCGTGTGCTGGGCACCCTGGCTGCAGTGGCTCACCCTCCCCGTGCCACCCTGGGGGACCAGCACTGAGGGTGAAGCTGCGAGAGGAGCGAGCTGGGGCAGAGCCGTGGCGAGCAAGGCCATGGGCCACTTCTGGCTCCCCCGCGCCCTCCATACCTACCCGGTGCAGAGGTCCAGCACTAGCCAGGGCACCTAGCGAGGGTCAGACAAAAACAGCTGTGAAACGGAAACAAGTGGCTGCTGGACCCTACCACGCAGCCACGGCACCGGCACATGGCAAATACACCCTGGGGTCCCCACGGTGCCTGGGTGACAGCATCACCCCGGCCAGCCTGGCCAGACACCTCCTCCCGGCACAGAGCAAGAGACGCGAGGGGCTCCAGCGCGAGGGCAGTGCACCGCAGCAGGGTACTTACACGTCGATGAGATACTCGTAGTCCTGGTAGTTTTTGGAGAAGTAGGTCTCAATGAGCTGCTCAGTGCCTGTGAGGGCTTCATGCCCACAGCCACAAAACAGCGCTACCCCAAAGAAGCACAAGCCAGTGGCAACCAGCGAAGCAAAGGGTGCCCCGATGACACACCTGGCACAGCACTCGAGCAAACCTAGGGAGGAGAGAGGTGAGGTGGGACGGGACTGCCAGGGCGGGGAGCGCTTGGAATACACGATTGTGGGGGAAGGAGGGTGCCCGGTGGGAGGAGAGAAGCAGGCTGAAGGGAAAAACAGAAATGCTTTCCTGTGATGCTGGAGAGGCAAGCCCAGCAGCTTCCCCGAGAGCCCTGAGCAGACAGGCAGGATCACACCCAAGCATGCTCAGGGACAGGGGGTGATGGCAGTGGGGGGTACCAGGCCACAAGGTGTGAGGTGGATGGGGAGCTGAGGTGAGCCCCTCGTGCCGACCCACGCGAAACAAGATGAAGATACAAGCTGATGTAGCGTAATGCCAGTGGGACCCAGCAAACAAGCTGCTAATGGCATCCCCGCTGCCAGCACAGCCCAGCTGTGGGCAATGGCGATGCCAGCTGCCTGCATTTTTCTCTTGCCATGGAAGATAGAGAGGAACCCAGCATCCCAGAGACAAACCCCCGTGGAGGCCCAGCAACGCGGCGTGGCCTTGGGGCAGCGTGGGAGGAGCAGGCACGCATCCCGGGCCCCCGGCTTCTGAGCGGCACGCTGGAGTGCACTCGTCCCCTCTCCTGGCACCCCGGGGGCAACTCGGGCTGCAGCAGCCCAGTTACACGGGCAGATGTGCTTATGGGCAGGAGCCATGTCAGCTCCCTGGATGTCAGTGCTTGTGTAGTGGATTTAGACCTCTAGGACAGTTATTTGGCAAGAGGGCACACGTATCTGTGTGTGGGTAGGGAAAGAAGGGCACGTGCTGGCGTGCTGCTTGGATCTCCGAAATGCTGGATGTTTTTTCAGCAGTGGGGCCATGGGCACCTGCCCCTTCAGCAGGTCGGGGCTCTAAGGTGTGGGCTCATTAGCTTAGGTTCCCAGCGGGCTGTGTTTGGAGGTGCTCAGCCAGCTGCTCTCCTGCCTGGTTTGGGAGCGGGCAGCCAAGTCAGTTTGCACCCACCAGCACCCAGCTCCGGAGCGTCAGTTTGTCTCCGGCTAAGCTGCGACAACCTGCAGCCCTAGCTGTGCAACAGCTCTGTGCGGAGAAGCAGCTCCCCTTCCCCAGGACGCGGGCTTCAGCACCCCACTGACCCGGGCACGGCGGCTGCCTGGGCACATCTCATCTGGGCAAAGCATTTGTGCCTTGAATGCCAAACAGGCACCCGTGGGAAGCGTTCCCAAACCCACACTCCCTCCACGGATCCCACAGTGCTTATCTCCTACCTCAAAGGGCAAGAAAGCCGTGGGGTCCCGGCCAGCAGTGCCCTCCCCTCCCTACGGGAGCAAGGGCGCGCGGTGGCACTGCGAACAATGGGGGATTGTCCTGGCAGTGACGCCCGGCGGGTGCCCTGCGCCGCGAGCGAACAGGGAACAAAGGCAGCACTATGGGGGAGCGCTGGGACCCCTCCCGCTTGTTTGCCTTGGAGGTGGCAGGACTGGGGGGGTCCTGCTCCTCCTGGCCAGCGCTGCTCCCTGATCCTCGCTGGGACACGGGGACAAGCCAGCGGGGTGCAGGACCACACATGCCTCGATGGTTCTCATTTCTGGCCGCCTGGGAAGTGCCGCGGCAGGTGCCCGGGGCTGGGGCATGGTGAATGGCCCCATCCCCAGGGGACTGCAGGTCCCAGGATGCGGCAGGGCCTGGCGGGCTCCCTGCCACAGCTCCGGCCCCTCAGGCTTGGGGAAGCCGCGCTGGGGAAGCCTGGGAAGGGAAAGGGAGGAGAGAAAGAGCCCTTGTGCCACACAATCCCGGGCCTTGTACCCAGGCTCAGCTGCTGCTGGAGCCAAACAATACGCTGCAGACCGGAGGAGAAGGCAGGGTGCTGACAGCCCATGGCATCCCCAAGAACAGAGCATCCCTGATGCCCGGGGAATATGCCAGTAAATACTGGCTCTGGTGTATCAATAGGGAAACTGAGGCACGAGAAGTGCCTCTGTTTTCCCAAGGCTGACGGCGTACAAGTGGCACAGGCTGTGGCAGGTCTCAGCCCCCTGACCAGACCTCCCAGCTCCCTCCGGCTGCGGGCAGGAGCTCTCATCTCTCTAGCCCGTGTGGCAAGGGCTCCGGTAGGACTGGCTGCGGGGATGGCATCTGTCCCCACAGACAGCGCGTGAGCACACAGGGACAGAAAATCGCTTCAGGAAAGAAAACGCCAATCCTGCCGTGCCGTGGCATCCTCACCTGGCAGCTCCCATGGCTGGCATGGGCACACCAGGACCTGACCGGTGCAAGAGGAAAGTTTCAGGGGGCTCTTCTCTGGGACAGGGTCCCCAGAGCCACCAGCGACAGCTCTCCAGGTGTCCACCACCCTCACCCCATACTCACCCATGGCGCTGGACTTGGTCAACTCCCCCGACCGCCCGCTCGGCTCCTCTGGTGCTGTCTGCGGGAGCCCTCGCCTGCCTGGCGCTCCCTCGCCCGGTGTTTCCCCCTCTGGGTGCCTGTCCCGCTCTCCGGCAAAGAAAAGGGCTCCCTGAGTGACAGCCACCCCCCTTAAAGGGACAGGACCCGCCCCTCCCTCCCGGCCCCCCCAGCAGCACCCTTGGCTGCCAGGCGCCCGGTGGCTGCGTGGGCAGCGCTGCCCCACGGCCCCGCTCGGGGCTTTCGCGAAAGAAAGAGAGCGGTTTGGGGGGTGCGGGGGTTCATGGGGTGTCCCCTCCTCGGTGGCTCTAGGGACTCCCCCAGGCCCCCTCGAGCTGTCTTTGCCCCCGCAGTGGGGGAGACTGGCCCCACGGGACAGCAGTGATGCCTCTCTGTCCCGTCTCTGACCCCCCAGAACCCGCCAGCGAGGAATGGGGTGTCCCCCATCCCAGGGACCTGCTTTCAGCCTTGGGGGCTCCAAACTGGGAATTTTCCCCCTTTTGATGGGAATCCTGCACCCGCTTTCCCTGGCCCCTTGGCCCCTGCAGGGGAAATGTGCTCGGGTGGGCGAAGCCGTGGGGTCCCCAAGGCAGGGGTATGGGACCTCCTCTGGGTGGTCCTGCTCCCATGGGTCCACAGCTCCCATGGGTGCCCCCAGCTGCGGCTGCGGAACCAGCACAGAGCTGGGGAAGCCTGCAGAGGGCAACCAGCCCCTTCCCGACGGGCACAGGGTGGACAAAGCCCCGCTGTGTCCCTCAATGCCCCGCTCTGTGCCAGGCAGCGAGGTGGCAGGGCATGGCTGTCCCTGGGGCTGGGGACACTGGCGAGCTGGCGGGTCCCTGGGCTGCGGCAGGCCAGGAGCAGGTTGGGCCACCTTGTGGGGACCCCTGCCCCTTCCTTGCCTCCCCAGACAGCCACCCCTCGGCTTGCCCGTAGATGGGCTGGGGGCAATGGCGCTTGAGCAACTGTGCAAATGCTCCCAGGGCTTCACGATGGCCAGCTGCACCTCACATCGGTGGGACCCAGCTTCTGGCCCCCCCCCAGCACTACTCCCTGCCTCCGTTTCCCAGAGCAAAAGTAACGGCTTCCTGGTGTCCCCATGGGGTGCGAAGGGCTGGGAAGGGACAACAGAGCGGAGGAACTCTCTGCCACAGCATCCTTGGGCACCTCCTTTAGCCCTCCAGGTGGCACCCGGGTGGCCTGGCAGCAATGTCAGCTGGCCACAGTCACCTTGTAAGGGCCATGAGAAGGTGACAGCCTTGCGGTGTCCCTTTGGAAATAACCTGTGACCCCTACAGGAACCCCCTTGGCGCTGCCTCTAGCATCACCCGCTGGCAGCGGGGACCAGCCCATCTCCCAGCAGTGCTCTGTGGGTGCTCCAGAGCAGAGCTGCAAAACAGGGAGACAGAGAAAGGGGAGAAATCCCCTCCCTGGATTTCTAAGGCTTGAGGGAGAAGAAAGCACGCAGGAAAGTGACCTGGGCTGCCTTTCTTCTGCCAGTGTGGTGGGTACCCTGCACCAAGCAGCTGGGTGGGCAGCCAACAGCGCTCCCCAAACACTGCACCGTCTGCCAGCGCTGGGAGGGGGCAGAGCCGCAGGGGCACATGAGGCCAAGCGGAAAAGAAAAGGCCTTCTTGCATCCCTTTCCCTTTGCATTTCAACTGGAGAGGCTGTGAGAACCTCTCTTGTGAATCCTCAGTGCATAACTGCATGCTTCTGCATGCTTGGAGCCATCCTGCAGCTCAGTCCCTGCCTGGATGAGGCCCCGAGGGCAGCGTGCGGCTGCAGGGAGCCTGCCAGCCCGCACAGAAGTTTCCTTGTCGGCTCTTCCCTGCCAGAGAAAAAGCTGCGATTTCTCAGGCGGAAAAGAGGAGACGCATCCCTGTTTGCCAGCCAGGAGAGGGTCATGCCAGGCTGGTAAAAATTAATATGCTTATAAATCAATCTGGATCACCTTGCAATTTGTTCTGACCCTTGGGCAGTGGCCAATTATGTCCAAAACAATCTCCCACAGGGCAATTAAGGGCTTGGCCACTGCACTCGCTAACAGAGCCCGAGACTGCCAGGCGTGCTGGGGGCTGGACACGGAGAAGGCTTTGCATCCCCAGCCATCCTCAGCCTCCACTAGGACACTGCAACGGGCTGCACCAAAATGAAGTACTTGGAGGAAAACACACACGTACATCTCTAAATGCACCCCCTGCATGGTAAGCCCTGTCTGGGATGTTTGTGGGTTTTTCTCTTCTGTCCGCAGTGCTTCACAGCTGTGGCTCAAACTCAGGGTCTCCCTGGGCCATGGGGAAGGCAAGTGTGGGGCTGGGCGGACAAGCAGGTGACAGCAATGGCAAATGGAGAGCCACCCGGGCACTGCTGGCCTGCACTGCTCCACCACATCAGGGCAAAGAAGCAAGATGGGAAAGCAAGCAAGGAGCATATGGGGCAGAGCACCACAGCATCCTCCCTGTCCCTGTCCCCGTACGCAGCCGCCTCATCGTAATCACCGCAGACAGCCTGTCACACCCGCTCCCGTCATGCTGATGGCACGGACAGCGTCCCGCTTGCCCTGGCCCACCGGCACACACCAGGCACACCGGGCATGCGGGCAGCCCTACCCAGGGCAAGCCGGGAGGCAGCAGGGAGGCCAGTTCAGCGGGGGCCAGCTGGGAGAAGAAGGTTTGCTGTTCGCTCCCGGCTGCTGCAGCCCCGCAGTTTCAGGGAAGATTTTTTTCCCCTCTAACTGATTTCTTTGCTTATGTCCCCCTGGGCTCATTTTCTGCACTGCTCTGTTTTCAAAGACACACAGTGGCCAAAATCACACCCTTCAGTGGGTGCTGACCCTGAAAAACACAGAAGGCCCCTCCACCTCGCACCCCCAAATGCAGGCACAGCCCCAGTGCACCCAAGAGCTGCCAGTGACGGCGCGTGCAGCTCCCTTATCCATTATACACAGGGCAGTGGGAGAAATCCCAGTGTGTCTTGTCACAGCCGAGAACCGTGCTGCTATTTTTAGGCAGTTGCTTCCCTGGCCAGGCTGAATTTCATGTTATCTGTTGCTGATTTTAACTGTCCTTCTTCACCCGCCTCACTGCCTCAGTTCACCCGTCAGCAGCGTAGAACCCCCCTGGCCGGGGAGCCCAAGACGTGTCTTGCTATCGAATGCCCCAGGGCAGCTCTGTGGCCAGGGTGAGCCAGGCAGCTGCCTCCAGCAGCCAGGGATGCCCGGGGATTTTCTTCTTGTGCAAAATCTCCTGCTGTCCCTGGCAGCCCCATCCAGGCGGAGAGGAGATGTTGACCGTGGGAAGGTCGCAGCAGCACCGGCAGCATCTGCCCAGCTGCCTCCTCCCCACAGTGCCCAGGCAGCCGGCCGGAGCTGGCCCCGCTCACCGCTGCCCAGGCCTGGCTGCACTCGCTGTCCTATTTGTATTCCTGGGCTGCTGCAAGGCTGCAAAACGTGCTAATAAAAATGAAATTAAAAAAAGAAGAAAGAAGCTGTGAGAGGCTGTCAGAGGACAGGGGAAGCACGCTGAAGGACAGATGGACAGATCGGTGTCGCAGAATGACAGAGGAAGAGCAGGGGCTGTTTGGGAGATGAGCGGGCTAAAACCCTCCCCGAGCTGAGTTGAGGGCTGGGCAATGGGCACCGGCCTTGGCCGTGGGGGTCGGCAGCAGCAGGACCCCGCACCCTGAGCCCAGGGGTGCTCCAAGGCTCTCAGGACCCCCCCAACAAGCAGAGCTGCAGGCAGTGTGACAAAGCGCTGCCGGATAACCTGGGGGCAGAGCCCTCCTCCCTGGCACCAGGCTTTATCCGGGACCACGGTGGCAGCCGCGGAGGTGCCAGGCGCTGAGGCTGTGCCCGTGCAGAGTTCGCCTTCCCGCCCAGTTGCCCTTTAGAGAAGACGAGCAGATGCCCGTGCCTCCTTTTCGGCACGTCTGGCTGATGTCTTCCCCTGCAGGAATCTGATTTTTTTTAAAATACCAAGTTTTAAGATTTGGAAGGTCTTCTCACGCAGCCAGTGCGCCGTTCCTGGGCTGGCTGGTGCAGGGGGAGCGGTGGGGCTTGGGGGGCAGGGGGACCAGCAGCACCCCAGCCACGCTCGGGGCAGGGCGCCTGGCAGCCCGGAGGCGATGCGTGCAGGAGGCCCGCTGCCACCCCGCTGTCCCCACCTCTGTCACAGGCTGCGGAGACCAGGGCAGCAGGGGCACGGGCACAGCTGCCGGCAGCCGGGGGACCCGGGGACGTAGGCAGCGGCTGGCAGCACAGCCCGGGGCCCAGCCCAGGCACCGGAGGGCTTGCTGGCTGCTCACTGCTTCTTTTACCCACCAAACAGCCCTGTTACTTGCTGCAGAAATTTGGGATAATACGTTGGTCCAAACTGCTTTCTTTTTCTTGTTTCTGATTTCCGCTAATAATTCTCACCAAGCTCCTCTCCCGGTGCACTAAGTCCCCCGGGTTAATTATAGGTTTGCGGAGAAGGTGATTTTTTTTTTCCCCTGGCTGATTTTCCAGCAGTTTTGCCTTTTGCGTCCACTGTTTTTGTCCTTGATTTTCTTCCTAAAGGAGGGCAAACAGACGTCTTTCGCTGATGTTCTCTGGGCTGTTCATTACTCTCTCACTGCGCTGTTGGTGGGGTCATATTCTTGCACTGTTCTCATTTACCTTTCAGAAAATCGTGAAAGGAAAAGACAAGTGTCACTCTGCCTCCTTGGAGGTGATGTTGTCTGAGAAGAGAAAACACAGCCCAGGACCGCTCTGTTTCTATTTGCCCCCGCGAAGCTGGGGTGGACTCTGTAAAGCGTGGGTTCAGGCAGCGCTGGGGCCGGGCTCAGTGCTTGGGCACCCCCGTTTATTTCTCGTCACCCATGAGACCCATTTTGAAAGGCTTGGGTGAATTCGTGTGCCTCCAAGCAGCCAAGGAGGTGTTAACTTGTCCCACTCTTTCCCCGAGCCCAGAGGAGGGAGGGTGATGCTGAGGGAGATCCTGGGTTAGCCAGGACAGTCCCTGCGCAGCGGAGGTTGTGACCTCAGTGTTTTCCCTTGGGTTTCTACCCGGAGAGGGAGCTTTCCCCTGTATTTTCCCTTGAGACCCAGGAAGATGCTTCTCCTCCTGCCTGCCCCCCTGCCAGCCCCAGCTCGCCCATGCGTGCCAGGGGCAATACCCCTCTGGGCGACCAGGGGACAGGGTCCGACCCAGCCCCTCTGAGCGCTGTCCCCACACTGGCAGGACCCTTCCCACAGCCAGTGGGTGCCACCCGCAGCGGGGTGGACAAGCAAGTGGGCACTGGGGAAGTGACGGCTGGGCCGGGCAGCAAAAGGACAGCAGTGGGAGCCCCCGGGACGGCATTACTGTCACAGCACCACATGCTCGAGCCACCAAGAGCACGCTGCAGCGCTTCCTGGGGAGCAAACCCAATGGTGGGACCCAGAGGTGCGTGTGAGAGAGGCAGACGTTTCCTACCTGCCACCCGCTGCCTTTCCCCAGAGTCGCAGAGGCAGGCGGCTCTCGGAGAGTCGGCTGGAGAGCAGCGGCTACACAACCCTCCTGCGTCCCCGCTGCAGCTAGGGACACAGCCCACGAAGACCACGCCAGCTCCTCTCCCAGGGTGGCTCTGGGGATGGGGGACTCATTTGCTGCTCCAGTTGTCATGTTTGCTCAGGGGACAGCGCTGCGCAGCCCCTGCGTGTCGGCAGCTGCTCAGGGAGAACCGGCCTCGCTCCCTGCGGATGACAAGGTGATGAGACATGGGAACGGATGAGATGCCTTTGCCAGGATGCCACGTGCATCGGGGACCCCAGGACAGCCACCCCAGAGCCCATAACAGCATGGGAGGCACAGGACGGAGTGCGGAAGCAAACCTGGGGTCACGCTGTGCTCCTTACGGCACCATCCTCTGCAGCCACCTGTCCAGCACCACCGGGGGTGGCACCCAGCACACTGTCCCCCCCCAGTGATGGCTTCACTGGCACCGTGACACCCACTAGCCCCGTGGGGTGCAGGTGCCATCATGGCAGCCCCGCACCTCGACTTCCGCAGCCAAAATTGCCCCAGGAAGCAGCCGCTGCCTGAGCCACTGCTGTTGGCATCTGCGCAGCAGCGGGAGGATTTACCATCTAATTAAACAAATCCTTCATCTCCACCGCTGTGGCCATGCCAGGGGAGGCACAGGGCAGGGGCGGGGCTGGCTCGTTCCTTCTTCCCCCGCCGCCTGCTGCCTGATGCCACAGATGTGTAACGCTTCGTTTTCCAAACTTGTCCCTCCCGGGAATCTCTACTGGAAAAATAAAAAATCGCTTCCAATTAGGCCGAGGCGGGCGGCCTGCGGTTAGTCCGACGCAACGCTACCGCATGATTAGTGCTCCCGGTGATCTTCCACTTTCGTGCTGGGAGACTGCTGGGGCCGAGGGCAGGAGAGCCGCGGAGACGAGAACAGCAAACAGAGCTCATCACACCCCGCAGCGCTCCCGCCGCAGCAAGGGGTGCGCATCGCCATGGCAACCATGGCCAAGGATGCACACAGCCGGGTACCCCAAAGCTGGGAGGAGACTGGGCGGCCAGGCTGACCCTGTCTCATGTCCCCCACCTGCCTTCCCTGGTACGACATCCCGTAGGCCGGCACTGGCCAAGGCATCGATTTTGCATGGCAGCTCCTCCCTTCCCAGGCTCAGGTAGGGCAAAGAGATGTGAGGGATGGGGGGAGCCTAGGAGAGGGAGAGGTTAGGGGCTGAGGGCTCTTGCAGTTGTCAAAATCCAGCAGATTTTCCACAGAGTAATTAGAAATGCTGGAGACAACCAGAGCAGGGCTCAGGCCAGCGCTGTCACCCCCAGCACCGCTCCTTGCAGCCCATCAGCAGTTGGGCCCCACCCAACTGCTGTCCTCACCAAGCAGGGCCATTTCTGGGAGCAGAGATGGGAGCATCCTCAGCCAAGAGGGAGCTCTGCTCCAGTCCAAGCTTCCTTCCGTAATTCCCCTCCCATACCCCCAGTCTCGGGAGGGAACCAGCGATTTGGGGACAAGGCAGGTATCAAAGGGGTGACCCATGGGAAAAAGAAAGGACAGAAAGATGCGAAAGGGCCAGATCACCCTGGGGGAGCGAGGTGCCCACTGAGGGTTTTGGCATCTGTGTCAGCCTTTGCTGTTGGCACCAAGAGTCTTGCTTGACCCTGATCTAAATTAAATCTCCCTCTTGTGCGTGCCCGGCTTGCCAAGGTCACTGGATCAGGCTGTGCCGTTGCTCCAGCCTTCCCTCTGCCTGCAATTCCCTCTGCGCTTGCTCTAGCCGCAAACAGAGTCCATTTAGTGTACCCAAAGCAGAGCACCACCGGTGCCAGCAGGCACAAGGTCTGAAGCCCACAGATGGGAAGAGGCAAGTTAGGACCATCTAGGCCACATCTTCAGGCCATGGTGGGAGTCCCCTGCTCACTTGTGATGGGGGGGATCTACACAAAATATTTCCTTGAGAACCTGGCGTAAAATATGAGAAATATGTTAGACGTGTGGATAAGCGCCTGTTAGATGAGGGGTTGGTTTTGAAGAATAAGCATTGGACTGTCTTTTTCTGGTAGCTTTCAGGAGAGCAACATCCAAAACACCCCCCAACCTGCACGGAGGATGCCCAAGGGCTCGGGGATGCTGGAGGGGGCTCGGGCAGCCTTTGTGAAACTCGCCAGAGAGCAGAAGAGCAGAAGAGCTCCTCAATGCCGTGCTGAGCTGCACGGTCACCGGGCGCGTGGCCGCTGCAACGTGCTGCAACATGCCCCAGCCCTCTCTCGGCCGCCCAGCCAGCTCCTGTCTGGCACAGCATCTGGCCCCAACGGCAGCCGCGCTTTTCCTGCATAGCCTCCATCACAGCAGTCCCCAGGATGGCATGACATACCCCAAGGCTGCACGATGGCACAGGGGACCAGATCCCTGTGGATCACCCTGAAGAGTCCTGTCATGGATGCAGACATGGGCCCAGGGCCAGATCCTCCATTTCTCATTGCCTGGTTGTGAGCAATCAGTTTGCGACAGCAGGGTGGTTTAGGGCTGAGCTGCACCCCATGGTGAGGAGGGTTGTGAAGGTGGATGGGGCAGGCCCAGCTGGATCCTGCTGTGCTGAGACTGCCTCCAAGCCTGGGAGAGGCTTTCCAACCCCGTCTTCTCCGGCCACCTGCTCATGTGTCCCAAACTCCGGTCCCCAGCAGCTCAGACACATAGGGACAGGTGAGGTCCCTTGGTCCAAGGTCCCCCCTCCCAGCTGTACGGACGGGCTTGGGGCACATTTCCTTAGCACATGCAGCAGCCCCACGGCCACAGGGATGGGCTGAGCTCCTCAGACCTCGCTGACCCTCACTGAGGAAATGAGCCCTGCTGCAGCATCTGACCCCCAGGCTGGTCCCCAAATGGGCCAGATACACCCCAAGGAGCACCCAGAGGATTTGGTGTGTCCTAACTGCAGCTCCCAAGGAGCACCCAGATGAGCCAGTGTGACCCTCCAGGATCAGCAAAGGACCCAGTGCTGGGCTGGAACACAGTTCAGAGAGGTCACTGCGGACGCTTTCCCCGTGCACGGTATTTTTGTGGACTGCTGGCTGAGCGGTTGCATCTGGCACAGCCCTGGAGAGAGGTGCCAGGTCACCTCGGGGCGGGAGGACAGAAGAGGTGACCTCTGTGCCCGGCTGCCTGGGGAGCAGAAGGGCCAGCCCCATATGGCTACTGCAGGGCCACCCCAGCCCCACTGGCCGGCTGCCCTTGGCCAGTCCCGCAGCAGAGAGCGTCCCTCCGCAGCCACTGCACGCAGCGCCCGCCCCCGCCACACCGACAGCAGGGGTATTTTTAGCCTGGAAAAGTGCCACAAAATCATAGAGCGACATTAGCTGGAGTTGGGACCAACATCTTGGTTCACCTTGCAATCTCCTCAGGGTCACCCTGCCCGGCTCGGTGAGGCACTGAGCCCTGCTGGCACCGCCGCACAAGCGTCAAGCACCCACTGGGCTCCCCAGCACTGCTGCTGTCCTGTGCCCTCCTCCCATGCCACGGTGTCACCTTCCCCTGCGAGCAGCCCCAAATACCCCCAGCACCCCATGACCTTCCTGGGCCACTGGAGGGGACATCCTGCCCTGTCCCGCTGGTGGCTACGCCCACATCTGGTGCCCTGCTGAGAAATGGTCAGGCTTCGGGCTCGTTACTTGTGCTCTGGTGCCAGCGGGGCCCCAGTCTCCCCACCAAAGCACCACCACAGTAATTTGTCCCTTAGCTGTGCATTTAGTGCCCTGAGATTATTTTTGGTCCTGCTGGGAAAGGAGAGCACCTGCAGCCCATTATACAGCTTCTCTGGGGAAAGACAGGGACCAGTACACCACCAGAGAACCAGACCAATGTGCCATTAAATGAGAACGAAGTGCCCAAGCTGGGTGCGTGCTGGGCGGCCAGGGAGAGCCACAGGCTGGCAGCAATGCACAGCCACCCTGGAGAATGTATTTTCCCTGGCATTAATTTCACACCCGATTAGACGACTCAAAATATTTGCTTTGAGGGACCCTGCCACCAAGCCACTCTGGGGCGGAGGGGCTGTCCTCTCCCTGCCTGTGGGCATGCTGGGTTTTCCCATTTGCTTTGCTGCTTCTCTTAGAAACAGCGACCAGACTGTGTCTGCTTTCCCCTTGCTTTCGCTGGTCCAAGGATTAAAAACTGGAAAGGGGAGCTGCATAGCCCCAAAGTGAAGGCACAGAGGCCTTGAATCTTTCACAAGGAGTGTGTTGCTCCCCAGGGCTCATTAAGCATTTAAGCAATCGGTGCAGATTGCTGGCTGGCAGAGCCCTCCGCACTCAGCATCTCTGTTTCACATCTTTGCTTCTGCAAAAAAATCCCGCTCCTAGGGCAAAAGAGAGAGGAATGTCCAGAGCCAGCTGGGAGCCTTGGGAGAGGGGAAGGAAGGCAGGAGGTGATCAGGAGATGGTGACAGAGGTGCCTGCTGTGTGATGCTCTATTTAGAATAAGCAGAGTCTCCTAGAGCACCTACCTCTGCCCCTGATTAATTGCAGAGTCGTTATCCTGCCTTTGGCCAGAGGCTGGCCCAGGTGCCAGCCCCTCACTGGGGCTGGGGCTGCGAGATGCACAGCGCATGATGCCCCCAAAATGGGGGCTGCCTCACAGCTGCTATCACCACCCCCGCGGAGCTCCCTGACCCCTGAGCCCCCTGGAGGGGGGCTGAAGCAGGTTGCCTAAAGCCCACCACAAACCTGCGCCCACCTGAAGCTTCTGCCCCTCCTGGTGCTGCAGGTTCTCCCGGCTCCAGGGCAAAGACGAAGCTGGGAGCTGACTCTGCAGGACAGACCTAGGAGCAGGGTGGGCAGCAGCATCCCGGCCCCCCGAGTGGGGCTGCCAGGAGGGGAGCCCAGGGGGGCTTTGTGGCCCTACAGAAAGAGTAAAGCGCGATTCTTCGCCCACTGCCCTCCCTCCCACTCAGGCCCCCAACACAAACAGCACAAAATCGATCCTACAGGCAACTGTTCACCCCAAAATCGAGCTTAAGCACCTCTCAACATTTTCTCTGGGAAAAAAAACAAACCTGTTTTCAAGGGATTGAATCAGCCCTTCAGAACGGTGTTGTCTGCGAATGCACCACAGGGTTTATCAGGTGGGATTAATTATATAGACGTGGCAATGCGGGGGCTGAGCAGCAGAGAGGGGCCGGGATCCAGGCAGTGTGGGTTGGCACAGCCCTCCTCCAGGCTCTGGATCCAGGCAGATTTGCGGCGGGTGAGATTCTGGCCCCAGGGGAACAGTTTGACGCGGGCTCAGAGATAGCAGAGGGAAACGGGAAAAAAGATCTCACGTTTTCCTCCCTATGTTAGCAACCCCAGCCTCTGCTGCCTGCGTCTCTTCTGCTAGCAGAGGCTGGCACTGTGACAGGGACGGCTTCGGGGCAGCAGGGTCCCCAGAGAGGGCCCTGCCAGTGCCAGCCCTGGGGACTGCACCAGGCTGGCAGCCACTGCCCACACCCGGGGTCAGAGTGCGCTCCTTGCCCCCCCGGCCTGGCTGCCCCCAGGGAGAGCAGCCGCAGGGCAGCCCGGCAGTGGGTGCAGTGGATGCCTGCCTCCGGGAGCCCATCACTGGCAGCTGCCTGCTGGCTGGCACCTTTGCTGTTCACAGAAAAACACACCTCATGCTCCAATTGAGGAACATGGAGGAGAAGCCCGTTCTTGTCACTCCCAAAAATCCCCTGGCTGGGATGCGGCACAGTGCCTGGGGTCCCTCAGGCATGGCCAGGCTCTGCTTTTGCAGCTCCTGCTCCTTCTCCCCGACCCGGCCAGCAACAAATCAGCGTCGCCTTCGCCTTCCCAATGGGATGCTTGCTGCCTTCATTTTCTCAGAGCTTATTTTCAGCACCGCTTCACTCCTCGCAGCCCTGGCTGCCTGCAGAGCTGCAAGGCAGGTAGGAGGGCTACGGACGCACTGTCCGCCGGCAGCCCTGCTGTCACGGAGCCGTGTTGCCGCATTTGCTTCGCTGGCCTCTCCAAGGGCCTCGTTAGCTTGGCCCCGGTGCCCTGCTGACCACAGCACATGCAGCCAAGGCTTGTAGCTCATTATCTTCAAAGCCTATGCTCATGGCCGCCTGCAGAACCGGGTCCGCAGCCACTCCTACCATCCCCGGCCCCCTCAGCGGATGCAGGCATAGGTGCAGGCATGCCGTGCGAGTGCCTCAGTTTCCCCCGAAGGCAGAGAGGATGCGGCTGGCTCCCCTCCTCCTGACGGTGTCAGGTCCACTTATCTCGGACAGTCTCTGGAAGAGGAGCTGTCACACGTCATGCATTTACTCCACGGCCCAGGGCTCCAGATCCTGCCTTCTGCCTCCCAGCACCACGGCCCCATAAACATTAATGGCAATGGTAATAGGAGGAGACTTCTCCCAGCTCCCAGTGCTGGGAGAGCCGATGAGTGGGGACGGGGGCTCCTGCACTCTACCCTGCAGCTAAGTGCCCGCTGCGCACAGCCTGCTGTGCTCTCCCCTGCACTGGACAAGGCGCCCTGGTCTTGGCGTCACACAGCCAGCCCTCACTCCCGCTGCCTCCCTACAGCGAACTCCGTGGGTAGCTCTTGAGATCCTGCCCTGGCTTTCTGTCGAGGACAAGCCGGCACAGACCCGAGCCTCGCACTTGCCCTGGGGAGAGTGGTTGCTGGGGGTACCACACTCCCCTCCTCCTCTGCTGCGATCCTCCTCTGGACCCCTATAGCGATGGCTTCGTACGGCGGCTCCTAGTCATTACCAAACTGTAACGAATGCAAATAAACGAGATGAGCCAGCCACAGTAGGGTGAACGGAAACCTGAATGACATATCCGCCGGGAATCATTTATTCTGGGCTTTTCTCTTCTTTTAATACTATTCGCTTCCTCGCAAATTAATCACAGATTGCTTAGCACCAGAGGCGACTCCGTGGCTCGTCCAGGCGGCCCCAGGGGCCAGGGCAGAGGCAGCCGAGCATAGTCCCAGCCCTGCCTGCGCTGCCCCGGTGAACACAGCCCCCCTCCCCCTGCCGCGGTTTCCCCCTCCCCGGCAGCCGCGGCGGCCCTCGCACCGGGCAGGCACGGCCGCCCAGCCTCCCCTGCCCCTGCAGAGGGCCGGGACCGACACCCACAGCCTCCGGGAGAGGCAAGCGCGGGGGTCCCGGCAGCGGGGCTGAGTCCCAGCCCGGGACAGGCGCGCCCAGGCCGGGCGGCGGGGGCAAGGCGTCCGGCTGTGCCCCGCACCTCCAGGCCCCCCCCTCG
>Ga0065711_1031032_pt1 | contig 30730 bp, 17 predicted proteins | sample Hoacrofraction12_FD_59098 | JGI IMG/M metagenome (GOLD analysis project Ga0065711, IMG submission 59098) | Hoatzin crop microbial communities from Cojedes, Venezuela - Epithelial fraction 12 v2 (version 2) | ecosystem: Host-associated > Birds > Digestive system > Esophagus > Crop | place... | reverse complement strand
CCCCTCATCATCCTTGTAGCCCTCCGCTGGACTCTCTCCAGTAGCTCCTCATCTTTCTTGAAGTGGGGAGCCCAGAACTGGACACAGTACTCCAGATGGGGCCTCACTAGGGCAGAGTAGAAGGGGAGGAGAACCTCCCTCGACCTGCTGGCCACACTCTTCTTGATGTACCCCGAGAGACCATTGGGCTTCTTGGCAACCAGGGCACACTGCTGGCTCATGGTCAACTTGTCAGCCACCAGCACTCCCAGGTCCCTCTCCACAGAGCTGCTTTCCAGCAGGTCCGCCCCAAGCCTGTACTGGTGCATGGGGTTGTTCCTTCCCAGGTGCAGGACCCTGCACTTGCCCTTGTTAAACCTCATCAGGTTCCTCTCTGCCCAACTTTCCAGCCTGTCCAGGTCACGCTGAATGGCAGCACAGCCTTCTGGTGTGTTCACCACTCCTCCCAGTTTTGTGTCATCAGCAAACTTGCTGAGGGTACATTCTAACTCTTCATCCAGGTCATTGATGAAGAAGTTGAACAAGACTGGGCCCAGTACTGACCCCTGGAAAACACCACTAGTTACAGGCCTCCAACTAGACTCAGCGCCGCTGATGACAACCCTCTGAGTTCTGCCATTCAGCCAGTTCTCAATCCACCTCACTGTCCACTCATCTAGCCCACACTTCCTGAGCTTCCCAAGGAGGATGTTATGGGAGACTGTGTCGAAAGCCTTGCTGAAGTTGAGGTAGACAACATCCACTGCTCTCCCTTCATCTACCCAGCCAGTCATGCCATCGTAGAAAGCTGTCAGATTGGTCAAGCATGATTTCCCCTCGGTGAATCCATGCTGACTACTCCTTATAAACTTCTTTTCCTCCACTTGCTTGATGATGACCTCTAGAATGAACTGCTCCATCACCTTTCCCGGGATGGAGGTGAGGCTGACCGGCCTGTAGTTCCCTGGGTCCTCCTTCTTGCCCTTTTTGAAGACTGAAATGACAATGGCTGTTCTCCAATCCTCAGGCACCTCTCCTGTCCTGTCCTTTCAAAGACGATGGAGAGTGGCTCAGCACTGACATCTGAGAGCTCCCTCAACACTCATGGGTGCATTCCATCGGCGCCAAACGGATTTGTGGGTGTCCAGATTGCTTAAGTGATCTCTCACACAGTCCTCCTCAACCAAGGGAGGGTCATCCTTTCTGCAGGCTTCCTCTCTTACCTCCAGGACCTGGGATTTTTGAGGGCCGGCCTTAGCACTAAAAACTGAAGCAAAGAAGGCATCCAGTAATTCTGCCTTCTCTGCATCCTCTGTCACCAGGACCGTCACCTCGTTCAGCAGCGGCCCCACATTATCCCTAGTCTTCCATTTGCTGCTGATGTACTTGAAGAAGCCCTTCTTGTCTTTGACATACCTTCTTTATTTAAGGAAAATTTAGGAGTAAAGTAGCACATAGATTAGATAAGTCTTGATCTGAAGGACCATATCTTAGCGTCAAATAGGACTTCTTAGTGATCTACCAGTATTGGAGGATCATAGCAATTCCAGGCTATAAATGTAGTGTTAGCTCATCCAAATGGTACATTTTTGCATTATCGTGTAGTGCAGTCTCTTTTTGGCCTGTATTCTGTAACAGTTCCTGTGATATTAATACTTGCCTTGGAACTAGGTTTAATAGCTTATGGATACCACTGGTGTTTAAGTTTTACAATACGCGCCGGAATTTTGTTATACTAGACAACTCTACGTCTTGCTCCTATTTCTCTGATTATGTTTTTTTTTTATGCTAGCATCAATAAATGCCTTGTATTCTGAATTCTCTTAAAGGTTTTAAACAAGTAAGATACTGAAATTCAAATATCAGACATATTATGAAGGAATATTAAAAACCTCTGTGATTTACAATTCTACGTATAAAAAGATATAGCGCATTTTTGTGCTATGTCAAAAATATAGGATTACTCTTAGAAGTAATAACTATTCTAACCACTTCTAGAAAAGCTACTTATTTTTGGAAAAGGCAAACACTTCAGGAGAATCAGAGGCAAAAGTACTGAGCTGAAATCCTGGACACATTATAGTTAATTTGAGCTCAGGATGGGAAAACGTGTAACTGTCTTAAAATGTTTGTTCCACCACTGAAAAAATTGCACTATTTTGAATGAACAAAAATACAAATAAAAATAAAATTGTTAATGGTAATTTGATTACTAATGAGACCCTGTGCTCCTATCATTGACAGTTCTGGGACCATTCGGGTGGTCTTTATCTTAGCCTTGGTGTTAGAGCTCCAAGTTATTGAAAAACTCATTATCATAACAGAGTGAGGTCCTTTGATGACAAAGAATCAAGACTGAATGATTAGAGATTTATATTAGGTTAGCTAGTGATTAATGAGAAGTCAGTATCTGAGCTTATAACGAAGACAAGTCCTTAATTAAACAACAGGTTAGCTAACAAACATCAGAGGAAAGAGGCTGCGTGAGAGAATGAAGCCATGCTTACACTAAGGCTGATTAACACATATCCAGCTGATTGGCAAAATGTTTCTCAGAAGCCTTCAGGGGTATTTCATTTCAGGTGAAGCCTTAAAGGCATAGATATCCTGACAAGAATGATTTGGGGAAAGTTGGCATTTGACTGTAGGAGCTCTTTCTACACTATACAAATATTTTCTGAATATTGAGTTCACTTAACATAAATGAAAATAGTACATATACATAGCTGTAAACTCAGGATTTTAAAAATTAATTTGTCTGTTTGTTGATTTTTCATTTTTCTTTTGCTCTGTCCAGCTTTGCCTGTGCCAGTTTATAAAAATCAGTTTTCCTTGATTTTTCAGCAGCAACAAAGTCATTAGCAAGGCTTATAGTATGAACTTGTTTTCTGTTGCTGTCATTTGTGGTGATGAGGTATGAAACATTTCCAACGAACCTAAAATGGCAAGAGCAGCAAACAGCTCAGTTGGATTTCTTTTCAAGATAGACTACTGTAATTCTCTCAACTGCTGGTCTCCCCATGGGCAAATACAGCACCTACTAGTTGTGCAAAATTCTGCCTTTTTTTTTTCTCACAGAGAGTCACACTAGAAATTATCACTTGTACTTTTAATCTGCTCTGTTTTTTTCAGAAGTCCACAATTTGCAAACAAATTTGTACTAGCATATGCCTGAGGTCTGTTCCCAAAAATAGATAGCTGACCCTGCATTATGAATACTTCATTTTGTCCTCAGATTAGTTGTTCTCACATAGTCACTTTCTTTTCTTCCATTTGACTCCTCCAGGTTTTCTCTTGATGAAAGGTATGAAACAGACTGAAAATCATTAGAAGATAATGCACAACTTTTGGATGTGAAATTTATTCTCCAGCCTTAGGAACATGCCACAGTATACTGAACAGTCATCGTAACTATAGTTGGAGATGCCTTTCAATTGTTTCTAACTACTGTTCTGCTAGGAGCTTCCACCTACTCTAAACCAGAAGGCAAACACCATATCATTGCTGTTTACTGAGCTAAGAATACAGAACCAGATCTTTACATCAGAATTAATTGCAAATATTACATGAACATGCTTAAGCTAGATGAATTTTTGTCTAATATTTGCATCATGCAGCCAACGCAGAGGTTGCTAGTTGTGTGTTACATCTGAAAAAGTTTTAAATTAGATATCCTGGGGACTGCCAGCAGGGTCCTTCAGCTGAGCTTAGCTCAGGCTAATGATATGAGGGTATTTTCAGCTCTTGGAGGATGGGGGAGAAGAGGCAGTGGCATAGTCTAAGTTCTGGACTGATAACAGTTTACCACTGGATACGCAGCAGGTTTAAAACCATCTCTAGCATGCCTATATGAATTCTACCTAGAGAAGGTATGGCAGTTGAGACTTGTCCTTGCTTTAGTGCTGGTCAGGTTGAATAGATGGTTTGAGCATGAGCTTGAGGTGCTGTCCTAACTCAGGAAAGAAAACAGGTTTGGTTGGTTTGCACAATCATATGGAAATGTTACTGAGAACATCATCCAAGTAGAAAAGTAGACTGGTGGATGATTTAAAAAGAACATATTTTGTGTACACATTAAAAACTTGCAATGTTGATCTGTTGTTTGGATATCTATGACTATATCCATGGATCCAAGACATCATCTGTCAGGCTCCTGTAAGAACATGATTTTTTTATTGGCTTGTATAGTTTAAATCTGCAACCTTTTCCTCTTTTTAATTCAGAGGGTAAAGCACTAGCATTACTCCCAGAGGGTAAAAAATTTGCAAGCCTAAAGTAAATTTCAAGCATATGTTTTCTGAAATGATTACACTGTTCTCTGGTAACCGAGCTCTTAGCACATTTCTTTTCAAATCAGACAAGTGGGACTCCATTTATAAATATTTTTTTTGAGAATGTAAATCTTGAAGACAAAAAAACCAACAACCAAATATCAGAGGAAGTGTACAGACCAGTATTGTCCCAGCTGAACTGTAAAAAACACTCCTTCAAATGTTTGGCTCTGAAAATCACCATATTTCTGCAAATCTCCCTTTCCTTCTCCTGTATTCTTTCCTTGTACCCTCCTCTCTGCTAGCTTATTTAAAATCTATGAGCTAGATACTCAATTTATGTAATGAGCTTTGTATACAAAAAGTAAGAATTTGCCCTTTAAGTTATATAATCAATAAAAAAGTACTTGAAAAATATTGTTGGGGACAAAATTCATATGCTGTCTGCTTTCTGTTTACTATTGGCACTTGGTGCCCTTTTCATTTTCACTGTGTGTCCATTTCATCGTTTATGACATAAAGAGATTTTTTTTTTAACTTAAAAAAACCCCACAACAAACCCAAACCTTTGGGAAGGAGCTCATTTTGAAGTAATTGGTTAAAATCTAGTAATGAAAGCAGGGAAATGGTTTTCATTTTCATAGTGTTTGGAGGTCATTCCGAGGTCACATTTGACACAGATTCAATGTTCATATAAATTTAACAAAATCTGTAAAGGAAATTCAAGTAACAGCTGTGAAAAGAATGTGATCAATAGGAGTCAAAATAAGTGTCACTTTGAAATTTGCCAACTGCTGATGGATAGTTAAATGAATAAAACTATGATGTCTCTACCAACCTTTAAGAGCAGAAAGCCCTGGGAAATCAGTCACTTGAGTGACAGAAACTTTGCATGCTAGCAAAACTGCAGTAGTTATTCTTTTCATATTATATCAGATTTCTTACTCATGGTTTAAATCATACTGTGAGTTATTTCATCACACTCCTAGTCTTTTGATAGTGGAATAGTGATAAAGTTACATGAAATAGCTCTTTTACCACAGTAACTGATTGTCCAAAAATCCTTCAAATACACTCCTTAACCCATGGACTCAAATAAGGTATTCATCTTCTTGTAACACTATTCAACCTTCATCTTAAAGAAAATCCCTTAAGCATGTTTTCTACTTTTCCAGATTTCTCTGTGTTGTGGAGGTACCCAGGAACCAGAGGCAGGGACCCTGCCATAGCTGAATCTCCAGTCTGGGTGGCAGTGAGGAGCACAGAGGCACAAGGGACAACATGGTCCACCACCACCACAGGCACTACCTTGTCAGCATAAAGGTACTCAATATCAACCTGACTGGTATGAGAAGTAACTTATATGAGAAATAACTATGTTGGTATGATCTTTCACACAATACAACTGCATTTGCACCATGGTTTTTAATTGGTATAAGTCTACCCTTTAAAAAAATGTTATATTAGCATATTCATATTAGCAAGATGAGGTCTCCTCATCAGTTTTAAAGTTCTTCAGCTGTGGTTTAAATGCAGTAAAATATTGTAAGTCATTCGAAGCCCAGAGAAGTTAAAAGAAGTTTCAATGACTTCAGTGGATTTTGACTGAGGAGTTAAAGCTCTAGCACTTTAGTCCCTATATAAATCCTCTGCAGATATATTGCTTAAAAACATTTTAAACTGGTTGTAGGTGAGTAGAAAAACAGAAGCAAAAGGTGATGGCAAGTGGGTGGGGATGTTCCTGCTGTAATAAAAATAGTGTGCATATTAGTAAAAACAATTTTATTTTAATTTCCCTGTGTTTCATTTTTTATTATTTTTGTGTTTATCAGTCTTTATAAGCTGCTACATACTACTCGGAAGTTTCTTACTCGTGATTGGCACTTGTCAAGATATAAAAAGGCATTCAGCTCAAGATGAGCTATCTGAAATTCCAATACTGTAAATGTACGTGTGTGCAAACTATAGTGACCCCAGCATGCTTTTCTCAAAGAAGTAGTAATATTACCAGAAGTAATACCTCAGGGCCCCAACATGTGTTTATAATATGCGTACCTCTAGCTAGAATCAGCATCTGAATTACTGGTATATGCTGCATAATATCTTCAGATAATGTAAATCGGCGTAACTCCACTAAAGTCAACCTAGGGAAGGTGATTTACAGCAGCAGAAGACACAGCTTGCTGTAGGTATCCTGTTGCTTTCTGCTTATTAACCCATTGGTGTTTCATATTTCATCTTCTTTAGCTTCAGAAACATTTTTTCGTGGGCTGAATAGACTTGTATCCATGAAAAGGAAATTCAGAAAACTTACAGAGCAATTCACTGACTTCTCTTTCACGGGAGGAGTCAGAGAGGTTAGTAAGGCTCTATGAGTAATAGCATGTAGTGCAGCCCAGCAGGAGTGAGATGGAGAACAAAACTCCTGAATGCGTTTCAGGAAACTGTTTTGGACTAGGTCTGGTCCGACCCTGTGAACTGAGCGAGCAGCTGTATCACGTTCACTGCAGTCTTGGATTGTCTCTTCCAGGTGAGTTTCCCCTGAAAGAGATTCAGTTTGCGCATTGTGAGACCACTCTGCAAAGTGAACCAAAGCGCAGTGGTTGGGGCTGAGGGAGGTGGGTGCTGCCTAAGTCTCTCATAAGTCAGGCTAAAATGGCAGCGTAGACTCTCTCGAAAACCCTGGTCAGTGCTTTGTTCATTTTCCTTTATTCTCCCCTTCCCATTGTTTTTTTATCATGATTTAATAAACCACTATTGTACGGTATTTAGAATGACAGCTGACTCCATCAGGGACTTGACCCATTCCTCTTAGAATTACAATATTCACCGTGAATGAAGTGGAGGCTGATGTGACTCTGTGTTACAGTTTTGGCCCATGGCTGGCAACAAAGGACCACGCGGTTGCTCTATCGCCCCTTCCCTCCTGGAGTGGGGAGGAGAATGGAAAGAAAAAGGCAAAACTCGTGGTTTGGGATAAGGGCAGTTTAACAGAACAGCTAACGAAGTGAACAGTAACAACAATAACATTGATAAGAAAAATATACAAAACAAACAGTGAAATGCACAGAGCAACTCTCACCGCCCAACGTGCGACACACTCCCGAACCATTAACCTCCCCCCGGCCAGCTCTCCCACTCGGAACCAAGCATGACGGCACATGGTATCGAATACACCGTTTGTTTGGCCATTTTGGGTCAGCTGGCCCGGCTGTGTCCCCCCCTGGCTTCTGGTGAAAATTAACCCTGCCCTGGCCGAACCCAGGACACTGAAAGGAACCTAGTGCTACACAGAGGGACTATTTGCTGCAGAAGCTCATATCAGTATGTTTGTGGTTTGACAGAATCTGTTCATGTACCTTATAAGAATACTAGCTGTCTTTGCTTTACCTTTTAAAAATGTGTTAACTGAAATCTACCTCAGATATGACAAATTTATGGATGGATGAACTGGAATGTATGAAACCGTTCAATGAAAGTGCACTCAACCTGACACAAAGTACATTTTAATAATTGGACATAATGTAGAGTCATGCCTTTATAGGACTCTCTAATTTGTGTTTCAGGTTGTTGTCAAAAATGTCTGATTCTTAGCTGAAAAAGCTTTTTTTTTTTTGGCAAAGTAGGTACTGCACACAGTGTGTTCTTCAAGAGTTACTACCACCTTTTAGAATAGGAGTGGAATAGATTACTATGATTAAACCATACTGACAGTGATGGCTGGGGACCGTATACGTGTACTTGGAGTACCTTAAAAGAGGCTAGTCTGGAGAAGAATGATGACACATGTATTCTTCTGAGCAAACCGTCTGAGCATTTACCCAGCTGCTTCAGTGACTTTGAGCATTCGTAACAGGCTTGACACTGCTGTGGTCAGTAGTACTAGCACTACTAGCAGCAACATTATTTGCAAGATCTTAATTAGTGTGATTACGGACAGCTCAGGCTTTCCACGATATCCTCCCCCACCTGGCCTGTGTTGTATGATTTGGAGTGGCCATGACATGATACAATTTATTCTCTGTCCAAGTCTTACCTCAGTATCCTATCTAAATATTTGCACTGCTGACAGCGTGGAGATAGCCTCGTCCTTGGGCTTGTAAGACCTATTGCTATGTCTGAGCCTATTGTTGAAGCTATCTAGCTCTTGAAAACTGATTGCAGTGTATCCGTAACCTGTGTGTCTTTGATTGCAGAAGAGAAAAGAAGAAATCAACCCCGCTTTTTATGTCATTTTACATTTTCAACCGATTATTATTAAATGATGTCTCATTACTAGTTTTGCTTTTTAAGACTCAGTGTGCTTGTCAAGCTCTCATTAAATGTCCTCTGGAGACCGACAAGGTAATACCACTTGTGGCTGCTGTTATGCTGTACTATTCTAAAGTTATGTTATCGCAGAACTTCTTAAAAGTCTCAAAACTATGCAATGTATGAACTAAGTGACTGCACAATAGTTAACTCTAAGATAAAATACATGCTGTTTTCATCTGTCTATGGAAAGTGCACTCAAATTTGTTAGGAGAAACTTCAAAGCAGAGATGGACTGAATTAGTTTTTACATATCAATAGATATCAGCTAATAGCATTTTTCTCCAACCTATTTTCCTATTGAATTCAGTGTCAATGGGATCAGGATTTGACTGAATTTCCCTCTTTAATCTATTCATTGCAAATCATATAGATGACAAAGGAATTTGCATGCCCATGCACAGTAGCCCATGTTATAGCAGAAGATTGAATGATTTTTGGGTATTGGTTGGATGCATTATCTGTGCAAGATCACGCCAAACTCAAAGTGAAAGTATAACTGAAAACATTATGAATAGAATTTTTAAATGGCTAACTCACAATGTGGCTTCATCTTCCAAGTTCAATCATATGCTGGTTTGAGATGTCATAGACAAACATTAAATGCAGTTAAATTAAAAGATTTAGCTCTTTACACGGACAATATACAAAGGCAATCAATTTTTGTCCTCTGTGGTCTTCTGACAATTATACTGGAAGGTTCTGAGAATTTGCTATGAAGCAACACTTCTCATAGGTCCTGACATCACGAAGCACTCAGGTGTTCTGCTGAACTGAAGCTTTCAGAGGAAATTTGAGACTATTGAGACAGTGGTCAGAGGGCGGTGAAAACAAGAAAGATCCTTCATTTTGTAGTCTGGATACAAAAACTGCAGAACTGCAAGAACTTAAATCTATACATACAGACTTTTGAAGTCTGTGAAAGGTATGATCCAAAGACCCATGAAGTAAGTGGACAAATGTCCATGTGGACTTGCCTGAGAGATGGCAGGCTGCATGAGGATTGTAAATCTAATTATAGTTTAAGAAACTACTTGGAGCTGATATTGCAGTCAGCATGTTTTATTATCTAAGCATTTGTAAATAATAAATGTTTTAAGTCCTGTCAGGTTTTCAGGTTTAGATTTATTACCAGTCCCATTGTCTGCAGTGCAGGCTGTTGAGGAAATTGGTAGAGCTGTATTATTGGTGGAACTACATATTGAGTGCTATTCCAAAGTCTCCTTTTATCACACTTTAAATATAATTCCATAATTTAGCAAAGATACCACCAGTGCTCTTTTATTCTATTCAATTATATGGAAGCACACTAACATTTTTTTTCATCCTTATTTTTTTTTTTTTTGCAAGGGGGTTAATCTTCAGGGATGAAACAGATTACCAGCTTTTGAACCAATTTAAGTAGAATCTCCAGAAACAAAGCCAGGACAAATAATTATTGGCAGTTCACAGAAAGTATTCTATGCCCACAACTCTGCAGGATACCGTTAAAGCCAGTTCACTTGTCTTAATGGGAAAAACCTGTGGTCTGGAACACACAAGAAAAAATCAAACTAAACATGCTGGAGACATTAAAAATAAATTCTGAAAATAAAATGTTCCCTCATGTCCCTCCCTTCTTTCTTCTTTCATCTGCACCCTCCAGTCTCCAGACTATCTCTGTATCCCTCCTTTCTTTTCAAACAGATATGAAAGCCTGTCTTCAAAATTATATTCAATCACAGATGCTGAAGGATATAAAGCAATTTCAGTTGCAATATTAAATCACAAGAAATCTTACTACAAACAAAAACATGCTTAATAAAGACTCAGTTGGAGACCTTCTTTTAACTAGCTGTTAAAGTGAATGCAAACATCTGTAAAAAAAACACTAAAAATATATTGATCTCTAAAATTCTAAGTTTTTTTGCTTTTCTGTTACTTTCTCAAAATATGGTGGGAACAATGTATTTCTCTAGCTATTTTAACGGGTTACTGAAATTCTAACAGGGCAAGAAATAAATCCTGAATATTCACTCACAAAAAAAATTTATGTAATTTTCATAGTTGTATTTGGAAAATCACACTACATAACAATCATATTTCAGTGTAAATGTAAAGTCTTGTCACCAGGTTGAAAAGTAATTCACAATTTGAAGTGGTCTGCAGCCTTGGTAGCATTGCAGGTCACAGAAAGTCATAGTCTGAATCAGAAATATTAGCAGAAATTCAGGAGCAAATTTTAATCAAGGTAATCCCTGGTGAAAAACAAACATGCAGGGTTTTTGTCTTTATTTATTAATGAGTACATGCACAGTTTTTGTCTTTTCTCTCTCTCCATTACTTTTCATCTTATCTTTTTAACAGAAATATCAGGAAAAATAAATCAGAGAGAATAAAATTTGTTTTTAATCATTAGCAGTTACAGAGAAGAGGCCACAACGTGGCAACATGTTGAAAGAAGGCAATTCATGAACCCCAAATTTTTAGAGGTCTAAAAATACACCGGATTGTGAGAACTAACACCTACACTTGCAATGTTGTACAAGTTTAAAAATGTCACAGCACAGAAAAATATGTCTTTTCTGTCTTAAAGACTGTTGGTTGTTGTGTAGCTTTGGAGTCAAGCTACTGTGGTAACCTGAATACTTTGAATATGCATTCATGGTACAGAAATAATATGAAAACTGGCTTTCATCTGACTTTTCATGCATCCAGGAAACTGATTTATTCAATTTCTTTAAATATTAAAAGGAAACACCTCTGACTTCAGGAATTCCTTTAATCAATCTTTCCCTATCCAAGGTGACTGTGTCACCATACGCTGATGATAGCTTACCAAAAAAAAAAAAGCAAGCAAGAAAACACATTTCTGGAAAAAAGCCAACACAAAAGTGGCATGAACAGGAAAACTAATTCCTAGATCCATAAAGATACCCACTTTCCAAAGAATACAGTGATCCCCGAAGGTAACCTGTGCAACCTGACTGCCTTGAGGTCAAAGGGGTTTCCTTTTCTGTATTATTCACTGTACCTCATTGTTGAAAGGATTTTCCTTTGATTATAGAGACACAAAGGGAACGCTGTTCCATGTTGCTCTTTGATACAGCTTGGAGCTTTGTTAGGTCAGAAAGCAGGCTGCAGAGTACCTTTCTGAGTAGTTAATTGTCTGTTACGCCCCATTCCTGTCCAAAGAGCTGATGCCAAGATGTTCTAGGTTACCCCACACTGCTTACATATCTAGTCACCTGGTAGTGTGTACAGAGTACCCTGCAGCTATTTTGTCTTCCCTTTTCCTCCCTCTCCCACCAGACAGCATGCCAGGTGAACAGGTTTGAAAAGGTAACAGTATTGCCCACAACAAATATGGAAAACCCTACCCAAACAGAGAAATTTGGCTTAATGTGAATGCAAACCATTCTCTGCATTGTCTGGATCCCCCTCACCCTTTCCTTCTTCATTCCATCTCGTCTGTATCCCCTCCAACTCAGTTGCCTAGCCTGAAATTATAATGCCTGCATGGACAAGGGAGGTAAGGTATCTTTCCCACACCCTGTACTAGTAGCCAGATCTGTGGGAGTGTGTCAGAAGTACACTTCAAAGAGGTAAGGATTGTTCTGGGACTGGACATTGCACTTGGTGGGCCAGTGTGAATGTAGTAACCAGCCTATTTGCTACTTGTTTTGTGGGAATTTATACAGACTTTGGCAGAGAGTAGTAAGACAACTTCAGGAATTGAGGAATGTGTCCTGTAGAAATCTGTCTAACTCAGCAGTAACATTTTGGGTCTTGCTGTGGTGCAGTTTGTGCTGTTTCAAGCAAAACCTAATGTTGTTTTGCAGACATTTGTGGAGGGCTATTGGGTCCCTTAACTTTTTGCTTCAAGAGCCCTTACTAGGTGTATTCCAGCTCGCCACTGGGTGCCCCATTTCCACAATATCCACATAGTCCAAGAGAGAAACCAAATATCTCGGGTTGCTCCAAGACCATAGGACACTAACACCCAATCTCTGAGGACTACCTAGGGAATCAGATATTTGCTTTCACCTTACTTGTATAATGATGTTTTGTCTTGGACATTAGTAAAAGCTTTTGTCTTTGCTAAGCAAAAATTTTATGTTACTTGCTTCCTGAAAAATATCCTTTATGTTCAGTAATCACTTCCCCTCTCACATCAGTGTATAATTAAATCAGTGGAGGGTTCTCCTGCTTGTAAGTACCTTGCAGGTATAGTGCCTTTGAGATAACTGTCTCATGGATGGAGCCCACAACTTTCTCAGGTATGCCATAACCTTAGGGGAGTAGGCAGGATCCTGTTCTGTACAGGCATTCAGGTTGCTGGGTCAAAAGGAGAAGCACATTCTTCATGCCCTTTCTGCGCTTCCAAATATGGTCCAACGACCCTGGGGGAAATTACTGAAAAAGGCCATAGCTTAGAAGACAGGTCTCTTGAGGAAATCAGTCCCTGATTGCTACAAACACAGAGAGTTAGGACACAAAATCAGACATCACTCTTTTCAGCATGATGTAGTGAGACCATTGTGTGTGGATTGCATAGCCAAGTGAGGACAATGCTAGAAGTATTTTATTAGGCACCTGCAAAGTATAGGGTGGGATAACAATCCTGATGAAGTATGCAGTGTGTCTGTACCTGGATCAACAGGGGACAAATTTAAGGCCCTTATTTTCAAAGTTTCCAGGCATTTAGGCATGCAATTTCATTTCTAGGTTTATATCAAACATGATCTATCTCACAGTGCAGGAAAACCTGCTACAGATGGGGAACAAGTACAAAATTTGTTCATTTGAGAACCAGAGTGAGCTGTACATTCAGTTTTTGTCAGGTCATTTCTGTGTTACATTGTCTTCATTTTCTATAAACTCTCTCTTTTCTTCTAGGAAGTACAATAGTGCAGTGTCAAAGCCTGTACAATGCTGAGAATGCTGGAATGCTACAGTGGGTGTTTCAGACACCACATGTTAAAGCTAGTGTAGGACAAGCTGTTGCTATGATGTAAGACCCTTCATCTCCTATTGATGCTTACAGTTTACTTTTGTAAATGGGCAGCACCTTGTAAAAGTACTCTCAGATCTGTAACACCTGTTATACCAGGGTCGCCTTACCCTGCCACTCTATTTTTTTTTAAGGAGGAGGGGAAGGGAGAACAGAAGAAAAGGAACAGTGTTATCAGCAAGAGGAGGCTGGGCACAGTCTGTCAGATCCTTCCACTTCTGAGCAATTAGAATTGAAATAGCTAGGAGAGGTTTAGCTGTAACACAAATCAGGATCATCACACTAAATTCAGTGGAGTTGCTCAGACAAAAAGCAGTGTGGAGGAAAAGACAATTACACAAATATTACCTGAATGTAAAGACTTTTTATAAAATCTTTTATGAAAACTCCAGAGGCAATACTTAAGAATATCTCATCCACATTAAAGACTAATGGCCGTAAAGTTTGGAAGTAAATATCAGATATTGGAATATCAGTTTGGAATTAGATATCAGTATATGATAAGTGGCATAACTATGGTTAATTCCAAGACAGCTGAAATTTATCCTGCTCCAAAAAGTGTGACTGCACCATGGTACACCTTTAAATCACTGATACAGAGATATGTCCTCAGCCCTGATTCCCCTGCCCCATATCATTCATGTTCACAACTTCTACAGAGGGCAATACAGAGCTGTAATTTGTGTGAATGAACATGAACAGCCACGCTTACCACCTCTGTGCATTTTAATTAGCTGAAACTGCCACCTATCTTGTGCATTTGAACAGAAATGAGTTCTTAGCCAGAAGAAGGTAGCAGATTGTGCCAGAAAGAGTTATTGTTTGTAAAATTATTTTAACTTATGTAGGAACTGGGGACAAAGAGTAACTGAATTCTCTGATTCTCACTCATTGTCCAAGATTTTTCCAAAACACAATAAAAAGAAAAAATGAAAGACTCACCTTATGAAAAAATATTTTGATTCAATTCAAAACCTTTCATTAAGGCTCTGACATTTTGTATTTTCTGATACAATATACTGAAATTGGAAAATAGAAATATCCTCTCAAGAAAGTACTGATCAGAAAATTTCAACCATATTAGATCATATGTGTTCAAAATTATCCCTTGTCAAATTCAACTTATTTGTGATAGGTGTTTTATTTGAAAAAACTCTAATCTACTGATACAGAAATGTAGACTGAGCTACCATGTAAATCAATACTCAAAGCTAAAGAAAACATAAGAAGGCAAATATTGTAAGCATCAGTAAAATCAGAACTGCTTAAGTTTGACACACAAATGGGTAAAAAAAAAATGCTTTTTGCTTTGATTTTCCCTTTGATACTCCTGCCAGAATAGTGTGCTGTGGTATTAGACATCTGGGTTAAACTCCTGAGCTTACTGGATTTGATCAAGGCTTTTTCTGTCATTTTAATCTTTTAAAAACACCACCAAACAGATATGGCAAAAGATTACGGAATCTAGTTTATCTGTTATACTCTATCCTCTTTTGTCAAGATAAACTTGTGCTTCAGAAGTTGAGCAGATACATCCCAGAACTTAAAAAATATTAATCTTGTGGTATTTCTAATTGTGATTTGTGATGTCCAACTAAAGAAATTATAAATCACAGAAATATACTTAGCCAATCTGATCCAATCACGAGGCACACTTTAATTTTCAATAGAGATGTTAGACTCTTGCTCCTCTTAGAAGCAGCATGTGCCAGCTTCAGGCAGAGATTTGAACACTGGCACTGATCCAGGAGCAAAGAGGAACTTGAAATGGAGCTGCTACTGAAATACACATACAGCTTCTTCAGACGAGATGTCAGCAGCACTTGTTCTTATGTCTGATAATGAAGTTTTATTTTTCTCAAATGATGAGTTACAGGACACATACACATAGTGCATTTAACTCTTCCATGAGAGGCAGGTACTTGAAGCTGCCAGTGGAAAGAAAGCATTTAACTCAAGGCATAACAGTACTATTGGTAAAACACATCTTCTTACACTGCCACTATAATTTAAATTAAGTAGAAGCCTAGCTTATAAACTCACACTATGACCCTTACTTTATGGTCCTTTTATGTCTCTTGGGTCCTGATCATAATGAAACTTTCTCAGTCTAAAGCAATTTAACGCAAACATTCCTGGGGCAAGCTATAAAATGTGATTTTTCAGTCAGTCTTTTATGGGTATTTTGGATGAATATTGCATACGCCGTTGAAAAAAAGGATGATGAATGTAGACATTACGACATATGTGTGGGGTTTAGCTGAGTCTGTATTTGCACATGAATATTAACCCTGGTAATTGAGAAAACCTGTCTCTCCACACATCTTGTTCATTTCCACAAAAAACATGTGCATAGATTTAAGAGAGAATTAATTCTTTGCCTTACTTAATTACAAATTTTCTGGCTATGACAGTCCCCATGATAGCTTCTCTGTGAGGGCAATGGACTCAACAGATGCCATGTTACACCTACTAGATGGGGATAATTCTACTTGCTACTGAGCACTAACAATAACACATGGAGCTCTAAGTTGTGAATTGAGTTCAGCCCACAGCATGGTTTCCAATTCTTAAGCATTTTGCAGCAAAACTAAAAAGCACCATCAAAGATGTTCACAAGTGGTATCATTGCAAATGTTTACAAAACATGAAAAGAATGGTAAAATATGTGCTTAAAAGACGTACTTGTGGAGATCTTGAGAGAAAGGCAGAAAACACATGGTGTTGAGAAGTAGACTTGGTTTCCTGCACAGTGCACCAAGAAATTGCCTTTTTAATCAGTAATAGTGAATTCCTTATTAACAACATTTTTACTGATCACTGGCATGTGAACGAAGTACCATGAAATAAGCCAAGCTGAGTTCATGATGTCCTGGATTTCCTCTAAGAAATTCATGTTTGTGATCCTGTCTGTATGACTTTGAGAGTATAAACTAGAATAAGTAGCAAAAATGAAAATATCATGTCTATAATGTTTTTTTGTCTTCCCATGGCTTCCCTACTTGGGCAGATCACAAACATCTTTGGTTTCCTAGCCTCATTCAAATATTATAGGAGGAAAGTATCAACTAAAATGTAATAGATAAACATTTTCTGAAATTATTTTTAAAATATTTTAAAGCAACAGTATATGAAATGATAACAGTAACCATAACAGAACACAAATGTACCATCCTCTAGTGCGTCTCTGGCAAAGTGAAGGGCAGCTGCACTCTGACTGTCACAGCTTCAGGTGCTGCAGCAATACACTACAAAAAGTTTCTATTTCAAAATCTTAGTAAGTATCAACTCAATGAACAGCAGAAATATATGAAGCTTATGAGGGAACATAATATTAGTCAATGGCCAGACACCAGGGTCTCTACAGTTTCTGGTCACAGACAAATTCTTATTTCGATTTTCTGTTCTGCTTCCTCAATACAGTAATAACCTTATCACTCCATTTACTCTTCACAGCTGGACTGCAATTCTTGGTTGGTTTTCTGCTGCAATTTAACCTGCTTCTATGTGGCTGACACATTTACTAGAAATCAGAAAGTGACATTTACAGAATGCAGTCCCATAACTTCAGGGCTGGAGTGCTGTGTCTAGTCAAGCATAATTACTTCCAAGGACTACTTTCTTTTGTTGGGGAGGCACATTGAGTGAGGCAATACTTAAGCAAAAAGGGCTCTAGTAGGATTTTGGCTCCCTGACAATCAGTGCCTGAGCACTCTTGTCTCATCCTACTCAGCAGAACCTTCTCTCATTCTAGGAATGAGTTGTGGTCTGCTGTCGATATTTTGCTGGCCATCGTCTAGCGGCATTGGAAATACTCTTTTTCCACATAACCACAGGCCAGTTTGAGATTATTATTTTGTCTTTCCCATAGCAGAGGCCACAGACATACAAATTAGGTTCAGATTGCTGGCTGATACCTGTCTTATGCATCAGACCTCAGAGTGCTCGTTAACATCTTTTTTTCTGAAAAGGCTGGGGAAAGGATTTAGAGTCTCTCAAATTTGGTAAAAACAAGAGGCAAGAGGTTAAAAGGTTTTTTTCCTACTCCTTTTGTCCTTCTTTGTACTAAAAGAGCTAGAACTGGATTTGGAAGAGGGGTTACTGGCAGCCTCAAGCAATGGACAGAGGTGAGCAGAGAAGGCATGCACCCACTATGATGCCCACTGCCAGGTGAGTTCAAAGCATGCCATGTTTATCATCTAATTCTACTACATTTTTCAGCTCTTGCTGCTTATCTGTATCTGTAGCCCAGTGGCAGTGCAGTAGCTATACTAAGAAAGCACAGTCCATTATGGCCAGATTCAGACACTTTGAAGAGTCTCACAGAAAGTGCAGATCTCCTGAACTGGAGCAATCACATTGCATTAGGCAGTACATTCACCCTAATCCTTCTCAACAAATCTGTGCTTAACATACTTCTTTATACTGTAGCTTCAACACAGACATCATATGCTGAATCATTAGTTTTGGCATAAAAGCTTAATTGTGTACATTGATTACAAAAATGCACACAGTTTAACTGAATGAAAGTTGTAAGGGATAGACACAGTCAGGTTTCAGGTCACAATGCACTCATTAACAGACAAGGTTAGTGAAAAAAGTCTATTATGGATAGATCATAGAATCACAGAATCATTAAAGTTGGAAAAGTCTTCTAAGATCAAGTTCAACTGTCAACCCATCAGTACCACGCCTGCTATGTTTTTTCACTGTATCTTTAACCTCATAAAATCATCGGGCAGTGGCCATGACAAAAATATGTAATGATACAAACTTCTAGTTGATATGGTTATGGTAGTCATTCTGTACCTAACAGTTTGACTAAGTCCTATTTATATGAACAACTCTATAAAATGTATAGGGTCTGAACAGTAGATTTGAAAAGCTGTTGATAAAATTCCTGATCTCCTTACAATCAACAGCCAAAGACCAATTGACTTCAATGGGGAAAAAGACTAAATCCTTTCCTCTAATAGAAGGTAAAAACCTTCACAGAGCTGAATGCCTTTTGTAGGGTACAACATGGGAGTTGAGGTTGTGAGCGTTCTGTGGAATAGGACCCTAACAGTGAATATAACACCGTTTCCTCCAGTGCTACCATAAGATTATTTATTTTAACCCACAAAACCTTCTAAAAAGTGTTGATGTCATATGTTATAAATAAAATAAAATCTGTATATAGGCAATGTTACAACTTAATAGCTCAGTGGGATGTAAAACCCCATGCACTACTGTTTCCTGAGTGAATTTATAATAGCACTAAATGTTTTTAATAATGTCTGAAGAGAGCTAGTTCAAAACTGTGTTTAGATTTAAATATAATATTTTCAATCTAAGAGAAATGGGTAACTGTGTCGCATCTGTCAAAGATGCAAAACAGACAAGAAGTTATTTAGTACCATAGGAGGAAAGATTCCAACAACTTGCAAGAAGTGATAAGAACTTGAATAGTCTATAAAATTTTAATATAGACTCATTTTATGTATAAACATTATGATATGATTTGTTCATTTTCTGGTTTACAGATCATGTAATATGCAGGGTTGAGCAAAACTGTAAAGACTTTTGAAAATCATTTGCAATTTCATTTGACAAATTCATCCCTTCAAAACTTGCTTTCAATGAAATTCATGCATTGAGGCCTCTGCACCAAAATTAGGTGGACATTTTTCTCCATTTGTTTGCAAATTGGTTGCAGTTCAAGGAGAGACCTAATTTTATTTGCAGCGTTTTTACTTTTATATGTTAACATGGCTTGCACTCATTTCAGGTATTTCAGAGCTGTGTGCATTCAGCGCTTGTTATTCAGCCAGAAGCTTAAAAGGACACCCAAGATCTCAAGAATACCTTTGTGGTGCAGACTCCATTCTTGCAGTAGACAGTTTTATGCTGAGACAAGATTTTGCTATACCCTGAAGCCTGTGGTTCAAACTCTCTCTTGTTTGCTTAGCTAATGAGGTCAAAACACTTTTATCAGTAATGAAATGATTCTCTCCTGTGTAACTTGCCTCTAAAACAATGCACCGTGAATGATGCAGTCAAAAAGAATATAACTGTATGATTTATTAACACGAAAGCCTTCAGTGTAGGCTTCATGAAATGAAGTGAAATGTACAGAAACCTTATTAGAACAAGCAAGATGTAGGTCACACTACAGGGTTGTTCTAGAGAAAGATTAATGAGCAGTTCAATTCTGGTACCTAGGTATATAAAGATCACTAGAGAGCTTTTGTCTGCCTCAACCCCAGAGTCTACCTAGTCTTTAAATGATTAGTTGGCAAGCATTTTTTGTTCTGATACAAATTCAGTGGACTAAACCCACAGTGGTACCAAATTTGAGCTGGGTATATCCAAGCTGAATGTGAGGTGGAGATGAAAGTCTCTTTAATCCACTATTGCTTTCTGATTGTCTAGTCTCAACTAGCCCAGGGACTCTTCTCAGTTGTGCGGGCTTGCAATGTCTCCTCAGTCCATTGCCTTAATGGAAATACCTGGAACGTGCAGGTCTATGGCTTTCCCTTGCCCTTGTCCTTGCTCATTTAGGCTGCTCATCCAGGCAGTTGTGAGAAGCGTTTCTGCTCGTGTGAACGTCCCACTCATCTGAAGCATCTTGAAGATAAGCAGAAAGGGCCTTTGTACTTATCCCATGCCAAGCACTGATGCAGTTTTTGGGGCAGGGCTGTCATAGAAACCCCTGGTCCTGAGCTAACATATTTTGTAGTGCAATAAAAACATTCAGCTTTAACAGAAATCCTCTTTTTAACCTCTGACCTTTCAGCATAGGTGGGAAACTGAGAGTTGGAGGGACAGCAGTGCTGAGGAAAGAAGTCTGGAAAGGCAGAGGTGAGCACTAACAGTGACACTGAGCAAGGGCTACAAAGGCAAATACCAGTCAGAACATATTGCTATACTGAACTTTGTTTAAAATGCCAAGAGATTATAGTTTAATTATGACTTCATGTGAAAATAATTTTAATACGTCATATCCACTTTCTCCGTGTGTGTCACTTATGTGTAAATAGGCAGGTATTTTCTGATGAATGCAGTTTTTATAGACCCATGTGAATGAATGGAGATGTTACCAGATACTCTGTGACAAAGGTACCTGTTCTATGGAAGTTCAAACCAGTGACAGAATGCACAACATTTTAACACACAACTGCGGGAGGTGAAGACAGGTAGGCAGCAAGGGGAAGAGTGTTGCACCAGCACAACCCACAAAGCAGGGACCACTTGGAAGTGAGCTTTTGCTTTCAACATCCCTGTCAGAAGCTGGCATTAGTGGCTGCTGAGCTTTCACTGACTTCTAAGTGCAGCTATCAAGCATACTTCCTGTTATTTTTATCCAAGACATAATGTGACTGCAAGGCATGTCACTTTTATTGTGCTTGGATCCTTTGCTGGGTTCCATGGCTGCAGCCTACTCTTACATGTGGATGGTTTGCCTCTTGTTCTCCAGTGAGCAAGCCAGAGTAGACTTAGAAACTTGCTCACTCTGCTGGTCATTGTGAAATTTCCTCTGTACTGTAAAGAAGGCTATTTTGAAAAGACATGGAGCAAGCAGACAGTTCTGAACAGTTGTTTCCTGGTTTGCCACCTTTCTTTCAGAAGTTTATATGATCAATTCATTTTCAATGAACAATCTCAGATAACAACAGGGTTTATTAATCATTACAATATACTAATCATATATTTAAATTTAATGGGACATCAAACAAAAAGTCACTCAGCATAAAAGAGGCTTCGGAAAAATATTTCAGGGCATATGTAAGCCTTGGTGGAAAGGAATATTTTTTCTGTTCACATTCTTCATTTCAAAGTACTGTTTAATCAAATCAGTCAGGGTCAGAAATACCCTTCTTTAGCCTCTTTGATCAGCTAGAACAAAACTTTACCATATTAATTCACCGTTGGTTCAAAATTCAATATGTCATAGAACCCAAAATCAGTATTGAAAAAAAAAAGAAATCCAGTGGATTTTTATATGCTGCAAGATCAATGTTTCTGGGGGGAGACAGGTAGCAAGGAGGGCGCATGGAGTCATGGAATAAACTAGGTTGGAAGGGACCTCCAGAGGACTTGTCCAAAACTCTGCTTAAAGTAGAACAGGTTGCTCAGGGCACTGTCCAGTCTAGTTTTGAGTATCTGCCAGGATGGAGGTTCCACAGCCCTTCTGGCCCTCTGTTATTGTACGACAGGTACATAAATACCTAAACTGTACAGGAAAGACCAAAACTGGGTATAATACTCTCTCCACAATCTCACAAATGCTAAAGAGAGTTGAAGAGTAGAGCATACCAACTTCTCCCCCAGTGTGACATCGTCTGCAAAATTGCTGAGACTGCAACCTATTCCATTGCCCAGGTCATTCACAAAGACATCAAAAATTGTAGGTCCCAGCACTAAGCATTGAAGGATGCCACTAGCAGCTGTCTGTCTGTTGGACTTTGTACTAATTTTCACCTAGCAGTTCAGACAATTTTCCACCTGCTTTAAAGTTCACTTAGTCAGTATCTCATCAATTTAGCTGTGAGGATACCATGGGAAACTGTGTTGAAGACTTTGCTAAAGTGAATGTACACAGCATCTGTTGCTCTCTTTCACTGAATTGGCCACCATAGAAGGGGGTTAGGCTACTCAGGAAAAATTTGACCTTTGTAAATCCACTCTGGCTGTTTCAAATTACATTTTTGTCCTTCATCTGCTTGCAAATAGCTTCCAGAATTACTCTGATCCAAAACCTTACCAGGCACCTAAGTGAAGGTGACTGACCTTGAAGATCGGTATGGTTCGCTATTTTCCAGTCAGCAGGAGTCTCCCCCATTCACCATGGCCTTTCAAGGATGATAAAATGCTGTTGTAATCAAATGAGCTTGCAACCTTAGCCTGGCTGCTATGAAAACTACTACTAAAATACTACCTGATTATGAAGAGTTTTGAGGATTGGGAATCATAGCTATGAATGGAGAAAACATACCAGATTTTGTAAACTGTCCACTTGTCAAAGTTAATGCCCATTCATTAAAAATTAGAACTTTCCTGTGATACTCCTAAATGACTCAAGACTATCTACCTGCCACGATAAATGAGTAAGCTTGAGTATCAGAAGTCTCATGGCTATATAGCCCAGACCATTGTCTTGTCAAGGACACTTATCTTGGGTAACTAACGCTAGCACAGAGTTATTGCTAACTCCACTTATTTGGAGATGGCTCACACATTTCTCCCTATCACTTCATCATACCAGGTAGCCATGTGCTAAGTGCCAGTCCAGAAACAACAAGATTACTTTTTTCTTCTCAAGAAGCATTTCATGCTTAGATGTTTCCTAATAGAGCAGGATAAAGAAAGCCCAGAAAACTATTTATAGATACAAGCTAGTCCTTTGTCTCTTGTTTGTAATTAGCCCAGTGGGCATTTCACAAGCTTCTTGTGCTTTGAAATTAACTTAATATTTTATGAAAAATTTTCAGACCCTAGAAGGCTCCAGGGATTTAAACTTCTTACTTAAACAGCAGTGACACTCTGAGAACTTAGAAGACCAGTATAAGTTATACAGCATAAAATACAGGCCAGCAGAACAAATACCGTGTTTTACAGCAAAAAATACTCTAAGCCATTCAAAGCCATCTAAGCTTGTACGATGTAGACCTGAAGTCCTGAAGGTATTTTGACTATGCCATGGGGCATGGTGATCCGACAGATAAAGCTTCTTGGCAGTGGGATCAGACTTCAAATCACTCCTGTTTGGAGGTGAAAGCTGTAATCATAAACCTGGTCATAGGGTTAGGGAGTCATCGGGTTGATAAAATTTCAAGTAGATTTCACCACAATTCTTTCTCACGTGTTTCTGGCACAGAAATTTCTGTCACCTACATTAGCTTGCTAGGCTAGGTAAAATCAAGATGGCTTTTTTCATTTGCTCAGTTTTGGCTTCCAAGCCTTTTCAACCACCTCTCGTTCAGACATTTTTTTCTCTCTGTATGCAACCATTTATTTGTGTCCTACCGTTTAAGAAAACAGATTCTGAAAGACCTCTGTCACAATGCCAATACGATGAGTAGTGAACTGCTTTACCAGGCAGATATCCGATTCCCTCATTGTAGTACTCTAACTATCCATCAGTCTCACAGTTTGTCCACCTGGGAGCCAAATTATTGCCTCATGAAAAAGTTTAGTGCTTTGCTTTGGCTGAAATGCAATTGTATTTAAAGACCTTGCAGGTTTCAGTCAGCAAAATTAACTTTTGTCTAATTGCATAAGTTTTAAAAACATCAGTGACTTTCTGTGGCCAAGTTTGATGTTCAGAACTTTTCTCAAGCGTATATGGAAGGATAGCAAAAAACAGTAAAATGAGATTCCTTTCCATTAAAAGCTGAATATTTACCTTCTTTCCTATCTGATTTCACAGATGTGACAATACAATCAAAGTGAACTATTTGTCTATACGAATTAGTTTTTACTGACTTCAAGTAAATTAGATAAGACATACTGTCTCTTACTGGCTATGTGAAAGCAATTTTACTTGATTCCGTCAAATTCTAAAGATTTATCAGTATACCTGCATAAATATCACTAAAATTTAGTTACATTTCAGTTTTCAGATAAAAGCTGTTTTTCCAGTGAAGTATTTTTTTCACAGTTCTTGCTGAAATTAAAACAAATATATGTAAAACAAATGTATATAGGAATATGCAGCTAGGTACAGGTAAACAGCCATGTTGCTGATTGACCCTACTTACAGTTTTGCAAATTTACTATTCACAGATTGACAAATATTTATACTATTAAGGATGTATTTATGTTTCTTAGGATTTAAAAAACCTAATCCTGTGGACTCTAATAGGAAATCCTGTTCATGGACAAAGTATGTTTGTCTTTATGTTCTTATATACCTAAACTCGAGCTGTGTATAATTTCATTTTCCATTACAAATGATGAATGCCAAAACTTTGATATGTATAAAAATTACACTTGGAAAATAAATCCTATTTAGAAATTTGCATGCATTCCTTCCAAAATTTCCTCTTTGTGAAAGCATGAATGTAAAAAACCACATAGAAGGCAATTTGGATAAAAAAAATGAAGTGACTATCTATCTGATCAGCCAATTTTGGAAATATAACCATGAACAAGTCCTAATTTGTTTCCATAGAAGAGCACATATATTAATGTAGCCATTATTTCTGACCTGGACTTGTTCAAATAGGATTCACTGCTACCAACAAAATTACTGGAAGTCTTTGTATATGAAAAATCAGCAAAACTAATGAGATTCTATTTACTATTGCAAAATCTGAAGGAAATTATGTGTATGATTACTACATGTTATTAAGGTCTTATCAGACCTCTGCGCTCATTTCACAGGGCAGGTCTTTCAAAAAAGCGGCCATTTTGAGCTCTAAATTTACAAGTATACTGAGATAATAATTAAACAAAAAAATAAAAAGGAGCACATATATTTCCCATTTACCAAATCATATGCAGATTGATATAAGAACATAAGAATGTCCATATGGATTCAGACCACACCTCTGTCAAGGCTAGGATTCTCTCTTCAGCACTTGCCAGTACCAGATGTCTAATGAAAGTACATGAGAGCAGGACAAGCAGATAGGGACATTATATGTTGGGATATTCTGCAGAATACTTTCCAGCCATCTGTGGCTCAGGTAGTTCCTGAACTTCAGAAATGGTGTCTGCATTTAATTGTCCTAAACATATTTTCCTGTCACAAATCTGTCTGAGGCCATGAAAACCTTCCCATATGCAATATCTTATAGCAAGTAATGTCACCGCTTAATTGTGCATTCTTTGCAGAAGCACCTCTTGTTTCTTATGGGCCTGCCACCTGCTGATTTTATCTATTGTAACTCCCTTTTTTTTTTTGAAGGTAGAGTGAGCAATGATTTACTAATTCACCTTCTTCATTCTACTCAGGATTTTACTGATCTTATTACAGCCTTTCATGCTCAGGGCTTCTAGTCTATTTAATCATGGCTCTTCCCTGTACAGAAGCTGTTCCACACCTTTGATCATCCTTCTCACCTTCCTCTGTATTGAGTTCCACTGCATAATTTCTGAAGGTGGAGGAGGAAGACAGATAGGAACCGTACATGATTAAGATGTGGATGCTGTTTTATGTTTTCTTCTCAATTCCTTTCTAATAATCCCTTACATTAGATTTGATTTTCTGACTACCTTTTAAAAGAATTAATCTGATTTTTAAAAATAATTTTCCATAGTAATACATATTCTCATTCCTAAGAGTAACTGTCATTTCAGAAATAGCTATTGCATTAGAAAAATTACGGATTTCCCTTCCCCCATGCATCAATTTACATTTATCTATTTCACTTTTATTTAATTGTTTTTAGTCTATTGGTCCTTCATTATATGAGAACCTTCTGAAGTCTTTCACAGCTGAATCTCACCTTTTCTGTCTTGAATGTCTTTAGTGTCATCAACAAAGTTGTCACCATTTTTACAGATCACTTATGAACATGCTGAACAGCACAAACTTCCACTTGGGACTACCCCTCTCACTCCCTATGAAAATTTAGATTTAACCAGTTATTTATCTATTTGAGAATGTGCTCTTGGTAGCTTAGTTTCCTTAATAGCCTTTGGTGAGATGCTGTGTCAAATACCCTTGGGATACATTCTGCCTCGTTCAGTTTCCTGTTAGTATACCTTCTAAAGTACAGTAATGTGAGTGTAATATAAAACTGGAGTATTTGAACTTTGCTGAGTGACTGAAGACATTGCCAACTTTGATCCAACTTACAAATTACATGAATGAGAAAAATCACAAAGTAGTGACTTACTCTTTCCTTTGTGTGAAAGAAAATCAATATGTTTACATTAGTCAAATACAAGACCTTGCATTACAAATTATTTTCATCTTAACACCTGACAACAAGGTATGTGTTCACTCCAAGCCGACGGGCTTGTATTTTGTATACTGCAATTGAAAAGGTAAAAGTATTCTTCTATTTTTTGTAGATTATTCTAGTCGATCTCAATACCTGAGACACAAAATGATGAAGCATAGTGTTCATCAACTGTCGTGTTCCTCCATACATGTGCAGATTAAATTTATGCTATGTGGCCAACATTCAGCTCCAGTGCTGATCTGCCCTATGAGGGTTTCCCTGAGCTAAAAAACATGTATTGAAATGCTAACTCTATAAATGGATTTATACTGATATAAAAATTGTACAAATCCAGTTACTAATGAGGTGTGTGATTACATAGATAACTTACAAAGACATTAAAATTGACGTATATTTTAAGAGTGTTAAATACTACCATAGCTAAAAAAACATGCAGTTGTGCATTTACATTATCATACATTTGGGGCAGCCTTAAAGAAACTTTGTATTGACACACTTTGAGAAAGCCAGTCCCTTAATGAAAGTGTGTCAAGACACTTCATATTCACCTGGAGAAACAGGGTTTATATGGGCAATTACTTTGGAAATATCTAATATTTAAAAGTCTGTTATGACAAGGTTATAAACTCCAGAACATGTTGGCCATACCAAACCGAACTGACCCTATCTTCAAGAGCTGGGAAAACTCTCACAGCTCTTTTGATTTAGCCCAGTAATTGTCAGCCTCACCTTGGACAAATCCAGACTCCATTTATCACGTTTTCAAATGCTTGTCTATCAGTGCCTCTCACACTTTCAAATGTACAGTCTGCTTGTTTGTACAAAGCTTTCAGTGTGTGATTTGCACCAGATTTATGTTTAAAGCTTCACCTCTCCATTCATGTGTCAAATCCTAAATTAAGTCTCTCGGTTACTTCACAGTAACTAGCTCTTGTAGCCAGATTGTACATCAGCTAAGAGAGTTTCTACCTCCTCACATGTCTCAGCCAGACTTTTTATTCCTTCCACAAAGTGCTTCTCTGAACTCTGCGCATGAGTCCCCAGCCACGGGCGATACCCAGTTTTCCCAGACTCCCCTCGGTACAGGGAGATGCCCAGGCTCCACCGGCATTTTATCCTTTGTTGAGGAAATGTTGTATAAGTGTCCAGATGGTCTTTTTTGTTAATGAGTATAAACAGAATTTATAGACAGTGTGATAGGAATGACAAAGCTCATTGTAATGGCAGAAAATCCACTAGAGAAAGTAAACCGTATAACTTGTGACTGATGAGGTGAGAGTATTTTCACCAGTTATAAATTTGTGTTTGAAAGCTTTAGCATTGAGAGATTTATCTTCATATAAATTGAAGTGGATTTACAGCAGGGCATGTGAGACTGGAATTTGGCTCAGTATTTTTACCCACACATCAGAGACATTTTGCTTCTAATAATTAATTTAAATGCTGTGCTTATTCCGTTCCTGTTTTCATCCTGATCTCCCACTCTGGCATGTCATGAGAAAGTCACAGTTTTCTTACACTGAACTGAAAGTCCCGCTGCTGCCCAGCACAGAGCTAACACAGAGCAGGTTTGGGCAAAATGGCTGGCACTTCCCTCCTGCAGAGCCCTTAAAGTCGTGCTGGCATTCTCATAAGTAGTGCTTTGACAGAAATTGTAAAGAGGAATTTCTTAATTTTCCTTAACAGTATGGGCAATAGTAGCAGTACTGGTAGAATGGCATACAACATTTTGAAAGCGTTGAGCCTTCTCTTCACAAGCTGTAGTATTATCTTGCACCAGAAGACAAGCACCAAGTCATGCCATAAAACATTGCCTTTTTTTTCTTATCTTTGCGTATATAATTACTAAAAACCTGTGAATCTGTTTCATAATATATCAGTTATTTAAAAAACAGTTATATATATTTATGAAAGTCTAATACAAAAAAGTGGCCCAGCAGCACCGGTGAATGAGATGCTATGGAAGTATGGTGCATTTGTTTTCTATGCCTGAAAATCATATTAATTTTATTTTCTGATCTGGTGAAGTTGTTAAAGGACAAGCACACTGTGCTTTCTCAGGAAGACATTACTCTTGTTTTCTTGCTTTATTTAATCTGGTATAAAACTAATACTGGACAATGTATAGATATGGTTGATGGTTTTTAGTTGGAAAACTATAACAAAAAAATGTTGATAAGCAATATAAATGCATGTTAAAAGAATTAGAATAAGGAACAGGCCGATTGATGCCACTAGTGTAACAATCATACATCATTCTTCCTGTGAGACAGTTGGCTTTTGCAGTCCAGTTAATGCAGTTTAAGCCTTGCAGTACGTTTCTGAATTTAACAGCCACACATCCTGGAGTCATGTGAGAAGCATCTTTCATTTACCAGCATGAACTACAGTCTAACTCTTGCAGTATTAAGGAAAAACCTGCAAATAAAAAATTAAAGTTTCAGAAATTAGAATAAAAAGATCCAGTTCTTAATATAAGCTTAATTATTCATCATAATATATAAGTATCTCAAGATCTTAAACAACCCATGTTTCAGTTTGATTGGATTTGTATCCAGTCAAATCCTCTGATGTCCCGTGATAAATCAGTAACTATTTTTGACTCAGATAAGAATTTTAAAGAAAATATAAAAATATTATAGCTTTAGAAATGAGAGGCATCGTACACATGATACTTAAAGACATCCACTTTCACCTGCACATAAAGATTCAGTCTTCACAAGACAAAGGTGATCTGGGCTTATAATTATCAAATCAAGAGTAAAGTAGCTAGAAAAAAAGAATGTAATTAAGCAAATAAAATCTTTCAGATATATGTTATATACACTTAATTAGAGAAAGAAATGGAGTTGGTTTCACTTGCTTCACCTCTCATGCTGCTTTAGTAGACCATATTATTTCTACCAAATATTCACTTCAGTTTCATTTGTCATCTCTGCTAATAGACACAGCATCCTTCTACTCCTTGTAGAATCTTTGTTTTTATATCTATGGTGAAAAAATTGGCACTTCCGATTACTGACAACAGAAAGGCTTGTCATATGATATTAATGCTACTTTTACCTTATCCGCTCTACCACAGAGTCCATTGGGTTTAGAAGGAAAATAATTCTGAAAAACGCTGGCAAGCTTGTACTGTCCTGTAGCTAAACTGCTTGGCAGAAAGAACCTCATATACCAGATTTCCTCCTATAATCTCCATTTATTCGTTTCTTATATGTGTGCCTCTAGTTCAAATAACTATACAGCCTTATAAAATGGAAGTAAATGTCATATCTAAATGCATTGTTAGTACGTTAAATCCTCATTTTAGAAGGGTTCTTAAGCACACATCTAAGTCTGAGATAATTTTTTCTATACATGAGAGATCTGTCTTGAAAAGACTGTGCACATCTCGAATAAACAAAGTTTCCCAATATAGTACAAAAAGTTTGCTCCACACACAATTAATGACTTGAAATGCATGTAGTTTGTTACCCTAAAAGCAAACAGCAGTGAGAGAGACTGAGTTCTCTCTTCCTTTTAATGCATCAGAGAGCTGACATGAGCCACCTCAGCAGCCGAGGTAAAACCCAAAAAATGTCGTGTCCTGAAGATGCAGCACTGGCCTCACCTGCTGCAGCAACAATCCGCAAGATGACAGCAGCAGTGCGGCCATCAAGGAGAGGCAAGCAGAGTAAAAATGCACACAAAAATTGGGCTATTGTCACCACAGTGGTGCAGAGAGACCTGAGCAGTATCTCCTGCTGCACCCTGACCCTGCTCCCAGCCAGCACAGCTTCCCAGTGCTGATGGAGAGTGTGAAGGAATAGGTCTGTTTACAGCTTCTAGCAATTTCCTTTCCATCTAGGACTCTGGATGTTTTTCCTTTTGTTATCTTAGATATGCATTTTGCTTGGAATTAGAAAGTATAAAGTCCAGTTTAATGTGAACGTTCGAGAAAACAACATTTAACAGAATCACAGAATGTTCGGGGTTGGAAGGGACCTCTGTGGGTCATCTAGTCCAACCCCCCTGCCAAAGCAGGGTCACCTACAGCAGGCTGCACAGGACATCTTCCGGGTGGGTCTTGAATATCTCCAGAAAAGGAGATCCACAACCTCCCTGGGCAGCCTGTTGCAGTGCTCCATCACCCCCAAAGAGATGAAGCTCTTCCTCATGTTCAGACGGAACTTCCTGTGCTTCAGTTTGTGCCCATTGCCCCTTGTCCTGTCACTGGGCACCACTGAAAAGAGTCTGGCCCCATCCTCCTGACACCCACCCTTCAGATATTTATAAGC
>Ga0065711_1008389_pt1 | contig 30730 bp, 19 predicted proteins | sample Hoacrofraction12_FD_59098 | JGI IMG/M metagenome (GOLD analysis project Ga0065711, IMG submission 59098) | Hoatzin crop microbial communities from Cojedes, Venezuela - Epithelial fraction 12 v2 (version 2) | ecosystem: Host-associated > Birds > Digestive system > Esophagus > Crop | place... | reverse complement strand
TCTTTCCAGTGGTGCCCAGCGACAGGACAAGGGGCAACGGGCACAAACTGAAGCAGAGGAAGTTCCAGCTGAACCCGAGGAAGAACTTCTTCCCTCTGAGGGTGACGGAGCCCTGGCCCAGGCTGCCCAGAGGGGCTGTGGTGTCTCCTTCTCTGGAGATATTCAAGACCCACCTGTACATGGCCCTGTGCAGCCTGCTCTGGGTGACCCTGCTTTGGCAGGAGGGTTGGACTAGATGATCCACAGAAGGCCCTTACAACCCCGACCATTCTGTGATTGTGGTCTTCAAATGCTGCATCCAGCTCCCTCTGTTTTCCAAGGCTTGAGGTGCTCCTGTAACAGTTGGTGAGCTGGTCTCTCAGCAGAGGCCTGTCTGTAAATTCATGTCACTTATCCAGCAACATCAAATTAAACATTGTTATCATCACAGACATCCCAAACAAGCATAGGTATAAACTGTGGCTTTCAGTGGTTCTAGCAGCTTGCTCCACAGACACAAGAACCCTGTGGTCAGTGGGAATCCAGAGCCGTGCCCTACTTACTGGACTGTTTCCCCCTGGGGACCTCCACAAAAGCCCCTCTCAAGTGCAAGCAGAGATCCTGCTCAGGAAAAAACCTCATCAATAACACCCCGCTAGCAAACCACAGAAGCCTCTTTCCCTAGAGCTAATTGATTGGGCATTTAAATCCAAAGCAAAAACACGTGAACAAACCTGCATCTGTGTCTCATCTTAGGAATAGTCTCAATCCTGTAGATAAATCACATCCAAGAAAGCTGAAACCATCCTGCTGAGACCCGCCTCCTCGCCCAGGGGTGTGCACCGGTGTCCTGGGTACCTGCCATACCTCCCAAGAAAAGGAACCCTCTGCACCTTCAAGCAACCAGCTACAGAAGCCACGCTGGAGGGACTGCGGGCAAACCTGTGGGCCAGCCTGGGACATTCTGCCTCACACCAGCCAGTTTTTACCCAGGTTTGTGGTTTCACTGACAGCAGCAAACATCCTGGCACAAGCAGCTGTTCACAGGCGTGTGGAAACCAGTAACTGTTCAGCTCTAAGAGATCTTGGTATTCCCAGGGGGTATGTTTGTTCGTGCCTCCCTCCTTCCCCAACCCCTCTTCAAGTCAAGAATACTAGTGCAGAAGATGAAAACCAGCTGCTGTTGCTGCTGGCTACAGCCCTTCCTCAACCGCAGGAGACAGAGGGTGCTTTGCTGCACGAGGCCCACAGCGCTGGGTCGGCATTTAATGAATGCAGGCAGATAGAGTAATTGCCCTTTGGAGAAACAATGCTGGAAAGGGGAGCAAAAGAAAGGAGGGTGGAGACCAGCTTCCAGTTTGGGCTGTGGCCAGATATATGGTATTCCACAGAGCTCCGGGCAAACGGGTCACCCACACGCTAATGACACAGGAATCGCTGGGTCACGTTCCACGGCCTGGGTTATGCAGTAGGTCAGACTAAGATGAGCATAATGGTCCCCTTTGGCCTTAAAATTCATGAATTTGCAATGGATAATTTATCATCTGACAGACTCAGCTTCTTTTTCTTCTTGTAGAAGTGGCAAACAGGTCACAATAGATTTGAATTCATTAGATGAAATAATTCAATTACTTTGCTGTGGGTTGGGTTTGGTTAACCCTACATGTTTATGCCAAGAAGCTCCCTGCAAGTACTTGGACCTGAGCCACAACCCAGATCCATTGCTCAGCTGCAGTGAAACAGGCAAATTACAAGCACACAGAGAGAAAGAAACCTCAATACTTTAAAAATGCCACTAATTCATCTGGTGAATTGTGTCCACGTTGTGTCATACATTGGGAAGGACACGGAGCAATTAGAAAGGCTCCAGATGAATGTGACAAGTGTGACCTATGCTAAAAAGGTAAAAGAAATTGGTTTGTTCAGTCCAGATAAGATCAAGAGGAAGTGGAGTAGTAGTCTTCAAACATGAAAAGGGCTGCTGCGAAGAGCAGCAAAAGGGAGAAACGGATCATGAAAAAGGGGGTAGGAAACAAAATACTCCGGCTAGGATCCATGACAGCAGCTGCTGGGGTCACATTAGACAGACATTATGTACCTCTGCACGTCCAACAGCTTTTTGTTCCTGCAATCTTAAGGCACCGCTGACTGCTAGTAAAGAGCTAGGCTCACCAAATTACCTTCATCATCTTGTTCCTCCCAGCTACGGAACATCTCTGTCTTCACTTACAAACACAGGCAGAATCACAATGCTAACAATAGCATTGCAGGAACCTTAAAATTTCTTGAGCAATTTTTAATATTTCTTTTAAAAATTTATGTCCAAAGCCATCACAACACAATATGAAAGAGCTCTATTGTCACATTTTGTACTACGTGGAAGAGACAACCGTGAACATAACAAGGCACAGAACGCTGAAGGGAAGACAGCGAGACAGTAATACAGATCCGTGACACAGGAGTCAACCAGCAAATTTTGCCAATCGTTTCAGGATTGCTAAGACAGAAGAACATTCCTCCACTGCCTTGATGTCTTCATCATCCAAACACACTAAGGAGTCAGGCATCCTCCAAACCACAAAGATCTCTCTTGATTAGCATGGAAGCTTTCCTGCAGCTCATGAAATGGATTGCTGGTGGCCTCTGCTGGGGTTTGTGTGCAAAAAGAGCACTGCAATTCAGATTCCCGAAGCTGATGGACCCCAGCTGAAATCACTACTGAACAGGCTCGGTAATTGCCAACTCTTACTGGCAACAGCTGTAATTAAACACCATCACCTTGCACCGTCTTTTTTTCAGACTGGGAGATTCTGAAAGCACTTTGCTATTGTCTGGCATACTGGAAAAAGTTTGCCATTTTCTAGATTCCTTTAAAGGCAGCATGCAAGGAAAAGCAGGCGATGGTCCCTGTTTCTGTGGATGTAGAACTGGATATTTTTTCTTGTGCTCTTTTTGACATGAAAGAAGGCCCAGGTGATCCTCGTCTGTGGGAAGGTGCATCCAATTTCTGCCCCTTCCCCACTGACCGTCACTTAACTCGGAGCTCTTTTTCAGTAAGTGTGACAAAGATGAGGGCTTTGAAGACAGAGGGTCTCTATATAGTTCTTGAAAATATTAGGATGACAAGACCTATTACTGTCTGAGCCAAGAGAAGGGGGCAATGATAACTCCAATGTTGTCATGTGGCTGAAGATGCTAGCAGGCAGGTAGCAGAACAGGGCGTCTTTTCGAGCTCATACTCAACTAAGAGTCCCATGATGAGATAAATCCACAGGAAAACAGGCTTTCAGCAGCAGCACTTGCAAAAAGATCATGAAACTTAGCGACTGTAGGCTGCAGATAGTTGGTTATTATCAGGCAGGAGCAGGACAGAGAGGCTATAAATGATCCACTATCAATCAGACAAAATAGACAAACCAGAACAGTGTGGGGATGGTAAAAATTTCCCTACCCCCTTCCTTCACGCTTTAGGCAGCTCGATGATCTTCACCTGGAGACAGAACAGTACTGGTTTCAACCAGCCTAGAAAGAATCATGCAGTGAAACACAGGGGAAACTTTGTCTTGGCTTTATATCTGCTGGTTTTACACCGTAAATTTAGATGGAGATAAAAATATCTTTGAGGAAGTTTGCACCTTATTAATATCAAAGTACCCCAGTGGATGTAACTGCCTTTTGTAAGCAGGCTTCTAAATGCTACCTCAAGTAGCAGGAAGTGTAGAGAGGGGGGATAGATGCAAATTTATAATTAGCAGAATTTGTTTAAAACCAGTGATAGTAGTTTACAGTGAGTAGAGGTAAATAAGCAACAACAGACAACGGCTGTCAAGAGCAGTTATATGGTAAAGGAGAAAACTGAAGAGACATAAGCTGTAGAGACAGGATAAATCAGGCTGGTGTACATGCTTGTTCTTTCCAGACAAACTCTAATATACATGTATTGTGTTATTGTTTATATTTTACCTTTTAATATAGAGTAAAAAAATCCATAGATGTCAAAAGACCTTGACATAATGAAGAAGCAACATTTCTTGTTCCAAACACGGATTTCTATCTATGTCACCTCTGCTCTTCTTGGTCACTGAGCAAGGCTGTGCCACCAGACAGCTCATTTAACCTTTCAAACTTCATTTAAATCAGTAAACAGCTAAGCCAGTAAAGCTTCCTCTGCTTCTCCTGGCCCGACCCCGTGGCTCCTCAACACTGATCCAGCACAAGTGTTCTTGTGGCCACACACTGAACTGAATCAGAGAACTAATCCAAGTGAAAAGTAATCCAGCAGATGCTCTGCACGTGCAACACCGTGGGTGTTTTTCAGCTAGATGCAGTTCTTCCCCAGTTTGTTGGGCAAGTGTCTGCACAAATGCAGACACCAGACAAAGAACACAGGGCTGGAAGTTCGTACAGTGGAGATAACAAAATAACTTCTACCTATCCCTCCTGGGGAAGTAATAAGAGTGAAAGTCTGAAGATCTTACATGTATTACTGAGCTGGGAGCAAAGTACTTTTAATAAGCCTGAAACCAGTGTGAAGATGGGTTAAGAGAGGAGTTAGCCTTGTTAAAGAAAGAGGGTATAATAGAAATGGCCCTGGAGGGTGCGAAGGCTGGTATACAAATCGGGGCCACACACACCCTGTCTGAACCAGGAACATTTGCTTTGGCTTTGAGATTTTCATAAAACATAATTACATGGGTTGCAAAAACAGTCTCCTCCGAACAGCCCAGAGCCATGCAGGAAACTCGTGAGGGGACGGGATGGGTTTCAGCAGGAGCGCTTAGCCATTCCTGTTATTTAAAACAACATATTAATAACAAGGTTCAATATCTTTCTTTGGGGAACAGAACTCTGCAGGCATCTGGAAGATTTAACAGGTCTAAACAACACTGCTGTGTTGCAGAGCTTTTTTCCAGAACCTGTAAAGGAATTACAGTTTTCAACGGCTTCTGCAATCCTTCTTTCCACTGAATCTGGTCCCAAGGCAACAGAACTCCGCTGTTCAGAGAGTGGGACTCAACGAGGAACCATTATTTCCTCTCTCAAGTAGAAGTAGAAAGGTTGTGGCAATCTCCAGATAACCTGTAACAGAGACTCACAGCCAGGAATATTATTCATATCTGAAACAAGGAGGATCATCTGAGAGTAAAGAGTTGGTTTGCTGACTGTGGCCATCTTGGAGCACAGAGACCCGGGAAAAGCTGTGACTAACAAGCTTCTCTGAATAATTTAGCTGCATGCAGCCACAACTGCTGAGCAAAGAGATCCTCTCTGGGGGGTCACATTCACACGGAGAGCTATGCTGCCCAGGCTAGCCAGCGGGGTGTTGGGTAGGATGCCTGTTGGCCAGTAAAGGTGGATGCAAACCCCTTCCCAGAACCTGGGTAGTAACACAGCAAGCGTGCTCTAAACTTCTTTCCCCACCCCAGAGTAAGGCCCCTCTCTTCTCCTGGTAGAGCACCAAAATACACATCAAGACCTTAGCAGTTTTCACAAGTTACATTGCTTTATGTTTGGGTGCATTGAACAGTTGAGGATTTTGACCTTTCCAGCTTTGTGCATATTTATACATCCTCTGTCTCTGATGTCCCTGAATTTCCTTTTCATTAATACTCCTCTCAGCCTCGGAAGAGGCAAACAAAGAGGCAGAACTCATCCGCTTCTTTTAACTTTCAAGCTTGACTGAAAACACTTCATTAAATAAATAACAAGAGTCCCTTAAAGTTCCCTTGCCCTCAACCTTATAGCTGGTTTGGAATGAAACCCTATGACCTGGAACTGGCTTGCTTGGTAGATGGGGATTCGTTAGGCAGGGCTAGAGGGGACTGTCCTGACTTCTTTGTGCTAATGCCATGTATGCCTTGTATCGAAAAAGCCAGCACCTCTTTAGCCAAAATCTTACTCTTTGCCTCAGAGCAGGATGACAGTTTGTACAGAGTGCCTTAGGAAGGCTTTTGAACTCGGCAAGTTCCAAGCACAGGGAACTGATGCCTGTTGTAACAGCGAGCGCTCTCCCTCACGCCAGCCTCCTCCTCGGCCCTGCCATTGCCCTCTCTGGATGCAGCTTTCTCAGGGGAGGCTGGCCCAGCCTGCCAGGGCACTGCAGCCTCAGCGCTGCCCTGACCGCGGTGCGGGGTGCTCGGGGTCTGCAGACACGCTCATCTTCCTCCTTGCCTGGAATCAAAACTGGCTATTCGTGTGGTCTGCGTTTCAGCTTGGCTTTGCCATGACCATGAATTACCTGAGACCCAGCCTGGCTAATGGGCCTAGAGGGAAAGCTGGAGCTGACTGCAATATGCGAGATAGGTGGTATCTGATAACCAGCTGGGAGGCCTGTGAACAGCCTTGGCGTCATTAATTGCCTCTCACACATGCCCCCAGGCATCCCAGTGATGTTGGCAGCAAGCTGGACAAGCTCGAGCAACACAGGGATTTCTGCTTCCCTTTCATCTCTCGGAAAATTCGCATCGCTTCTCACTGCCTGGGGGCACGTGCTCTGTGGAGCATGGTCCCTGCCTGCTCGCTGTTCCTGCAGGAGAGTTCAACAGCCTGGAAGGTGCCTGCTGCAAGAGGTCTTCTTAGGACGTCAACCGAATCTCCAAGAGGGTGGTGGGAGTCTCTCTTGTGGTTCATCAGAAATATGCTGGCTTTTTTATGGGCTTGGAAGACACGAATGGCAGTAACAGGGAGCTTTTCTTGGAGGCACTTTACCAAAGATTTATTGCTCAGGCAAATACCCCAGAGCTCCTAGTCATGATCAGTTCATATTTACAATGATGGCAATGGGTTTGTTTAACTAATTTCAAGTTCCAACAGTCAACAGACAAAACCCCAGTTTCTCCTGCTGGAAGTCTGGGAAAACCTCCTGTTAGCATTAACTGAAATAAGAAGTAATCTTCTGTTATACTTGAAAGCCTGGGGGAAAAAATATACATTTTCACCTTTGAAGGGGTTTTTATTTCCTTTTTAAATTATAACTGTTGGTAATGACATTAATTACAAGCAAGCGTGTTTGGGATTGTTTTTCAAACAGATTGCCAAATAGTTACACTGTAATTGCATTGTTTAGTCAAGCTTCTGCAAGTGCTTTCCAAACACTCCCTGTGTAACTGACAGGGTTTAGTTCTGTTTAACTAACTAGCAACTCTGAGACCAGAGGCAGAAGGAGCGGGCAAAGTGAATCTGTCGCCAACCACACTGCAAGGTCGCAGAGGCTCCGGCAGCAGCACCAGACTGCGTCACCCCTCGCGGTCCCCAGACCAGCCCTTTGCGACAGGAAGCACGTTCTGGTTGTAACCAAAGCTGCAGTCTAACCACACGGGCTCAGGTCTAAACCCATCAATTTCTTCATCAGCAATGAAAGCCAACACAAAAATATCAGCATTTACAGCTCAAGTCTGCTAAGTGTTTATGGCAGGATATATAATTTTTTTTCTACATTTCTTCCACTTGAAGATAAGTCTGTTCTTATCATTCTAATAGAATATTAGGACAATGTTGTAGCAACATTAAGCTGCGCTTTCTAAAAGTAATGATTTTCATTTTAGGACTGATAACTGGCACACAGCACACTCTCTGCACCATTCATGCTGATTTTTGAGCAGATAACAGAACACAGGGAAAGTTTCAAAGGCCTGAAAAGAGACTTGTAGTGAAATGAAATATCTTAGAAAAGTAACAGGGATGTCCCAGGTAGTCCAATACTGATGCCATGCTAATATGGGCCACAGTCAAAAGGGCCATGGAATGTCAATCCATTGCTCCAGAGACCTGCTCATCAAACTAGCAATCTTTCTTTTGAGGAGATTATAAATTCATTTAATAAAGGTAATTCAGCTGACATAATAGACTTAGGCTTCTGCAAAACGGTTGACTTAATCTTGCATGACATTCTGTTAAAAATAGTACTCAACAAAATCAATGTAGCTTATATTAAATGAATGGAAAATTTGTTATCATGGATCTAAAAGTAATTATCTGATAGAGGACTTTCTAGTGTGTCCAAAAGGATTTACTCTTCATATAATGCTATTCAACGTTTTTATCAATGATCTGCCATTGCTGGCAACGTTTGTGTGAAAAAATGAATTTAGAAGAACAGTAACAATTAATGAGAGAGGTGGATCGGTTTGTTTGGTAGGGGGACACATGCTGGAGCATGCATTCCAGCACAACCAAACATCACTGCACTTGCAGTTCTGATGACAAGAATGAGCTGAAAACGCACATGCTGAGATGAAGGAGCTGTGGAAAGGCTTCCGGCAGCTAACAAACCAAGTCTAAGACCACAAAGCAACACTGTAGCAAAGAACGTAAATATCAGCTACAGGAGAAATATCAGCTACAGGAGTGGTGCAAAATTAGCCCATCAATTGACTGAGCTTGATTAAGTTTATTTCAAGGTTTGACGTAATTTTAGGTGACAGTTAACTTTATAGACAAGAAAATTTCTGGGAATAGAAAGCTTTATAGTCTAGTAGAAAGTGGCACACACAGAACATGCAGCTAGGCAAATTCAGACTGGGAGTAAGATGTGATGTTTAAATGTAGGTAATTAAACAGTGGAACAAGGAAATTCTTAGGAACCGAGTGCACCCTCCGTTAGCTGATGTCTGGAAGAAAGGTGTTTAAATATGCTGCAGTTCAAACACAAGTTCTGGGCCTGATGCAGCATTTGCTGAGTGAGAGTGTTTACTCTGTGTTATACCAGAACTCTAATTAGACAATCTGTTCTGTTATCTGTAAAACCACTTTTCTTGTTTTACCTATTGATCCGTTTTATCTACTGATATTTGATATTTTTCCCGGGCTGGCAAATCTCAGCATTACTGTTGACATGACAGTCATGTTGTTAGTGTAACATGTACTGCAGTATCGATCATGCTGTGATTAACAGCCTGTAGTGCCTGAGGGACAAAATGGATATTAATGTTTGCTCAAGTTGTCTGTTGAGATCAAATATTTGTGTCCTTTGTTGACTGCAGCCTGCAGGCTGCATTGGCCTCTTGGTAAAGAACAGAGTCCTGATTCCGAGTGAAATGTTGGAGAGTGGCAAAGCACAGTGTTAGTCTATGGGATCTGCAATCCCATCCCCTCATTTTTCCTCGGAAAAGCAAAGGCAGTGGAGCTCGTGGCTTTACTCCTCAGAACAGTGTGTCTACCTCTCAGCTGCTGCTTTTGAGTTTCACTCGAGAGCTGCTAAATGATGTTGTCATAGAAACATAAAAGGGGCATCTGGGAACCCTTCCAGGCTGGGCTATGTGCCGGACCACACATTTCACTCCCATGTATCTAGATCTCTACAAACTTATTACCTTTCTACCAGACAGCGCAATTAACCAAGTACAGGTTTTCTTACCAGATTCTTGCATAGTGGTGGTGCTTCTTGCTCACAGTGGCTCAGCTCCGAAATAACCATCCTGTCCAGGTGTCCAGAATCTGTTCTTTCTCTCAGTGAGCCACCACGCCCACCAGCTTTGCTGCAAGCAAACAAATTCCTCAGGGTCAGCTTCTCTGCTTACATAAACTGGGATAGCTCTATTGACTGGCACAGGGCTGTACCACTTTACATCAGTGGAGAATTTAGCCTTCAAACATATGCTATCTTTATTTTACATTGGAGATGGGTATGAAGTTAGTATCTATTTTCCTTTGCACTTAGCTCCATATAGATTAATTTTGTCAATAATAAGGCAATATTTTTGCTGGTTTACATTATTATCCAAAGAGACAGAAGGAAAAAAAAAAAGCCCAGACAAGCAAATTCCAGTCACAGTCAGAAATGATCTTGGGTTAAATGACTGCACTGTCTGGCATCCCAGGGGACAGCAGCAATGAAACACTGGCAAATCTGAGGGCAACCTGACTTGACAGAGCATAACACGGCAAAAGACAGTCTGTGCTGTTAGCTTGTCCTGGTGCTTCTTCAGTGATAATATTCTGGACTGGTACTTAGTGGTAAAACAAACACAATCAAGGGGAAAATGGATGAATTTATGAGCAGAGGGTCAATGGCCCCAGAGACTGTCCTTAGTAAGTGGGATATATAAAGCTCTTCTGCTCTCATAACCTCTTGTAGTCACCTGTACTGGTATCCCAACGGGGACAGAGCAGATCAGCTCTGATGCAAGGCAGCTGTTGTGCATCAGAGATGAGCTGCCACGGTGGGTCTGTACACACCACAATGTACCAGCTTGCCCAGGACTTTCTGCCTAGGTAATTAGGTAAGCTTCTCACTATGCCATCTGCAAATGATGCAGGTCCGAGATTGATGGCCTGCAAATTGGTGAGTGGAGATCAAGAACTGAAAGGTGGCAGGAAGGATTTTGAAAGCCACTGAAGGACCAAGGAAAGCACTACCGAGAGGAAAACATGCAAAAGGGAAGGGGAAGCTCTGGCTGGCAGCATCTGCTGTGTGGGTAGAACTGGATGGGAAAGAAACAGGCAGCAGCAGAGGAAGGACAGGAGGACCCAGTTCCCAGATTTTGGTTGGACTATTTGGATTTTGAACATACAGCTCTTCTTGAAGGCAGAGGCTGAGGTCTTACCATTCTTAGTAGCTGTTTGATGCTTTGTTGATAGATTGAAGCAGAACAAAGCAACATTTGAAGAAAAAGCTGTGGAGCACAGTAAAACATGCTTACGGAGTGTACAGAGCTTTGAGACTTTGCTGCCAAGCATGCTGTATCCTCCAACTCCAAGGGAATTTTCCTTCTTGTATTTGTCACAAATATACTCAGGTGTGTACTAAATTACATATTTAAAGCCAGTCACACTAAGCCAGACACACGGTAAGTCAGGAGATTTCGAGCTTTGTTACTAGATACGACAACAGGCAAGTTAGTTACGCGATGCAGTTCTGCAGGAGCTAGTGACCACACTGGTCATTGGTTCTGTGTAAGTTAGATTTAACCGTTACGCTTAGGTGGGAGCAGGATCAGACAGGTGTGTGGTGCCTGATCCCAGAGAAGATTACCTGGCACTGTCACTCAGGTCCTGGTAATGTATGGTGATGAAGGCAGCACTGCAAAAATAATGTTGTTGCTGTCTCCATATATCACTGTGCTTGAATGTCAATAAATGGGAAAATCTGAAAACAGTAAATCATTCCCCACTCATCTGATCTCTTGTTACAGAAGCACTGTTCATTGCTTACAGGACATTTGTCTCACTCACGGGTGTAACAAGCTGTTATGGGGGCCTTTACCAGATGGACTCTTCCCCCAGCTCCAGACCAAAAGCACAAACTGGGCAGCATTCCTGAGCTGCAGGGTCCACCATCTGCAGGGAAGCAGGGAATAGACTCTGCTTCTCCTCTCTCTGAGTTTGTTGGGCACAGGAATGGTGCATCCGTGTGCCTACTGCCCAGGGAACATAGGCCTGCTCGTTGCATACCTGGTCCAGCTCCCACCAAAAGCCACAAGAATCTTTGCATCAGCTTCTGTGGGTTTTAGGTCAGGCTTTAATACACCTCATAAATTTTTACTCCTGCAATTCTCCCCACCCACCTGCCCTTCCTTTTTCATTTTACAGTGCACGGAGACCATGCGCAAGGAATTGTGCCATTCTACCTGTAAATTGTTGATTTAAATTGCCTAATCCCAGCCCGGCAGTATAAATCCTCTCATGCAGCTGGAGAGCCCCGTTTACTATAGCGGGTTTCCATGGCAATCCAGCGCTCTCCCACGTTCAGCTGCACAGTGCAGGCAGCCCCCTCCTTCTTCAGATTCCATCCACATCGTCTCCTATTGATAAGAAAAAACCCCAAATGGGCCACGAATAGCTATTTCCTATCTCAACACACGGTCCCCCAATAACTGGATGATACATATGGTTTTTAGCATATACAGAGAACATTTGCCCTTCTCCAGACATCATTTGGCATGTAGCATAACATCCAGATATTCTGAAGGTCTAGTTCTTTCCTGACTCATATTAGTCTTGTCATCTCAGGACATCAGTAGGAAAACACAAACTTAACATTTCCTGGTGTTTCTGACTGTAATCGCTACAAAGGAAAGGTATCTCTCTACTGCAGCAAATCCCTGCCTAGGCTTGGGGCAGCCTCACGCTAGCCTCCCACCTGCATTTGAGCTGTTCTCTGTACAGCACTCGGTACAACTCAGCAACTGAGTGTATGACACAGATCATGGGAAAACTACGTGCTTATTCCTAACAACATGGGAAACAGCATGAGCTGCTAGGATTAAAAAAAAAAAAACAAAACAAAGAAAGAAGATCAGTGGTACCAGCAAAAAATCTGCAGCCAGGGTCAAACTCCTCCCTCTGTACCTCTGAGCGTGTTACATGAATATTGCTATTTTACATTACCTGTGGAGGAAGAAATTTGTGTCTTAGAGCTGTGACAAAGTGTCATTAATGGGGCAGCCCATTTATCTCCGTTTTATTGTGCTGCTGATTTGAGTGATGATAAGTACCCTTAAGAATTACTTCAATATGTAATGGTCAGCCCTAAGCTCCTTGCAGGTTCTAATCAAATCCCAAAGTGTCTTTATCTTTGTCCCTTTTAACTTTAGCTCATGCTTTGGCACAGATTTCAGTGGGTGCAGGATTGGGCCCTTGGCCATCAGACTTCAGAGCAGTACACTTTTTTTTAATCAGCTGCCACTTCCCACCATATGCTTACTACAAAATTCATGTCACATCCAGTTTGCAATCAAAGTCTAGATTTGTGCTTTGATTGTTTGCTAACTGTGAATTGCTGTGAAACGTGGTTTACACTGTAAATTGCTTAGTCAGGCACTATAAAAAAAACCCCAACAAACAAGTACCATTTCCTTTCCTTTTAGCTGGACGTATTTCTCAAAAGTGAGGGAACTCCCAACGCTCACAAAGCTAAGCACACAGAGCAAACCAGCAAGAGAAAGAAAGGAGCGTGTCTGCCAGAGCTGCGAATTATTGTTGATGAGATTATTGGAGTATATCTGGTGGGCACAAAAGTATAGCTGCACAATATGCAGCTGTTTCAAAACCCAGAGACTTAGGAGGAATTTCTGGTTTTGGTTCACAAACATATGCACTTCCTGAATTTTGCTAGGCCTTGTGGGTTATTGGTTTAAAGATTTCCTAAACAGTGACAGTGCACAACAGCGGAAACTGAAGGCTCTGGGAGGTGAGCCCGCAGCCTGAACGATGTCAAACAAACCTCCAGACTCCAAACAGCCTCATATGGGGTTGAGCAATTACCAAGCCCACTTGCCTTTGCCTTGCAAAACCACCAGAAAGCCTGGCTGGAGCTCAGAGTGCCGCAGCGTGGCAGAGCTGGGCGCTTTGTGTCCCACTTTATCATCGTGCATATGCAAGTGTAACAGCAGCAGAAACCGCTGGCTGGGAAAAAGTGGAGACTCCTATCTGGACCATGTGCTCGCCGTGGGATAATCCCATGTGATGGGTTAGCAGCATCTCTCTGTGGATTCTTAGCTGCAAGAAACTTTGCAATATCCTTTCCAGAAAAAGCCCAAAATGGCTTTTGTAAAACCTCCACTGGGTATGCGATAGCCTGTAGTCTAATTTGCTAAAACGAGTAGGTGGGTAGTCTGAGTGCCTCTGTAGGGGAAATTCAGAGCTTCAGGGCTGATGCATCGTAAATGCCATACGACTGAAACACGGAGCCTAATTCTGTCGTAGTTCCACGTGACAGGAGCTGTGGAGTCAGCAGGCCAGAACCGCACCTGACTCGCTCATTTTGCTCATACAGTTCTAAAAAACAAATGCAGATGGACTGGCTCCTGTCTGCCCGGGCTCACACTTGGCACCCTGATTTGGGAGTTTCACACACTGCAGAAGTGGGATTTGGCCCATAGGTTTCCCTTCATCTCTCAGCAGATTTGTGGTCTAACACTCCAAGATGTGCAGCATAACACGCAGGCAATCTGTCACTCTCCTGGCTCTCGTCAGCTCCAACAGCTTGCTGAGAAAAAGCAGTGCCAAAATAGATGCCAGTCCGACCCGAGGGACTTGAGGAACATTGCCTGCACGCAGCTGAAAGCTCTGCCTGTCACAGCATGTGCATTCCCGCTCTGCTTGGCTCCTCCATCAACCCAGCAGGCTGGGACCAGCCCCGGGGCTTTCCTGGTTACTGTCGCAGTTTCCCATCTCACTGTATCTTCACTGAAAGTTGCCCTCGCGCTGCTGAGGTTTCACTTTACTGCTCCCTCCTCTCTCTTCAGTGGACCAGTTCACTTGGCACGGTGGCTGCCTGTGAACCCCGGGACTGCAATTAAGGCTCTTATCACTTGTGCACCCTGAATAGCTGTGGCTCCTGTCTTGGACAAGCTCTGCATTCCTAGCACTGAAACCTCTAATCAGGCCGAAACATTGGCTTGGAACAGCTTGAAATGGGAACTTCGTGACTCCACTCTGCAGCTCAGGAATTCCTTGTTTGGTTAAACTTGAAAAGCTGGGGATATCTGAGCACAGACTGCTGTGACGTTCATTCAATTAGCAGTCTGAGTCTGTTTCTTCAAAAGAACTTCTCTAGAGACCACAGGGATCCATGCACATGAAAGGATGTGGTGTCGGTATCTTGCCTCACCATGTGAGTGCTTTCCAGTAATAATGAACACTCACAGTACTGACATTGCTGCTTAAAGAAAAATTGTAGAATTATAAAGCATGAACAAATAATTGAGGACATAAACCACAAAAAAAAAGCCAAATTCAATATGAACCAAAATGCTGATGAAAGTGTACATCAGTCTCCCCTGTTCTGGAGTGAGGTGGGAGCTAGAAGAGGATACAAAGCCTCTTCTTGAGGTACTCACTGAAATTCTGCCCGTGACAGCAGCAAGTGATGGCCACTGCTACAGGGTAACAAGAACTGTGTTTTAACCCTATTCGTTTGTCTTTACTGTAGTCACATGCCTTCCATGAATATCTGGAATATTCAGAATAGCCTTGGGACCTGCAGAATTTCAGCATATATGAGAGGATATTTGTGGGAAGAAAATTTACAATTCAGAGATGGAAAAATTTCACAGGAAACCAATGTCTAAGGACAATCCAATCAAGCAAGAGCAGCAGCATTGAATGATCAGCCTAGTCTTAGCCACTGTCTGTTGATTGTAGTAGTTTTGGATAACCACAGATCCAGGAATTAGCTGTGAGTAACTCTGGGGCAAAGAGCTGCAGAAACCAAGTCTCCCAAAGGAGTGCATGGGCAGCATGCAAACAGAAGGCAAATTCCCCGACTGAGATATGCCTTAAGCGATGCTCAGCCACCTGCAGCCATAACCTTGGGAGGGTTTCAGCAGTGCCCTGGCAGGCCTCAGCCCAGGATGTCCCTGCCCGTTGAAGCCCATCAGAAAGACGTTCTGTGGAAAGGCTGAGTGTGAAAACGAAGAGGAAAGTGAAGCACTGCTATAGCAAGAGTTTTTCTGGTGCTACCCGTTCCAGATTGTCTTTGACCAAGGTGGCAGCTGCCATTCTCCCGGGTTGTCCTGGCAGCCAGCGGGCCCCGGAGCACCCCAGCTTGCAGGGCTCCTTCTCCCGTCCGCGGGCGGAGTTCGCCCCCTGCTGTTTGCTGAACAAACTGATCCCCCCGGCTACCCCGGACCGGGAGGGCAGGAGCAGCGGGACCTGAACAGCCAGAACGGTTACCCCAAGATTGCAAATACTGCACCTTAAAACCCGTGACACTTAAAGAAAGTGACACCCGCAAAGTGGGAGAAGCTTTATCTGAGACTTTAGCACACACTTACTTCATATTCTCAAGCTTTTCTTTATAACCATGAAGACCAGAAACTCTTTTTTTCATTTCCCCCTAAATAAAAGCCAACATTCAGAATTAAGCCCTCTGCTCTACTAAGCCCAGGAATTCAGGTGTGACAGAGAGTGCTGCTGAGAGCAGGATCTAAGGCTGGATGAGCCCACAGAGAAAGGTGTGAGGAGAGGTGCCCTGGGACGACAAGAGTTGCTCTGCAATGAGGAAAGTGCCCCGTGATGAGGACTCAGGTCTGGTTTCTCCCCTGCTCTGGCACCATAGTCTCTCTCCACCTCAGAACTGCAGAGCTGCTTCCACCTGGGCCCCAGGTTGGTTGCCCTGCTCCTCTGCTGCCCTGCCTTCTCCTCTGCAGCCGTCCAGCCCTGGGAGTGGTCATCTCCAGGATGCCAGATGCCCTGGAAAGGACGCAAGAGCTTGTCAAGAAAGCTGCTGGCATCTTGCCACATGTTTGCAAGCTGAGATCAGCCTTCAGGCTCCTCTTGTTGCTGTTTGTTTTCTCCTTGGTTCCTAACAGCCTCTCCCTGTGCCGTCGCTACCGTGGCCCTGCACGGAGGAGCTCAAACAAAGGTGTGGCGATGGCTGATGGCCGGCTGGGCTGGTGGGACTCCTCTGCACAGCCTCCTGCACCTCCCAGCACCCATGGGCAGGGCACGGACTGACCTAGCGCTTGTCGCAGGGGACCTTCTGTGTTCCCAGCTGGTGCCAGGTAGCTGGTGCTCAGCCCAGGGAAGGAGCAGCGAATGGCAAGTTTGGTGCTGAGATCTTTCTCACGCCTTCATTTGGAAGTGGCTTCTGGGATTAGCCAGTGCAGAAAGGCTCTGGCCCTCCTACAGATCATCTCTAGGTGCTTTTGCACAGCTCCAAAGTGGAGACTTCGTTCCATTCATGGATGAGGCTTCAAAAGGTAAGTGTTAGCCAGGCACTAACAGGAGGACGTGGGGGGGAGATGACTTCCTTGACTCTCTGATCACACAGCCCTCGCCTCAAGCGAGCATGCTAGACTCTGAGCTCCCAGGGCAGCTCTTCAGGGTGTATTGACCCAGAGCAGGACATTTACCAACCGTGTCATAGCGCTGTCTCTCCCCGAGACTCCCTCAAAAGGATGAGAAAATTAGTAAGCACAGGTAACATTTGCAAAGACCACAGAAATGTGAATTAGGAGGGTCTTTATGGACACACAGCAATTATAGATGAGAAAAAATATAGATAGGCATATAAATGACCTAGGCTGTTCTCAAAGAGCAGCAATGACTTGTCTTTTTGCATGGTTATTTCAGACATAGATATCAAGTAAGCAGAGCTCTAGCACAGCTGGAAGATGGACAACAGTTCTGCATCTGGAGAATCAAATCCTCTAGCTGGTACGTGGGTAATGAGCTTCCATTTTCCTCTGTACGGTCAGAGTAGAGACTTGGATAACTTCATTTTAAATCAAGGATTTACTGCTTACTGGAAGAGTTTAGTGCTTGGTTTAATCTGGATTGCATGACTTCAGACACAATGGAGCAAATATTTTGAAGTTTTGAGAGCGATGGACAATTTTGTAACTGTGCTTGTAGCTCCTACAGCAACATTGAAACTCCCGATTTCATGCTGCTTTCTAACACAAACCTGCTATGAATCTTCCTCAGCCTGCAGTCAAGACTCAGCTACTGTGGAACGTGTGCAAGAAGTTCACACTGGGAGCTTCTCTCTACCTGATGTGTTGCTTTGTTATTTTCTGTAAAAAGACATGAGCCATTCTAACTCTCACAAGTAATCCTGCATGGGGTTTTTTTGTAACTACTACCAAATAGTATTGAATTGGGAAATTCAGCTCAGTCTTCCTTAAATACTTGCAAAACTTCCAGCTAGTATCAGTGAGGATTTTGCGGAACAAGCACTAACATAGCTCAAAGAGCACTAGCTCTGTCAGAACTAAGCACACGTTGAAAACAAGCTGTATATAAAAGCAGTCCAGACACAATTTTTCAGGGGCAGTTTTGTGTGTCAGTCACCAGCTCTATAATCTATTCTGGCTTGGGCGTGAGGGGAAATTGTCTATAGTGAAGACACGTGTGAAGACATGCTAAAACGTATCTTTCATCTCTTGCTTCCGCAGATGTGGCCTTGGCTTGGAAGAGCCTTCAGAAAGCCAAAGCGGTGGTATGTGTGGTTCAGGGAACGCTGTCACAGACCGTTATCACTCTCTGTCAGCTACCTGTGCATCGCCTCCACAGAGTGTTCTTTCAGGGATATAATGTAACTTAAAGCAGTGTAAACACGCCATTTTGTTTGTTTGCAATGAACACATAGACTTTTTAATCATTTGTGAAATGACAAAAAGAAGATAAAGAGAAAAGCAAAGAATCTTATCAAATTCCACAACACTCTTCAAAAAAAAATGACAAGAATAGATAAAGGTTTGCCTTGCTTGTGGTTGAAGCCCTGAGCAGAATAATAGCCGACACTAACTGAGCTGGGACATCATCTGAATTCTCCCTGTCTTATTGTCCTCGTAGTAGGAAACATGATAATGTTTATAGCAGGCACAGCAGCTGCGATCATAACAGTGAAGTTACTTGGATGAATGCATAATGTTATCCAAATGCATGCAGCGCTGCTTGCGCAGTCAGGGCCTGACACTAGCAGCACACTGTTGAAGTTGCTGTTGGCTGGGTTTACTTCCAGCTTATGCTGTTTTTAAAAACATCAGAGCAGGTCTGGTAAAAATCTGAGGCACACATACACACAAAGTGTAAACAATAGAGAGAGGTGATTTCATCTCTTATCTTCCCAGTCAACTGCATTCTTTCCAACTGTAGGAAACACCACATGGAACATGCTCAGACATGCCAGTATTTACAGAGTAACTAGGAGCTGCAAAATTAATCAGAGAAGTAGTGTGTGCCAGCAAAAGGCTACCACAGAAAAAAAACATATGTCTCCCTTCAAAATAAAAATCTGCCTTTTCACAGCTACAAAGGATTGAAAACAAATTTCATCATCAAACGTGGAGTTGCGCCAAGTCACAGGCAGCCAGAAGAAAGCTTTGGCATGAAAAAAGCTTTGGTGAGTTCTGAGTTACTGGGAAACTGCTGAGGCGGGGGACTGCTTTGGTGCTGGAGGGAAGGGAAGGTGACAAAAGATAGTGAAAGGCACTCTTTATTGAAGGACGTGTGTATTTTCATCAGCTGTCTACTGATGTTCCCAGAAGAATTTCACAATGCACAAGGACTCACACCTTGCTGGAGAGACTTCAGGCAAAAGACGCCACATTAATACCCACAAGCTACAGCACAGTAAAAGCCACTTGGGCTTGACCTCTGAGGTTTTTTTTCCTAGAGATAACTGAAGTGATGTAAATACACAATTTTGCTTGTTTACTTTTGCAGGAAATACATATTATGTCTAAAATCATCTATAAAAGACAAAGGAGGATAAGAAAAAAGCAGGAAATTTAACCAAGTTCCTCAAGGCTCTTAAAAACTAATGACAAATACAGACTTCACTTGTTATTTTCACATTCGCTGGGAATTTGTTTTTGAGATGGTTTATTGGCTGGGAACAGTTTAAGCTGCCGGTCTTTAATATTTACAGATGCTATTTCCCCCCTAAGCAGCAGGGCTTGGTACCGTGCTCGTGGAGACGGCTCGCTGCCTGGTCCCTGGTCTCGGTAACCAGGATAGCAAGAGAGATGTGTTGAGTTGATCTGTTACAAGCTTTGCTGGAGGTTGTGTTTTTGCATGTGAATCTTTTTTCTTGCTCCCAAGCCATTCAAACAAGGGAAGGAAAGATGAGATGAATGTTTGTCACTGGATTTAAATGACAGGGACATGATGTGACCTGGTGGAGGGCACTTTAACACTGTACACTATGGTACTCGAGTAGCTGAGACACAGGGTACTGAAGGTAGCATGGGTTTCTACGCAGGCTGGTAACCCAATACCAGGTCTGCCCTGCAGACCTGGGTGGCATGGAGACAGCGTACACAGAGATTTTTATACCAAAGAACAAACTCCCACTCTTCCATCCCAGAACTGCAATGACAGCAGGGTCCTTACCAAGTATGAACCAAGGCACTTTGCCAAGTGTGAATGGAACTGTACCCAGGTGTCCAAAGGGCCAGATTTGACTGGGGAATAAGCCCCAGTAAAAGGAACTGTTTTAATTTCATGGTTAAGGAACCTTTTCGACATTTTGATGTTGACATAATTTTGCTATGCTGTAGATGGCGAGAGGAACAAAGATGAAACAGCTTTGAATGAGAAAAAGAGCAACGAGATTCCTTCAGCCTGCAGGTAAATAACAACCTTGATGTACAGGATTCAGTGGATGAAAAGGCAAAGGCATACATAAAGGGGTTTAAAATTCTGGGATGCAGGACTTCAGAAAAAGTTCAGTACGTTACTATTTGTTAGGAAAAAAGTCACCAAAAAATTTCACCATTGGAAATGCTGACCAGCAAACCAGCGGGACAGCCAATGCCTTGACATCCGTTCTCTGTGTTAGTCTATCTGCTCATGCTTGTGATAAATCTTGTCAGACCATGGCTCACTTTGCACTTTCCCAATATTATCTTCATTTGCCAAACTGCTAGTAGCTGGTAAAGTGCTAATCCTGTGGAGACACCGAGATCACCATCGGACCATGTTGCAGATATTCAATTGTCATTCATATTAGCAGTCTACTCAACAATTTAGTAATACACCCTATATATTCATTCTTGTTTTTCTTAAGAAAGGGAAACTGTGCTGCTCTCTCCCCTGCTTGGTCACAGACTGCTTTCCCTGAGAGCCCTACTGTGAGCTCTGGCCTGTCCAGAATGACCCCTCTGTTCTTGAGGGGGGACTCACGCTCAGCACCTTGCAGCCCTGCCAGGAGGGAGGCTGCAGGTGGTGAAGGCACACCTGGGACACGATCGCCTGCAAAGACCCTGTACAAACCAAGAAGGGGCAATTTCAGGGAGCAGGCAGATTCAAGAGGTCGCACAGGACAAAAGGAGAAATGTCCCTGCTCTCTGCATCGCCCACCTCACTCCCCTGCCGGGAGCAGTCCCTTCTCAGCTCTCCCACACAGCAGCTGGGACAACGCTCCCATGCCCACAGCTGTCCTGCTTCCTGCATACCGCCCTTCACCAGCCAGCAGGCCCAATCATCAGAAGCTGGGAGAGTTGGGGAAAAAATCACCCCAAAAGAAGTTAGAGCAACTCAAGAAGAGAATCCAGGAACAGAAGGAAAAGCAGCAAGCGGCATCTCAGGAGCAGAAGTTCCTGATTTCTGCCTATGCTGAAGAGCCACTGCAACAAAGACCCCTCAAGAGAAAGGTGTGCAAAGTGGCATCTGCTCCTCCTGCTCCAGCTTACAGAGGTCAGTAGTAGTCTGACATCTATGGAGAAAGGCTGAAACTGTCTATTACCTAGCAGTGCTTTGGCACAGCTGAATAACTAACCACACAGCTTCCACTCCACACTCTAGTTTATGCTGGGCAGCAACCATGTTCATGTGATAAATTCATTTACTTCTGCAGCCCTTGGGGGAGCTGTAAACCTCCCTGTGCTGTACGTATCAACCTGTTTACTGAGTTCACTTCTCCACTGGATTTACTCCCCAGCACGCACAAATTTATAAACTTCTTTCCACAATGTGGTAAAGAATTTGCGGCAAAAATGAATTTGCTGCAAATCTGTTAATTTCTCCCCTTTCCTCTCACATTGTACCTTTTGCCAGATATAAAGCATGAAATGGGAAATAGCACAGTAGTGTGGAGAGGTGTCACAGGTATTTAAAGCAGGAATTGTGTAGTTCAGAGGCATTACAGGGGATTTAATAGTTCATTCAGTGGAACTAGTGTGGATCTGAAAGAAAATATTATTAGACTCCCTTATCCTGCTTTGCTGCTAAATTGGGGCCTGAAGGACCATTTGTCTACAGCTGTCACTTTAGTTTAGCATGATTTAAGGTCTCAGGTTGCTGTGAGTAGTGCATGGACTTGAGAGCAAGGACTGCCTACAGCTAGCCTGGTTAGCCTGCCTGCTTGGTAATCTTTTCAGCCAACGGGGGATTACTGAGGGTGTATCAGACTAGAGAAGACAAGCTGAAAAGCTGTACATAATAAATCGTATTGCTATAATAGCATTAGCGTTAATTCATTGGGCACTACGATCCCTGTCACACACCACCAGCTTCCACGGGCATTTCCCTTAGATTTGCTCCAAATCACCCTTTACAGCGATGTACGGGTGTATTTTACGGCGCTCACCTCAGGTCTGTGGGAGCACACGACCACGCTGCCATCTCCCCCTTTCAGCTGAAACAGCGCTTTCTGTCATCACTGCGCAGCGTTGCCCTCCCAAGACCTAGAAGCCAAAGCCACAGTCCCTGCTGAGCCTCTTTTGAGCATTCTTAGGGGGAAGGCTAGTTTAGTTTGGTTTTAACTCAGATCATTTTACATAACTGAGTTAGGGAACTATCAGACAAACGGTTCAACTTGCAGAACGGAGGCAGCCTCTGAGGCTGAAGATTAACAGCTTCAGATGCTCCGTACAGATGCAGCTTGTTCAGTTTGTCTGTACTCTACTACTGAAAAAAGTGGGTCACTGCTGCTTTGCCAGCTATTACTTCAGTCAGATATCTGCAGTCCAGCCGAGGAAGCCTGCTTCTGCTTTTCACACATGCAGAAGCTCAGTCCTGTTGGATGTCAGCATTTGCTCTTCTCTTGTAGCCGAACAGGTTTCAAATATCTGTTTGTCCAGGTTTTAGTGCTGTAAACCTGAGGTCTGCTGTCTCTTTGCCTGATGAAGAGCACAGAACACCAGGTAGAGAAGATTTTACCATCCGTGGACAAGGAAGGGGTTATAAAAAACCCCCCAGATCCCAGGTTTGCAATGCTGTATCGTATCAGTTTGTTACAGGCAACATGCCCAAGCATGCAGCGTTTGTGTACTCTGCAGAGAAAGGTTACTGGGGATCTCTAAAGAGTCACCAGGAGGAAGGCGTCCCATTGCACCCATGGATGTGCCAGTTAGGTCAGGGCCATTCACACAGCGCACCTTTGTATGGGTAGATGGGGTCACAGACACAGCCTCCGGCATCCAGGCCAGTGCTTGCTTTGCTGGGACATCTCCAGTACCACAAAAAAAGGAGTCCTGCTTGTTCTGTGACCAGTGTCGACAGAGAGACTCCTAGAGAGTCTCCTGCTCTTGTGTTCCAAGCGAATGGACAGGGTTTGGTTTGTTGCTGACAGTTGTCATGTCTGCAGTTTGATTTTAGCTGTGCACTAATTCTTTTTCATTTTTTCCCCCTCCTGATTGAAGACCAAAGAGAGAGAAGCTCAGCACGGAGAATTCAAACACAAAGCCAGAGGCAGCCTCCACCCAGGTCCTCTGTTCTGGAGAGAGCAGCGACAGGTAAAGGTAAGGATGAAAATAATGAGAAGGTACACAAATTGGTGGACAAAACTGTTGGAGGTTAGTGGCCTTTGGGCACTCACCTGCCAAAATCTTTAGCTGGGTATTAAAGTAATACCAAAAATCCTAGGATACACAGTCAAGGACTGGGACCTACCTATACAAAGCAGGTAACTAAGAAAACTGCTAAGGGAACAGCCAAAAATTTATGTTTGTTCAAGGAGGCGGAAGATGACCACTGGCAGCACAAAGCTCAATTTCTGGTTTAGCTGCTGGCGAATCATGCTGAGGCTGCTGGGATGGGGTAGCAAACTGGCCACCTGATAACACTTGTGTCATGGAATTTTTGGGTACAGTCTGGTAAGTCACTTCCACACGTCCTCCCCCAGGCACTCCATGTGCAGAGGATTTGCTGTGCGCTTCATGCCTGTGCCCACAGGCATTACTCAAGAACCAGCGCTTGTTACCTTTGACAGTTTGTCACGTCATTGCCTGCAGCAGTTGAATTCCAGGCCCGTCAGGATTAAAAATCATCAAAAATGACTCTTCCAGGTGAGGAGAGCTGTCTGTCACCTATTCAGTTCTGCGTTCCATAATGAATTAAGAGTGCCACCAAAAGGCAGAGATTTCCTAGCCTGCAAAATAGGGACCAAATGAAAGCAGTGAAAAGTTGGATGAACTGTCCACAGGCTTACAACAAAGTCAGCAGCAGGAACAGAAGTCTCAATCATTAGTTCTCAGCTTTCTTTGAACGGTGTCTCTCAGTGCAGATTTGAATTACTGAGGTAATTTTACCCATTTAATGCTATTACGTTGCATAGGAAGTGGTTGCATTCACACTCTGTGGGGAACAAGACAAGTAGTGGAAGTGCAATGGGCACTGCTCGCTCAAAGCAGTTGTATTTCACATTAGCCAAGGTACTAGATATGTAACTTGGGTGAAACAGAAAGAAAAAAATCCAAGCTATATAATACCATGCAGACGAGATTATAAACATAGTGGCATCATGTGCTCTGCTACCTACGTACTATTTAAAATGCATTAAATATATAATAATTTCCTCTCCTTCCTTTTTTTTTTGTTTTAATGGATTGTTTGAAAAATGGCTTGATCTTCCTCTGAGAGTGGGTCATAATAAGACCATGCCACATGAAGCATTCATCATTGTAACTGCCAGTGTCACGGTGTCTTTATTGGCTATTAATTTCTGTCAGTGAAAGAGCCAAGGCAGGGCTACGAAGAGATGAATGAGGGGCAGGGGTCAGAGCCAGAGTACTCAGGAATCTGATGAATTATGAATTTGCTGTAGTTAACAAAAAATTAAGTCACAACTGCTATAAAATATTCATCTGTTCAGAGGCAGAAAAAATAGGAGAATATTTAAATCAAAATATTTTCTTCTAGCAAGTGTTTTCATCAGAAATGCAGGCTGCTCTTGAACTTTATCATAATAGTTTCTGTAGTTAATAAACACTGTGTAGATAAAAAAAAGATTTAATTGAAATCAGACAGCATGGTGAAGCAAAGATTGTTAGATCTACAGATTAATTTGTCAGTTGCATTCAGAGGAATTACGACAACATAAAAATAAATGCATCCTGCATTTTTAATACTGCTAAACTAGAGAGCAAAGTAATATAGCAAGGTGTTTCATTAAAAACACAGATGGATCTCAGTTGTGTCAAGTCCAACAGAGTTGGGCAATTCCATCTGCGGTTTGTGCTGTCAAGCACCAAAGTGCATAGATCTAGTGAATAACTCCACTGCAGGCTTCCCAAGTAAGTCCACATGATTATAGGAAGTGACTTCAGCCCCAAAGAGGGTGAAACTCTCCCTTGTCTGAAACATATCATTTCTCTTGTGACATGGCCTAAACTGCCTGATTAAGATGAGCCTCCAGAGCATCTCAGTCTGCTGCAAATTCAGCTGATGCAAGCGGCTGCAGCTCCAGCAGTGGCCATGGTGCAAAGCCCAGGGCTGTTTGCTGCAAAGATGCTGCCTTACAGCTGTTGCTCACAAAGCAGCGGGGAATCTCAGGACAACCCCATTAACCAGTCAGCCTCTGAACGTGCTTCGTGTCCACCAGATGATTCTCAGAGGGGCTGCGCACGGTCCGCTCAGCCCATAGATGGCTTTACTGAACAACAGGTAGAAAAGCCTGACATGGTCAGTTGACTGAGTACTGAACCACATCTTTGAACTGAGGCTGATACTGACTTCAGATTAAAATATTAAAAAAAAAAAAAGCTTCAACATTTCCACGGTGGAGAATTTAGTGGGGGGGATTTCCATGCAAAAAACCAAATAAGTACCTGTTCAGTCACCTTCTGCTGGAGAAGTGTTTGTAATAAATACAGAATTATGCCAGTGCAAGTATTGGCATGCTGTGAATGCAATCTAAAATTATGAAGTAAAACAGTGATAAATGTTGTCTATTATGTGACACTACCTGTTAAGTAAGAATAATTTGTTTGTGCTGCATACTGCGTCATTTATTTTTGCATTATACATTGTCCCTCGTCCTTATTGTTCATTGATTCTTTCACATTGCATCCTGCTGATTGTCTCCAGTTTAAAAATTAATGAGTTTACTCTAATGAGTTTGAAGTAATCACAAATAAAGTCATATTTTTGTATCGCCCTCCCTCCAGTTCTCAGATCTGCTGGTACCCGGTAAGTACCGGCTGTCTGCAGCTGCCATCATAGAAGGATGCTCTCAGACACTCTCAGGTCGGTCTCCTGACCTCCCCTTAGTGTTCTTGAGGACTCTGGGAGTGAATGATTTCTGAGTAGAACTTGTAAGAAAGAACTGCGTGAACATGTTACAAGTGTTATACTACGTAAATGCTAATGGTAAAGCCTTAGGAAATCACTGGACCTTCATGTCTCGCTGTCATCTGATTCATGAACCGTCTGCCTGTCAGTCAGTGAATAGACCCCAGTAGAGTGACAGCCTCCAAAGTGTGAGTGCTTTAAAAACTTTTTGTTATCAAAGTAGGATCAACTTTTTTTTAAAACCTTCTCTGACTGAAACGTTGTAGATCTTCCGAAACCTTGAGTGTGAATTCCGAAAATCACAATTTAAAAGATTTGTAATGAGTTATAATTTTCTTTCAAAGAACGTGTGAGGATTTAATAATCAAATACAAATCCTCTGTTTCAGGTACAAAGCTACCTGGTGCTTCTGCATGGCGAGAAGGTCAGAAGTTAGCTAGAAAGTTGCTTGGTCCACCTCCTACTTTTCCAAATCCAAGAAGCACAGCTGAAGAGCAGACTACAGCAAATACCTCCGGTACAGTTGCATCTCTGCTACGCTTGTTATTTTGTCACTCAAACAAAAAAATGGTTTATTAAAACTAGTTGAAACAAAAGGTTTCAAGGCCCTTCTGAGCACCTGTCTTTAATGACTCTTGCAATAACTTGTCAGGTTAACCACCACCCAGAACAATTACTAAAGCTGTTGTCCGTGGTCAGCTGGCACAATGATTCCACCGTGGTTTGAAGAGACCATGCAAATACACTGTGTCCTTAAAGTAAGACTTGTCTGGACAGGTTATGTCTCTCCAGCAGAGATACAGCATCAGCTCCATGTCCTGCACATCCCAGCATAGTCTGCTTTTTAGCTGGGTTGGTTTGCCAGGCACAGCTGTAGAGCTTTGCTGGGTCTGCCAATACCTGAGGCTGGCCGCGGAGTTCTCATTGTGCTACACTGACAAGCGTAAGAGGTTTATGAGATAACGGGTTTCACTGCCCATGTATATTAAAACCTGTTTATACTGAAGGGCCACAAACTATACATCATTTGTACAACTGGCAACGGCAACTTCATATTTTGCATTTACAAGTTTATCTTCTCCTTAGAACATTGCAGATTTTACTACAGATGTAGAAGGCTGGGCAACACCTGCAAACAGTCCTCAGACCTATAATAGGAAGCAGGTTTTAAGATGCTCATGATAGATACAGGAATTGATATATCTCTGAAGTAATAACACCGCTGTTGTTTCTAAATGCTTTCCACAGAACCTGGCAGAGGATTTGTAGCAAGGCCAGCGATGGAAAACAGCTCTAGAGAAAGGGGAAATGAACCTGTGGGGAAAAGCTCTGAATCCAAAAGCCGCATGACTGCCCCGAGCAAATCTGCTGGAAGGGGCAGCAATGCACCAACCAAGGGTACAAAACAAATACTGGGGAACCTGCATTTGCAAAGCCAGTATCATGATGAACACAGACACACCAGGGTCCCAAAAGATACTGCAAAAGGAAAGGTAGAAGTTCTGCAGCAATACCTACGTACCCATTCTCCTTCCCCTGGACCTCAGGCCATAACTCCCTCCTCCTTCAGTGGGCAAAAGATACAGTCTTCACTAATGAAAGCTGGAGCCAAGCCCAGCAGCTTAGGAAACCACAGCAGAGGAAAAAGCACATCTCCTCAGAGACAGAAAGGCTTAAGCAGCCTTGCACAGAAAGAGTCTGAGAAAGAAAACCTTAAGCACCTTTCAAAGAGGAGGATAAACATTAAAAAACCTCACCCTTACAGCCCTGAAATTGTTCAGGAATTTATGTATAGAAAGAATGAAGAAAGAAAGAAAAAAATCCTGGAAGAGAAAAAGTCTTTGGTGCAGGCCATGGAGATGAGAAATAAGCGACTGCAAGAAGTATACAGGAAACAGAGAGAAGCTATTGGAAAGAAAATGGTTTTTGACCAGAAGCACCAGCTCATCGGAGAAACAGCTTCTGCAAAAGAAAGTCCTCAGTGTAAATTTGAGCAAGTAAGTCAGAAAGGAGTGGCAGATTGAAAACCCTCCAATCTTGATCAGTACAGCACCATGTAGGAGATGAAACACTTCGTACAAATGCTTTGAAGTGTCAGGGAGAAAAAGTTTTACCTGGAAAAATAGATCAATTAACTTCTAATTATGGCAAGGACTGCTGGGCTCACTAGTAAGGCTGTAACCCTTGACTTGGGGCCAAAAGCCTGGAAATCTCCATTGCTTGAGCTAAAAGAACAGGCCTGTTGTCTGGTGCATGCAGTTTTCCAGCTACATGAACCAGTTATTAAGTGGAATAAAAGCCGAATATTACGCCCATGTTGCGTAGCTATTTAGTGCTTACACTAATGGTCACTTCTGTTTCAGGAGCAAACCAGTGGTGGAATCCTGGAGAGGAGTTTCCTGGCCTGGGTGGATAAAACATCCTGTTCTCTGTTAAGGAAAGATCACAGAGGCAGGTACTCAGACATAAAAAGCATCCTAGAAAGCCTCTTTCTCAGCACACTCTGCAGACTTTTCATAGTATTCTGTTGTAAACTATAAAAAATGAGAAATGGACGAATGTCCTATCATATCTTACCTTACAATCAGCCTCACCGCACCCTAGTCCAGAGCGGTCACAGAACCTGGGAGCATCTGGGAGTGCTTTTGAGCATGGAAGGAGACTGATGCTCTGGCTATCCAGGTTGAGGCAAACTTTTCAGCCTACTTCTATGCTTTGCATTTTTTGTGCTTTGTGTTTTTAAAGAATAATTATTCCTCACCAGCCCCAGGTTGATTCTTCTCCACATCTGTCAGCAGTTCACGCTCCACCCTGAATCTATCATTTGACAAATGTATCTATAGACAGGGAAATCTGCTGCTTTTTCTTTTGCGAAGTGCTTTAGCTGAGGATACTGGTCTGTGCAGAAAGCTACTGTTACTTTGTCTTTATAACCTGACATTTCTCCTTTTTGTTTAAACAGGAATCAAGTTCTAGAAATGGTTCAATCACCTAAAAAATCATCATTAGCTTCTCCAGCACCACTGGAATTCGAATACTCGATTCTCGGTCATCTGAAATGTGAAGACTTGAGGGACTGCTCTGCCCCAGCTTTGCACACACCTGCTCTGAGCTTTTCCCGTCTTCAGAAAGATGTAAACCCGTGCTTCAAAGACTCAGCTTCTGGTCTTTCTCCATACAGAAGCAAACAGGATCGAGTGAAAGCCATCCATAGTCTATCTGAGGAACTTGCAGAAAAGATTGAGATGGCAACTAAGAGACTGAATGCAGCGAGCCGGGTGAAAGACTCTGCTGACAAAACACAGACAACTTTGGACCTTTTCAATGAGTATTCTTCTGTCCCAGAGCCTGAGACAACCAAGGATGAGCAAGACAGGACAATGACTATACAAATGCTTCTGGACACCCCAGATCCTGATGTGTCACTTGTGTCATCAGATGGGGAATTTCATGGACTGGGCAGGATTAGCCTTGTGGGTAGCACTGAGGGAACAACAGCCCTGCACAGACAGAAGGAAATACCCACTCCTTTGCCTGGTGGGAGTGCTGCGAGTGAAGAATTACCGTGGATCACTGCCAGCCCAGGACAGAGGCATTTCAACACTGGGGAAGACCCGAGGAACACACTGAAAGGTAGATCACGTTGACACGGTGCAACAGTGCGGCTCAGATGCCGTAGCCCAAGTCTCTCAAAGCTAGAGAGCAGTGTTTAAGCCTGATTTCCCCTTGGCTATTAAGACTTGTGTTTTGGAAAATCGCTGGGCAGTGGATCTTCTGTGCTGTATCTGTACTGCTCAGAGGGAGCAGTCGCTGGAGCCTTGAGTGTCTGCAGGGTTGTTCTCTGCACAGCTCACCAGTCTAACGCCAAGAAGTCACAGGTGCCCTCAGCAAGGAGCACAGGGAGGCTAGGGACCCTCTGGCAGCAGCACGTACGAGCGCCAGTCTGTACGCTGTTCAGTAGGTTTAAATCAGCAGGGCAGAACCGTGGAATAGCAGCAAATCTCCTCACATCAGAAGGTCGCCAGAGCGTTAATAGTGACTGGCTTTTCTTGTATGTCTGTTTGCTTAGCACTGAGAAGTCTGTCAGTCCCCCTGTGAGAGGAAAGATGAGCCTGAAGTAGAGGCTAACACGTTTAGAAGTAATGATCTAATGGGTAATGATCTAATTGCTTTCTTCTCCCCTTATTGCACTCATGAAACTACATCTCTTAACCTGTGGCTTTGCCACTGATTTTGGACACATCACTTCACCTTCTGGTGCCTAGGCTTTCCCAGAAGTAAGAAAGGAATTGTAAACCTAACCCCACATACTTAGAAAGCCGCGGATAACAAGAGCTATATGAAAGTTAAGTGCTCTTACATAAATAGGCGGAGAATAGATGGCACAGCTTGGGCCATTTCATTTCTACAAAGAGCATATTTATTAAATGCCTTCATTTGTCTTTTTAAAAGGTTTTCCTGTGAATAAGGGCTCCGAGGTGGACACAAGCCTATTGCACGAAAAGCCAACAACCAGCCCAGCCTCTCCATCTCACAGATTCCTCGCTAGCAGGTAAATAAATTCGGCTATATTCTTCTCTGCGAAACACGCCACGCACACACACGTAGCCAAAACAAATCGCACCAGTTCAGCGTGGAGCCAGGCTGCTCTTTGCTCTTCACCCAGCGAATGGCCACGCAGGAAGACGGTGGCACCAGCAGCGCTGCGGGAGGGAACCGCCGGTGCGGGAGGGAACCAGCCGCCCGCGGAGAGCGGGCATTCCGAGCGACAGGCGAGGCGCAGCCGGGCTCTGGGGGCGATAGCTCTGCCCGACGGCAGCTCTGCCCTCCAGGCGGCCTCCCCGGCTCC
>Ga0065711_1002946_pt1 | contig 30730 bp, 11 predicted proteins | sample Hoacrofraction12_FD_59098 | JGI IMG/M metagenome (GOLD analysis project Ga0065711, IMG submission 59098) | Hoatzin crop microbial communities from Cojedes, Venezuela - Epithelial fraction 12 v2 (version 2) | ecosystem: Host-associated > Birds > Digestive system > Esophagus > Crop | place... | reverse complement strand
TGCATACCTGGACAAGGTCCTGTGCAGCCTGCTGTAGGTGACCCTGCTTCAGCAGGGGGGTTGGACTAGATGACCCACAGAGGTCCCTTCCAACCCCTACCATTCTGTGATTCTGTGTAAAAGGACTGTCTCCCTTTTTGTGTTTCGTTAAAAAATGAAAAGCAGTTTTACATACAGAAAAAAAATCTGTCCCAAATAGAAGTAGAAAACCAAGTCTATTCCACTAAAATCAATATAGCATGCTTGCTCATTTGTTTAGAGACAAAACATTCAACCACAAGGACAGTAAAGACTGGAGAACATTACCCAGGGAAGTTGTGCAGTGTACATCTTGGAGATTTTCCAGATGTCAAAAGACAAATCCCTGAGCAATCTGGTTTGAATTCAGTGCTAACCCTGCTTTGAGCAAGAGGTTGGACAAGATGGTCTTCTGAGGTCCCTTCCACCTGAAATGTGCTATGATTCACTGTTTCCAATGTTCTTGAATAATCTGGAAATTACTGACGGAACTTGAAAGGCAATAATTGGGAATCTTAAAGTCAGAGCACTCTCTCAGCTGGTTCTCCTCTCTGTGCCTGCAAGACCAGAGGACTACATAAACCATAAGGTCCTTGTTTCTGTGCCGCACATCCTTCTGGGAAGACACCGTATGATATAATCAAGCCCCTACATCTTGGATTAGCTACTTGCTTAAGCATTCCCCTGTAGTACCTGATGAATTCAAGACTTCAACTAGTCAAGTGTTGCATCTCTGTAATCATAATCATTACTGCAGGGGATCAGTTAACTTTGTGTAGTGACAGCTCCTGATTGGCCTAGTCATAGACGTAGTCCTATTTTGCAAAACACTGTATAAAAAATACAAAAAATAAAGAAAAAGTAAAGGGAGGTAGCCATCCCAAAGAGACAGCAGCCTCAGTCAGGCTGAAACATGTGGGGGCATGTACAGATAGCAATCACTTACACAAAACCATTATTATTAAGAAAATATGCTTTAGTTACTCATTACAGTTGAATCTGCAACCAGCATCTAATGGAAGGAAACTACATACATAACAATCCTATACACTGTATTCTGGCATTATAGGAGTCATGAATGACATCTCTACTCTAAATATGCACTACCAAAAATAGATTTAAACCATCTAATAAAAAAACAAAAGCACTATGTTGTTGTTAGGAAAAATGGATAATTTACACTGTCTGTGAAAGAGAGATTAAGGTTTGTAGCCATCACAGAGGTGCCCCAAGGGTTCGACCAAGTTAAATACTTGCAGCTTTGATTCAGACTATTAACTAAATGCACTCTACAAATTGTCACTGGTCTTCCCAACAGGTGAAAAGAACGACACTGTAGTCCTTACAGTGAAAAACATGTATCAGCCACATAAAGCATCATTGTTTGAAGATATTTTTCCATTCTGATTACATAGCATTGTTCTGTGTGTACAACATTAACACAGCCTAGAAATCTTAAACTACCACCTGTCCTGTAAAGATTATGAGTTTCCTGGTGAAGTTGCATGGTAGTCTTGATCAATGGATTGAGTGTCACATCTTCAGCACTCTATCTTGTGCTTTCATTCATCAAGGGGCTACATCTCTCCCCTTGGCAGAGAGGCATGATGACAATTTAGTCTCCATTCCTATAGATCAACTCAGATGTCTCAATACATGTCTACCCAGAAAAATACTAAACGGCATGCTTCAGAGAGGTCCTGGAAGGAGGTAGACTAAACATTTCTTTACGTATATATTCTCTTTCCAAATTATAAGGTGCTTTACAGATAAAGTGCTGTGTAAGTGGTCGTGCCACTCTTCTCCATTTTCTGTGCTTTTTTTTGACAGATCTGTAAACTATGTGTTCAAGACAATCCCCTGCCTGATCTTTCATTTGTGATCAACACCATTTCAAACAGTGTTTGAATCTAGAAAACAGAAAACTAGTGTGTTTGAGCAAATGCCAAATATCACCAAAGTACTAGTAAGAAAAAGTATTTGAAATAATAAAATCTAAATCTCCTTATTCCACTACCCTGAGAATGGAAGGAAAGTGTCGGTGATGATGGCTATGCACATTTCTTTTTTCCTTCATAACATGAAGATATAAAAATTCAGACTAGCTGAACTAGATTGGAAACTTGATCTAACTTTGTGATATTCAGAAAGTCTAGCACTCTTCCTGATTAGACTCTCAGGCTGGATCATCAGTCTCTGGGACTGTGAAATATGGCATTTACAGCAATGTGGATCCCTATTGTAGTGGTGACAAAAAGCATTTTAAGTGACTCACCACATGTCAGTGGAAAAGAAAAGAAACAGGACCAATTCAAACCAGTTCCCAGGATTCTTTTTTTTTTTTTTTTTACAGCCCGGTGCTATTTGTAGAAGAGATATCTGGTGCCCAACTTGGGTAAGTATAGAGATCAAATATAGGTACTGTCCATGTCATAATTGCAAGCATAACTACAGCAACTCCAATGATGTTAATGCCCAAACCAGCTTTCACCTAAAGGAGAGGAAAAAGCAAGCAGAAACTCACATCAAGACACTGAAGAAAGTTTTTAAAATGCTAAAACTCCCCTTTAAGGAGTTTTGCTTAAAACTCACCATGTCCATAATAGTTAAATGACCGTATGAAAATACTATGGCGTTGGCTGGATTTGCTACAGGAAGCAGGAATGCAAAGGAAGTACACAAGGTAGCAGGTATCAAAATGAAAAGTGGGTTCACATGAATGGCTTCAGCCTATCATAAAATAAAAGAGAAAGAACAGCTGTCAAGGGACACGTTTGCCAAATGTAATACATAAATACTAACTGATTATATTAACACAAGTGAACTGTGAACAGAACTGCTAGCTTAAGTAGTGAGAAATAACCTTTTCTGATAACTCATTTTTAAGATTATATCTGGGAATGCTTCAGGAGAGAGAAGGTGGTTTTAATACAGAATAGCTACTGAACTTCAAATTCACACCTGATGTTTTCTAATTGTAGTTGAGCTTATAAAATAAGACTATTGCAAAGAGTGTGGGCACTGCACAAGCCCTAAAAGCAAAACACTGCAAGAAAGAAGATAAAATTGAATTTTTATATAATACACAGGAGGGATTCAATGAAGTGAGAACGGATGTTTCTTTGTAAGAGAGGGAACAGGCATTAGTACATGTCTAGGCTGCCCAAGAGGAAAATCTGCAGGCTAGAAGATGATCAGTAAGTTTTGAAGAAGAAGAAAGAACTGGGTGTTTTGATAAAGATGAGAAGAAAGGACACAATTAAGCCAAGGAGAGAAAAAATAAGAAGTACATAAAAAGCACATCTATTAGCCCTCTCTTCTCTTTTTTGACGCTTGAAAGTTGCAGTGCTTCCAATTTTCACTGAACATGTGGTCCTGAAGAAACACTAAGAGAATTGTCCTTTTCAAGTCCTTCAACTGTTCGCAAATAGGAATAACAGCATCAATTTTTGAGTGTTGAACTCTTACTTAATTTTACTGAATTTTCAGCATTTCTTGTAAGAAAGCTCCAAAATAACCAAGTACCCAATGTACCATGCAGCACAGCAAAAAAGACGCATGAAGTATTTCATGGAGACTTTTAAAAACTGCTTCTTTGAGCAGCTGTATTATTACATGGATGATAAGCAGTTTCTGATTAAAAACAACATGTGTTCTACTCACCAAAGGAGATAGTATGGGCAAAAATATCGTAATGGTAGCTGGATTGCTGGCCACTTCTGTTACTGAAGTGACAATAAGGCATGATATCAGGATAACCAGCCACAAGGGTAGTGATCCTAGAGGGGTCAATTTATTTGCTATCCACTCAGAAAGTTTTGAAACCTGCATAAGGAATACAACAACATCATTATGTTTTACAAATTACTGAAAAGCAATTTTAATAAATGGTATAGAACAGGAATTTACTTATCTGCTAATTGTGAAGTCTTTGTGTAAAAGGGAAAAAATCTGAAATATTTTCCATATTCCTACCACATGTTTTTAAGCACATTTTTCTAATTCAATGATGCCATATAGGAACCCATGCAAACTATATTTCATTTATTTATATTTGCACCTCTGAGATGTTTAGAGGAGTCACAATCAGAAAATTGTAATATGCATATGTCAGGCTTCATAACCAGAGTTTGGGCCCAAACCTGCTCGATTTACTGGAGTACTCAGCAGGGCTCCACACGGAAGGTAACTCAGTGACATGGGACATTAACCCTAAGCCTTTGGCAACTGTGTGTCTGCACAACTCCTACCACCATTAGCTTTAAATTAAGTAACAAAGAGTCATCATCATTTTGCACAGTCTTTGAAAACAAAGTAAATCCGTTTCTTGTAACCCTCTTTCTGAACACCTTCAATTTTCATCACATTTATCAGGTTCAATATTGTTACTGAATAACTTGCTAAAGCAAGAGAATAACTGTGAATGCATTGCATGTCTGAATTGCTCCTGATGTGGGTCATCCTAATTGTTCAGTATCTTCCATAGATTGCATTACCTCACAGCCGTCTGCCAGTGCAAACCCGCCACCAACAAGAATAGCTATTTCCCAGGGCATGCACGACTGAAATTCCTTCCAAGTAATCAGTGGACTGTAACCAAAAACAGCTAGAGAAAAAAAAATAAAAAAAAAACAACCCCCCACCAACATTGAAAATCATATTGAAAAACACCTTGAAATACTCTCTCTGAGGAAGTACTTGGGAGATATTCAAAGGTCAAATCGCATCATTATAACATGAGGAAAGTCTTTGACATGAGCAACTTGCAGTTCTCGGGACAGATCCTTAGCTGTTGAAAACTGTCACAGCCTGAAGACAATAGAGCTAGCACAGTTTCCAGCTGCAGAGCACTGGCCCCTCTCCCCTCCCTCCCGATGTGGAAGATAGCTATGGGATATCAATGAGTTTAATCTACTCAATAAAACTGCACTACTACGACAGATTGCTGAGCAAGTGCTGTTTCACTTTGACTCGTTTATGTTCTGCACTTGCATTCTCTGTGAACCCCCAGATCTCATTGATTTCAGTAGCAGAATTGAATGCATAAAGAGGACAAGCTGGGGGTATACATTAACAGGGTAAATTCAGTTTTGAAGGGGAAAAATTAAATGAGAATGGACTCATTCACTAGGATGAATTTTAGGGAGTACCTTAAATAAGCAGTAATATTTTCAAAAAATAAACTCAACCCTGCCTGGTGCAGTCCCATTCAAAGCCCACTGCAGCTAATGGAAAGGTGATTTCCACTGGCAGCAGTGGGCTGCAGGTAGCTGGTTCATGCACAGCACTAGCTCCTGCTCACATTGCTTAATTGTTGGCGCTGACTTCCAGGCCAGGGGTGCTTTACATCCCAGTAAGAGATTATCGTGTATTAAGATCGTAACATTAGTGTTTAACAACATTCCTCTAACAAGTGCAGTAAGTTACATGTACGGTTGTGTCTGAGATGATACCTTATTGTAGTAAAATCCACATGAAAATATACTCAACTATTTTGTCCATTTGAAGTCCTAGACAATGTCTTTGCTGGAATAACAAAGAACAGGAGGCCTACCATCAAGGCAGTTGTTGAATCCGTAGCATAGCCTTTATATCTAAGGAGAAGTTAACAAGAAAAAAACACATAAATATATATAGTCAGGAGGAGCAGGGGAAAAGAGTGAGGAGGAGGGTGGCGTGGCAGAGAGGAGCTGTTACAGACTGACCACAGCTCCCTGTTCCTCATCCCCCACGCCACTTAGTGCAGTGGAAAGAAGTAGAGGAGTCGGGAGTGCAGGAGTGAAGCTGAGCCTGAAAAGAAAGGGGGTGGGGCAAAGGTGTTTTAGTTTTTATCTTTGTTACTCGCCATCCAACTCCATTTTTAACTGGCAATTAAATTAAATTAATTTTTCCCAAATCAAGTCTGCTTTGTCCATGATTGTAACTGATAAAGGATCGATCTTTGTGTCTTTATTCAAATCCACGAGCTTTTTGACCATATTTTCTCCCCTGTCCTATTAGGGAGGGGGAGTGAGAGAGTGGCTGGGTGGTCATTTGGCAGCCAGCCAAAGTCAGTTCGCCACATTTGTGGAAATATTAGATGCAAGCCCTCTAATTTCATAAACAAGCATCTTGAATAAGCATGTGTTATTTTGTCACACAGAAATAAGCTGGGGGAGGGGAATCTTTGGGAATAGCTGATGCTTAAACAGCTAATTTTCACAGTTCAGTGATAAATTTAATAACTTTTATATGCTCTGTAACAGATTCAGTCAAACAGGCCTTCAGAGCAGTGTGCATACACACAAAGGATGATGCTTTTGTAGCCAAGAGAAGGCAGCAGAGCTTTATTGTGATCCTTCTATGGCTGTTACTACTAGAGTCATAGACACAAGGGCCATGTTTATTTTGGTCATTTCCAGTGCCTGAGAACTGCTTGCACTAATGTTTCTTAAACTATTCCAGTATCCTTCTAATTTGGACAGAGTAGCCCCAAGATCAGGTAAAGTGTAAAGTGGAGCTCTAAGGCCATTTTAACACATCCATCTGATTCTGTTTCACGTTATTATGTGGTGACATGTCCCAGTCTGTCTTATTTCACCAAGATGGTCATCCAAATGAAGACAAATTTTGATGAAGAAAGTTAAACCCAACACTTTCTTAGGCTTTGTTATTATTTTTTTTCTGTTTCCTGTAAGTTTTCCTAAAACAATACACCAATATATTTGTCCTCTCGGCCTCATACCATATGGTTTTCAGCATATGCAGCTACAGTAGATCCAAGCGCAACTTCCTAGTAGATTTTCCCAGCAGCTTAAGTGTTTATACTAAACCAGGGCTTTTCACTGAAAGGAAAAAATCATCTCCCATTTGTGTGTTACAAATGTATAAACTGGTAGGTCTGTTTGCTTTAACAACAGTGTTAGGTGAGATTCAAAAAACCTGAATATGCATAGCACACTGACACCACAACCAACATTTAGTTTAGCTAACACTGCCACAAAATGAAGCTACCATAGAATTTGAAGTCGTTCTCTAACATATTCTGTCTCCTGCTTCCTATTATCTGCCAACACACAAAAACAGTTTTAAAAAACAAGTTATTATTTTCTTATGGTTTCTCAAGGCAGAGGGTTCTGCCTGTATACCACCTTTAGCCTAGGACCAGATGCACTGGGCCTTAAAGAGCAGAAAACGTTTTCCTCTAGGATCCTATCCTGCACTGACTTAAGACTTGCTAGGAGTTTTGAAGGAAGGCAAGCTTTAGATACAGAAACAATTACTGCTGCCACTTCTAGGCAGCTGATTCTTCACAGAATGGTTGAGGTTGGAAGGGGCCTCTAGAGGTCACCTGGTCCATGCCCCCCTGCTAAGCACATTCACCCAGAGCCAGTTTCCCACAACCATGTTCAGATGGCTTTTCTATACCTCCAAGGATGGAGACTCCACAACCTCTCCAGGCAACCTGTGCCAGTGCTCGGTCACCCTCACGGATAAAAAACGTTTCCTGATCTTCAGGAGGAACCCCCTGTGTTTCAGTTTCTGCCCATTTCCTCTTGGACTTTCACTGGGCACTACTGCATCCTCTTTGCACCCTCCCAGGTATTTCTAAACACTGACACGATGCCCCTGCAGCCTTGTCTTCTCCAGGCTCAACAGTCCCAGCTCTCTTAGCCCCTTCTCGTATGACAGATGCCCCAGTCCCTTAACCACCTTTGTGGCCCTTTGTTGGACTGTCTCCAGTATATCCATGTCTTGTACTGGGGAGCCTAGAACTGGATGTAGCACTCCAAGTGTGGCCTCACCAGTGATGAGCAGAGGGGAAGGATCACCTCCCTCGACCTGCTGGCAACACTCCTCCTAACACAGCCCAGGATGCCATTTGGCTTCTTTTGTGGCAAGCGCACATTGCTGGCTCATGTTCAACTTGGTGCCCAACAGGACCCACAGGTCCTTCTCCACAAAGCTGCATTCCAACTGAGTGGCCCCCCTGTGTGTACTGGTGCCTGGGGTTGTTCCTCCCCAGGTGCAGGACTTTGCACTTCCCCTTGTTGAACTAAGGAGGTGCAATTTTTTGCTCACAAAAACTTAGTATTCCTGATGTAAAACACCATTCTCAGAAAACTATTCTCAGTCATACTATTATGAAGACACACAAGGCACCATTGCAAACAGAAGCTATTCAATCATTATAAAATTTTGAGATAAACATCTTTCAAAGTCCATTTATCTAAACTGTAATACAATTGCATATACAACATCTACCTGCTTGTAACACTGCAAATCTGATTGCCCTGTAAAGAAGTAAAAGAGCTGTTGATTAAGGACATTTCACAATCACTCCAGCTGAGATCATTGTAGAGAACAGGGCTGTGGGCACGAGTACACAGTGGTAGTAAAGAAAGGAATAAACCATGCAGAAAAAAAGGAAGAATGCACTCAGGCAAGAATCTGAGGAGGCGTGAGGGAAGCCCACCTTGCATACATCAGCTGTAATCAGTTGCAGCCAAGCGTTGAACTTTCTGTTTCTTACGAGGTTCATAAAGTCCTGGCCAAAGGCCAACTTGAAACTCTTCTGGTTGAAGCTAATACCCTACAGCCTGGAATCAGGCCAGGACATGGCAGGAAGCTGCTGTAGCAGAAATGATGTGTGATCTTGTGCTGTCAACAGATGGGGAGGAAACCAGTGTTTTTACCCTGCGCTGTTTTCTGTAGTGTTATACAACATTTACTAAAACATCTTGCAGTCTGCCTCCAGAGCGAGGTGGCAGGGGCTCAGGGCAGGATTGTAAAGGATTAATTTTTAATAGTTGTACAAAATTTTCTTAAGAAAAATTAACTGGTAAATGTAATGTATATTTGAAAGACATCTGATAATGCTGCTTAAAAATGGGCTCTACTTAATACCAATACAGCACAAACGCGGATTAAAAATTGTCTGACATTTCAAGAAGTAGCCCTTAAGAAGTGGGGAGGTATCATCCTTAAATACTAGTACTTCTGCTGGGATTTAAAAAAAAAATCAGTGTTTGTATTTTAAACAGATATTCAGTAACTTGTGAGGATGCACACAAGGTGCTGAGAACATGAAAGTGGGTGGTGAGAGTGATAGGAAATTGTTTCTTGCAGCAAGACTTTGAGCATTCCATTTAGTTTGTCAAAACAAATCTAATATGATATAATTAAACAAGATGTACATCCTGAAAGAACCTATCACAGAAAAGCTTTTAATCCATCAGGGAAAGACAATAACAGATGGCTGGAAGCTATATTCAGATGGAAAACAAGGTGCAAGTTTGTGTTAGAATCATAGAATAGTTTGGGTTGGAAGGGACCTCTGTAGCTCATCTAGTCCAGCCCCCCTGCAAAGAGCATGGACATCTTCAACTAGACCAAATTGCTCAGAGTCCCATCCAACCTGACCTTGAATGTTTCCAGGGCTGGGAAATCTACCACCTCTCTGGGCAATCTGTGCCAGTCTTTCACCACCCTCATTATAAAGAATTTCTTCCTTCTATCCAGTCTAAATCTGCCCTCTCTTAGTTTAAAATGATTACCCCTTGTCCTATCAACAAGAATGTCTTGTTTAGTTCGGCAACAGAGATGATTATCCACCAAGAAAAACTGTCAAGGAAAGTGGTAAATTCCAAAATCTGAGGAACCTGTGCTTTGCCACCTTGAAATCCAGCCTGGCTACTTTCTGGAAATTCACCTTCTAATAAAACAGAACTATACTAGGCTTAACACAGAATACTGTAGCTCTTCTGATATTCAGCATGTTAGAACAAATGAACCAATGGTCCTGTCTGGTTTAAGACCCTGGGAGTGGTGTGAATCATACCCAGTAGGACCCACTCACTGGCTGTGGAGGGCCACAATGTTACTTGTAGCTCTGACATTGCAGCTTGTGCTAAGGACAAAGCTCACCTATGCAGGTGACAGAACTTCGCTGAGGCTGGCTTGAGACTGTGGGACAAGGTCCTGTGCAAAATAAGTACTATCAGGTTTCTGATAAGAAATCAGATTTCTAAGGGCAGAGAATATTTACTTACACTTGTTTCTTGTAACATAAATTTAAGGAAATCATGCACATGCCTATCAGTATGCTTAAATACAAAACACTAAACAATTTTGTACACAGCGGTATTAGGGAACACGTGCATAAGAGATGTAAGCCACAGTTCGTGCACTGCTAGAAGCCTCTTGGACTTCAAGGTGTTGAGTGCAATGTAACCACTGACAGAACCACAGTTGCTGGGTTTTGATTTTTTTTACCTGTTTGTGTCTTTGTTTTCTTCAAAGATGGCTCAGCACTACTCCCAGCTGTACCTGAGCTGGCTTCTTGACCCCTCATGCATCATGGCTGAGAAATCTTCTGTTTCTCAGAAAAGTAAAAACCAAAAAGTAATTGCCTGGTTTTAGGCCAGCTAATGCAGTTGATTGATAAATTAAAGCTATCTAGAAACAGGCGAGATCTGAATAGTAAGAAATGCTTTCTATTCCCTTAAAGGTTTTGTTAGGCAGTAACACAAACTTTGCTTCTCTTCAGGTTACTTCACCCAAACTAGAACATGATTCAGCCTAATGTGACATGACATGTACTTGCATTCCCTTTCAAGCAAAACATCAGAGGGCATCCACAAAGTCACATCCCCGTGCAGAACCTGTAACCACACTTACTATGGGAATGTTCTGCTTTTCCCTGCCACTGAACAAAATCTTCAGACAACAGTAAACAGACAACTTCAGATAGAAAAATGGGGATCTCGGGACTGAAATAAGCAATTTGAGCCATAAGTCCCAAGTTTGAAGGTTGTTCACAATGTCTGTTTTTCAGTGTCAGTTGTATCTTGTTAAACGGAATGCGATGAGCCCTGGATGTTAATATGAAGCAGAAAGGGAAACAAAGCCAGCCTGATTGCTTAGCTGGCTGATTGCTTGATTAGGTCAACACTTCAAAAACCATTCAAGAACACAGTATTTCGTGTGAGACAATGATCATCAGTTCTGCTGTTAAGGGGAAAAAGTGTTCTTTTGCAATTTTTTGCATAATGAAAAAATAATTTTAAAACAATCTTAGTTTTTATTGCACTTTTTAATGTTGTGTTTTACACAAAATAATTTTGCTTTGTACTTTAAATCCTCAAAGGGCTATAATCAATTTGTGTAACCTCCTCTACCAAAACTTCTGGCAGAGGACTGGTACATGCGTGTGTGTATGAATGGTGGGAGGATATTTAAAGAGAGGAGTCATGGCGGATGCATGTTCACATGTCATTTATGCCAGACATGTAGGAAAACAAAATGGAAAATTACCGTGCAAGTCCAGCATTGGCCTTTGACCCATCCGGTAACAAACGTTAAACCGAGAAGGGCCTAAACAGCACAAAGTCCCACTCCTCCCAATCCTGCAACTACTTCCCAGTACTTCAGAGTAAAACTCAGACCTTTATCACAGAACGGAACTGAAATTACTGTAATTACAGCAAGAGAACAGGAGGTATCACAGTATTATAAGTTCTTGCAAGAGCAACTGATTTCTTAGGAAAAAGAGTCTAGGTGATCCTGGAGAAGGGACTGGAAACCAAGCTGCAGCAGAAGGCAAAATGAAAAAAAAGAAAAAAAATTTCCTGAATAGTTCCTAGCTTTTTGGTTGTTCACTGAATTATGATGCTGAGAGAGTTATGTATGAACAGATAGTAATTTATATCACTAATTAGAGCTGTCAAAGCAAAAGATGTTGACCTGTATGCATACAAGTGTGGCTGTCACTAAGGGCAGTAGATCAAAAAATTCTAACCAAAGATTTATTCTTGAAATTGTAGATTTGATGAAGAAGTAGGATACTGTAACATCAACCATTACGCATTACCGTTATGCATTCTCCCTCACTGGATCAAATCTAAAAACTAGGCATAATCCCTCTTAGGAGGCACTTTATTTTATCCTGTAATGGGTTTAGCACATTTCAGTTATTGCACACACACATCTATGAAATTGCTGGAATTTAACTATTCTGTACACACCACATAGGTTTTCAAGAATTTCAGCCTGGAATATCTCAGAAGTTTTGAAAGTATTTTATTTTATTTTTAATTGAGAAGAAAAGCAAGTATGTAGTTAAGACACAGTACAGTTCTTGCTGGTGTATCAAAAAGATTACTTACTCTGCAAAAAGTGAAGACCATCCTGGGATGAAGCCGGGGTCTCTGGTGAACCACAGCAGGGTCATTAGAATGAACAGGATAAGTGTAACGGTTTCTGGGTAGCTATATCAGAAACAGAACCGGTTAAACATTTTTTTAAATTTGCACTTGGATTTACTCACTCTTGTTGCAGATTTATAGTTTGGCATACCTCATTTGTCCAAGCTTCTTGTACTCCTCCTCAATCACCTGTGCTGAGGCCTCTTCTCTAGCTGTTTTATTCTTGCCGCACTTGAACATGTTTTTAAAACTGGAACATAAATCAGCAGTAATGAACAACGACTTAACAGTGCATACAGAAAAAAAAGAGTCCAGCCTTTCCAGTTACCAATAGCACTTTACAAAAGTAAAATTTTTACTTTACAATGCAGTATCTGCCACTTAATTATCACCCACCAAATTGAGCATATTGGAATTAATTGACAAAGCCCAATGGGAGATTGACAGAGGCAGCAACAAAATGTGTCCTGTTATTGACTAGGTCTTTTGCCCAGGAAGTAAGAAACCTCAATCATAGAAACTAACTGAAGCAATCAAATACATAAGCTGGCTATTTAATGAAAGCAATCTATGACTTTGCTTTACTTTGTTTTGTAATGAAAAAGTTTGTATTGCATGAGTAGCCTGCATACAGATAAGCAGACTATTTGGTGTGAACTAGGTTTTCATTCTTGGATAAGACCCTTACATATTTTTAAAAAGAACATTAGGGAAACAATTAAGAAAAATGAAACAATAAATGTTCACTTATGGAGTGGTAAACATGGGATGATTTTAAGTCTGCTTAAGAGTAAAGTCTCACTCTTCATCTCTTGCTCCATACACAGCAATATGATCATGGAAGACAGGTGTCCACATTGTTATCTCTGCAGATGTTAGTGAACTTGTGGAGAACTAGGCTTTGAAGAATCATCCCAAAAAAGTATTGTCCTCTCCAAAACCTTAAAAGCACAAGCTCTAAGGGGGAAAAAAAATACCATGCCATCACATATAAATTTTGGAAAAGTGGAAGTTTTTTACTTCCCATTTACAAATATAGTCATCCAGTTTGTAACACAGATACTGCTCAAGTATTCAAGCCAATCCCTGACTCCAGTGAAGGGCAGCATCCTGACTAAAAATCTTCCAGTCTTAGAACAAAATGTACAAAATTTCAGTGTTATTCTGTCTTGCACAAATGCACTGTTTAATGAAGATGTCTGTATATTATAAGGGAATGGGTATTATCATCTGTGATACGGACTTTTCACTTTGGGCTGAGCAGTGAAGAAACATTATTTTAGAAAATTCTTGTCCCATCCAGAGACTCAGCCATACTGATCAAGGATGTAAAATCATTGCTGCTGCATTATCTTCCTATTAAGACTGTTAAGCTTAGATGCAACATTTGCTTCTGGTACAAAATATCTCTTACATCATCAACATTTGGTTTTGTTGATTACAACATTTACTTACTCAAACCCAAGGAAAAGCCACTGGAGCCAGACCCAGGAGAGCACCAGAATAACAACTGCAACGGGGATGGAAAGGATAAACCAGGATCCAAAATTGATGCACTGGCAAGCTGGGTAGCGTCTGGATGAAAGTAAAAGACTGTTTAGTTGAGCCTTGCAAAGGAATGAAGACTTGTGAGAAGTGCCAGAAAGCCCTGCTGCAAGAGAGTTCTTCTGGCCGGCAGCTGACTTCAGCATGAGGTGACCTCTGGTGTCCTCTTCCCTCACTCTCCCATCCTGTTCCTGGTCATCATGACCTCTACAGGAACTAGCTGTGCCAGTTACTTGAGCATGGGATCAGCAACAGGTCCAGGGATCTGACACTAATCTAGATGTGTCTAACCCGAGTTCAGGAGGCAAGGAAAGGCCACTCACAGCATTAAGAACCATTAGGACCACAAAAAAAAAACCCAGAACTTGAAGAAAAACCCTTCTTTGAGAGAAGGCTTTAGCGCAAGAAAATATATTCAAATGAACAAGCTCCAATGAACTTAGAAGGCAATAGTGGATACAATGTTCAGACTTATACTGTTTAAGGTTTCATAAGGGATTCAAAACTGATTAGAAACAAAATTATTACTAATTTCCAGGAAAGGCAGGAATATTCCTTTGTTAGGTGGATTGTCTCTCCAGTCACTTTTTCTCTTTGAGACTGTCTTAATCTACTGTTTACAGATTTGGGCCATTCAGCTAGAACTCTCCCTGCCATGTGCATTTGAGAAAAGGAGAAATGGGCTTTGGTTTTCTGAGGGAAATGAATTTATTGTTGGATGAGATAGATGCCAGATAGGCAAAAAGGCCAGGTAAATGAATCCTGTTTTTCAATTTACTTCATGAACAGAATTTATTCTTCCTTTGAGCTCCTCCAGCTCTACTGAGAGAGTTTTTCATGCTAAAAGTGAGAAAATTCTAGTCTCCTTGAACAGCCTTCCTCCTTGATGCAAAAATCAGATAGAAGTAAAATCACAATGTCCAGACGAAGGATGTAATGACTATTTTCAATATTATCCAATCTTACGTATTTCAGGCCTTGCTAGAAGAAAAGGAATTCTGATGGTCACATAGGTCTTTGAGGGAGTGAATGCTTATTACAAACGCTTTTCTCAAGTATTGAGCAGATTTTATGATTGATCTATACTTATTATGATCCTTACATGTATTGCTATTAAAACGCCAGCTGGGACTGGACCAAAAGCCCTACCCACTTCTTGAGGTGGTGTTCTAAATTGCAACTGTACATAGTGATGAGACAGTGAAACCTGAACAAGAAAAGGCATTGTGCTATTATATATGTTATTGATTACTTGCTATTTAGCTTTTGTTACATGATTAGCCACAGCACATTTTGAATGTGTGAATTCCAATATAGGAAAAAACTGACATCGGCATATCAATGACTTAGCATTTCATCACTTGTTAAACTGTTTATGATCTTCTTTCCTGTATTATGTGTAACAACTCCTTATTGAGGAACAAAACAAGCTCTTGAAGATTTTATACTAAAGAGTCAATTCCATTACAAAAAGTTATTGTGGTCAGATTTCCCAGTAAGTTTGTGCAGGTCTGAATATCTGTGTTTCTACTAATCTTACTGTTAAAGTTAGCTATTCTTCATCTCCATAGCAAATATTCCTCAGGTAGACTGGATGATCAAGTTAAATGATTTAAAAAATTGTCTATTATACAGTACTGGTTGGATTATCTGGTATTGTTGGATTATCTCCTACAGGTCTTGCCTGAGGCAAGGATGGACAGGACACACTGAACTATTTATTTTCTATACCTGTTTCCTTTGGGAAATGAAAAAGTTTGATTGACTTTAATAATTCTTATTTTATAGTGATTCATTGCCAATAACAATAAACTCCTTCCAGGCAAACACTACAAATGCCAACAGATTTGATTCATAGAATAACTCCAGAGAAGATTGTATCTTTTATGACTTTTATAAAATTGCTTAGGTTGAAAATTATGTAATGTTGGCAAAATTTGATTCTTCATGTCAGAAGGTCCTAGTCGGTAACCAGAATATGATTCAGGAAACTGAGTAACTTGTCAGTGAGCCTGGCTGGAGAACCAAAGGTTCCATTGTAGGATCTACTCTTCCTCAAGTACAGAACTCTGTTTTCTGCCTGACTCAGTGTTGTCTGATAAGCCTTTCTCTCTCTAACCTCTCCACAGCCTTCCCCTCACCCTGGGGTACAGCTGCCTGTACTCCTAGGATCTACAGCCCTGCTCTATTATGGCCCAGCCATGAACCTTGGCCTGAAGTGTTGAAGAAACTGCTTCACATGAGAAAAAGCTGTAAGAAAGTCTCCACAGCAGAGCTGTGTAAGATTAGATAGGTAAAACTGCAGATGTGCAGTTTTGTTGTGTAAAGATAATTGACATGGGGATCGGCAGCAGCCTGAAGGATTCAAGAGGAAAAACACCAATACAGAAGGGGATAAAATACTAAAAGAAAAAAAATATGGAGTCAGAAGAAAGTGACTCAGCATCTCCAAGGATCTGTTCCAGGAAGCAGTGAGGACCAACTCATCTCATCCTCATTGATGCCTTCCTGGCTAGAAAAGGTTTCTGGGTGTCTTATGGACAGTTGTGAGCAGACTAATGCTTAGCTTACTAGGTTGCTACATATCACAAAATCACAGAATCACAGAATGGTAGGGGTTGGAAGAGACCTCTGTGGGTCATCTAGTCCAACCCTAAGAATGGTGTGTTAGCCGTTACTTTTTTTTTTTATTTCCCCCCAGTTGTCTTTATTCTAGACACTATATTGTATTGTCTCTTTGCATAAAATTAAAAACAGAGTGACCCTGAGAGGATCAGTAATAAACATGTCTTGGAAAGAAGCCCTTATGGAAGTTGGTCTCACTGGTTGGGATGCTTCTGCTGTGTGGATCACAGCATAATTGCTTGTCCTAAATCAACAGCAGGCTGAGGATTCCCAGCAACACACAGGCTCCAATGCTAACATAGATATACTACCTTCCTCTTCATGGGACAAATGAAAAGGAGGGAAGAACAGTAAACACTCATTCCAACTTGGTTAGTACTAAAATCAAGAAGATATAAAGAATATGGAATTTCACAGTGCCATTTTAAGTGTTTTGTCACTGAGTTGGAAACCCAGGAACATGCTATATGTATAGCTCTTCTGTTGAATTATCTTCCCTTCAGGTGCTTATGACTCCTGAAGGTAGATGCAAATGTGTCCCAGTCATGCTAACAGGTCACTTCCCACTTCAGACAGGGCATGAATAGAAATGAGGCCTCCAAGGAAAAGGGGAGCAAGAGAGTTAAAGATAAAAATATTTGCACAGTTAGGTGGCAGATTCATATTAAGCTAAGGATTAGGCTCAGTCGTTGTGTAAAGATTAAACAAAATTCTGGTGGGCTATAAAACTAGATTACACATGCAGCACTCGATGTACAGCCCATGGTCCTAGCAGAGGGTGAGGACCCAGGGGCAGAACAACAGTCTGCTTGTGTGTTCTTGAAGAGATTGCTAACAGCTAAGACAAACTGAAAAACGAGCTGCAAGCCAGCTTTATTCAAGTTTCCTACAACTGCAGTGAAATGAACAAGAACAGCCCTCACCTCTACCAGTCAGTCTCAGCTTCTCCTAGGCTCACAAGTGTGAAGCTGGCTTGAACCAGAAATGCTTACATGTCTGAAAGTTTAAGTCTGAAGGACTTATAATGCCATAGTCTGCTCTGTGCAGTTCTTTGGCCCCAGTAACAGGCACTATGCTATAATTTCCATTCTATCTCCATTGTTGGTGGTCTCTTAGCACAGGCTGATTTACAGACTGTACCACTTCAGCTCTCTTTAGCAGCATGATGAAGACAAATTTCATCCATTCATGGAACACAGGTTGGAATAAAATCTATCAATAACGTCTTTCACCATTTCCCCCTTGGCAATACGGAGTAGTGGGCAGAGGGTAATAAAAAGATGTATTTTACTTTGGTCTATTTTAAAGTTAGAGTTCAAATATTTCTGGCAATGATTAGTTTGCAGAAGAAAAAAAGTTCAGCAAGAACGATTACTTCTTCAAAAGCTTTGGAGTGAAATATGCCAAATTTCTTTTCAAAGTAGTTCTACTTAGAAAAGGAATATTAAAGATTTTTTTTAATAACCTCAAAACAAAATATTCCATTGAATGCAAAGTTTCAGACTAGTTTGAATTTTTTTGCTTAATCTTTGATTAATGGACCTAAATTCCTCATTTCAGCAATGCACTAACCATAGTGCACTAAGTCCTGAAAATCTCCTGATGCTCTTTTCTAAGCAGACCCAAACTTAGCTCCCACTGTACTTAGAAATGAACAACAGTCCTTTATTGTCAGATAGTGTCTGTCACAGTCATGCTAAGTAGTGTCTTCCTCCTCAGATAAACCCATCGTTCTCCATACAGCTATTCAAAGAGTAAAGTACTACTGCACCAAAGAATGGCCATCTTTTTGCATGGGGTAGGCGATCACTTACAGCCTTTCCAGTGTAAGGCAAATACAACCGTGCAATTTCATTTTAACCCTTTAACAAAAAATAACAAAAACGAAAGTAATAGAATCAAATACTATCAAATTAAAGTGTAAAGTTTCTGATGCATTTTAGGGGAGCCATGTGAGAGCTCAGGAAAGAACAGTTAAAATTCTGGATTAATAAGAATAAAATAATTTAATATAATTTCTCACGTATTGAAGTGCTCAGCAAAAATCAGATTAGTCGATGTTCCTGTGATTGTAGTCAGCCCTCCAATGGTAGCAGAATAAGCAACGCATAAGCACATCACTTTGAAAATCCCATTGTATTTTTCCTTTTTGCTTTTTCTCCCTGTTTCAGCAGGTGGTAGGTTCTGCTTAGAAAGAATGTACACCAATTAACATATAAGAAGGGCTCATCATCAAGCGCAAAAGTAGGATTCAAGAATGTCCCAGAACAGCCAGACAAATTGCTGGCAATATAGCCAAACACTGCATGGTTTGGTTTGCTGTTACAGTGGTGCCACAGTTATTCATGCAAAGGAAGAGAAGGGAGAGTCAAATCCTGAAGTCCTTTGCCTGAGCTGTCTCAGACTTGACACACATATATACACCTGATACAAGGAGTTTGTTCTCTGGTGAGATTGGTTTAACTTGCATGAGATACACTGGGAGTGCAAACCGACTAACAAAAGAATTAAATAAGCAAACTATATGTATATGTGTATCTACACATATATGTCTTAGCCACATGAAACTAGTTTCATTGCTAGCTGTGCCATGTTAGGTGTTAAATAGCAGTGAGACGGGTTAAAACTAAGTTCCACACACTAGCTGCATTAAAAAAAAAAAGACACCTTCAGTACCTGTTCTTTTTCTTTTTCATTTTCCTTTTCAATTGTGCACACAGTACTACCCAGATCATTGTCATATCTGGAAAAGCAAAGGTATGTATTGTAATAAACAGATATTATATTTAGATTCGTTCTTAGAACAGAATTTAATAAATGAATAACTATTACCCATTAACTTGTTTTTCTTTCTCCTTCCAGTCACCATTTTCACATTCTCCTACATTTTCTGCAAGACATTGATGGAAAGACAGAGAAGTGTTTAAGGGAGCAATACTGGAAAGGCTCCATCAGCATGTCCCATTCCATGCAACAACTTTGCATCATCCCATGAATACATGTACCAATGCCAATCTTAAAAACAGCTAAGTTGTGCCCTACTCCTTCATGCCTCCTATTCCCCAAAGTTTTAACCTTCTAATGATGAGAAATCTTTTCCTTATTTACAATCCAGCTGTGCACGTAACCAGTTTAGATTCATTTGTTCTCCCCACGTTACCCTTGAGCTTAAAGAGCTCTTTGCTCTTGATAACATTTAACTCCCAGTGTATTGTAGTATCATGTAACTGCCATATTCTGCACCTGTTCAGTTTTATTTAATCTTTGTGAACGTGAGAGACCTCATACACAGTGATTCAAGAGAGGTCTCCCAAAGAAGCATGTAATGGTTATCACTTCCCTAATCATTCAACCTTATTTCATGTGGTGTTTACTCTGCTGCAGAGTGAGGGTGGTCAAAGTCACAAACTGTGCTGCATACCTACCGTCCAGCTCCAGTGCCAGGTTGACAGAGCCGTTAGAGCAAGACATCTCCAGCGCATCAGCTTCTGTTTCAGCTCTGATGATCTGCTGAGCTACAGCCTCTACAATTGGCATCACCATGGCAGCAGCAGAGGTGTTGCTGAGCCACATTGACAAGAAAGCACAGCTAACCATGAAACCCAGCATAAGCCTGGAACAGGAGAGAAGACTCTGTGGCTGTTACAGAAAACACCTCCTATCACCACTCTATCTAACATAAATGGAAAGCTTTTTCAACAAAAAGCTTGCATGTAGGAAACACTGAAAATTTAAAGCTTGTAACTGACTTCTGAGGAAGTTTATGAATTAAAATTATCTTGACCAAAGACACTGAAATTATCATACTTCAGAGTTAAAGGATCAAATATTTTATAAACTGAAACAGAAGCAATGATATTTATTTACAGAATGATACCGTAGTTTAATCATCTTTGAAGAAAGAGCACCATGCATGTCACAACAAAAATTAGAAGGGCTACACTGCTAATACTATTAATCTTGTATTGTATAAGCTAGGTCAAACCCCTGGACTTATCACTTAGGCTATAAATTCTCAGGATACCAGTGCAGGCGTTATAAGAAGAAATATTAGCATTTCAGTAGGTGGTGCTTAACTTAGTTCTTAATCCACACCCTGAGACAGGTGTAGGGATTATTTGTGCTTCAATAAACATCATACTTGATATTAAAAGGGGAAATTAAGGTCTTTATAAAGTCTTAGTCTGGTCTTGGCACAGCTTATGCTAAGCGTACTAGCAAATAGGAATTGCATCTGGTCTTGGCGCACTTATGCTAAGTTTACTACCAAATAGGAGTTGCATCTGTGCAATTCCTGATTGCACTGATGCAATGTACTGAATTGCATCAGTGACTGGAGTCATTCTAGTTTTACACTAAAAACCACAAATATTCCAAGTCATATCTGGTGAAGTTTGACAGTGATTTTAGAATACAGGCCACTGTCATTTTTATGCATCTCTTGGAGTTATGAATGAGAGTATTCCTCTTGACTTCTGGTCCTAAGTTGTTATCTGTGCTGTTAAACCCCTGCCCCATGTCACCACAGGGAGAGAACAACTGTGAGCAGAGGGACTGTGGTGTTACAGCATTTTCTGAGAAGTCATTTCTGCAGTTTGTAAAGCTCTTTGCCTAGTCTTGATCAAAAGCTTCACAGCACATGAATAGAAGGTTTTATACAAAAATAATGTCAGCAGTATTTTACAACACAAAAATACCATTCAAAATGCCTCTCATAGCCTTTCATTTCAGGTAATAGAAACAAAATCTCAAACTTGATTTTTTTCTCAGTAGGGACACCTTTTCTCTGTGCACTTTTAATTGCATAATGATGAAATGATCTGCAGATCTGCAAGTGCTGGACCTGATCAAACATAAATTGTCATCAGCAATATAAAACTCATTAACTTTACATAGCTTTTGATGAAGTCCTCAGATGATAGTTGGAGAAGAATTGTGTTTTCAGGAGAAATTTTTGTGCAGAAAATACTGGTCAGGCTAAGCACACAATATGAATGTTCACATTGTAGAAAAATATAATTTTAGCACAACTTGCAAGAGGATTTAAAATCAATGTAAATGAAGACATTCAGTAACATGTTTCAAAACTGTTCATCACAAATTTCCAGCATTTGATGGACTGATGGTCAGGTTACCATTTAGTACAGTGTGGTATACTCTAATGAGTGACTCTAAAATTGATTAAAAAAAGAAATATATCCTCACCTCTTCAGCCCCAGTTTTTCTGCATTATTCTCCCTAAGGTGTTATTAAAAATATTCTACATGAAACCTTGGATCATAACTTCATTTACATTCAGCTATAAAGTTACTCTTTGCTACGTAATGCACAACCAATATTTTATTACTCTAGTCCTTGCAGGTTGCATAGATGTATTCACCTTTCCCTGCTAGTCTGCAGACCAGACTGCATAGCTAAAATGATGGGAGGCCTTTAGGGACTTATAGAATCATTTAGGTTGGAAAAGACCTTTAAGATCATCAAGACCAACAGTTAACCTAACACTGCCAAGTCTGCTACTAAGTCACGCCCCTAAGCACCACATCTACATGCCTTTCAAATACCTCCAGGGATGGTGACTCAACCACTTCCTGGGCAGCCTGTTCCAATGCTTGATAACCCTTTTGGTGAAGAAATTTTTCTTAATATCCAGTCTAAACCTCCCCTGACACAACTTCGGATGTGCTCCACCACCTCAACATCTTTCTTGTAGTGAGGGGCCCAAAACTGAACACAGTATGCAACGTATGGTCTCACCTGTGCCAAGCACAAAGGTTCAATCACTTCCCTAGTCCTGCTGGCCACTCTATTTCTGATACAAGCCTGTTTCTCCAGAAGAATGCAGAATGCAGTATCCAGAAGAGTCCTGCTATTCTACTTCCACTGCTGCATCCTTCAAGTCCTCTCATGCAGAAACCTTCTACAATGATATCTCTGCCTCGGTCTGGATGAGGCTCCAGTGTGCACAGGCTGGCTGGGAACTCCTGCTAGCAGAGGAGGAGGGCTGTGCACAAAGAAGAGCATGCATCACTTTGCAGTGGGCACAGCTAACAAGCAACAGATGCTGAGAGGTGGGAGGATCCTCTCCTTCACAGATCATCTTATCATGATCTTATCCTTTTGTCATGATCAGGAAATATGATAGAGCTGAGATAGTTGTGAGGGATACTGCTTGCTCAGGGTTACAAAGCTGTCTGTGGAGTTGTTCTAGGTATCCTCAGCAGCTGGCTGCGGGCTTCTGTGTTCACAGCAAGTTCCCCAGCAATGTTCAGCTTAGCACAGCACGCCATCCACTTGTGTTCTCGCTTTCAAGATTTCAGCCAAAGGTGAGGATTTAGGAGGGATCAAAAAAAAAAGAGGGAAGTTGAAATAACTAAAATTGCATAGATCAAGAATATAGCTAGAGATAATGGGAGGCAGCTGAACAAGAATGTCAAAAAAGAAAGCTACCAGGTATCGAAAGATGCAGGAAAAATCAAAATACATGTGATATTTAAGATTAAGACAGACAAATCACTGAGGAATAGGAATAACCCAGTATTTCGATGAGGAAATACTCCATTAGTTACATCACCTAAGAGGCAACTCATGTTTTAGACCTGGGGTTTCTATTTTTCTGACATTTTATTTCCCATCACTGTCTGCTTGCTGACAAGGAGTCATAAACATCATGTATCCTGGGAAGCCAGACTTGCCCTACAGATGTTATCTGCAACCTTACTGGTGTGCTGACAGATGAATCTGTGGGCCTAGAGCTTTTCTGCGAGCTTGTAAAGCAAGCAAAGAGTTTTCACTTCATAAGATATATGCTGATAGTGAGTAAGTAGAGAGTGTGTGATTTGATTTCCCTCATCACCTCATCCAGCTGGGGAAGTTCCTATTCCTTCAATATTTTTTTCATAGGTAGAGAAAGAAAAAAACACATAAAAAGACATTGTTCTTAATGTGTTTTTCCTCCCCCACCACATCTTTAATTTTATGATTTTTTTCCTTGTTATGTTTTTGAACTCTTGTTGTATTTTAGAGAAATGTCCACAATTTTGCATACAGTATTTAAATGCAAATTAATTATAAGCATATAGCAGATTTTGAGTTGTAGGCATCAGGTACGAAATGTACTAACCACCATTAAGAAACAGGACCCTTACATTATTCGCAGATTCATGAGACTTTTTGTTCAGAGGGATCCTTATTAAGAGCAGAATCACTGCAGGGAACTTTCAATTAGGATTTCAGCAAAATAATATAGTGTCACCTACAAATCAATCATTTAATTTCAAGTATCTACTTCGTTTCAGTAGAAAAGAAAGGCTGAATTTCTACTACAGAAAAAGCAGTAGGCAATTATTTCTGGAATACATAGCTTTCCACAAGTATTATCGTCCTTCAAGACATTGTTTAGCACATACCATGCAGGGTTGACACCCACCAGCATCACCATTCTTAAAGCCACTCTTTTGTGGAAATTCCATTTTTCTATTGACGCTGCCAAACAAATTACTCCGATCAGCAGCAGATGAAAGTCTTTAAAATAAGCAGATGCCACCTGAAATACAAACAAAAAATATTTTGTTAACTAAATGATGACTTTCTATTAATATTTGGTATTATCAATTTAAAGAAGAAAAAATGCCAGTAAGGGTATATATTGAAATAAATATCAAGAATGGTTTTTGACTTACATTTAGAATGTTAATTTCATTGAAATTATTAATTTCATTTAAATCAAGTGATGCAAGACTAACTGTACTAAAGTGTATATGCTAAAATGAAGTGAAAAATAAGGCTTATGAGATGAACAACTTAAGATCTGCAGTCACATCTCACATACAAACTACATCACAAATGAAATGCTGCTTTTATTTATCTAACAGATAAAAGAACAACTTTAAACATAGAGTAGGATCATCTGCAGTGTCCTCTCTTTGACAGGAAAATGTATACACAGAATTCTGCACGAGGTCTTTAGTGTGTTGTCTTATTTATGTAACATTAAGGATATTTTATATTTAGCTAGCATCCTCCCATAGACTGATGTCTAAGCACTGAAACACAGTCTAGAGAAAAAATAGTAAAGAAATATGAACAAGACCTGAGGACAATGCATGTAAGCAAGTCTTAAGGCAGACCTACAGTGACTGTCTCTCAGCAAATCCATGGATTAGGCCATCAGGTTTCAACATTATGTGGTTCTTTCTCTGGGTATTTTATCACTGAAATCCATAGTATGATAGAGAGGAAAAACAGGGTTACCTCCTTGGATTCCATTATACCAAACAATGGGAACATAAAGGCAGGGAGCAAAGCTGAAACAGCCAGCGGCAAAGCTTCCGTGAGCCAAAAGATGGCAACTACAAACAATGTGTAGGCACATTCTGCTTCCTGGAATACAAAAGGCACCAACAAAAATAGGAGTGGATCATCCAGGAAAAGAGTCACAATTGCAAAAGGTCCACCTATGTCACTAGAGAAATTCCCCCCACCTGGAAGAAGTATGAGTCAAGGGACCTGAATTTTGGGTACTCATTGTCTGCTGTTGGTAACCCTGCTAAGACACGAAACATAGTCTGTTTAATAGTTTTAAAGTCTTTTTTTTAAGACATAGTAAAATTACTTAAATTCTGCCACTTATGGAAGGTGGAAAAAAAGTCAGCTGCTTTTTCCTTCAAGCCCCATTAATCATACAGGTCATTCAGAAGCATTCTCAGGCCATTAATTAACATAAATCACAAACATTCTGCAGCTGCAAGCAAACCTTTAAACCTCTAGGAGCACTCACAGTCAATAATAGGTCAAATTTTGTCTCTCCTGTAATCAATGAAGTTTTGTCATCAGCATTAATAAGGTAAGGATATCATCTAATATAAAAAGCATTGTGCAAGACTGACAAGAAATACAACTGTTGTTTTCAAGGCTTGTAATTTTAGTGAGTGTCCTCTATCTAAACTCCTGAAAAACAGGAAGTTTTTAATTTTTTTCAGGAGGATTTACTTCAGTGCTGTCCATAAAATACAGCAACAGTCGAATATAATGAGATGAAGTGAGTTTCTTCTAGAATCCTAGAAACCTCTTTTGTGTAGTTTTGATTCGTATTTCTGCTTTTGAGGAAAATGGTTTAGATCTTTTAATGCCACTGGTTAGGGCATGAAACTACTCAATAGCAGCAGAAACAGCTTGTATTGGGAAAGGAATAGCTTATTGAAATGGTTCTGGGAACCTCTGACTGGAAAACAACAAAGTTAAATCCAAGACCATCAGCTATGGGTAACATTTATTTTTTGGGGGCAGTTTGTGTTATGTATGAAACAATTTAATAGTGTCAATTCATTTGTCACCCAGCAAATGTTCATCTCACTTCAGTCCTACCACATTCTGAATCTGACAAATCCTTCATGCTCAGAGAGGAAAGTGAAATATTGAAAACGTGATGTGAGACAATGTGAAGCTTGTTGCTCTGTAACCATAATCCATCTGTGACACAAAGTCTTCTGAGATGGATTTTCCTGTATTGTTATGCATGCTACATATAGTGCATACGTGATAATACGTCACAGGAGAATAACGTTTCATTTTGCTGACACCAGAGCTGTACCAGATAGAATCACTAATACGACTGTCAGATAGCTGCTTTATCAGCCTGGAGTTGTTGTAAGAGTTTTTGAATGCCAACAGAATTTATTTCAACTGAAATAAAACTAAGTTGTCCTGCCATAACCTTTGCTTTTTGTAGGAACCAGAGATAATTTCTCAGATCATTGATTCCGGTCATTTGCTACAAGACCACACAGTATATGATGAACTTAATGAAATCATCATCAAATAAAAAGGTAATTGCAGCTGTCTTCCTTACAATTCATCTTCTTTTAAACAGAGTTGTTTAAAAGTGGCCAAAATGTAATAGTAAGGACAGGGTTTTCACAGTAGTCTAGATGTAGTTAAATAAGAAAAATATTTCCTGAACAAGAAAATGAATGTATAATTCAGAACATCATGCAACCAGCACAGAATCTTGCATTAAATCTGTTGTCCTCTCTACATTTCTATGCAAATACTCTGAGTTGACAAAAAAAAAATCTACAATGAAAACATGATGAAGTCATTCAAGGTCCCCTCCAACCCAGACTATTCTATGACTCCATGATTCTGAAAAAGGTCTGAGAATCTCAGGCATGACATACAGGTGCAAAAAAATTACCTCTCAAAGTAAGTCACTTACTTTGGTTTTGATGATAAGTGGAAGTGGAAGTAAAAGCAGAGGGGTGAGGACAATGAGCAGGAACTTTCGGTAAGCCAGGAGGTAGCTAAGAATCTTCATGGTTGATGGCTGGTAGATGAACTTTCCTGCAGAAACTGCCCAAAAAAGAGGTCTGACTTTAAATAGCTGACTCTGATTAATATTTTTCTAAGCTATCACCTTTAGTCATTGCTAAAGCAGGCCAGTAAACCAAGTTAAAATTAAATCTTGCTCTTTATTGTTTTAGGGAGTTTATTAACAGTAGGTTGATAAGATAAGTGTTCATCATAAGCCAAGGCTAAATGTTGGCCTCCTTCTGACTTTCTCCCCCTGCCCTTCCTCATAACAAATCTGTGTAATTAGAGTGGGTTTTTAGACAACTAGATAACCAAACATTTTAGGTGCTTTCCCAGTCACTGTTGGCTTCAGTAGGAAATCAAAACATTTAATATATGTAGAATATATGTTCAAGATCTATAAAGTCATTATGTGAAAACATATGCAAGATTATTTTACTAAACAGAATTAAAAATTTTTCATCTTCATCTCCATCTGTGGAGATATTTAAAACTTGATAGGACAAGGTCCTGAGCAACCTGACCTAGGTCTGAACTTTGCTTGCTTTGAGCAAAAGGTTGGCAGAAGTCCCTTCCAGCCTTCATCTTTCTATTGATTCAATCAGTCTATAATTTTCAATGCATGAGAAAACCAGGATTTTTTTCTGTCTTGCCTGGAAGGGAGTTTTCATTTTCTCTCCTCATGCAGCAACAGGATAAGGTGTTCCATGTACGTCATATAAAGCTTTGAGGAATTCTAAGAGTGGGAGAGTTTTTGAGAAAAATCATTTAAAAAAAAAATCCTTTTGCCCGAGTTTTCCTGTTTTCAGTAAAAGAAAGCTGGGTACAGTCTCTGTAATACAACAGAATAGCATCAAATAAAGCAGAGAAAAAGGTAAGAAAGAAGCTTGTACACTATCTGTGGGTAAAGATTAAAAGGGGAAAGAACACACTGTTTCATGCTTAGGATCTTGCATGAAGCAGAGAATTGAAAGAGGAGACACTTGAAGGAGTCTTTGACCTACCAACAGAACCACAGAAAAGCCAGGTAATAAGGTAGATTTTTACTATCTGTATAACTTTTGGGTTATAAGCATCCAGCGTGTCAGGGTGTAGACAAACCAAGTGATCAGACTGCCACTGTTGCGGACAAACTTTTGGTTTCAGGAAGACAGGACTTCAGTTTTACTAGGAAAGAGGTATTTCAAATCTAACTGACGGGAAGGAATTGATTGAAAACTTAAAGGTGGGAAAAAAATTGGGGATGAAAGTAATGATGAAATAACTGCCTTTATTACTGCACAGAAAGAACTGGGAAAACAGCTTTGACACAACCTAGGGAGCTGAGACTGAGACCTCCTGAGAAGGTAATGTAAGAGATGAAGAAGTTCAAGTCAGCTGGTAGCTTTTGAAAGTGGCTATTCTAAATATATAATGACAAACCTGGTTTAAAGAGTTCAGAGACAGTGAGAAGAGAGGTACACTGTGGTGCTTGCATCCGGAAAGTTTCAAATATCCAAAAATGAAAAAGGAATTGTATGAGATCTGGAAAAATTGACATGTGCCTGAGGACTGCTATGAAGGAATAACAAAAGTATAGATGAATAAATTCAGGGAGATTGTGATGCAAAATATACTTCAGTTGGAGATGTCAGAAAATTTCTGTAAAAATGTCAGAAATAAGAAGAAAACAGAGGAAAGTAGAAAGATTTAGTAAACAGAAGGGAAGACTAACTGCAGACAGTGCTGTTTGTATTCAACACTTTCTTTGAGTCTTCACAAAGGTAAGTGGCAGTCAATTCTCTAACGAAATTAATTTTGACGTGGAAAAGGGAATGCACTATGGGCACGGTGCTGGTGGGAGTGCTGAATATTTAGATTTAATATATGTATTTAAGTCAACAGTTGCGGATGAATTTCACCCATAATTCATGGGTCAGAATTCATGCCGTAATCTAAGAATTATTTTAGAATATATTTGAATATAGTCTGATATGCCTTTTCAGAACTGATAAGAAAAACCATGGAGGATGACAAGTTCCTAGAAAATTGGTCAGGAATACATGGAAATGAAATATGTCTGGTATGTCATGTGAAAGCAATCTAATTTTCTTCTTTCATGGGACAACTAGCTTAGTGATCAAAGATATTAAATATATGCATTTTATTTTATTTTAATACACTTTTTAGGTGAACTAAGAGCAATTCAGAAGTAAGCACAGAAGAAATGCTCTAGGGGAAATTATGTTTGGGTGCACACCTGATAAAAAAGAGTTGTTCTTGAAGAGTAGTCACAAATGCTTCACATTCATACTTAGATGACATTTCAAACGGGGTCCTTAAGCGGTCTATTCTGGTTAATTTTGTAGCCCATATTTTCATTGGTGGTTTGAATCACAAACTAGCAATGGGCAGACAAAGGTAATACCTTCTAGCTAATATTAGACCACAAAGGCTATTTTTTAACATTCTCAGACCATCCTGTCTGCAGCAAAATGCCATGTGGACATAGGTGTACACATCTCAGAACAAAAGAGAAACGGGAAAGAGACTTCCAGTACTAACCCAAGTGAATTATTGCTGATGAGGCAGTAGAAATTGGCCTGCAGAATTAGCACTGAAATTGTCAAACCTGTCTTCAGGTCCCTGGTCTGAGACCTGCAGTCAACCACCAGAGATGGCCAAGGCAAAACTAGGACCTAGAAGGAGAAAGGAAGCAGTTTCCTTCCAAATTTATGCTGAGATGTTTCTAGAGCAGTCAGGCTTTTACAGGTAACCTGAGAACGGATTAACAGACAGATGCTCAGCTAGATAATGAATTTGTAGTGGAGTAAGTTTAGTGGAGGTAGGCTGAAGGCCTTCTGAGTGACAATGGAATCTGGCACAAGACTTTCCTTATAGGCAGGAACCGGGAACAAGCAAGGGCATGGAAAATTTCTTACAATGTCCGCAAACGTACAGCTCTGCATGTGAAGGGGAAAGAGGTTCTAATGTGATTTCAAGTATTACTGAATGATTAGGGAAAAAAATGATAAAGGCGGTTTGAAAAATAAGGACTTGTTTGCAATAATAAAAAAACCAGAGAAGACGTGAAGTTTGTAGGGAGAAAGAATATTTCTTGTTATATCAACCACTGCTAGCTGATCTGCGTCAGTATTGATCCTTTACTCCCTAGCCTTCTTGGAATGCTTTATTTATTTCTGTTATGTCTTGAGTTAACTGTGAATAGCCCCTGTGTGTTTTTTCAGTAGCTGAATGAAGCTTTGTGCTTCATCCTTCCAGAACCCAGGAAAGCCTGTGGGAATGACCATTTTATGCTGAAACTTTGTCCGCATAGCTGTATTTGCAACTTGGCTAAGGACTACTATTTCTGTTTCATAATTGAAGAAGGGCTTGTGTGCTCAGAAACTCATCATTGTGTGGGGCTACATAGCAGAGGAAGTATTTGAGAAAGGGAAAAGAATAATCCAGATTCTTCCAAAAGCTGATTTTGCCATATAAAAAAACATGATCAAAGGATCTGCATGACATCCAGTTATGGTGAGTAAAATGGCAAGATGGACATCGTCACATCTAAACAGATATCATTAATAAAGTAACAGTCATGTCCCCATCGGTTACCAAAAAAGAAACCCAAACTTTCCTAGGCATTATGGGGTTCTGGAGACTGCATATTACAGGTTACAGTCAGCTTTTGAGTGACCCAAAAGAACTATTTTGGCTGTATTTCCAGCGGAGTGCGATGAAGATGATGAGGGGACTGGAGCATCTTTCTTACGAGGAAAGGCTAAGGGAGCTGGGCTTGTTCAGCCTGAAGAAGAGAAAGCTGAGAGGGGACCTTATAAATGCGTCTGAACATGAGGAAGAATTTCTTCCCTCTGAGGGTGATGGAGCACTGGAACAGGCTGCCCAGGTAGGATGTGGAGTCTCCTTCTCTGGAGATATTCAAGACCCGCCTGGACAAGGTCCTGTGCTGCCTATTGTAGGTGACCCTGCTTCGGCAGGAGGGTTGGACTGGATGATCCCCAGAGGTCCCTTCCAACCCCTACCATTCTGTGATTCTGTGA
>Ga0065711_1031031_pt1 | contig 30732 bp, 22 predicted proteins | sample Hoacrofraction12_FD_59098 | JGI IMG/M metagenome (GOLD analysis project Ga0065711, IMG submission 59098) | Hoatzin crop microbial communities from Cojedes, Venezuela - Epithelial fraction 12 v2 (version 2) | ecosystem: Host-associated > Birds > Digestive system > Esophagus > Crop | place... | reverse complement strand
CCCCCCCACGTGTTCAAAGTGCTTTGGACTCCATTTGAGGTGCTGTTGGGACTTCCTGCGAGCACTGTGTTCCAACATGCTCTGAACTGCGCTGTGCAATGACATCGTAGGATTTGTTCTGTATTAGATTAAAATGCACAGTTACTCACTACTTGTAAGACTTTTTTTTTTTTCCCTTTGTAGTCTAAACGAGACTATACCGTTGTGGGCTATGCCATTACAAACTTTAGGAAGCATTCTTGTACGTAAAGTTGGGATCTTTTACTTCCTGATTGTACATGTTAGAATTGTTCATGGAATTATTTGATGTTACAGAATTATTTTTGTTCTGTGGTTGTGGTAACAGGTTTCACAGTTTTCTGCTGTTTATATTTAATTTAAAGTTTTTTAGTTTTAATTATCAAGGCTGTAATTATTTTGTGATTCAGAATAATTTAAAATGCATGGTCTTGCAAAAAACGGTTGCTTGTAATGATTAGGATCACTTTTTTCTTACTGCTCTCTTTACATTAACTAGTAAGTATGGTACTGGTAAAAGATACTATTTCTTTAAAGAAGGGAATTTAAAAGAAGAGTTTTGGTTTGCTTGCTTGTTTCTCCTTTTATCTGGGTTGGAGCCTGCACTTATTCCCTCCTCCCCGCCAAGAGCACAGCCATTTTGGCGCCCTTGCTGAAGCAGGCTGGGTCCCGTCTGTCAGTTCCCCGCAGCGAGGTTGCGTGCCAGTCGCTAGCCGGGTTTGTCTGTGTCCAGATCTGTGAAGTGAGGTTGATGGTAACCAGAACAAACACATCTCTAAAGCACAGTCATGAATATTTTCAAGTGCTCTTAAATTATTTAATGTAAAGTGCTGAAGCAGGATGAAATTATGTTTTGCTGCCTTTTTTTTTTTGAGGTCCACTGAAATAAGAAAATTTACTAATGAAATATGAAACTTGCTGTTATCAGTGTGACAGAAATGGGGATCAAGGTGGTTATGAGTACAGAGACTTTGTCACTCTTTCCATTTTTATATATGTATATATAAAAAGTAACTGAGGAGAGGTATTGTCTGTAATTCATGAAGTGTGAGACTTACTGCCTTCTCCTCACCTCCTCGTTATTTGGTACTCTGATGAAGGCAATATTAGAAGAGCTGTGGGCTTCAGCACAGTGGGCCCTCATCCACGACTGACCACCGTAAGGACTACCAAAATAAAAGTAGCAGTAAAGAGAGATGGGCATTTTACAGCTATATTAGGTAGTTTCAACACTATAAACTGTACCATTCCTGCGGCCAGGAACGGCAGGGGCAGGGGGCTTGGTTTGCTGGCCGTCCAGCGACAGCTTCTGCAAAGCAGCTGAGATTGCACAGCTTTGCAAACCTTCTCCCAGTTGTCCTTCTCATTTCCTGATAAGGAGTAAGTAAGAATAGTTAAGGGAGAGAAGGATTCATATTATTTTATTTCCAGTTAATAGAGATCCTAAGTATGCTGGGGGAAGCTTTCTGTAGTTAAGGGAGGAAGTGATACCTGAATCAACATCGCTACAGATTCTCAGTATGGGTTTGAAAGAAAACCAAACGGGCAAAGCATTTTGAGGCTGGCTTTCTCCTCGTTTGACTGAGTTTAGAAGGCAGGAGAGCCAAGTGGTGCATCATTGAAGACGATCCTTTTTTCTCTTGCAGAAAGAATGAAGCTCGTCTGCAATCTTTGGGGATATTGTGAGGAAAGTTTTGTAGGAAAGGACAAGCAGAATTTTGTGATTGACACTGCTGAAGATGGTTGCTTGTCATATGAAATGAGGTGGAAAGTAGAGCAGAGTGGTGATGGAGAGACAGAATGGTCTTCTGTGAAAATATGGGCTAGGAGTTTTTAGTTAAGCTGAGGATCTTGCATACAGAATTACGTTCCTGTTTTTGTAGGGGGACACAACGAGAGTTAAGTAACTGTTCAGAAGATCTTTTGGATGTCTGACACACGCATGTGTGCACACATGAAATAAAAGTGGTTTTTAATCAGTTGGGAGTATGTACTGAACTTCCATGAATATAACCCGTGCTTTAGATGATAGTGTATCTTGATAGAACTACGTGGTCTTGCAAATGATTACCCAGATCACCTGTGAGTTGCAGTTATGAAAATGCAGGCTTATGGCAACAAGTGAACAGCTGGCCCCACGTAGGAACTGCTGTTCATGTCGTGCCTTTTGCCTCCTGCATGTTGACCCAAAAATCATCTGGTTCTTACCCGCTACTTGGATTTACGGGGAGGTAAATTCCTTAAAGAGTGCAAGCAGCAGGTTGTGACTGTCTAAGGGCTAAGGCATTTGGAAAGAGTTACTTGAAAGAGGAAAGAAGGCGGCACCTGTAAGAAGAAAGCGACCAAGGCAGGAGTAAAAAAATGAACTGGAAGGAATACACAGAAGTGCGTATGATTTCAAAGGAGGAACTTCGAGGGTTTTCCCTTGTAGTCCCTGTACAATACAAATACCTGTGTGTTGCTTGATCACAGCGAGTTAAAGGTTTGCTGTTTGTTTTCAGATATCTTGAGTCAGGTTTTGAAAAAAAACAGGTACTTAGCTATCTTTTTGTTTTCTTCCTAGGGTATCTTCAACCAGTTTCAATGTAGCAGTGAGAAGGTGTTGCCTTCTGATGCCCTGCGCACTGCTCTGGCCAAGACGTTTCAGGATGAGCAACGTTTCCAGCTGGGCATCATGGACGATGCTGCTGAATGTTTTGTGAGTATAACTGGAAGATGGTTGGGCAGGCATAGATGGGAACCCCCACTACACAGTCTTTTGCCTGGAGAGGTCCACAGAGAGATCCCCAAGCTTGAAGTGATCCAGTGAGGAACCAACATTTGATTTGAGAGCCATCGCTAATGGTTTTGAGATGGAAACATCAATGTTATCCATTTTTACAGTTACTTTTGCATATGTACGGCTTGCGCTCTCAAATGTGTCTTGGATATGAATTGTGAAAAAAATTGTACTGCAAGAACGGTCCAGCATTCTAGTTTCAAGGATCACGTCAAAAGGGTGAAGGGACAATTTTGTTTGCCAGTTATTCTGAAATTGTGTTTTCATGAACTCTAGCTAAGGGAAAGTAAAAATACATAAACAAAACAGACACAACCCGACACAGTTGTTTATGTTTGTAAGTTGAGGTAAGCAACAGTGAAATGGATCAACTCCAAATATTTTTGTTGCCGTATTTGTAAACCATCTGACAGTTGTTCTGGGGATGATTATCTCCCCAGTGTGGCTGGGAATTGGCTTTTACACAAATCTTACCTCCCTAGGATTGCCCACCTGCTTTCTTTTTATACTCACACTCTTTCTTGGCATTTGTTATGTGAAGATTTTATTCTTACCCACATTTCCTCTTTTTCCGTCTTCAGTCTCCTTAATTTCTTTTAACTTAATGAGGAGGTATTTTTGTCGTGCTGGTCTGTTGGCTGCTCCCCTTTTTGGCAGTGATGGTGTCCGTAGGGTGGCCCAGGTGTCTTTGTATCCTACTTGGTTGTTAACAAAGACGTTAATTCTTAACCAAAGTACAAACATGCTGGATGTACTACTGCAGGCTGTAACTTCTCTCAAGTAAAGCACCTGTCAGAGTGGAGTCCTTTCTGTATGTTAAGTCTTTCATTTCCTATACCTACCTAATTTGACACTTGCAGTGTAAGAGATCACAGAAATGGGATAAATGCATATAGCCTTTGTAGTTCTCTTAAACTAAGTGGACTGACGATAGGCTTGTGATAACCCAGGGTATCCTGTGTCTGTAGAATACTGATATAGCAAAACAGTATAGTTTAATGAGCTCGCTTAAAACGAAAGTAGTTCATACCAATAAAGCGTCAAAGTTAAATAAATTACATCAGCCCACGCAGGAGTCCCTGTGAGCACAGTTATGTCAAATTGTTGTATGCAGTCCAGCACTTGATCAGAGTTCTGTACGTAGTAGAACATGGGAACTTCTGATTTAGTTTCTTCCTTGAGTAAGCAAATCTAAGTAGCCCATCTAATGCTGCTGTGGGAGTCCCCACAAGCAGGTTTGTTAGGTTAACCATACTGGCACGAGGGCAGTTAAAATGGGTACAAGTTCCCTTTTGAGGTTAAGCTTTAAGGCAGAGATAATTCTGTAGCTTTTCACTTAGTTGACCTTTTCAGCCCTAAAGGCAGAGATTTAACATAAATGGCAAAAAAGCTTAGATTCTGAAGTTCAAGGGAAATAGTATGAGGTCAGAGCTGTTTTGCCTAATAATTAATCTTGATCTATAAACCATCCAGGCAGCTCACAGTGACAGTGAGAAGTGTGCTGCTGGAGGAGGTGCCAGTAGAGTTTGGGCACCTCCAGATTAATGTTGGCAGCAGGGGGGAGAGGAGGGCTTAGGACAAGAATTCCTGGGAACTGGAAAACAGATGGTGTTCTCTGAAACAATATCTAGAGAATGTTTGGTGCTTTTGTTTCATGCAGAGTTTAGTCTGCCTCTTCATTTATTAGTTCTCCCCCTTCTTCATAGAATGTAGATTATCTGCCTTATTTCAAAGCCCCTGTGAAATATAGAAATTGATTTGGGTTGATGAGAAGTTAGCGGCAACCCAGTGATTTTGAAACTGCAGAGCTGCTCTGCCTGGTATATTTAGTCAAATCCACTGATGCTTGAGAATTGGACAGAATAATCAGTGCCAGAATCCTCAGCTGTGCTAGTAAGTAGCAGAAATTGTTACCTGACATAGCATTTCAAGTCAGAAGTGGTAGCCATTTTCTTGTATATCAAAGAAATGCCGACTTCTTTGTTTTCTAAGCAGTTTTCAAATAATTGCAGGAGCCTTCTGTCTCTGTAAATGACACTTGTAACATTATTGCATTTGATATGCATTTAACTTGGTCTGCGTTTGAAATGATCTAATGCTTTTTACGGTTTTTCTTCTCTCTTTGGCTAGGAAAACCTGCTAATGCGAATTCACTTCCACATTGCAGATGAGACAAAGGAAGATATTTGCACTGCAGCACACTGTGTTTCCCATCAGAAGTTTGCGATGACCTTGTTTGAGCAGGTGAGATACACGCTTTATACAAATCGCCGATTCTCAAGTTTCAGATTTTCATTCCTAAGAACGTGGCAAAAAAGATACAAGCAGAAGGATTGCTGTGGAAATACCTGTTTAATCTTGTCAACATATTGCCTTTTCTTTCTCTGTAGTGTGTTTGTACCAGCTGTGGTGCCACTTCTGACCCGTTACCTTTCATCCAGATGGTACATTATATTTCCACAACCTCACTCTGGTGAGTTGAGATTTTTACAGGGAAGAGAACTTACCTTTTTTTTTTTTTTTGATACTGGTATTGCAGTTTGATCTTTACCGTCACAAGATTAAATATCTGGCATGTGTTTTGCTCAAAGTTGGTGGAGCTTTGATAACTGTGATAAAGAACATGAGGATTTAGTGGACCGGAAGATAGCAATTTAGGCATGGATCAGTGTGTCTACTTTTTTAGGATTCTGAATCTCACAACTGTAGTGACAAGGACTTGTGTGCGTTTTGAAAGACCTTAATATGCGAGCAGGTGAGTTAAGAAGAAAGGTAACAAAAATAAAAAATAATTGATGCTGGAAAGGACCTTCGGACATCTACTCCATCCTCCTGTTCAAAGCAGGGCTAATGTCAAAGCTGGGTCAGGCCGCCTGGGGGTTCATGCAGCTGAGTTTTGAAAATGTTCCAGGACAGAAATTCCATGACTTCTTTGGGCTGCCTGTTCCAGGGCTTAACAACTCGATGTGACATGTTTTTTTCCTTCTATCCAGTCAGAATTTCCCTTTCTGCGTCTTTTGCCTCTTGTCTGTTCTCTGTTCGCCTCTGCAAAGAGTCTGGCTTATGTTCAGCTTGTCTTCCAGCTTTCTGCAGTGTGGCTCCTCAGCCATTCCGTGCCCAGCCTGTCCTGCTGCACCGAGGGTGCTCTGTCCAAGGCGCAAGACTTTGTATTTTCATTTAGTGAATTTCATGAGGTTCCTGTCAGCTCGTTCCTCCAACCTGTCAAGATTCTTCTGTGTGGCAGCACTCCCTTTCTGTATATTGACTGCTCTGTCTGGTTTGGTGTCACCTGTAAACTTGATGTGGGTGTATTCTGATTCATCATCCAGGTTGTCAATGCAAATGTTAAATAGCACCGGCCCCAGTATTAACCCCTGAGAAACACAACTCTTAACTGACTGCTGGCTATGTTTCGATCCTCTGAGGCTGAAGGTCCAGCTAGGTTTTCGTCCGCATTATATTCTACCTGTGCAGTCCACGCTTCCTAGCTGGGCCACAAGAATGCTGTAGGTAACTTGGAATCCTCACTAGAGACCGAATGCTATTAACTGCTCTCGCCTCCTCGACAGAACCCATCGCTTTATGATAGGAGATAATCAAGTAGGTCAGGCATAGTTTGCCCTTGGTGAATCTGTGCTGGCTGTTCTGACTCACGTTCTTGTCCTTCGTGTGCCTGGACATGATTTCCAAGAGCATTTGATCTGTCATCTCCCCAGGTACTGGAGCGAGACCGGCCTGTAGTTCTTCAAATCCTCTTTCTTGGATGGTTATATAGCTCTTGCCTTTTCTCGTTACTGGGGAACTCCCCTGGTCACCATGAGCTTGCATTAGAGATGGCGCACAGAACGATAGCTCTAGCTCTGTAGTAGTTCCTGTGAATGAGTGCTAGAGGAGAGGAGTCTGCTCTGCTTTCAGTAGATGGCTGCTCAGCTAAAAGCTGCTGAAAGCTGATCCAGGCAGGAGTCTGTTACTCATTTCTGTCTTGAAATTTTGGTTGGGATTAAACATGGTTTCTTGTCCTACATGTGAGACGTAGTTACAGAGCCCAAAAAAATTGTCTGGAAAAACAGTAGTGCTCTTCTTCTGCAGATCTCTGTTAAAAGCTACCACTGGACCAATGTGTCAGGAGTGTTGTACAGCATTCCCCGTTGCGGCTGCTGCCGGCCCTTCTCTCGAGCCGTAGGTTTTCATTAGGTTACCAGCAGACGCTGTGTATCAGAATATAGTTTATTGGAAAAACAGCAAAAGAATTATGTAAATGGTAGTCAATATTTTATGTGAAATGCCTCAATAAATCTTAAGTCACGCATTATTTTAAAAATACCAGTAAACAGCAGTACGTTTATTTACCTCTTAAACTATTTTAGGCTTGAACATGCTTTGAGCAGTAGTATTCCTGTATACGTGTGGTCATCTTTCTTTCAAGCTTGGACAGTGAAATCAGTTGTGTACCATGCTGGTTTTTTGTCTGTAGTTTTATTATTAAGGATGTGCTTTACTGTGCTACTTTATAGGGTTGTGGTTACGGAAGGGAAACATTTTGAAGCAAATACTTCATTTTGAAATCGAGTGTTTATGAAAATGCTAAAGCTTGCTTTTAAGATGTAAATTTTAAGCCAACCTAGAAACTGTTTCTGTTTTTAGTTTTGCTTGTTCTCTTTATGCAGTATTATGGAAGGTGTAGTAATTCACACTTAATAATTCTGTCATTTTGCTGTATGACAGTATTAAATATAAAAAGTGTTTTGTATTTTGAGGTTCTTAAATTTTCATAAAGTTTAAGTGAGATCTTTACTTGCTTAATGTGTGTTTGTGGTTTTATTTTATTATTAAACTTTTGTTTTCCATGTTTTCTCTGCATTGAAGCAATCAAGCAATTTGTATGCTGGAGAGACGAGAGAAACCCACTCCAGATATGTTTGGAGAGCTACTGCAGAACGCCAGCACTATGGGAGACTTGCGGAACTGTCCAGTTAGTATCCTGAGTTTGCCTTTTGGCGGGGTGGACAGACAGGATAGAAGAGGTTTAGAAGATTACACCGATGTATACCTTTAACTCATGAGCATTTTCAGGGTTTAGCTCATCACAGTGGTAAAAAGGATGGGTAAGAGATTTTTCTGTGGGTTTGAATTCAGTACCTCTCAGTTACTCAACGAAGGAAGGGGAAGAACTACTGATGTTGAGTGCTTCTTTGACCAGACACATGTCGTGAGAACAGGAATAGACATAGTGTTTGGATGGAAACTAAAAGTGAATTTTTCAGAGAGTTAGCAACCACGAGTAAAGGTGATAAGGGGGAATAAATTGGAAATGCTTCCATTGCTCGCAGGGGATGGCCACGCAAACCGTTCCTGTTCAAGCCTGTGTTGCTGCTAGAAGTACCTATCATGTTTGCCGTTCAGCTGCACTGAGAGTTGGTGAGGCCTCCAACACTAGCATCACGTGAAACTGCAATCATGCTGCTCTCATCCTATCATGAAAGTTCTAGGATCTTACCCGAAGAAAGGGAGATGGCAAAGAATTTGGAGGCTGTATCTTTTTGTAGGAGACTTCTGTATGTTGACAGTGGGTTTGATTAGCTCGGCTGTTTAGAACAGTGTTCCCACGGTTCATGCAGTTTCTCTGGTGATTATTTCTGTTGAGGGTAGTGTGCTTCATCTGTAATGATAGCATGAGAAAAGAAGTACTTGTATCTTGTAAAATCTTTTCAGCAGTACCATGCTATGGCACAGATAGCAGAACCTTTGTACCAGTCACTGTAGTCATGTGTACGAGACGGGTTGTTTTGCCTAGATAAGCTTCCATTCAACTTCATTGCTACCTTTCAGTTGGGATAATTTGAACTGTTAACTGAACTACTGAACCTGCAGCGTACTGCCAAAACGCTGGTTAGAGAGAAAGGGAAAAGGAGGAGAATATCCGGACAGTGAAGGGCTTACAGGCTGCACAGTGTATCTGCAAGAGCTGTGCCAAAGGCAGGAATCATCACGGAAAACGTGAGCGAGTACTGGTTGGTTTTTCTGAGTGAGGTTTGCTGTTTGGAGTGTGGGAGATACTGACAAGACAGTGTAGACTGTAGTTGTTGTGAGTGATGCCTTGCGTTTAATCACTTTAAAACCAGTTACCAGTATGTCCAGTTGATAGTCACAGGTTGCTATTCTTAAAAATGTTCTGTTCTGCTATGCCATAAAAGTCTGATGAATATCAGGTGAATTAAGTCTGCGTATCAGTTGGGTTAAGAAAAACAAAAATTCTTCATGTAAATATAAAAGGATATTTTTAAAAAATCATAAGGGCTTGATTTTTAAAGCAAGAGTTCGATATCTTGTTGTACCTTTTAACTTGTGTCCGGATCAGGGCTTTAGGTAAGCATGCAAGAAGAGTTACCAGCAAGCATTTTTACATTTTGATTAATAGGTAGGGCAGGAAACAGCTGCAGAATTGCTGCTTTGTGTAACGCTACTATTAGACACCTCACCAGGCCTCAGTGAAGCAATACAGGCTCTAGCAGGGGTGGCTTGGGGGCAGAGTAAGTGTTTCTATTTTATCCTCCCTACTTTCTTTAGCTTATAACTCTGAAACATTCGCTTTTAGTCTTCATCGGAATGTTATTTACTTTTTTTTTTGAATATCGGCAAATAGTGGCTCGCTTATCTGAGTAAAGAAATAAAGATACTGTATTGTTATTTAAAAGATTCGTAAGAGTCTAGCTATTCATAGCATCCGATGATTCTATTTAATAACCAAAGCATGGGAAACTTAATAGAAAGATATGCTTTGTTAGAATGAACTGCTATTTAGCTGTGAAATAATTGGTTGGATAAAAATGCTTGCCAGTACTTACCGCCCCTTTCTTTTTCTATTTGGGAATTTTTTCTGTTGAGGCTTAGCTAAGGCTGGCCTAAAGGTCATGCAAGCGAAGCTTTTTATCAGCGTGCCGTATTCCTCCTGCCTGGCGGAGAATGCTGCTGGTAGCTAGCTGAAGCAAAGAAGAGAATTTGAGAGTTTGTTGTGAGGCGGTCCATGGGAATGCTTGTGCTTTGAATGACCCTTGCAAAAGAAGTGTGAATATAGTCATCTTAATGTTAGAACCTCATATCTACATTTAAACATCAGACTTCTGCCTGTAAAGTAATCTGTCTTCATTGCCTTGTTGAGAAGTTTGTTTCTTTCTGGTTTTTTAGTTTTTTATTTTTGTTTCTCATTGATAATTGGGACTGAAATTCTGGGTAATTTTCTAGATTGCTGTGGGGAAGAAATTTTTTACGATCTCTTCCCTGGTTGTAGTGTCAGGAATTATTATATCTTGCTGTGAAACTGGGCTCTGTAGAGGTGAGCAGCTATTCTCGGTATGAAAATGTTTTTATCTGGAATTTTGCAGAGGTACCCTTGTGACCTGCCACAGGGGGGAAGTGAGTGTTGCAAAGGGACTTTGTCATAGTTGTTCCCCTTCCCCTCAAAAAAACACCAAAAAAGATAATGCATTGTGTGCTAAAATTACGCTGACAATCCCGTAATTCAGATGGTGAACGTTTCTCATGGTGCTTGAAAGATGCCGACAATTCCAACAGGTGATGGAGTGGAAGGGCTGCTGAGAAATGTCCTAGCTTCACAAGCAAGCTGATCTCTGAGAAGTGCTCTGGCTAGCGAGGGAGGGGAGGCTGGCCAGTCAGTAAGCACTGGTAGCTATTTAAAAAATTAAAAATGGGAGGGGAAAGAGAAACAGGAACTAAGAAGTGAAGAACTGTGGTGAGTTCGTAAAGCACCTCTTACTCTCCTGATCTTGGAGCTGCTGCTCTCATGAATACTGACCTAACTATCCTGTCAAAGACGAGATACTTGAAGTGCCTTGTAGAACAGCCACCCAGTGTGAACAGCAACCTTGAAGGCTTTTCTGACACTGTCATATAAAGGATCAGTCTCTGTAAACATCATTTTAAATTGGAGATTCTGATCAAAAGAAAGCGAGCTTTCCCTCCAGTCCCTCCGTGTTTTGGGGATCTTTCATGTTTGCTTGCTGATCTTTTTTTAAATGAGCCTACTTTTATGCTATACCTTTGAATCATTATCAGTAGCATGAGGAAGAATCAGCAGTGCCCACTTTAAAGCTTGCGAATACCATAGTCGTGATAACACTGCTTGTCTGTGACGTAAGAAGCTCGTATCTTGACACTGAGCGTATGGTATCTGCTGTGTTTCACTACCGCCTCTTTGGAAGCTGTGCTTGTTAGTGCCTTGCTCTAACACAGCAGTGAGAAGTGTTTTGTTTTGTTTAAATCCTCAGAGTAACTGTGGGGAAAAGATCCGTATTCGCCGTGTGCTGATGAACTCTCCACAGATCATCACCATTGGCTTGGTGTGGGACTCGGACCACTCTGATCTGGCTGAGGACGTGATTCACAGCCTGGGCACTTGCCTTAAACTGGGAGATGTGAGTGTTCTGTGTTTTGACACTACCTACAAGCACCGCTTTTGTCATGGGGGTCCACAGTAGCGGATTGAGAAAAATAGAAAGATGCCCTCTTTCCCTTTCTGGTGTCCGTAAACAGAGGAATGGAGGGCAGAGCCAAGGATCTGACTGACTTCTGAATGCTTCACAAAACTTGTGAAAGTGCTAGTGTAATTGCATATTCTCAAATTTCTGAAATGACTGAAAGTTAAAAATTACTCCAGAAAACAAAGCTTATCTGAATCAAAACATATTTTCAAGTGCAGGAGATTTTGGGTTGGGGTTTGTGCTATTTCTATGAAAATACACATGTACTCTTTCATTCTGAAGCACAGACGTTTATTTCTTTTGAAGTCAAAATGTAGTTTGGGGTTGGGTTGTTTTGTTTTGGTTTTTTTAAAGTTCCCTCTTTTCACTGAAGTGTGTGGTTGTAACACTTGAGAGTTATAAATAACTGAGCAGCCTCAGAGAGATGGTGGCTGGCACTGTGTGATGGAATGGTAGTTTAAATTCAGGAGTGTTAGGGATCCGGGGGTTTGTCCCCTAGAGGAGTCACTTATTCTACGTTAGCTGATGCTTTAGCGTTGAATTATTGGTGTACCAGATTGTAGCTGTGTCTTATTGTAGCATTGGGATATTGTGTTAAAATAATTGAAATTATATATATACACACACACTTTAAAAAAATGCATTGGCCAGTGCACAGTGTACCAAAATTAGTGCGAGTCAGTGGAAATGTGGTTAGGGAACAGTGTGGCCTTGCGTAGCAAAGCAGTAATGCGCTAAAAAGGAGTCCTGTGCATTTTTAAATAAAACATGGTCAATTAAATAGAAAATAATTTTTTCTGTGTGCTGAATTCTTTTGACCTACTAATGTCTTCTGTTCCTCTTTTAAGTGGTGTTGCCGTAAGTTTGTCTTTGCTGAAGTCACAATAAATGCCAGCTGTTCACTGGCAGAACCGCTTTGCTGCTACAAAGCATAGAGGAAAGAATGTTGTAGCCAGTGTTTAATATAATCAGCAAGCATGGCACAGAGAATACAAATTTTCAGAGTAGAACCACACTTCAAATTCTGAAGAGGTATTCTATCACTGTTGTAAATATCTGCCTTAAATTACAGCCACAGTCTCCAAGACTTAACTCGTTTCGTGAGCATCTGATGGTTTGGTGGGAGCCTGTTCCTGGTCTGTGTCACTAAGTTGGCTTAAATGTTGGTTAATTACTGAAGTATTTATTGCCTTGTTTTCCATCTTTTGAAGTAAAAACCTGACACCTCTCGGTAGTACTTTGAGGTCTTCAAACATAAAGCAGTATGTAAAATTCTGGGCATTTTATTAACTTCTCCTTTCATTTTTCCTACCTCCCTGCTTGAAGCTCTTCTTCAGAGTAACGGATGACAGAGCAAAACACTCAGAGCTGTATTTGGTGGGAATGATCTGTTACTATGGAAAACACTATTCTACCTTCTTCTTCCAAACAAAAATCCGCAAGTGGATGTACTTTGATGATGCTCATGTCAAGGAGGTGAGAAAATGATGTTTAGGAAAATAATCTGTTAGAAATTTGTTAGCTGCTTGTGTGTAGATCCATACTGTTTTCTACAGATTTCGAGAATTTTTGGGCAGCTTTCCACTCAAGATCCGTAACTCTGTTGCTCCTTTTTCTGAGCAAAGTAAAGCATTCTGGAGAAAGCATACCAGAAATCTCAGAAGCCCTGTTCGTAGTTCTGTTCTGCTAGCTGCCAGTCTTGCTTTTGTGCTGTTGTTTGAAAACCTGCAGTTTGCTTGTGTGCACAGCTAACGTACATCTCTCTCCCTTGCTGACAAGCAGTGTAGCTGTTTAGCGCCTGCTTTTTGGGCTCACTGTTGAAGTATCTCGATGCCAGCCTTCCCTAGTGACTGCTGCCAACCACAAGTTTTCCGCTGCTTCTGTCAGTGCTTCTGCCCACTTTCACCAAGCATGAGGTCCTTGACGTTAAAGATAGCAGTGCTGGGATCTTGGCACACCGTCACTGCGTCCTGTTAATTTGTCTGGCATTGTTTCACACCGCTCTCCTTTTATTCCTTCCAGTCATGGAAGCACAAAGATGAGGGAGGAAAACTTCCTCCTGTAGTCACGCCAAGCACAGTCTCAAAGGGAAAACTCTAATCCTTGCGCTTGTTCACAGTCACATTTCTCTGCAGCAAAACGTTGCCAAGGATAGGTACTGCAGTGCTTTAGTAGAATACTTGTGTGTGGAGCACATGGGTTGGAACAGATGTGCGGTGTATTGACCGAAACCTGTATTAGTACATGGGGAAGATTTTTGAGATTAATACAGCTATATGAATTATGGCCTGGCTTGCAGAGGTTCTCTGACAGCAGAACTGTTCACACAAAGTGGTTCGCTCTGACTTGGATTTGCTGTCGTGCTGTTAATGTCTCTTACTGTTCGTTTTCTTTATGCTGGTGGATGGATCAAGAAATTTTGTTAATAAATTCTTTTTTTTTTGACTGATGGAAAGTTAGAGCCTTTCAGAGGGTGAAATGCTTTTTATGCAAAGAAAATTCTGAAAGGGAAGGATTATTTTTGTAGTCTTAATTTTAGCAGGAATTGTAATTTGTTTAGCCGTAAGATGGTGAATGCCTTTATTTTAGTTGGGCTGGTTCCAGAGCTTTCTTGGTGAGTCCAGTTCAGTGCTGGATACAGAAGGAGTTAAAGAATGTCACTGGAAAATCAAACTCTGAAAGAACTACAAGGGAAAAAAGAGAGCTTATTAAAGAAAATGATGGCAGAAAACCTTTCTTGTGCATTTTTTTATTGTTGTTGTTAATTCAGATTGGTCCGAAATGGAAAGATGTGGTGACAAAGTGCATTAAGGGTCACTATCAGCCTTTGCTGCTGCTGTATGCAGATCCAAGAGGAACCCCAGTGTCGACACAAGACTTGCCCCCTCAAGTGGATTTACAGCAATACAGCAGAACTTGCTATGACAGCGAAGACTCGGGTGAGCAGGCTGGACTATATGTCTTATACTTTTATGCTGTAATGCTGCATGTGATAAGTTTTTCTTCTGCTTTGGGTGCGTTTTTATTAGCAGGGGTCCTTGTTGCTTGTCAAAGCTGATCTAGAATTCTGAAGAGGACTTGCAGTGTTTCACCTTTGAACTTCTCTCTCAGTCCAAAACTCGGTTGGTTGGTTGGTTGGGTAGTAATCTTTTCCAAAAAGGTTTGGAGAGTGAAAGTAGGAGGGGGGGAAAAAAAGGTGAAGGACCTGTTGTGGTGTGGGTACAGAGAGGAACAATAACTGATGACTTCAGTGACAGAGTTCATAAATCCATCAGCAGTTTTAACAGGAAGGGAACGAGACCGGAGATGCACGAACACATAGAAATTGAAGGAAGCTGGAGAATTAAACTCAGGAGGGAAGTTAGGGAAAAGAAATATTAAGGAAATATCATAAATGAGTCCTTTGCTAGGTTGGTGAAGGGATGTGGGGGGGGAGGGGAAGAAGTACTGTTTTGTTAAAAATAAAAAGAGACAGAATCAGTGCACCTCATCTTCAGCCTTTGGCTTGTCTTTTACTCAGCTAAAGCAGCGCAAGAGGTATCAACTGATTTGTGGCAGACTGAAGGGGAAGGGATTGGTAAAGGCTTATGCCCATAGATCATGTTTATTTCTTCATTTTTTGTGGTCTGTTTTGCATCAGGAAAGATCTACAGCTGTAGATACGTAGCACTTAACATCTCAGAGTCCTTCAACACATTGCTGCTTCCTGAATTCTTTGTATTAATGGTAGTCCGTTGAATTAGAAAGGTACGTCCAAATAAGATGCTTCGGAGGTTAGAACTTGGTCTGCTCAAGGTATCAGTAGTGGTCTGAACAGGCAATTGGTTTACTGATCATTTTGGACATGTAGTCGTGCCATTGGAGGGTGAGGCCTCATTTAAAGAGGAGTAGATAAATTCTGAGAAAGATACGCAACTGCAATCCAGATAGGGTGAAAATAAAAGCTGGATCTAAGTTTACATTGTAATGGTTTTGCAAAAGAAGATTGTTTCTATTTTTGGATGTTTGCAGAGAATATCCTAAATTAGAGATGGGTTTGTAATTTGCCAAGAACAACAAGGTGAGACTAAAACCAGAAATACAACCTTTCTTCCAGGATTTTAGCCTATTTATACAACTATAATTCCAAGAATATTTTATGGATTTCCTGGCCAGTAGCTAACTTAATACTTCCTCATCAAGGAATCTGTAGAGAACATCTGCTGTCTCCTTATTTATGTGTTGACAGTCTACCAGTAATGAAATAAATCTCTAGCTCCTCTTAAAAATAAACACAAATAAAACCACTGATAAGACAACCTTCACTTCTCACTTGACACGAAGTCTTGCAATTTATAAACCTACCTTCCTGTTCTGGAAGAAATGGGAAGTCTGGAGGAGGGAGAGGAGGGTCTTCCATGCTAGATGTCAGCTGTGAGCGTTTCTACAAGCTTCAGGTCAATATATGCTGTAAACTTGTCTTGCTGTTCTGCTGGTTAATCTCCAGGAAATACACAGATAACCCTTCTGCTCATTCTCTCTGCGGTATCTAATATTACCGTGTTCTAAAATGACTTCAGAAAGCTGAAGACAAATATTTATCTATAAAAAGGTGTCCTTTCAGGACACCTGAAAGGCTATAGCAAGCAAATACAGAAACCTACTCTTCCATTTCAAAAACACTTGGTGAGTCCTCGAGGCTTACTCCTGTAGTCTGCGGTGTTTGACATTGATACCAGGCTCTTGAGAGAATTTGTGAGATACTGTAGGTTGAAGTGCCAGGAAAAATCATACCCTACGCATTTTCCTGTCAAACAGAAGTGAATTATATTCTAGTCTTGTTGATATCCAGAGTTTTCTACCCTAATATACCTTTTTCAGAATGGCCTTTTCGTCTCTCACCAAGTGTAACTGCAGTTTCTTCTGGGTGCCTCAGTGTTAGCAGGTATCCACAGCACATAATTCAGAAAGGAACAGAGATTGTTTATTGTTAAGTTGTTAACCACAGTACTGTACCTGAACTTTTGGCAAGGGAATAATGAATAATTTCAGCGTGGTACTAATGTGTACTTTCAGTCCAATGGATGTAATTTAATTTTGCATAATAAAAGGATTTGGTAAACTTGAAGTTATCAAAGAGAAAGTAATGGAAGGTTTGCAGAAGGTCCTTCTTCCAGGGGAGAGGACCTTTCCCATAAGCTCTAGGGTCCTTGAATCTCTGTTTCTATGCTTGGTACTCTCTTTTTCTGTGAAATTCTGAGTCGTTTCCTCTGTTTGCTTTTTTTAGCCTCTCCTGACTTCTACAGTAGCCACAAATGATTGACATTTGACATTGCTTCCTTCCCTAGGGAGAGAACCTTCCATCTCGAGTGATACCAGGACAGATTCCTCCACAGACAGCTATCCTTACAAACAGGCACACCATGAGTCTGTGGTCAGTCACTTCTCCTCTGACTCGCAGGGGACGGTCATCTACAATGTGGAGAACGATGCAGCTTCACAAAGCAGCAGGGACACAGGTAGGAGATACCATTATATCTGTGTGATTATTGTCATTTAATATGATGACTGCAGTGGGTTCTAGTGAAAAAGCTCTATTTATACAACCTGCAACAGAGTAGTGAACAGTGTTTAGTAGCCTAAATGTTTTGGCTTGTAATGAACCATTGGCATTCACAAAAAATAAGCATAATTTTAAATGTCTTGTTGGCTGTTGTAGGCTTGTATCTAGCCAGACAAACATTGACAGACGTGTTTTCTGTTACCAACAATCCTACCTGCTCTCTTTGTTGTATGATTCTGTAAGTTGGATTCTGTACAGTGCCGTTGTATGGTTTGGTAAGTGTTGTTTGTGCTACGTGCTCATCTACAGGCAGTCACTTAACTTCAGGTGTTGCAGCTGTCTGGGAAAGGCATTTACTTCACCAGAATCTCTCATACTTGGGCACTAAGGACTTTCTGTGTAAGTGGGTGTTGGTAGTATTTACTGCACCAAGGAGGAGCGTAAGATGATTTTGTGCCTATGCCATGAAAGCAAGTCAAATGAGAATCTGCACCGAGAAGACGATCTGTGTATATGCTCCTTTGGGCAGCTGAACAGTCTGTCTGAGCGCTCTTTAGTTGAAAAGAGGTTAACTGGAAGTCTGCAGGCTTAGATCTTCTCTATTACTCATGCCCAGTGACCCTAGTCAGCCTGTTTCTGCACACAGTAACTTCTAACACCACTTCTGAAAAAGTAGTGCAGGAGTTAAGGTCAGGCATCTCGAGCATCAGAAGTATGATCTGCCAAGTCTGTTTGAAAAGTTACTTTATTGTGCCTTAATTGGACTTTCTAAGAAGCCAGAAGAGTTGAATCAGCAACTGTTTGTTGCACCAGAGCATCGACAGCTGTCTTACCACTTTGTCCTTTTATTTGCAAAATAGTTGCTCCCTTGTATTGTGATGATAAATGCGTAACTGGTTCATTTGAAACAATTTATGGTACAAATATTTTTCACATCAAAATCCTGAAAAAATGTTTCAAATTGGTTTTCTTTGGTCCTATTTGATTCTTCATCAGAGGTCCAAGTAAATGTAATACATAGTTTTAGATAGCCCAACAGTACTTGTAATGTTTTAGCAAAATACTTAACGCTGTAGGTTCCAGTCACAGTCCTAGGTAGGGGGTGAGAAAGAAGGGAAAGCTGGAGCAGGATTTGAGTGATGAGGAAACAAAATTTGTGCTGATCATCAGAGTATGAAGAAGACAAAATTGAAAATGCTAGTGGAATATGGTTTATATAGTCTGCAAAAGCGGCAGAGTTTATTGAATTACGTCCCTCCCGGCAAAACTGGCCATGCAGAAATCAGCAGAAGAGGGAGGGTAAGGGGGATGGTTGCAAACATGTAAGCATGAAGTTCAGCATGTGACCTTTTGTTCTGTCACTTTTAGTGACTTTGTCTTTTTCTCTTTCTTTCTTCTCCTACTGATTCTATCCTGTGTCATTCCCTTCAGCCTAGCCTGTCTCCCCGCTTACATTCAGTTATCCTCATCTTCCCTAATTCAGCCTTAGCTGTAGTCAGTCTGTCCCCTTAGCTAGCCACCTGTCTGGGCATTTCCCCTTTATTTTACCTACCCAAAACCTTTCCAAAGAAGTCAGTCTGCCAACTCATACAACTGCTCAATCATCAAATGCTGACCCATGGGGCTATAAAGAAGCCATCTACATTGACCTGTCAACTGACTCGTTCTGGGCAAGAGCAGGGTTCGTCATTTAATGGCCATTTTCCCACTACTGCACCCCACAAAGTTATGGATCCTATCCCACATCGTCCTCCGGGGAAGGACCGTCATTGGGTTGTATGACCTCAGGCACCTGGGTGCTGCAGAATGGGAATGTGAAGAGTGGCTGCAGAAGCCCTCTCTTGCTCCTCCCAACCTGTGCTGCTGAAAAAAATGTGCGTATTCTGCCTGCCCTGTTGATGCAACTGAGATTTCAGTGGGAGGGAGTAGGGGCGTTCTGTCTTCACCTGTTTGGTTCCATTCTCTTCTCTAACATGTTCTTGGACATGCACACAACCCCTGCAAAAACAAACTTTTCCTTTTAATGTCGTTGTTTGCTTATGAAGCCATCCCACCTCGGAAGGATGAGCTATTGAAGTGATGCATTCAGCAAAGGACACCTTTTAAGCATATGGTTGGGCACTCAGAAATCCTGGCTTGTTATGTTAGTGAATTAAAAAAAAAAAGTGTGTAAAGTTTTAACTAATATTCTTGGGCTTGTAATTCCTATGTTCATGCATTATGTAGGATTTAGTCTTTGTTCCAGAGGGTCCAGGTAAAGACAACAAAGCCTGTGACCTGCAGACTTTTGATTCTTGACCTCTCCTCCATGGCTATTAGATGTCCAGTGACAACAGGACAAAGTTTGCAGTTTATGAAAGGAGGAGAAAATATTTATGCAAAGATAGCAGCCTTCATTCTACAAGGCTAAGCTGGGCTCTAATTAGTCTACTAAGCTACCTCCAGTAGCACTAAATATCTGTAAACAGTTTGTTATGTACCTGAAGGATGCTAACCAAGCACTCCCTATCAGGTTGAAAGAACTAATAAATGCTTACAAATAATATGCAGGGTGGGTGTCAGGAGGATGGGGCCAAACTCTTTTCAGTGGAGCCCAGCGACAGAACAAGGGGCAACGGGCACAAACTGAAGCCAAGGAAGTTCCAGCTGAACATGAGGAAGAACTTCTTCCCTCTGAGGGTGACGGAGCCCTGGCCCAGGCTGCCCAGAGGGGCTGTGGAGTCTCCTTCTCTGGAGATACTCAAGACCTGCCTGGACGCAGTCCTGTGCAGCCTGCTCTGGGTGACCCTGCTTGGGCAGGGGGTTGGGCTGGGTGACCCACAGAGGGCCCTGCCAACCCCAACCATTCTGTGATTCTGTGAGCTTGTGGGTTGGGGAGGGGAATGTTTAACTAGAGAAGCTGTACGCTCTGAAGTGAAGCGTAAACCTCTGCTATTTGGAGGGGAGCCACTACGAGGTAGAAGATAGCGCTGTTCTTTCAGTCCCCGAGAGGTGCGCGACAGTCCATGCTGTGAAGGAGAAAAAAAAATGCTCCCAAAGCACTGGCCCTGCTCAGGTCACCTCACTGCTGCACATCTTCTGTCTTCGCTGTCAACATTTCTCTCTTACTTCCTGAATTTCTTTTCTTTCACATAATGTGCTTGTTTCTAAAGAATTTGGCTACAAAAGCACTCTCTGCTTTGCAAATGAATAGAAATGCGAGTCTTGTGTAGCTTGCTTTTTGTTGTTTGGATTCCTTCTCATTCATTTATTGTAGTATCTTTGTAGCAATTGCGGTTGAAGTGAATTATTTTTTCAACTGTTGAAGGTACGATTTTCTGCATAAAACCTTCTTTAAGTATTGTTGGTTTTTATGTTAATTTCTAGAGAAGGGGGAAGGCTTATAACAGCCAGCTGTGTAGTCTGAGGGCTAATCCACTGTCAAGTAGTAGGGATTTTCTTTTCCTATCATCCTATGCAAGGTGAAAGTTGGTGATATAAAGGCTGGAGAATGGTCTTTGTAGCTTATTCATAAATTCCCTTCTTATCCTGCATCTCTTCTTGGGACTACTCACGTGAGTAAAGCCATGTGTGTGTTTGTGCTTGCAGGATGAGGACTGTAAATGTGTGAGAACTGCAAAATTAAGAAGAGGCAATACAGAAAACTTGTGGTGTCAGATACCTAGTTCACGTTTGATGCGAGGAAATGGGGAATAAATTGTGTAAAAGAGAAGACAGTAGCACTCAACCACATGAGTAAGGGAATGTTGTGCATCAGCTGACCCATGCTGATGGTGTGTGTGTGCTCTTAGCTTGTGGCAGATGTGAATTAGCTGGCTTAGCCCTGGAGAGCCAACTGAGGCTCTGTAGACTAAGCTAACTCAGATTACTCAATGTTTGCTACAGGCCAAGGGAGTGCAGATGGTTAGTTAGCGCAGAGCAGCTGGTGATGCGCAGTAATTTATTATTACATGGTAACTCGTTCATGTGTTTGAGTCTTCATTCAACAGAGTAATGTCGAGCAAGCTATCCTCAGGAGTTTCGTGTGTACGGCTGTTAAAACTGAGAAAGTAGTCAGACAGCAAGAAAGCGGTGTCCTTAGACTGCTAGAAGGCAAGGCAGAGTCAACTTTTTCCTCTCCCTGTGGATGAGCGCTCATTAACCAGAGTCCTTGGAGGGGCTGTATTGCTCTTCTATGACCTTAAAAATGGAACACCCTCCCCTCCTCAAGACAAAACCCAAAACTTTTGGATACAAAAACTTAGCCAAAGCTGCCAGTTAGCGTCGGAGCGTCTGCAGCTCCTAAGGAGCAGGAGAGCCCCTCTGCTCATAGCGCACAGAACGCTTGGTCTGAAGGCTGTTGTCATCTCTACTGTGTGCTTCTGTCATTCCAGGGCACCTGACTGACAGCGAGTGCAATCAGAGGCATGTTTCCAAAAAGAGCTCGCTGGCAGACCGCAAGAGGAGTTCTAGCCGGTCTCGGCGAAAAGGAGATGAGGCTCAGTCATCAGGATACCATAGTGAAGGCAAGAGATGTTACTTGATTTCAGATATCGATATCTTTTTCTGCATGTTTTTAAGATCCTCGGTGTGTACGTGCATTTCCCTCCTTACATCTTGTTTCGTACATCTTTGTATTTTGCCCTTTTTTTTTTGTTTGTTTGATTGGGAAGTGTTGGTTAGGTGGGGTTTTTTGTTTTTGTTTTTTTCACTTTTCAAAGTCTGCATGAAGATGCTGCAGATAGGGCTGCTAGTTTAATCTGAAGTTATTTTTGTGGCTTTTGCTGTTTCTAAACTGCAGGAGAAACCTTGAAGGAGAAACAAGCCCCCAGAACTGCCCCCAAACCATCCAGCAGCACCAGCAGGTTGAGGGAATTCAAAGAGACAGTGAGCAATATGATCCACAGCAGACCGCAGCAGATCTCTCAGGCTATCCAGAATTCCACTCGTGGAGGGAGTAGCGTTGATCAGACGGAAACGCGACCCACGAAAAGCCTGTCTGCACACTCTCGAGACTGGGAAGTGGAGAGTACCAGTAGTGAGTCTAAATCCAGTTCGTCTAGCAGGTACCGGCCAACCTGGAGACCCAAAAGAGAGTCTCTGAATATAGACAGCATCTTCAGTAAAGACAAGAGGAAACACTGTGGCTACACTCAGCTTAGCCCCTTCTCTGAAGAAGCAGGTAAGAGTTGAAGAAGTAAGATTTGTGTCAGACTATGTGGAATCTATAATACTCCACTATCCAGTTTTGTTTCAGTGAAGTAGGAGAGTGAAATTTTGGATGTGGCATCTAGGTCAGTGGTGAGTCGTGTCCTTGGAGGCTAGTTTGTGTGGGTATTCATGTTGCATGTATGGTAATTCTGTTTGATTTCTGTGTGTTTAATTCCACATGTAAGGAAATAATAAGGGAAACAGTACTGTCTGCGCTGCTTAAACGGACGCAGGGCTAGACTGCCGAGTATCTGGAAGTTCATCTCTTGGAATGGCCTTTTGTATTGGTCTTTTTTTTTTTTTCTCTGGCTCAGCATGGTATTTTTGCATGGTGGCTCAGACTATGGTGCAGCGAGTACCTTGTGCATCAGTGCCGAGTTTTGTTGTGAGGATAAGAGCCTGGCAGCCAGAAATGATCAGTCTGGGACCGTTTTACACCATGGCAGCTATGCAGCTTGTATGTAGAGACTTTGTCCTCAGCTTTGCTCTTTTTGAAGGCATTAAAATCTGTTGCAAAACAACTTTGGGTATTTTTTGTTGCCCCTGCCCCAGCCTGCCGCTTCCCTTTCCCCAGTCTGCAAAGGAATATAATGGTTACTTTGCTCCCTATCACGAGGAGAGTACTCCTGACACTGTAGACGGTGTGGAGAGCAGGGGTTTACAAGTTCCTGGGTGTTACGTTGTTACACTACTGGAGCTGCTGGGCTCCCATCTTGGAGTGCTTGAAGGACAGCGTGTGGGTGAGAAGGACGAGGTTTGTGTGGCCGGCAGTGGAGTTGTGGTTAGTGAGGATGCTGCAGCAGAAATCTGGGGGACTAGAGGGAGGCAGGGACAGAGGGTGGTGGCTAGAAGGAGCTAAGGGTTGAAGAAAACTGGGAAGCACAGAGCAATGCGTATAGGGAAGGCAAAGGGAGAAGAGAACACAGCTGCAGGGAAGGAAGCGAGGAGAGCAACCAGGAGGCAAGTGGGGAAGACATAGTGAAATCAGTAAGGAAGAACTGAAAAAAGAAGAGAAGGTTTTCCTGTCCTCTGTGAACTGATGTTACATAAACCTCATCAAATCATAAATGGCAAAATGAACAGTGTCAGAAGTGCAGCGTCTGAAGTAGGTATAGTGGAGTACAATAGCAAATACAAACTGGAAATACAATTGGGTATACTGGAAAATAATCTTGTACAAGTACAAATTGTGATGAGGAGGAAGGGATTTTCTTTCCAGACTTGATTGTTACCAGGGGGGGATATGGTAAGGTATACTGAAGGGGAGACATTAAAAAATAAGTGTGTTGAATAGATTATTGCATAATATTACTAGGAATGCTGTAAAAATATAGGGTTTTTTTTTTCTGTGTAATATTGCTAGCTTGACACCAAATTAAAGGCAGCACTTCTAGTTTAAGCAGGGTTGAAAAGCTAATGTGTGTAGATGATTTGTGGGTATTGAAGCTGGAGTCTTATACAAAGCTGTATTCTTTTGTCTTGACAGGTAAAGAGCTTGTTGAGAGTGAGGTGAAGGAGCACGCTGTCCAAGAAACGAGATCAAGCCAGTCAAATGTCAGATACAAGCGTGGCGTGCTGGGCCGGGGCACCCAGCATCAGGTGGTGGATCAGCATCCGCATCTAATACAGAGGATGGAGTCTGGCTACGAAAGCAGCGAGCGCAACAGCAACAGCCCGGTTAGCCTGGACATGCCCTTGTCTGACAGCTCAAGCACCCACAGGTAGGTTTCATTGCTGGAGTGATAGAAGCCTTGATTTCTTTTTTGTAGTTACATAATGGTGTAGAACATATTTTAAAAAAAATGCAGAACGGCGCTCCTAGCTTGTAATACAGGTTTATTGGGGCAGGGCAGAAATAGAAGGGAGATAGGGATCTGAGTGAGTTTTATTCCTTTTCTCGTCAGCATATTGACAGCTTAGTGCTGGTGAAAAGGAAATGGCGTTTAGCTGAACGAGAAATGTTGACTGAAATGATGTGTCTGAAATAGTCGTACCCTTAGTCTGTGATTTTAAAACATGACTAAAATATCAACCTCTGCGCTTGTCCTTTGAACAGCTCATGTACCTTTTTGTTTCAGTTAAGCCATTGCTTGATAGAAGCCTGATGCAGAATGAGAGATCAGTAGTCTTGTGTAGAAATGTTTGACATTTTCAGTTTGAGAGGTTCATTGCAGTCTTGCAAGACACTTGCAATGTTTGTATGCAAAAATAAATAGGCAGCACAATGTGTTTCTCTCTTTGGCTTAGGAGGCTTCAGGCAATCAAACAGAGACTGGTTTTGGCCAGCGTAGCAGATTTTCAGCTGTAAGAACCTGTTGAGAACAGCTGTTAGACCACGGTTTTAATACACATTGCATACTCTTATATAGGAGAATAGAATTATTGTCCTTCCCCTTGTTAACTTTCTCTTTCCCTGTTTCTCCCGAGATTTCCTTACAGTAGACTTTTTTTTTTTAATGAAATGAAAATGCAGTAAATATTTATGTGATGATAAAATAAAGGTAGATATAATTTAACCTGGAGAGATCAGTAAAATGGCAAGCGATAATTACTCTCTTCTTGGAGGGACGCACACATGAAGCGAGCAGGTGGATTGGTTCCCGCCTGGCGCAACATCCCGAAGTCTCACAGCAGCAGCATCTTGGAAGTGGAGTCTGCTTCATCGGTGGGCAGCTGGGCAAACAGCCCTCGCGCCGTTGGAAACGGTAAGATGCCCTCCCTCGGCAGCAGCGGCTTTGCAAGCGAAACCGTGTCGGAGCTGTTCTTCACTTTCTGGATGTTTATCTTCATGGTGAAATTGTGAGGAAGGGGGAAAGAAAGACTGAGGAACATAACACAGTTTTAGAAGATATAACCTACGAGATTTACTAAAGGGGGTTGCAAAAAGCTCTTTCAGAATATTGCTTTGATCATGTTGCTCTGGCATCTTTTTTGAGTATTGGGTTAACTGATAAAGTAAAGGTATTTTTCCTGTTCTTTCCCATAACTCGGTATTCTGCCATCAGTGGAAAACACCTTCCCAAGCATAACTCATAATAACTTAGTAGGATTGATGAGTCATGAGAACAAGCTCATAATGCTGTACAAAATTCAAAATTGTCAGAAACACGAGTGGATATTTTTACAAGAGGTTTGGACTAAGGCTGAGCTTTTCTGCAGATACGTGTTCTGATTATGTGTTGTTCTGAGCAAGTACTTTATTCCAGAGAGAGGAGGGGAGAGGCTCTTTGAATACAGGTCATAGTTGAAGTGAGAACGATGACTGATTGATTTCTGCTGTGCTGACTAGGATATTGATATGCTTTATTTTCCTCCGGTTTTCATCAGCTTACGCAGTTAGGTGAAAAGCATCTTGGTTGGAATCCATTTTACTAATGGAATCCATTTTACTGGTTTACTAATCCATTTTACTACTGGCTAATTTGGCATAGCATTATTTATAAAACATAAGCACAGCAAGAAGCCTCAAGATTTCAGCATCAGCTTAGGGTTGTCTCCTCCAGTGATTCTCTCTGTTCAATTTGCTGTTTCTTGGGTCAGTGAATCCAGGGATGGGCTGTGCTGCAGGGGAGCTTGAAGCAGTACTGCTGCGTTTCTGCCAGTCACTGACACAGAGGAGACGATTGGAAACCAAATGGCTTGGGCAGGGCTTTAAAAGTAAAACTTAACAAAGCAAAATTTGGGATCTGAAATTCTGTGGTCTTTGCTTGGTCAGTCTGTTATTTTCTAATGTTAATTGTATTCTCCATTAATATTTTTTTTTGTCTTTTAAGGGATACTTTAAAAGATTTTACTATCAAAAAAAGTTTTGTTTCTTTGTTTGTGTTTATTTTTGAAAGGTGGGGAGGTGTTTGTCCCTTTAAAGAGTGAACTGGATGAATTGCAAGAGGAGGTGGCAAGGAGAGCGCGTGAGCAAGAACTGCGCAGAAAAAGGGAGAAGGAAATGGAGGCAGCAATGGGCTTTAACCCCCGTCCCAGCAGGTTCATGGATCTGGATGAACTGCAGAATCAGGGTAACTTTTGCAATGCAGTGTATTTTGCAAGGTTGTAGTGCTGAAGTTTTCTGAACCTTTGAACTTAACTTCCTATCGTAAGTCTCAATTGAATCTTTGAACTTCATTTCCTATTGTAAGTCAGTCTGTCTCTTTCTCTCCCCCTCCATTACAATTTTACACCTTCAGTTAGTGAAAGACTGTCAATCTCAAAGCTGTAGGATGTGAAAAAACCTGTTGGGTGTTTTGACCAAATTCCTTCTTAAATGAGGCAGCAAAGTAATGCAGAGGTGTTGTTAATATGTTTGCACCTTTCCGTTTTTACAGTGATATGCACCATTACTAGTGCTGATGTCTAGATTTAGGTGTAAGGCTTCAGCTGACGTCTTGGAATGAGCAGGGCTGTCTGTACCTTTCAGACCTGCGCCCCAGGTCCGCCCGCAGCACAGCTTGTTCACTGCGGCCGTTGTTTTGTTTCTTGCTGCTCTGAGAAATTCTGCTTATTCCTGCCCATGTACTTTCCACTCTTTCTCCCTCCGCAGCTGTGCAGCCACAGCAGAGGCGTGGGAACAAGTACTGTGGCAGGCCTAGGCTGGAGCTGATTGAAAATCTGGGCTGGGTTTAGCTTACATAGCTTTCATAGCGAAAAAATTTGAAAAAAAAAAAAGCCAAATACTAAGTTTAATTGTCTTTTCCATGACTCCGCATGTTTCTGGCAGGGGAAGGCAGCAGAAGAGGTTTAATTGGAAGGATGGAGCTGCAGCAGAGGGAACTTGGTGATGGGATTCACGTGTAGCACCTTTGCCCTAGCCCTAAATCTCCATCAGCCAGTAAGGGGAGTGAGAGAGGAGGTGGGATGAAGTGCACTGACCCAGTGGAGAGTGAAGCCTGGGAGAGCATTTAACCCGGGGGGTTGCTGGTGGGTCAGCAGAGCCGAGGAAGGTGTAGGTGCAAGCCCCCTGCGGCCTCCTGTGCTACCAGGCCTCCTGGCATCCCCACGCTGCTTGCTCAGACCTCTTGTAGATAAGAGTTGAGGTACTGGTTTGCTGCCACAGGACGGAGAGGAAGGAGAGGGCACCCCGCAGCAATGCCAGCTCTGGGCACAGCACAGCCAGTGCTCTGCAGCCTACAGCACGCCAGCTGCTCAGCGGCCAGAATGTCGCTGTGCTGGTGGCAGTGGAAAAACACGATCGCTGTGAGAATGGCTGACTGTGGGAATGGCTTTGTAACTTCTGCTGACCGTCAGTGAGCCCCTGAGTTACCCTTTACAGTCCTGCTGTGACCTGCCAGTAACCAGGCGAAAAATTCTCATGTACCAGAGTAGACGGCTATCTTTTTTTTATTGGTATTAGTGTTTACTTTTGTAGCATAAATGCTGGTGATGTAAAAATTGAAAAGTAAACCCCCGTTGCTGAGCACAAAGATGCTGTCTTCTCTGCTTCTCCTGCCCGAAAGAAAATAGCATATTCTCCAAGACGTTACCCCTCTTTGATCTCTTGTTGTATTAGCAGGTAGAAGCAAAAATTGCTTAGCTTTTCCTTGTTAAAAAGAAAGTAAGCTAGAATAATGCTTTATCAAAAAAGACTTCAGTGGAATGTTAGAGGAGTTTACAGGCATTGACTCGATCTGGGAAAGTTTTTACTTATTCCTTTGAAGTCTTTCCCCACCCCAGCCAGAGATGGAAAAGCTTATAGCATTAACTGCCTGCTCGGCTGCCCGGAAGGCTGGCTTCTGCGCAAGAGCTCCACAACGCTTGTGACTCAGATTGCCCTCGAGTAAACTGCGAAATTCACGCAAAGAAAGCTAACTTTAGTATACTGGCCTCGATTATAAGCCTCAGTAGCCTCGATTCTGAAACTGAATGTGCTGCTTGATTAACTCGCTGCTCTAACAGCCCTCACTTCTCTCTGCAGTACTTGCTTTTCGTGCAAGTTCTTTGGGGCTTGTGGCATCAGAGAGTTTGTGTTTGCACGAGGGTGTTGGCGAGCAGGCCAGGCCATAGCGTGTGTTACGCACATGGAGAAAACATCAGTGTTTGTTGTTGGCTGATGAAGATACTAATGTTCCTTACCACAATGACAGAGACATTCCATTAAAAAAAAAAAAAAACAAACACCCTTAAACAAAACAAGAAGTCAAGTTTTATGTGTTGTTTTCCCCTGCCTCATTTTGAGTGTGTACATTTTAGTGCATAACTTGCATGATGCGTAATAGGTGACACCGGACTGTCTGGGCATTTCCTCCTCTCACAACTGGAGGTTCTGGTGCCAGGACACAGTGTTTTGTCTTTTGTGTCTGAGGATGATTTAGCCTTCTCTTCTCCATCACTGTTTTCTGAATGATTGCAAAAAGAGTTCTTGACAATTGTCTCTCTCTTCTCTACTGCTTACACCTGTGTTTTTCCTCCTAAAGCTGCAAGACCGTTGGGCTTTCATATTCTGTATGTCTTTCAGTGGTTGAGTGTATGCCCTGAACACGTTTATGGAAATATTTCGTGCAGGCATTTACATTCATGCTCAAGTTTGAGTGTTGTTCCCCAGATGTCTCAGTTGTTTCAGTTTGTTTCCATTTTGTATGGAAGTAATTGGATATCTGAGGAAGAGTCAGATGATTTTTGACAGGGGACTTAGTGTACAAGGAAAAGCCTGACTGATACTTTTTACTGATCTGTTTTGGTTTAGATTCATTTCTAAATTTAGGTGAATTCCTGCTTGACAAAAGTCATCTGAACCAACTCAGTGATATGTCTGTGCCATCTTTTGTACTGATTCTGACTGTTGAAAATAATACAATAAGGCAGTGCAACTCTCTCGGGTAAACAAAATTTGAGGGGAAAAAAATCTGGTTCACATTGTTTTACTGCATGGATGTCAAGCATATCGGGGTGCTCAAGGTCTACTTCCGCATAGGGAAGGGTAGGTGGTGCGGTCTGGGATGTGTGCAGCCTCTGCGAGACTCCATCTGTGGAAGAATTTGTCAGTCACGAAGGAGATGAGGGTAAGTGAGGGTTCTGCCGTGAACAAAACCAACATGAAGGGTGCTGCCCGTTGCAGGGAGGAGTGATGGCTTTGAGAAGTCGATGCAGGAGGCAGACTCGATCTTTGAAGAGTCGCTGAATCAGGAGCAGAAGGGCGATTGTGCTGCAGCTTTGGCTCTCTGTAACGAAGCTATATGTAAGTAACTCTTAACTGCCTGAGCTACTGCGCTTTTGACAATTCACTAATATCATAGGAAAAAAGTCTAAAACATGGAATCATGTTAAATGGTCAGGGAGTAACATGGGGATCCAGCTAGTCTTTAGGAACGTGCAGGGAGACAGAATCTTTCCTTGTTACACACATTCCCTTTTGGGGTTTTAGTCCTATTCCTCTTCATCTCTGTCTTTTTTTCATGTTTGCATCCGTTTTTGTTGTTGTCTCCAGCGCTATGGCAGGAACAGCACTGGGGTGCTGGTATGCCCTTTCTGGTGCTGAAAGGTGCATTCCAGAAAGCACCTAGTACGTAGCTCCCCCTGCCACTCGGTCCTCAATTATCAAATTTTCCCTGTCCTCAGGCCAAATTGCAAAGGGCGTTAAGCTCCCCCGATTCTCATGGAGGGCGTAGCACAGGAAGAAAATGGTAGCCCTCTCCCGAGTCCTCTGGATTGCCAGAAATGAGCTGTGCTGTACCTGACTTTCATGAAGAAAACCGCATTCGGACATTGAAGTGCTTCAATGCATTGTGACCTTTGAGAATGTGTGCTGTGTGATTTCATTTTGGTTTTGGTCCCTTTCCATTGTGACTGGCTGGCTGTCTCACCCCGTGCTCCCCTCTGTCTCTGTAGAATGGCTGCAGACAGAGCGAGTAGCTCCGGTGCGTTTGCGTTTAGGAACGGGCTCTTCGGGGCTGCGGGTGAAGGCGTGACAGCACTGGTAGCTGCTGTTCCAGCAGGGCATACGCTGGGTCTCGGGTCCCAGCTGGGTATTCCTGCACGTCAAGGGAGCCCCAGGGGTGGAGGGTACAGGAGAAGGGTAGGTGACCATTTGAAGTGTCAGTGTGGTAGGGCTGGAAAGAGCCTGTGTGGAGGGGATGAGAAGTTGGGCTATAAATCATGGATAATTTTTTTTTTTTTAAACTTTATTTTGGTTTAGTTTTAATTAACGTGTTTGGACACCTGGCTAAGCTGAATGTGCATTAATGGAAACAGTATCATCCTTGTGAACTCTTTTGTGGCAGTATTTGCATGATCCATGTTTTATGTTCTTGCTGCATCTTTTTTTTTTTTCTTTTTCAATTTTATTCCTTTTTTCTGTTTGTTTTCTGCTATGTTTTCTTTTGCATTTTAGCTAAACTAAGACTTGCCATGCATGATGCCAGCGCTAGCACTCACAGCAGAGCCCTAGTCGATAAGAAGCTGCAAATAAGTATCCGAAAAGCCCGGAGCCTCCAGGATCGCATGCAGCACCAACAGCCACCGCAGCCGCTGCCGCCGCCAGCCTGCCACCCACCGCAGGGCGGCACCGGGGCCCAGTCTACAAGGTAGTCCGAGTGCCTCACCGAGACCTAGATCCGAGCTGCACCTGTGAGCAGTGCAGTCTGGAAAGAAATAGCAAACTATATACATGCCCCTGGAGGGTCCAAATCCCGCAGTGTTACTCCCTGTTGCTTTCTTCGTCAGGTTAAATCCTGTTATAAGGTGGTCAGCTACCTCCTCTCTCCTCCCCCCCCCCCCCC
>Ga0065711_1031030_pt1 | contig 30735 bp, 15 predicted proteins | sample Hoacrofraction12_FD_59098 | JGI IMG/M metagenome (GOLD analysis project Ga0065711, IMG submission 59098) | Hoatzin crop microbial communities from Cojedes, Venezuela - Epithelial fraction 12 v2 (version 2) | ecosystem: Host-associated > Birds > Digestive system > Esophagus > Crop | place... | reverse complement strand
CCGTCGCCACTGCGAGCTCCCGAGCCGCGAGTGAGTTCCTGCCGCCCAGCTCCCCCCCACCGGAACCCAGCATGAGGGCACATGGTATGGAATACCCTGCTCTGTTTGGCCAGGTGGGGTCAGCCCTCCGGGCTGTGTCCCTTCCTGCATTCCAGTGAAAATTAACCCTGTCCTGGCCAAACCCAGGACAGGCACTGATATGCTGTATTTGCATTGGTGGAGACCAACTGGCCTGTTCTCTTTCGGCAGAACATACAAGTCAAAGTTCAAAAGCATACAAATCCTACTCATATCTTACAACACTGAGCTGTTAATATTAAGTGTTCTTGCAAAACTACTTTTTGTATAATTACATTTTGCTCACCTAGTTTCAGTTGAGTATTTTGTGCTTTGTCATTTGTTGTACTATGCTTGCTGTTCCAAGAACTGACATGCTAACTAGGGAGGAAGACAGGGAGGAAGATTGTGGTTTGCCTGCACAGCGTCCCTAGGATGACTGTGGGGAAGAATGGAAGATTTTATCTTAATAAATCTAAACATATTTCATCTTTTAAAAGACTTTCTTATGAGGATCTCTTCTGGCTGTGTATAAATTTCTCTTCACAGGCTGTTATTGCAAGTTTTTCTATGGACCCATCACTCTCCACTCTGGTCCTTTTATAGCTTCTTTGTGCCACTGGCTGCAGTTAGCAAGTTCAGAGCAAATGGCTCTCTTTTAACTCAAAAGCAGTGCTACTTAATGAACTACTTCGCAGCAAGGCATACAAAGAGCTTTGCAGCTGCTCGACCTGTCTAGATAGTGTGTATTTAATTTTCATTTTATTTTTAGTCTTAAGAACAAAGCTGGTAGGAGTAAGTACAAAGGTCATTGCCCTCCTGCCAAGGTCCCCCTGACTACTTTCCTGCTGTTGTCATATACTAGTGCATCAGACTTGCTTAGGTGTTTGTTTCAAGGAAGCCAAACTTTGAATTTTGTTCAGCAGATCCCAAAATTTCACTGCGTTACGAAAGAGAAATTCTTCAATAACCCTTTCATTTCTCCTTTTGAATCAGACATAAATCATAAGCTATACCTCCTCCCCACAGAAGCTCTCTAGCACAGGAAAATAAATTCAAAAGCCTGAAGTGTCCAGTATGAATCTAATCTGATCATCAGCCACTGGCATTGCTTCTGTGTTCTGCAATAAATCAATCCTACATCGTGACTTGACTAAAATACACTGTATTTGCCTGTCTTGTCAATTATATCTTTCTGTTGGCACTTGAAGTCAGATACCAATCACAGAGCCTAGGGTTACTCTACTGTTGCTGTTAAGTCACATTAGTAAAACCTGTGGTGGTTATTTCTGTAAAAACTTTCCATTGATCTATGCTCATCAGCACAGATGAAATAACAGGAAGAGTATCATCTTGTTGAATTTTAAAGGGATAAAAGCACAGCATTTTTGTAACAGCTTCATGTTGTTGACTTGATCTCCAGCACATACAATACATTTTAGCGTTCAAAGTTATTACGTTATGTTTGTGTTTTGATCTGTTTTCTTTTAAGCAAGGCATATTTTAAAAGTAATTTGGCCTTTTATGTCCAGTGGGGCTGATAACACTGCTGGGGCACACAAAATAATTAAGAGCTACAGGATTATGAAAATTATGGCAGGACGGAAAAAGGAATGCAGTGAACTCCACTTGTACAACAAACTAGCAACAGAATCTGAAATTACTGCTCTTGCCACAAAGTTACTGTACAATTTCATGCTGTAGGATACATCACTGTTATTTCTGTGAGTTAGATTCTGGCTATCTCTGGTCACTGGCAGGATCAAATAGGTAAACACACTTCTGGGAAGAACATTTACAAAGTGAATTATTCATCTGCTGACTGCTGATTCTTTACATTGATACAACTGCTGATTCTTTACATTGAGCTCCCCACCAACTGGAGAAGGGGCAACATCACCCCCATTCTTAAAAAGGGAAAAAAGGAAGACCTAGGGAGCTACAGGCCAGTCAGCCTCATCTCTGTGCCTGGCAAGACGGTGGAGCAGATCCTCCTCAAAACCATGCTAAGGTACATGGATAACAAGGAGGTGACTGAGGACAGCCAACATGGCTTCACCAGGGGCAAACCGTGCCTGACCACATTGGTAGCTTTCTATGATGGGGTTACAGTATTGCTGGACAAAGGATGGGCAACTAACATTGTCAGTTGCTGGACTTGTGCAAGGCATTCGACACTGTTCCGCATGAAGTCCTTGTCTCTAAATTGGAAGGACATGGATTTGACAGATGGACCACTCGTTGGGTAAGGAACCAGCCCGATGGACGCACACAAAGAGTTACAGTCAACGACTTGATGTTCAGGTGGAGACCAGTGACGAGCGGTGTCCCTCAGGGGTTGGTACTGGGGCCGGTGCTGTTAAATATCTTTGTTGGTGACATGGACAGTGAGACTGAATGCACCCTCAGCAAGTTTGCCGACTACATCAAACTGTGTGGTGTGGTTGACACGCTGGAGGGAAGGGATGCCATCCAGAGGGACCCTGACAGATTGGAGAGTTTGGCCTGTGTGAACCACATAAAGTTCAATAAGGCCAAGTGCAGGGTCCTGCACGTGGGTCAGGGTAATCCCAGTCAAAAGTACAGGCTGGGCAGAGAGTGGCTTGAGAACAGCCCTGAGGAGAAGAACTTGGGGATACTGGTGTATGAGAAGCTCAACATGAGCCAGCAATGTGCACTTGCAGCCCAGAGAGCAAACCGTATCCTGGGCTGCATCAAGAGAAGCGTGGCCAGCAGGTCAAGGGAGGTGATTCTGCCCCTTTACTCCACTCTTGTGAGACGCCACCTGCAGTACTACATCCAGCTCTGGAGCCCCCAACAGAAGAAGGACATGGAAGTGTTGGAGCAGGTCCAGAGGAGGGCCCCGAAGATGATCAGAGGGCTGGAGTACCTCTGCTACGAGGACAGGCTGAGGGAGTTGGGGCTGTCCAGCCTGGAGAAGAGAAGGCTCTGGGGTGACCTCATAACAGCCTTCCAGTACCTGAAGGGGGCCTACAGGAAGGATGGAGAGGGGCTTTTCACAAGGGTGTGAAGTGATAGGAAAAGGGGGAATGGCTGTAAACTAAAAGAGGGCAGATTTAGATTAGATGTTAGGAAGAAATTCTTCACCATGAGGGTGGTGAGGCCCTGGCACAGGTTGCCCAGAGAAATTGTGGCTGCCCCCTCCCTGGAAGTGTTCAAGGCCAGGTTCGATGGAGCTCTGAGCAACCTGGTCTAGCAGAAGATGTCCCTGCTCATGGCAGGGGGGTTGGAACCAGATGATCTTTAAGGTCCCTTCCAACCCTTACCATTCTATGATTCTATGATTCTATGATTCTATGAACACAAAACTTTGTGTAGGAACTAAATTAAAAACTCAGGGTTTTTTTTAGTGCTTCTAGAAGGACAAATGTTTTAAACTCAATTTTAGTTAAACAGAAAGAGTTAAGAAGACCTAAGCATCTCATTTGTTTTCTTGCAGCATCATCAATAAGGGTTACATTTATCTCTATACAACACTACATTTGTAAGTCCTAGCATGTGCTTTTAATAAAGGAACTTACATGTCTCTTACACATAGCTGGCAAGCGTTATTTCTATCACTTTGTATGGCAGACTTCTTTACATGAGTAACAAGTCCAGAAATTTTCAGTGCTGAGGGCAAATCCTAATATGTCTTGCATCTTCCCTGCAACACACAAACAACAGGGAAAATAAGGTCTTTCTATAACATTGTGTTTAATACAAAATCTCAGCTCACTTAATCCCAGTTCAGATCTTTCCTTTATTTTTTTCCCCCTCTTGTCTTAACGTAGTCCAAGCATGCTGTTGTAGGAACTTAGGGATACACAGAAATGAGGAGGAAGAATTAGAAATCCATGTAAAGAATAAGAGCTGAAGTATACTGAATTATATAGCAAAGGACTTACACAGCTCCTACTAAAGCCTCCCACTGATTTCTGTGTCTTTGAACTAGTCTTCACAAAGTGCATAAAACAGCATTTACTTATGCCAGTCCTTTAGTTTTTGGAGTAGATATTCAAAAGGGAAATAACGAATTCTTCTTAAACTTGTTCAAAACCCTTGGTTTTCGTTTTTATTATCGCAACTTGTGGTATGCTCACCACTGCTAAACCGTCAAAAAGCCTGAATGGTATTTTAAAACTACTCACAGAGAAGATCTTTTTCTCTTAAAAAAAAAATAGACTTCCTGATCAACATAACATTTTCATTTGATGCAGAGGAAAAATAATTTATTGAGCAGATCTTTGTGGGAAATAAGTACAGGCAAAAACACAACCCGAAACTTACTTAGCACTGTAATCCTCAGGGGAAGATACATTTATATGTGTCAGTTAACGGAAACTTTGCTTCGAAGAGAGAGTACACTTCACCCAGTCAAACCCCAACAACATCTGTCGCTATTGCTAGCAACTGATCTCTTAATCACAAACTGTTTACTTCAGAATGGCTACAGGGTTTAAAGCAAGATAAATCTTCTCACAAGTCCCTTTGCAAAACCACTGTATGCAGACCAAAAAAAATCCCTTTTTTCCCACAGGTAAACTACAGAGAGCAGGCACAAGAAAATCAGGCTATGTCTTACCACTAATAGGACACCGAGAGGAGGTGGTGGCGCAGTGGTTTCTGCTACTCTGTCTCTGTAGGAGTTCTGGCATATTTTGATATCTTTGTCATCCAGTATAGATTTACTGTGTTGTTGGGATTATTTTCTCTTTCCTTCCTTTTTTATGCAGTTTGTCTCGAGGCTTGAGCTCCAGATGTTTTATTATTATCATTCTTGGATTGCTGGCACCTGCTTTCTGCCTATGGTTGTGAAGCTGTGCGTTTCTAGCCTCTTGATCTTCTTTGTTTGGAGGCTGGATTATCAGCTGCTTGACAGAGGTGGCTCTAGGCGTGTGGCAAGGGTGGTGCTGCATGGGGATCTGCAGTTTTGGAAGCCCAGCTTTGTCAGCAACCCCTGGCAGCCCTCGCTCACTTCAGTAATGTGCTAGGACCCCACAGGCATCTGCGAAGATGAAATAAAAGAGCTTAGCTGTTGTCCTAGCTGCCAAACCCTGCCTGCATCCCAGGTCACACTCCTCTGCTTCTTTGTTTCTTCTTCAGTGGGGACTAGAGTGCTGACTCCCCAGATCTCCTTAGCTGAAACCTTTGCCTTTCTTAGTCTGGAGTCACCCAGCTTTCATATCCCACTGCCCCTAGCTTTTCTGTGTGATCATAGAAGTTCACCTCAGGCACAACGTGCCTTACACTGCAAAGTACTGCAGGATGACCAATACTGTAAATCTGCTGAGAGGTGGGATGACTGGCACTATGTGGTGCTTCTGATCAGGCATAGCAAGAGGAACATTCATCCAGGAGTTCCCTGCCCCCTGTACAGGCTACCAGAAGCATCACGGGTCACTTACAGTGGAAATCAGGTCCCTTTTCTTTTTTGAAATGCATAGGAAAATCCATTCTCCAATAGAAGCTACCAGAATTCTCATTAACACTATAAAAGTACAGAAAATTGGGATGAAAAGAATTGCTGTCATTTTCCCAGATATGTAAAATGAATGCAGTAAAAACACTACATTGATACAGCTGGCAATAATTAGCACTGACAGGAATTAGGCTTGCTTTGACAAAATAATAATAATAATAAAAAATGTCTTGCCTTAAATAGAAATCTTCTTCCACTTTAGAAGCTTGCAGTTTTTACATATACAAGAAGTTAGGCTTTGCTGGTTTGTTTTCATATTGAACTCAAAGTTTTTCTTTCTGTATTACTAGAATTCGGTGAAAATTTTTGACAGCAAGAATTTCCTCCTCAAAAAATGTAATTTGATTAAAAAAACACATAAAACGTTTTGCTGGGAACATACTGGTTGCTACAAAAATGAGACTGTCAGAGTAAAAATGAATAATTTTCATAATTTCCTTGAAAATTATCAAAATCACAATGTTTCAAAAATACTAATTTTGATTTTGCAACATATTAATAAACTATCATTAAGTCTTACATTTCAATTCTTGGATGTAAAGTGTTTGATGTTTGATATTCCTAGTAATATCAGGGTTTTTCAGTTCCGGAGAGATGACTCAATTCTGCCGTCTCAAACCAAAGGGCTGACACGAGGTTGGAGCTGCTTGTGCTATAGGGAAGGCAAAGGCACCGACAGGGAAGCATAATGGGTGGGAGTGGGGATGACTGCTGGTGCATGGCATCCCCAGCTGCTGTCCCAGTAGCAGCAGTAGTCAAACTGGCTTCTTATGTTTGGGAGAGTCAAAGTGAGCAGTAGGCCATACCTGTTGGGCTCTCCATCTCCACTCCCTGCTGCTTCGGGAAGCAGATTTTAGGCCCTCGCACTGATTAAATGACATTTTGACATTTCACTTTCTCAGTGGCTAGCTAAAGAAAGAGTCAGGATCATTGGATGCTAATATGTCCATTTCAGAACATAATTGCAAGTGAATAAAAAAATCTTTCTTTTTGTAAGTGTGAAGGATACATCCTTTTCCAGACAAATTCTAAGCATACCTCTAAATAAGAACAGATATTTATAGGTGGAAGATGGGAAGGAGTAGCTAGATCTTTCATTATATACAGAGTTATATGTAACATACTGTTAGATCTCATGGTTCTAGGGTCTTTGAGGAACGGGGATCATCTGATATTAATCTGATGATTAACCTTTTGGGATTTAGCATTTCTGTATAATTTTTATTAGTAGCCTCTGGAAAAAGTAAGAACAATCACTGTCTGTTAATGACTCGTTCTTTGAGTTCTTTCTTTTCTCCATATTGTTCTCTTACTGTCAGAATTAAAAGGAATGTAGTTACCTGAACTTCTTCCTGTTAATAAGCAATGGGGTTTAATTCATTATAAACTTGGAAAGTATTTTCTAGTTTAACCATCTGTTGCTTGCACCAAAGATGCTAGGCTGGAATTTATAACAGAGACTACCTGAGAGTCCACTTCTCCATGGCATGCTTCAGTTGACATTCTTGACATGAAAAAGTGAAAGAGCAGTTAGCAGAGTGTCTGAGAGCTGTTGAAGCCTGAAACATGCTCCTACTGATGATCCAGGATCACCAGAATCAGATCATTCTTGATGATACAGCAGGCAGATATGTTCGCAGAAACCACTGGGGGTGAAATGAAGCCTTTTGTTTCTTATTGCCAAAGCTGGATTATTTGGCGTCTTTTTGATATTTTTCCATTTTAAAAATTGTTACTTTTGTTCTTTTGCCTACAGATGCATTGTAAGTTAGGATTCCCTTTGTGTAAAAATTTTTCTTGTTTAACTAAATCCAAACATATAAGTAACAAGCAATTAACATCAAGAGTATCTAAATTTCAGTGGGATTTGAAAACACACTTGTGAAGTCTTCCTTTTCAATACTGTTGCAGAGGACTTCCTGAAAAGTAGCAATGTTCTGAAAAAGGAACCAAGAAAAAAAACATAAACCAAAAAACTGACACCTCCCATTTAAACCACACTGTAATGTTTATCTTTTCTTTTGGGGACAACTAAGAAAATGGACCACTCAGCTCCCATTGGTGAGGACCTGTCACTGCACACAACTGGTGCTACTGCTTTATACAGGTCCACAGTATTACTCCAGAAACTTTACCACCCCAGCTTTGTCCATGGAGGGCAGTGTGGGAAGACTTTTTCCAGCTGATATGGCCTTTTAAATTGGCATCTGACCATTAAGTATATCTGGAAGTGAAGATGAGTCCAACAGAGTTTGTTGAGTTGCAAGTGCGCAACTGAATAAAATATCAAACTCTTCCAATGAAGTCTGAGAAAATTTATGCTTACAGTTCCACAGCAAATCGTAAGAAAGGTAGAGAAGAAAGAGAGAACTTCCAAGTAAAATATTTCCTGGTTTACAGCTGGTTTTTTTTCTGGCAGAAATGCCTGGGGAATATATATATTACAACTGCTTCATGTAGTTTAGCATACGTTTTTAATATAGTCAAATAAAAAATATAGAGAAACAGAACAGGCATGATATTAGGAGGCAAATGTGGAAGAGGTCACTAGGAGAGATTATTGGTAGATAAACGTAGTGCCATTTTTTCCAAAAAGTTTGTTATCTACTTAGGCCTGTATAGAGTGCATTATAATTTATATATGCATAGGTGCATCCCTTATAAAAACTTAGAAGTATCCACTATCTACCTGTCATCATGAACGGTTTTGTTCTTCCCAGGGTCCTTTGAGGACAGTTACGAGGATCACAGTCTATTCTATGGGATCAAAGAGGATGTCCATTTTCCAGATCATACCAAGTAAAACAGGGGAAGATTATAAGCCTGCTTCTACATCTGCATCAATGTTGAAGCTGAGTATCAACATGTAAAAACTAGGCTTTTCATCTCATGGGGCATCCACGGCAACTGATGACGGGTGCCCGTCTCCTGACTCCTAGTCCTGTGCTTTAACCATGAAATCTCGCTTTGCCTCAAATTGCTGTTTCCTTTCTTGCACCGAAAATAACATAAGAGCTTCACTAGATCCATGACAAAAATCTGTACAGCTCTGTTTTCCTTCTATTTTTGTTTATTTGTTTAGCTGGTAGCGGAGAACAAGAAGATGATAAGTAAGTGAACAAATCTAGGCCAAAGGAACCATAAAACTCCAAAAGTTCAGGCTGTTCTACAGAAGGGCTATTAAATGTTTGCGGCCAGTCAAATTCACCGTATCTGAGAGGCTACTGATGTGCTCAACATGTCAGGATGTGAAAATATTATGCATTTTATCCAATGTATTTATCAAAATGTGTTCCAAAAGAATATGTAAAGGAGGAATCACAGCTCTGGCAGCCAAGTGAGTTTTCTGGAGTGCCTGATGTAAGATCTTCCTATTTATTCATATTTCCATTTTTTCCCCTCTATTTTGAGGGTGAGTTTTAAGTTACTTCTTCATTTTTTATGAACCTGTTTTACCTGTCTTATGGTAACTGATTCAAAGATTTTTGTTGCCAGACACTTTCTGATGCCAATGCACCTTCACAAAGAGGAAACTCATTATCATGAAGTTGTATTTTTCCCCAAAGATACGTATTTGGAGTCATGCTCTTTGCTCTACATATTGCAGAGAATAAGATAGCAAGACTTGTCTGTTCTCTCAGCTAAATAAAGCATAAAATTTCCTCCAATGCTGCCCTAGTTAAATATAAATCAAATCTATTTTGACTTGTTTAATGTACAGTTGACTAGGACATATGTTGGTTGTGATTCAATACTTCCCTACTTCATGGCGCTGCTCAAAAGGTAACTCAAGATTTTCTGTGTAAAAAACTGGGACTTCGTCACACTTGTTTTATATTAGTCTAATTTCATTACATTCTTTGAAGTCACTGAAATTTTACTAAAAATTCTGAAAGCAAACTGAGCACTGAAATGAAATTATCTTATCTAGACTCCCTTTTTACAAGGAGGTGCATGGAAAGGATGAGGGGTAATGGGTACAAGTTCCTCCCAGGGAGATTCTGATTAGACACAAGAGGAAAATTTTTCACAGTGAGACCAATCGGCCATTGGAATAATCTTCCCAGCGAATTCGTGGATTCCCCAACACTGGACACTTTCAAGATCCATCTGGACAGGGTTCTGGGCCATTTTTTCTACACCGTGCTTTTGCCAAAAAAAGTTGGACCTGATGATTCTGAAGGTCCCTACCAACCTGCTATTCTGTGATTCTATTTTTGTGCAGAAGTCAGATTCCAGACACTTTTCTTGAACGCCTGTTTTTGAGAGAATTCAGCAGTTCAGAGCAACTAGAGGTGACAAGGTTCAGTTCCACACCACCCCCATATGCAATTTCAGTTTGTTTCACTTAAATTCGGAGCTGTCTGAATGATATGGTACCACACATGAGCAAAGGACGGAGCAATTGACTGAAATATTGACCAGCTTCTCTCTCCTCAGTGAGACACCTGGTGGGATGTTACAAGCTCTTTCAGATACTGTACAGTGTCACTGTGACGTCAGAAGACCTGTTCCATACTAGAAGTAGAAACAAAAGGTTGTGCTTCCTCCCTCTCTTTCTTCTCAGGTTATCAAAAATCTTGATCGGTTTAAAAAGTGCGTGAAGAATTTTAGTGAGTGCAAAGTCGAAAAAAGATTTACATCTAACAGAAAGCATATTCAGAGTTCAGCAAACAGCAGTTCAGAGATTTTGGCCCTGTTATCACACACTGTTCCAGTGCTTATTTTGAGTTATATTCCAGATTCAACAGGTCAACAATCAATTAATAGTAGCTCTAACTTCAACAAATAGAGAAGGCTGGGAGAAGATATTGCTGATACTGTGTTGCTCTGGTACAGCTAAAACTATGAACCTGTCAGCTAATAGCTACTGAAAAGATTTAATGAGATTTTATAGAAACACACATTTAAGAAGCATAAGTGAAAATTACTAATATCACATCTTTTCAAACAGTTCATATCTGATAAACCAACAGGCAATAGACTGACTTGTGAAGCTTGTATTTCTCAAAATAACACTTGTTCTTGATGCTGAATATGATGTTTTATTCCTCTATATAGTGACTACTCAAACATGGTGGCTAACAGTTAGTGACTCAGGTTCAAGTAAGGTAAGTCTGAGCACTTTTACCCTGTCATGAACCTGAGTGTTTCATATTTTAATTGACAACATTCACATCTTTGAGCTTTTCCTTTAGGCTTTGATAAAATCTGCTCACAAAGGCAGATGGCAGGCTGTTATTTTTAATTCACAAACAATGTTAAATATATGCCATATATTATAGCAATTTTCAGGTGCAGCCTTTTGAATGCTATCACAATAAACTTATAAAATTACATAAAAGGGAAATCTGACAGAGAACAACACCATTGCAGGTTACATTTTTGAAAAAGGAAGTGAAAATGGCCAGATTTTCTACTTGATAAAATATAATTATCCAAACCGCTGAACAATCATTGAAACATCAAAAGTGGTGTAGAAGGGAAGTATTTGGGGGCTTCTATTATCTGCTTTTCTGCATCTAGAAAAGATTCCCTGCATGCACTACATGAACTAACCTAGACGTTTCCCTGTAAACTAAAGGCTCTTGATGTTTTGCACTACTTCATGTAGAGAGCTTCATGTGGAGGTTAGTAAAAGTAATGAGACAAATGGGCCAATGCCAAAATGTTTCAATGGACTTTAAGGCCACAGCTATTGTCTAAGCAGATGTTCAAGTTGCAGCTCCCCTAGAACAGAAGCTATGAAAGGTGTAATAGAAACTGTAAAGAAACTCTAAAATATTGTTTTCTTTTCCAAGAGGGTATAGCTAATGTATGAGGTCCACAGTCTACGTACCAAAAAATGGTTCATAAGAGCGTACCGGGCTTCAGTAGCAAATGGAAGACCCATCTTTGAAAAGACTGCATCCAACATGTTACTCAATGGCAGGTGGACTTCTGGTCTGTGAGTGTTCAGAGGCAGCTCAAAGAGACACCGAAAGTAGGGAGGTGGCCATTCCTGTTCAGTGTGGTACAAAGAGAGAGATGTCTCTTGGGAAGCGAAATAAAAGTCCTGCCGGTCAAAGTTGGGGAGGAGGAAAAGTCTTGGAAAGGTTTCTGCATGTGAGCAGTGGTTGTAACCTCAGAAATCTTGTGACTAGTTGTGGCTGAAGCTCTCCCTGGAGACTCCAACAGCCACTGTTTAAAAGGGAGCACATTCAACAGCTCTTGTGCACCCTTGATCAAACTGTACTAGCATGGTGAGAGTGTCAATTAGGCTGTCACAAGCAAACGTTGTTTATTAGGTCTGCTGGTTTTCCTGGGCAGGCTGCTGTGGTCCTGGATTTATTCAGCTGTTGCACACTGCCTGAAGCCACTGGAACTGAAGCTTTAAAGTAATAGTATAAATGTATGTTCAGAATAGCAAGAACATTTCTATATAGTGTAGAAATGGATGAATTATTCATTATGAATTATTCATAATACAAATTTTGACATTTTTTCCTGAATAAATTTCTGATTTTTTTTAATTATTCAACAATATGATCAAATAATTTCTGAACATTTTATTACCAACCATCAGAATACTTTCATAGGTTCTTGGTTTCTTTTTTCATTATTCATCTTAACGTATTCACTGACACCTGATTAATCCAGCCACTTCTGGAACTCTTGAATATCTTAGGCTGCTGAAAACAGTAGACTAATGAGATCAGCACTGTTATGAAGACTGTTAGAGAAAGCAAGTAACATTATTTTTTCTTTTAGGAGTTTTTTTATTTCCAAACAGTGTTCACTGTTGTGCAGGACTAAATAGATTCAGATTCAGAGACATTCATCTGGTTATAATAGATAGGTTTCTAGAACTTGCAATAATATTATGCTTGGGCAGTTTCAGTAATGTTGTTGAGATGACTACCAAAATGCTGTGTTACAGTGGTTTCCAAAGTACTCACTGACTTTTGTGTTTGTTAAATGGGATTTAACTGGATCTAATTTTCAGGTATATCCAGGATAAGTTAATTCAGCTCAGTGAAGAAGTATGACTGTATGAGGCTGAATAAGAAAGAAATAAATTCAGAATCAGAACCTACATCGTCAGTGGTGTTCAGCTATAAATAAGAACAGATTCAGAGCCTGTGTAAGCACAGGATCTCTTTCTGATGACAGAAAGCTCTGGTTTGAATAACTACCATCTCTAAAACACCTACACTTGCAAAGACCTATACAGTGGTTGGAGTCTAGAAATCGGATACAAAACCCTACCCAAGTAATCTACATCTCTCTATTAGCCCACTGTTTAGCATGCAGCCAAAGAGCAGAACTGCTACTGAAAATAACAAAGCTTTTGAGGCTCGCTAGTAAATAAAACCAAAAAGGCTAGAAATGTCACAATAGGGAGCTCCAGTCAATGAACTTTAGATCGTGCAGCAGCTTTAGACTCCATCTGCTAAAAGCACCAGTCACATATGAACTCCCCTAGATGCTGTGGGCTAATTCCCATCCTTGGAAGTTGAGTGGTTGGGTGAATATAATAAGAATTAAAAAAAAAAAAATACAAACTTTCTACAAACTTTCCTTGCCCAGTTTCCATGGAAATGAAAGTGGAAACACTGCTGGCAGTCAGTAGCTGTGTGTGAGAACTCTCGCTTGCAGATGTCAGTTCCTGACTGTTCGCTGAAAACTGCAAGTGTTGGTTTAAAAAATCAGCTGCAAATGATGTCTTCAAAACTCTGCAGCTCTTGAAAGAAATTGAAGTTGATAAACTAGTTTTAAAATGGGAGATTTTAAAATGTAAAAGTCTTTACATTTCCATCCACCTGGCTGCTGAGACAAGTTCCTTTTATAAGCAACAGGAGTGGTGACTACATTTTCAGTCTGTAACTTTTGTGGCTGCATTTCCCTTTGGTCCAACAGTTTGAGTTGATTACTTTGCAGAGTATGCTGAAAGGCTTATCTTTTCAAAGAGGTCACATGGTTTCTTGTTTGTTTGGTAAAGTACTGTAGATTCTGTTTAGATTTTGATTGTTAGATTTACATTAATTTAAACTTTATAGGGCAAATTACTGGATCTAATTTTAAGTCAAGAAATGACTGCTTTGTGTATAGCATATTTAAAATAAAAATTACTAATATACTTGAAATAAAGATTGAGAAGCTTCCTCCATGTTTTACTAGAGTCACACATTTTGAACCCAAGCTTACGATTGTTAAAGTAAACTGCTTACAGTAATAAAGATTTTTCCTTCTTCATATTACAAACAAAACACTGGAAACACATGTGAGTTAGATCCAATACACATTCTCTACATTGTACTAAAAACCTCATCAATGCATTTATCCCACTATGTATTTTAACAGGCAATTTACTGTTTTAAAATACTACACAACGGAGTAATGATTGTAAGGCATGTTTCCTAAGATTACAGTCTTGAAGACAGATAGATACATTTTATGGTATACAGTAATTATCGTAGTAATGCATAATTTTCCCTGGATTGACTGTCTGCTAGTGGTCTAATTCAGGAAGCACTAACTCATTCACAAACAGCATCATTAGGAGCTGAGGCAAAAAGCAGCTGATCTGGCTTGTTCAGTCCACTGAAGCCTTGAGACTCCTCTTCCCTTTTTTTCCCTACTCATTAATTCAGTTTTCATGGCTGCTGCAGCAGGTGGAGCATTTTATCTTCTCATCTCATTAATCACTTGTGGGTTACTGAGGAAACTCTATTAATACCTGGTCAAGAGATAAAGACAGTGTAATCCATAACAGCTAGTAATAGTACAGCCAGCTGTGGCACCAACAGTCTGTAATGTAACCAAGACTTAGGTAAAGTGCCCCAAATAATGTGAGGCACCTTTAAGGCAATCAGAATCCCGTATGCGATGAACAAGATTGCTGCATAGACCACGTGAGCAGAACAGAAGACAATATTGTGGTAAACTTTCTGATTGGATGGTAAATAGGATTGCAGAGTTCACTTCGCTGTTTCTTACCACAATCTCCCCTTTACAGTCTGTCTCAAAGCAGCTACTGTTTTAACTCTCTGAACTGATGCAACATACAAATATAAAGTTTTCTCTTATTTTAAGATATAAAAGAGAAATAGAAGACACCTTGCTATAAGCTTTTTTTCTTTTGTTTCGCTTTTCATCTATACTAACTGCAAGCTACCAAGATTAACCAACAATTACCCAGCAAAGGGATTTAGATAAATCTCTCTATGTATTATATGATTGTAGTTTATGTGCTCAGGAGCACTAGAAATGAGAATAAAACCACTGCAGTGGAGGACAGGAGATTCTCTGAGACACTGCCTGAACAAGGATACTTTGTGGGCACATAGGACAGCACATTATTTTTGCTGTTTTTTACTAAACAAGAGTACTACATACACTAGCAAGGTATTTTGCCAGGTGTGAGCCTCCAGTGAGAGGGATGAAGTTGCTAAGTGATCTGACTACTCAGGAGTGGTAGTTTTAGCCAAGTGTCTAGCCTGTGCCCAAAAACCAGGTTTCAAGAGTGAGTCAAAGATCTTCATTTTTTGTTCACAATACACTACCTCACTAGTCACCGGGAGCTCCCTACCCACCTCTTGCAATAGGTATATGCCTGTTCTCATCCTTCTCACTTGTTAGGGCTTCTAGTCCTTTCCGTTGAAACAGAAGAGCACAATCTTGTCAGTGATGCATGTGTTGAGATGGAACAAAATATCTGTTCCTGCTAGGGTTTGTAAAGATGGTGACAATGAACACAGGCGGGCCACATTGTCTTTTTGAACTGTACTGTCTTACAATGGACAACAGTATCACTGCATAGGTGAGCCATATCTTTGTCCACTGTAAGACCAGTCACTGTAAGTGACCAGTCACTGTAAGTTATTCAGTCCTTTATTTTCTGTCCTGAAGTTTATTCAAACTGTCTTTACTCTTGAAGTGTAGGATATGTATACTAAAATTCCTCTTTCCATCTCTCATTGGAGTGTCTTCCAAGCCACTTACAGTTCTTTCTCATCATCTTCTCTCCTCTAGACCTTTTGCATGCCTTGTTCACCATTTTTTCATCAGGGATCCTCCATAAATGAAATATTATTTTGTAATATCCATTTGTCAGTAGATTTTAAGAAGACTTTTTCACAGCTGGAACATAAAATTCAGGAAACTAAGCAAATAATGTAATCTAATTCTACACTCTGAGGTATGAAATGGCTGCTTGCTAATGGTAAGGAATAGCTCCCCAGCTGCAGCATATGCTGTACAGTATTTCGTGTTTGACTAAACATAGCTTTAGAGTGAGCCTGCAGCTGGAGACTATGCAGGGGGAGGGGACATGCCTAATCCGGTTATTTGGCTTTGGTGTGACCAGGGTTACAGCATGGTTAGCTGTAATAGGAACGTCACATCTCCAAAAGCTTTTATCACTCTTTTTATGGCTTCCAATTTGCCTAGCTGTCCTGCTTCTTTCAGTATAAACAGCTGTTTGCAGAGTTGGCATTGCCAGCTGATGATACTGACCCTTGGTTGATATAAGCTAATTTACACCACCTGAGAGTCTGACTGAGTACGCCTTTGCTCTCAGAGCACTGATATTAAACAAAGAGATCACAAAGTGAGCTGAAACTCATTGCAGCAAAGTAGACCAGTTTTTGCACCTTCTAAGAACATGATTCCCCTTTCTGTACAAAAACTAGCAGTTGACTTTCACAATGACCTACATCTATTTAAGAGTCAGTAAAAGCTAAATATATATGTGCAAACTATATTTTTAAGATACTTATGTGATACATTTGACAATTTAAGCTTTCAGTTAACTCCTTACAGCTCCTATAAGCACAAAACCAGAATAACAGAATGCCTTAAAAATGTGGTGATGGGCACCAAAGAAGTCATACTCACCTAATATCTGAGATTAGGAAACATCACACTCCCAGACTATGTATAAGAAATTGCAAAATAATATCACATTACTGACAGATCACAACTCCCATCTTAAGTGGGAATGACAGCCATTAGTGCTTCCAGGCCCACCATTACTCTCCCTTGCTCACATTTCTGATTTTTATCAAATGTTTCATACATCCATAGGGTACTGTACTCCTCCATGATCTGCCTGGTTACCTACATGCTGGTACTGCAGGAGATTAACTGGAGATGCAATTCCTTGATAGTATCAATATGCAAGGAATAAATACTGAGCTGTTGTGTTCAGAATAATATGTTCTTTTTTTTTAATCCACAGACCTACACTATACACTGATATATACCAACGGTGATACACTAATCAAGCTCTTTGTCACTTCTTCTGACCTGAAAGCATTCCCCTTTCTTTTGCTTCTCATTCAATCTTCTTAAGAACAAAAGCCCACACAAAACTGAGATCAAAGAAAGATCTCCATTGATTTCAGTGGTCTTTGAATCAGGAACTAACATGAAAAATTTGTAACAAGTATGCCAGAAAACAGTACACATTTACATTTTTAATAGAAACAGGAAGAAATATTGCTCTTATTTGTGCTCTATAACCCCTGTCACCATGAGATAATCTGAAATATTTTTCCCACTCTTTCAGTTATGTGGATTGGGGAGGAAAAGGAGGGCACAAAATGGGGCTTTTGAAATGCCTGTATAGAATCTTGCACCCCACTATTAAATCATTCATCAATACAGACTCCTGTGCTGAAATTTCACTCAAGAAGTGTTGCTCTGAACTCAGGAACTATTTGATTCACAGCTGCAACCACTGGCAAATTGAACTGATTGGTGGTGCATTCTTTCTGTTTTCTTCAAACTAGCTCCATTTAATCCCTCAGAGGATTCAAATTTATCTATGTTTTGGAAGAAATCTAGCTCCATTTTATTAAGGGAGGAACTTCTAAAGTGTGATTTTATTGACTGTCTGTGTCCTCCATCTGCAAGTCTTCTTCAGTCAAATGCTCCATTACAAGTCTTCCACTATAGAGCACGCTTGTGATCAAACGTCCTGTTAGAAACTCCCTTAGACAGGCAGGATCAAACCTACATCTACTGAGCCAATGCACCCAACTACAATTCATAATGACCTTCCCCCAGGAAACGAAGATCTTTTCTTGTCATTTGCATACAGCTGCTAAGTGTTGCACAGCACAGCCGGACTTGAAGTTTTCCCTACCAGCTTGTTGTGACATTTTAATCACTAATTTCTAATGGCAAAAGACAACAGCCAGAAAGACCACCCTGCTAACTGTAGGAATATCATAATAATTCAGAAATAAACAAGAAACATCCCAAGCTTTCTAGTGAATATTTCATGACATACTGTATGTGATAGTCCACTAATCACTCTTGATTCTATGATAAATTTGAATACTAATCCCTTCTGAATAGGGATTAAGCTTCAGCATGTAGAGGAGGGATTCATTAGAATTCATCTCATCAAGACACAGCTTGAACAAAGTTGCAGAGCCCTCTGCACCACAGACCTTTCAGTGCTGACAACCTATTGCCAAACCAGCAGAAATACCAGTGAGTGGCAAAAATCAACAAACTGTAACCTGTGAATGCCCGTATTTTTTTAGTCAGAGATGGATCATGTGGTGTGCTGTAGTCTAGAGAGGACTATTTTTAGGCAAAACACTTTCTGGGTAGTTATAATAGGCAAACTGTCACAGAGTCATCGAAGTGATGACCGTAAGTAAGGGGAATGCAGCGGTGATCATGTTGACGGAGCATGAGCATGAATGTTGTGAGGTCCCATCTTTTGATTTATGCATCGTTGGTCGCAGGCTCACAACAGTTAAATTACTTTATTGATTCAGCATGAATCAGACTATATATTAATGCATCACTGGGATGCCCTTTCTCAGGAAACATGCACACTCTGGAATAGTTTTGACCTCCTCTAAATGGTATTCATGTGAAGGCATAAAATGGTGCCTAATGCAAAGTGTAATGTGTGCTTATAAGTAGTTTCTGTTTCTTTAGCTCCTGGGTAGAATTTGTGAGTGCTTTGACCACAACATTAGAAAGGCAAAACCTCAGAACTTTTAGCACTTAGTTTTGGCTAAATTGGCATAACTTTGATGAACACATGGAGCTTTGCTGATCACATAAGCTCAAAATTTGGAATAGTCCACAACACACCCTGCTGTTGTAGGGAGAAATGTCCCCAGACACTCTGAACTAAAGTGCTTTGTTTACAGCAAATCGTGAATGGCTATGCAGCAGTAGGGTTGTTCATGCTCTGCAAGAGCAATATGGCCGTGCTGAAGAATGACACCCTCTCATAAATAACTCACTTTCTCTGTGTGTCTGCCAGTAGCCCAGCAAAAAAGTACACGAAGAAGCATGGGTTCTTCATGCAGCACAAACATAACCTTGAGACAGGTCATTAATCACAAGTTTCAACTTCGTGAGAAGCACTTCACAGTCCGAGTCTCATTCATTATGAGCAGCAGAACTTTTAGCTAATTAATCTGAAATGTGTACAAAAAAATCAACCAAAGATTCAGATGCAGAAAACTAATACACTGTGACACCAGCTGTTGTTGACCACTTTTGTGGGGACTGCAAGCTTCAAAATCGATGTGCTGATCTGACTGACCCCGTAATGGAGTTGTTTCATCTGGAACGCCAGATATTGACACACTTGGGTTTTGTGCTTACTTTTGACATCTGGAAGAGAACTTCAGGCTGAAAGTATTCTTTGAAAGAGAGAAAAGCTGCCATATAGTATGCATATCTGTGTGGGAAAAAGAAGAAACAGCACAGTCTATGAAACTTTCCATCTACTTCACTGGAAAGCTGTTTACAAATGCTGGTACTGAGCACTGTGACATGGTGGATGATAAAGTAAATGGTATTACTAGATAGTAACTCTCATAATTTTAATTAGATTCCTGTGATCACCTCAAGCTTTTGCACAAAATGTACCAATATTAACAAACAGACCTCTACTGACTACAACTGTGCTATGCTGATGTAAGCAACCTGAGGTTATGGCTCACTACATTTTTTTTGGCTGAATTAGCACCACTTTATCTTTGCCCTCCATTAATACCCTGGGCAGGGAGTTTACTGCCAGGTTTGTTCATGGGAACAATGAACTCTGTGTATGCTGTGACAGAGAGCAACATGAGAATTTTTAACTCAGAGTATCTGAAGAAATTAACCAAATCTGAAAATCAAAGTTATTCAGCACACCTACAAAAGCAGTATCATGCAACCTTCAGATTTCTCAGTAAGTGTGGTAGAAATTAGTGGTGAAACTTGTAAATAAATTAAAAAGCTAGGAAGGAGCCATATTAATTATTTAATTCATGATTTGAAATAAAAACTGAATTAAGGAAAAGCAAACGTGTCTCAAAAACATTAATAATAGAAAGACACTCATATCACTGAAAAAAATATTCATTTACCATTAATTTAGGATAAATGTAAGAAAGAAAATTTTATACTCCATAGATCAGGGTATGAACATCAAAGATAATTTTCTACATGCATTTCATATATTTATCTAAGCATTTGGGTGAATATTTCAGTTTCGCCTTTTCAGTCAAATATTATATATTGTCCCCCATAACTAAAATTGTAGTGGCTATTTTAATCTTCTGTGACTCATGACAGGAAGACACGTTGTCTTTGAGGCTGGTTAAACAGAATGGTGCAAAATGAAAGGTACAGAAATGTCAAAACTTAAACAAAAGACGCACACTGACAAAAGTGCATATGTGGAAACCTGGACGAGAAGCACCCTGAGAGATCTGTGGACTGTTGAGCGTAGATATAGCTTCTATGCTATGAGGGTCCTAGCAAGACAGCCTGTTTCACCCAAGAGTATCCCTACACCAGGATGCTGTATCCAATTTGTAAAAGAGCTCAGCCAAACAGATACTTATGTTGTAATTTCTGCTTCAGTGTGTTGAAGACTTTTTGTCACAAACTATTAAAATAGAAAACCTAAAGATTCCCTTCCTTGAGGAAACATCTTACAAAGCAACTTATTATTGAGTAAAATGTTGATGCACCATGAAAAGTCTGTGTCAGAAAACTTGCAGAATTTTACTTACTGCATTGGAATCACCCTTCAGTTCAGGGAGTTTATGTTGATCCAATCTTTTCACAGAAAAAGCTGTTACAAAGCAGTGTGGGGGCCCTTAAAGATTATTTATTCTGTACAGTGTTACAGCACATTTTTTACCTTATGCATGCAGTAGCATTTAGTGTCCACTTGAGGGCACGAAGAAGAAAGCCCTGAAAAGGTGCGCAGATTGGTAAATACAGAGGAACGGGATTGCTCTGTCTTACCAGTGAAGTTTGATCATTATTACCTTGTCAGATATGGGCAGAGGTCACTTCTGAGTTCAAGACCTGGTGGTCAATTAAAAATATGGCTATTCGCACAAGAAGCAAGAACAGTAATTTGTTGTGCGGTAAACTTGAGCTTTCTCTTGTTGCTGATTGTATTATCATCCTCCTCTCTTCCTTGCTCTCATCATACCGTTCTACTGGTGTCTTTCAGAAAGCACACATATAAAGTCTTGTATGCTGTGTGAGTTTTACTTAAATCCTTGAAAGCTGTATTTTGTTAGACTGCATTGAACATACATTTTTTTTACAACATGAAAGGAATACTTTATATATGCATAGTACATAGGGGAGTGAAATGTAATATAGTCGAAAAGAGTGAAATTCAAACAAAGGCTCTTCTTATTTGCAAAAAGACTGATTCAAAAGAAGAGTCACATAGACATCATTTCTTAATGGAACGTACTTCAAGGTGTATCTGATGAATACCGTTATGTAAGGTAAAAAAGAATCCTACATTAGCATACTGAAGATAGCTCTGAAAGATTATCCTGCCTTTCTACATGCTACCACAGGATGACAGAATATTCTTGAGAACCTAGTCAGTTCAATATTAAATGATTAGTATGTTGAAACCTCTCCCACACCCCTGGGAGACTTGCAGTCCACCTGACATCACTCCTAGAGTAATACTCGTTATCCTGATCCTTTTCTTGGCTTTATTCTACTACCTTTAATTTAATTATGTTCCATCGTCTGTAGATAACAACTTCAGTTCTGTGACAGGAGTTACAAATATCAAGTAGCCATAATTTTTTTTTTTCACTATTTGGCACATCTTCAGTCAAGCTACATACAATCAGCTTGTCAAATTTTCCTTGTAATTGTCCTCTTTTTGTCCTGCTGATCTTCAAGATGGTCTTCTCAAAATTCCGTTTGTATTGCAAATATGTCTCTCAAAGTGCCTGTAGCTAAAGAGCTAGAGCCACTGTAAGATCTGTAGAATGCCTTTCTGTGTGATTATTCCTATATATGTAGGGCAAAATATATCAGGTTTGGGGTGGGTTTTTTTTTCATACTAAAGAACGGCCAAGCATCTAATCTATTTTGCAATGGTCAAGGTGTTCTGTACCACTACTAAAATTTACTGAAAGAAAATAGATAAAACTGATTAGAGGCACTCAAAAAGCAGTGGGCCATTCAGATGGTTGTGTCTTTCTTCAAATCTTAGAAAAAACTTTTGTCTTCCATTCGGTGGTAGGAATTTGAAAGGAAACAGTGGAATATCCTACATTTTCTGTCCACATGTGAATATTACTTGCCTTCTCTTTTCTAGCTGCGGGTCATCACTCCCTGCACAATTTCTGCTGGGACTGTGCTGTACTGACCATTTCCCTGGAACAGGAGTCTATTAAGCCAGCCTTTGCTACCAGCAACATAAGAAAAACTCTCTCAATTCAGACCAATACTCCATGCAGACCAGCATCACAGTTATCTTCAAGAGGTGAAGACACAGACAAGAAGCTGTGATGGCAAGGTGAGGTTTGAGAGTTTCACCCTTTCCAAGCTGTGTTCCAGTTCCTGCGATCAACATGCATCATTTGCTCTGCAAGGGCAAGGATCCTGATCAGATATCAGGCAATGGGTGGGGCCAGTGCCCAGATGTGCTTATTCACCAAGATCAAGTATCTAAGGATGGATAACCTTCAGATGCATGGGACACATCTGGGAACAAGGAGGGCACTAGGGCTGCACCTCAGCATCTGCAGCATGCCATCCCTAGTGATGGTCTCAACAGTCTTTGGCTGAAAGTCACCATCCATCTGGAGTGAGGGAAACACAGAGCCACAAAGCCAAGAACTAGGAAAAATGGGAGACTACTCTAGTCTAAAGAAAGAAGGAAGAAGTACATGCACCTGAAGCAGAGACTGGTTAAAAGGTATGAAAAGGGTGAGAAAATGCAATATTCTCCCAACGAATGCTCTCCCAAGATCTTTTTAATTTAGTTGTTTTCTTGATCCCCATAGATTTTACCTGTTTAACAGATCTCAAAGGATGCATTTTCCAAGTATTTTTTCACTCTCTGTGAAACTCATGTATACTTTTTGCATCCACAATACTGTTGGTAAATTCCACAGGTTTACTGCCTTACCAAAAAAGTTTCTGTTCAGTTCTACCTGCTTTGCAGTAGATCGTTATCATATAGCTGGAATTGCTGCAAATATTTAAGTTTATCACCCCACAATTAGTTTGCAGATGCTTCTGAATTTGACAGATATTAACAATTCACACTGAAGTCCTTATGATTTTTTAAAAAATTGTATTCTTCCGCAACAAGTCACGTTTGCTGCTGGAAGATCTATCAGAGGAGAAATACGTATCTTCACCCAGGTAAAGAAGAGACTGTCAACAATGAAAAATGTGTAGGAACTCCCTGTTTAAAATTGGGCCAAGAAAGGTTACCGATAGAGATGGTTACCCTCTGTGGCAGAGACTCACATTTTCAAATCCATGGGAAAACATGCCTCACACACAGAGAAAGCAGAACATGTTTAAAAAAAAAAATAAAAACCCCTCAGTCTGAAGACAGTCATTAGAGACTTGGCAGCTGAGCCACAAGCACTGAATGAAGCTGGGGTCCAGGGGAAAAAAGATAGCATATGATCATGTAATTAAGGCACACACAAGAGGGATGAATTAAGAGTGCACATGCCACTTTAATTCTAGCACTTCTTAACTTTTCCTTGCTTTACTTTACAGTCTTAATTTTCCTTTAATGCAGTTGTGCTGTAATTAATAAATATGCTTAATGAGTCCAAGGCTGGCATCCTTCCCTAAGCAGTTGTGAGAAGAGCTCCCTGCCTGACTTTCTGTTTGCCACCTATCATTCTTTTTTGTACTAAGCAATTATGGTTCTTCAGTAATAAAACCTGTCTTTGTGTAGGTAGAGTTTGCTTTTACTTTTGATATTTGCAACATTCAGTGTATTTTCTACAGTAGCGCTAGAGAACTATGGGGGAACACTTTCTGTTTAGAGGCTACTCTCTGTTTCTCTCAAAGAAACATTGGAAAACTCTTCTGAAGAATGAGGGATGAAAAGCATTTGAATAATTTTGTAGTTTGCATACTGCTATCCTATCCATTGTGAATGATTTCCCTAACATATAGAGCCCTTATTTCAACAGCTTCACTGAAATATGGACATATTTCTAGTTAAGTTTCTTCTGCAGCTTAAAAAGACAATACTGGAAAGGAGTTTTTTCCTGGGTGTATGTCACCTTTGTATTCTCCACTCTAAGGGCTGTCTGCCATCTCTTTAACAAATATCTCAAGAATATTCATAATTATTTCTGTGATATTCCATTTTAGTAAGGGGCTCTTTCTCATTCATGCTATTCCTTGGCCAATACCAAGCCATGACATGATATGTGTGAATCTGCATCATGTCATGACGTCTACGAGTCTGCAGCAGGACTACCTATCCAGACTCAGTCAGCAATAAACACATCGTGTTGACAGGCAAGTGGGTACAATGCTATCATTCAGAACATTTAATGAAAACAGTGAAAATAGCACAACATATATGTAGTTTCTGGGCTAGCTCATTTTCTTTCGTCAGAAAGAGCGGTGTTTTCTCATAATAGTGTGAAACAGCATGATTACAGAGAAGAAATACAGTCCGCTACTAAAGATAAAGCAAATAACTGACAACATTTATTCCGGCTATTGTATAGCAGTCTCATTATTATTATTATAATACATAAAAATTGGCAAATATTAATGAATATTGACAAATATTTACATGTAGACAGAATCTTGGAAAATGTGGAGGCAACAAGAAAATTTGTAGCAAGTAGTGGACAATGCCATGTAAGAGATTTGTTCCCAGTGCAACACTGTAGCTGATTTCAAAGGAACGAGGTAAGAGTTTGATCTTTCAGTGTGCTAAGTTAACAAAGAATTTGATTTTTTCTTTTTAAATCACCTCAGCTTTATTGCTGAGGAAGCAATATTGTAATCGTGCCACTCACAAAAGCTTTGGCACTCAGCTTTAAAGGTATTGTTACAGAACTGAATTTTGTAAAATAATGCAAGTAGTTGGTAGCAGATATTTTTTCATTACATTTTCTTGATCCTTAGCTATGTGGTGATAAATACACTCTTAATATACTCTATCAAAGTGATAGAGACAGGGATGAAATTACCTCTGTTTTTATGCTACTCAGTCACTTACGTATACCATCTCCCATATTACCAATATGTTCTAATTTTCTTAGAACAATCAGAAGACTTATAAAATGATCCTCAAAAAAAAGCCTGTGAAAACCTCCAATAAATTGGATTGAAATGATCATCAGTAAAATGATTCGTAAAACAATGAAATTCCTGGAGCTGGATCTATAAATATCAGACTTTAATATGCATGTTGATGGAGTCATCATCCCTGGAGGTGTTCAAAAAACATGTAGATATGGCACTCCAGGACATGGTTTAGCAGGCATGGTGGTGTTCGGTTGACAGTTGGACTTGACGATCTTAAAGGTCTTTTCCAACCTTAATCACTCTATGGCTCTGTGACTCTATGTGTGTATGCATGCACACACACATTTGTAGAGAGAGAAAAATATGCATTCTCATGTCTCCCTTATCTACAGTGGTTTCATTTATAACATTCAACAGGCAGATTCCTCAGTCAGTGTGAAGTAACTGAAAGAAGAATTAGTGTCACAGTTTCTATCCCCTAACAACCACCCAATATGGCAGCCAGAAGTTTGCTGGTGTGTACAGAGGTGGCTGAAGTTATTTGACTTTTCTACGTACAAACTGCTCAAGGAACATCATAAGTTCTTGAAAACATTCTGTGTGGAATTTCTGTTGCTTGATGGGAATTAAAGGCGTTGGTATCATGTCTCCAACAGTTCAAACAAATGCCTTGACATTACTAGTTAACATTTTCTACTTGACAAACTCTTCAAACTGGAAAAGCCAGCAGTCTGCTTTAGCAGGATCCAGCCTGTTTGTTCTCTTATATTTGGAAATCCTTGTCACTGTTAGCATGCAAACATGGAATTTCAAGTGTCAGAGGAGAACTTGTGGAAGATGATTTAAAATTAAATCATTACTTAGTTTGAAAGGGAGTTATAAATTTCTGTAAGAAGATTAGTACTTTCCTCATTAACTTTCTAGTTTTGATTTCAAAGGCCGTGAGCTCTGTCTCTTTCAGGATACATGCAGCCAACTTTAAGAGAAAAGACATATATCTCCAAATCCTCTGTGCAACCTTCTAAGTTCGCTAGACTCGGCATATATTTATTACAAGACTAAACTGAACTCATGTGGGACAATCAACTTCACATAATGCTGTACAGCTTTTAATAAGCACTTCTGTAAAAAGCAGATTCTCACCCACTGCCCTGACTCAAACCAACACATGGAAAGCATGGGGTTAATAAAATCTATTACAATATTTTGGGCTCAGTTTGGATAGGGGAAGGATGTGAAATTCATACTAGGTTAATTCTGTAGCACAGATAACCAGTTCCCAATTTAACATCTCAATTAAGTTGCACTGTACGTGGTTGAAGTTTGTGAATACAGATGATGAGAGCTGATTAACTTTAGCCTAGCTGCAGTGCAACATTTCGTTAGATATGAGATTCAAAACAGACATATCCTTAGAACTTGTGGTTTTATTTTCAGAATATATTCTCAGTTTGTCCCTGGTTTTTGATTCCTAATACTATCACAGTTTGGCAACTTCTAGTGAAAGATCTGTATGACTGGAAGGCAAGTAAATATGATAAAATCTCACATTAAAACCAGCCATTTTAAAAGGGGAAGGGGGTGTATATTTCTCTAAAATTCATCCAGTAACAAGCACTTTCAGATGATGGAGTTGTTCATAAAAGAGTTTGCTATCAATTTCTGAGTGGGCTTAGAGGCATGACACTTTAATAATTTTACTGTCATCCATCTATCAAGGTCTGGCAGTTGCGAGTTGACCATGGCATCAAGCAGGTACAACACTGCTAACATTAATTCTTTGCTAAACTGGTTGAATACCCTGATAATGCACAAGGAGCATATGATCTGATACAGTCAGTTAGTGATGATTCTTATGTTCCCACCTTTGAAGAAAGCTTTAACTCAGAATGCACTGCAGAATTATGTAACCAATAAAAAGGACAGATAAAGACCCACTGCAGAAAACTTCAATGGAAAGAGAATAAAAACAAGATGAAAAAAAAATCTTTTTGACTGATGTGTGGTGGCTTAACTGAACAATGTTAAATACCTCCAGCCAGTCCTTTGCACAAGGTGTATCTAGTCATCTGGATTTTTTTTTTTAACTCTGATGATAATTTAGTTCAAGTTACTTGCTTATAACAGGCATCAAGCACCAATCGCTTCCTGCTCTTTAATATTTTCCCTTGCCTAATTTTTTGTAAAATGAATCATTTTAACAAATCTACACTGCTCCATTCCAGATAAGACTATCTTCACTCATATTAAATAGCATCCAAGGGCAGGTCTATTTGGCTTGGTGCAAACCATTGCCATCTCATTGACCTTTTCTTTGAGTCACTTTAGGGCTGACTCCACTTTGGAGAATCTGTGGGAATACTAGCATGCGAAGAAAGATGGGCATAACTGTGTGTTACTACATTCAAATAATCTGCCCTATAGGACACCTGTCGTGAGTTAGGGATAGGCTGCTCATCCCCATTTTAGAGATGAAAAAATGTGTACAGTTGTCCTGGGTTCGGCCAGGACAGGGTTAATTTTCACCAAAATCCAGGCAGGGACAAGCCCGGCGGCTGACCCCACCTGGCCAAACAGAGCAGGATATTCCATACTATGTGCCATCATGCTGGGTTCTGGTGGTGGGGAGCTGGGCAGGGGGAACTCACTCGCAGCTGGGGAGCGCAGGTGCCGGTCTGGTCCGGTCTGGGAGAGTGGCTTTCTGTGTTGTGCGGTTTGTGTTGTGTTTTCTCCTGATCTGTATCATAGTTGTTACTGTTTCCCTTTGTTTGCTGTTGTGTTAAACTGCCCTTATCCCGACCCACCGGTTTCCGCCTGTTTCTTTCCATTCTCCTCCGCACCCCGGTGGGGGGAGGGGCGGCCGCGTGGCGCTTTTGTTGCCGGCCACAGCCAAACCATAACAACAGGGAAAGACTAAGGCCATTTCTCAAGTATGATTGCCTATTCCCATTGAATTCAGTGTGAGGCTTTTGTTTAAATGGGAAGCTGTAGACACATGGCTAAGTGACTTGGCCAAGGTGATTCAGAAAATCTGTGGCATGGCAGGGCAGGGTGTCTCCCCAGAGGTGGATTAAAATTTTCTGGACACTGGGCCATGCTTTCTTCTTGTCATCCTAGTTTTCCAAAATCAGAAATGGATAGCTCCAGAAGTGATTTACTTGAAATCTGTGGAGCTCCACAGCTGAGAACCCACAGAGAAACTGGGATTTCCAAAATTCTCATCCTTTTTCTCTCTACTTATGAAGCAATGAAGCAGAGAAGTGGACTATTGAAACTGCTGTGTCTGATATTCGTCAGATTACTACCACCAGCAAAATATGACTGCTATATTAAAAGAAGAAAACACTAACAATAAAGCAAAAAAGAATCCACATACAAAAAACTGATAGTCTGCAATATTTTTGTTTGATTAATTTTAAGAGCAAAGAGTAGTTAAAGCAGCAGGGCTAGCTTCATATTCACCTTTGTGTTCATGTTGCAAACGTTACTAAAATCAGGCCACATATACATGTGAGGTGTCAGCTACTTTAAGTGACAATTGTAATGGTATCATGTGGAGAGTATTTATGGAAATTAATGCAGATTATTTTAAGTTGGAACTGCTGGTGACAACTTGGTCCTGATAAAATCATCAGGTGATTTACCCTCAAACTGAGTAATCTGCGTAAAGGGCCTGTCTTTTCCAGTGTGAAGGCATGCCGAAATGGAATAGAGGACAATGATTGTCATAGAAGTCAGGATCATCATGATGATAAGCTTAGTGTCTGTCTGCATAAATACAATATTCATTGCCAGGCCATGCATGTGCTTGTACAGAGCTTATGGTATCTGGTAATAGGATAAATAATGAGAGAGAAAGCAAATGGTCCATGTAGGTCACAAACGCAATATGGCGAAAATACTGGCATTCATGAACAGTTTAGATGCATTTTCTTGTCCCATGCAAAGGGAGACAAAAGGCAACAGATTTTTCTGCACCCTATTCATTTTGTTGAGGAAGTATAACATTCTGTCACATTCATCTTGTCATTTACACCTTCCACTCTACCTGGAAGCAAGGAGATCATTTTATATTGTGTCTAGTGTCCTTTTGAATCAAAATACCTCTCTACCTCTTTTATGTAACACCTTAATAAGTTTCTATCATAATCTTTTTCATGTAGTCAAATGCATTTGATGTCCAGTAAATTTATCACTCAGTACCTCTGATTAAAAAAATAAAATCTGGATGCCTTTGAAGAATTGTTCTGCTTTGCTGGAGAGTAAATGGGTATTTTTGAAAATTAGAGCTCTAATAGCTTCTTGCAGTATGTATGTATTCATGTGTGTGTGTGTGCAGGGGTAAAGGACCTTTATACCTCTTACACCAGGAAATCTCACTGTTAAGATAGAAAAAATAGATATGAAAAACCTATTGTTTTGATGGGCTGCACTTTGCCCATATTTCTACCAATGCATTAAAACAATTTTATAGTGTAAAATGGACAAATTCTTGCTAGAAATACTCCTTATTAACATACAAGCAATGGTCAGAAGACTAATTAACTCTATTAACTTGTCTAATATAGAAGCATATGAAAGGTGAAAGAGGATGGGTGTGTGAGGGAGAAGACCTTGTATTTTGTGTTCTTTTCCCTTTTTCAAATTTTCCATTTAGATATGCTAAAAATATAAATCCTTGTAAAAGAAACTTAAATGCTTCCATGTTTAATTTCAGTGTCTTTCTGTGTCTTGTAATCACATTTTGTTGTATGACCAGGCAGATGAGTTACAAAGATAGACAGATGATTGACGAAATTTTCAGAAATATATGCATGGCATAATAAGTGCATAGATACCTGAGATATAGCTCTAATTAAATTTACTTCAGTACACAAGCAACACAGATGTGTTTACATTGCTTAAATATGGACAAGTTGACATTCCTTTAGGGATTTCAGAGCCAAAACTTACTTAAAAGTAAAAGGTCAATCTCTTTCCTAAAGTGTTTGAAACTGCTTTTGAAAATCTTCTCGACTATCAAAACCTCTTAGGTTTACATTTAATACTGAGGTTCAGCATATTTCAATCATCTTTTAGTTAGTTAGTTGGACCTGGACATTCATCAGACATAGGGAGAGTATTTCCATGAAAACACTGGGAGCTAGAGAAGGAAATTCTTGAAAATACTAAGTATTTTTAATATTTTTTTTTATGTAGAAAATATCCCTCACCTTCATCTTGTCACAGCCTGCAACAGCAAGCAGTGATGTGGTAGAATTTGTTACACTTGGAATGTGCTGCTATTCCATAAATGCAGTCAGTAAATGGGGAGGGTGAGTGTAGATGGCAGCTTGACAGCTTATTTTACACTTAGTACTCAGTCTAGTAGCTTGTGGGCAGTATGAACAATTCAGGCAATTCCCAGCTCACGCTTGTGTCCTCGGTTCAGCCAGGACAGGGTTAATTTTCACCAAAATCCAGGAAGGGACACAGCCCGGCGGCTGACCCCACCTGGCCAAACAGAGCAGGGTATTCCATATCGTGTGCTGTCATGCTGGGTTCCGGTGGGGGGGAGCTGGGTGACGGAACTCACTCGCGGCTCGGGAGCACGCGGCGCAGGTCCGGTCTGGGAGAGTGGCTTTCTGTGTTGTGCGGTTTGTGTTGTGTTTTCTCCTGATCTGTATCAT
>Ga0065711_1002944_pt1 | contig 30739 bp, 22 predicted proteins | sample Hoacrofraction12_FD_59098 | JGI IMG/M metagenome (GOLD analysis project Ga0065711, IMG submission 59098) | Hoatzin crop microbial communities from Cojedes, Venezuela - Epithelial fraction 12 v2 (version 2) | ecosystem: Host-associated > Birds > Digestive system > Esophagus > Crop | place... | reverse complement strand
TTTGAAACAGTGACTCTTAACTTTTCACTGCAGCATCCACTGTATAGTGTGAAACCCTTGGTGTATTGCTAGCATTTAAAACACGTTTAGGATGCGTACAGTCAGCAAGGAGCTGGAAGTCCATAGCAGCCACGTTTCTGAGGATGGAGGAGACAACGTGCTGGGGAAGTGAGGGAGGGGAAGGCAACCTTGTGGCCCAGCATTGAGCTGGGCCCTGGAGGAAAGGGATGTTTGTGGCAGAGGGATAAGGCTATGTGACCAAGGATGGGTCACTGAATTTGTGCTGCTCTGCTTCTGTGTTGCTTGACTGTCTTGTTTGTTTGGATTGCAGCTGCCTTGGCTTGGGGATGTCACTGTAAATGATGCTGTAGAAGACCAATAGTTTTGCCTAGCTTGTGTTTATCTGGGGCCTGGCACACTCAGAGTCCAATGTCACAGTCTCTCTGCAAAATAAATAATAAATGGTGACTTGTCCATCAATAAATAGCAGTGGGAAACCTCTTGGGTGCTCCTGTTTTGAAAGCATCTGCATTCCAGCAGCACCTCAGAACGTTGGACCCTGCCCAAGAAGGTAATTTGGAGTGGTCCCCTCGGTAGCTTGGAGCAGAGCTGGAGTAGTAACCACTGCTCAGCACAGGGAAGACCCGTTCACATCCCCAGAAACCACAGAGCATGGTTAGAACAGGTAAGGGGAAAAACACTGGTGGCAGAGCCAGGTATCGACCAGGATGCTAATCCCACTACTCTCATTTCGTAAAGCATGAGCTGACATCTTTAACTGCTGTGCTCAACCTCAGACCCGCCTGCTCCAGCAGAACTGTGCTCCTACGCCTGAGGGGAGCGCTGACTCGGGAGTGGCTTCGGCTAAAAACCCACCGCTAGCTGTAAAACCTCCCAGGTCTGGAAAGTTCTTTAGTGTAGGGGCAGCTGTCTCAAACACTGCCAGGATTTTGACTGAATGTGCTATTGCTGCAGCAGACAGTGCCATCCGCACCAGTGTGCTGGGTGCACCCGCAGTGGCCACGTGTAGATTAGCAGAGCTGTCCCAGCAAAGCCGAGAGAAGAACAGATGATCAACTGTGAGGGGCGGGGGGGAATAATATTTCTTCAGTCTGCTGTTCTTGCTGGATTTTAATCACAGCTGAGGTGGCTCTATCCATGCCGAGAACGCTGTGTGCAGAGCGTTAGGCCTAGTACAAACAAGCTGCTCGGGCTCATCCTGCTGCAAAGTGAGAGCGGTGCCTGGGGAATTCCAGAGCTATTAAAGGGCTGCACCAGCCAAAGCAGCTGGATCGTGGCTTCCAGCTCTCGGTACAAGAGAGCTGTGGTGTTGGCCCTTGCTCTTGTGTTTTTATGATGATGGAGACAGAACAGGGAACTGACATCCTGCAGTTTCTCACTTTCGGGATTTTTCTGTGAAAACAAGTTTGAATCCTCAGCGTTCCTAGGGGACAGGAGTCCCAAGGACTGGCTTCAGTGGAGAATGGGGCCGTGCCAGGTCGATCCTAAAGCACAAACCTCTATAAGAGGAGTTATTGGTTTAAGGGTAAACTTCTGACATGGGGCACTGTATAATCACAACACAAGAAGACGGCCCTTGGCTCGTCAAGCATTAGCTCTGTAGTCAGCTACAGCCTGCCGTGGCTTGGAAGATCATATTAAACCAAAGTCTATTTCTAATCATAAAACTTGATGTTTTTTGAATAATACCAACTTTTTAATGTGTTTGAAAGTGCCTCGAGTTTGTAATAATGATAAAATGCAAAGAATCATCCAAATTTTTTCTGTTTACTTCTATAATATAAACAGCTTTATTCAGTAGTTCCTGCATGGGGTATGCAAGATTTTTAACTGACAACAGAAATCCACATATGGCTCGGAAAATTTGTTGGCGTGCTGTTATGTGAAGTTTGTTAAAGCTGTATGATAGACATCTTGTTATTAAAAAAAAATCATTTTCCTTTCAAATTTATTCTGTGGTTTGAAATCTGAGTTTTAAAAGCTAATTGGACAAGGCCAAGGATATAATTAGGTTTATACTTATGCAGAATAGTCTTCCAGGACTATTCTGTAAAAGAACTCTGAGCCTGAAATTGAAGTTTGTCAGAATATCACAACTGGGGGTAAAAAAATTTGCCATTGGCTCTAAGTGACAATTTCAGTTGTACAAGGAGGTTCTCAGTATCTAAAGCAGAGATGATCTGGTGCCATTATTTACCATCCACCTTGTCAAGCCTTCTTCCTCTATCCTCTCCTGGGGGTGACGCAAAATCATCAGACCTCCTGGGGAACTCTGTAGGACTAAGAAGGTTAAACCAACGTTAGGTAGCTCACTGAAGGCTGCTGGTTCATAGCTGTTAACAAGTGCATTCAGTAGTCATATTCCTTCCGACCATCAAATCAATTGCATCTTGAAGAGGACAAAATTGTTCATTTAGGAAATAACAATCTTCACAAGCAGCTCAAACATTTGATTCATTTTTTAGGGAATTCAAATTCCTTTTCCTTTGCACAAAAAAAATTTCAAAGGAACAGCTTCCAGTCTTCTTGCACTTGTTTCCTTCTAAAGTCAAAGGTGAACAAAAGCTTGCTGAAGGCATCCTGCAAAAACAAAACCAGTCAAATCAGGCCAAGTTGGTTTTTTGGCCTTTAGATGTGTAACAACTTTATGATTTCTGCATAGTAGCTTATTTTTGCCATTTAGACGTGTGCAGCATGCACAAACATGACTCACTGTGCTTATTTAACCCTTGTTTTAAAAATCCAAAGAGGATGTTTTCTCCTTAAAGAACAACAAATGTGAAATGCAGAGCAGAAAACAGACTTCATTTACTCAGTGACTTCATTTCTTCTTTCCAAAATCTTTGTGCTTTAGGCCTGTAAGTGGAAAACCAGTACGAACGTTACACATTGAAGACTTCAAATATGGGTAACCAGGCAGAAAGGTTCCCTTCCTCAAAGATTAATAAAGATTATTCAAATGGTATCTTACAAGTTTGGTAGCAGAATTGCTTCTTGTCTTTGTTAATTCCTGAGTAGGATAAAGATACATGAAATTAAGGAGAAAGAAAAGATGGGCCACAAAGGACTGCCTGAAACCTCTAAACGCAGATCACGTCTGAACATGCTGATGATGGTTAGGCTCAGCCTGTGCATTTTCTGTGGGCATTCCCAAAAAGAAACTGCCTCTAAAACCTATGTGGCTTACCAGGTCTCTGCCATTAGGGAGAAAGCTTAATGTGATGCAAATATACCACATTTACAACCAATACATTGCTCACATCCAGTTTACTGCTTGTACTGCAAACGTTGCTGGAACTGAAAACAAACTGGTGTCTTGAGGTTTCCAAAGTCTGGTCAGTAATGAGTTAACACTTCTAAATGTGGTCCCACCTCCTTAGTGTCAAGGAGCTTCTGTCCTAAAGGTTGTAGCTCTGTGTGCATGAAATGGGGGGGGGTTCTGCCTGTAGTTTGACTACCTCCCACTGATCCCCCACACCAACCACAGCTGTATGTCAGTTCTCAGGTCATTCATCTTACCTCCAGGTTTGTTAACTGTCCACAGGTTTCTGGATATTGTGCTTTCCTGCCTTTGCCTGGATCATTTCATGGCTGAGATATGTCTGGGCTCCACAAATGTTATTTCACTCAACTTTGGACTTGTTGCTGCCTTGCCCACCTATGCTATAACTTGTTAGGCCTCCCCTTACGCTTTTACCTGCCTCGCTGTTATCGCACATCAAAGATACGTGTCAGGTCCTGACCAAATATGAGGCACGCTCCGGCGTATTTCTCTGAAGTGCCGGGGGCCGAGTTCTCCCCTCGGCCTCTGTGCACGGCTCCGCTTTGATCTGGCAGGAGCTGTGTGTGCAGGCACCTGGGCGAGTGGATCAGCTTACCTGCGGTTTGCCTCTGCTCCCTCCCAGTTCTCCCGGGAAGCAGCAGCTTTTGCAGTGTGAACAAGACATTTGAAAGCTGCTGTTGTCAAAAGGCTCCTCCTAATTCCATAACACAGATCTTGCATGTTAAAGAAGTTGTCCCTTGCTAGGCACACGCTATCTTTTAGCATGTGGAGGTATCAACCGATGGTAGTATGCCCTGTTGGTAATATCTATACGCATGGGTAATCAGAGTTAATCTCTGTCCTGAAGAATTTGTAGCCGGAACTTGTCTGAAAGACTCGTAGGGAACTTCTTGCATGTGAGTTTTCCAGTTGTCAAATCTGAATCGTTTTGTGGAAGTGACCCGAGCTCCCAGACTCCTAACAGAGCATACAAATGCCTGAATGGCCACCATCTCCTACTTACCTGGAAGCCACAGCCTGTCCAAAATCCCATAAGAACTGAATAACTAATGTAGGGTTTCAATTCCATGAGAAGTCAGCAGGTCTTGGCTAAAAAAGATCCTGCAAATTCTGTTTGTTTATGGAAACCAAAGTCTGGTTTGCTATGAAGTTCTATTTATTGTCTAATAGAAAAGGTGGAAGAAATATGCGTCTGAGAGCGAACAGACTAAATGACTTCTCTGGAGTCCCACATGTACTCCAGGGCAGAAGCTGAATTCAACTTACAGCTCCTGAATATTAGCAGGGCCTCAACCACAGAATGATCTTTGTCTGGTTAATGTTAACATAACCTCAGATAAATGCTGGCTGACTTAAACCCCTGAAAATAAAAGCAAATCTCTAGCTCAAAAATGAAATATAATGCTGGAATCACTTCAGCACCAATGAATTATTAATATTAACCATTTAAAGAAAAATGTCAATAGTTTAGAGGAGTAGCTTTTTAAAAAGTGTTTTCAAAGGACAAATATTTATATTCATGTGGAATTTTTTCCTTAGCCTTTCAATAACCAGACTGCAAGGAATTATCTCTGAGAAAGCTGCTTTGACTCTTACTCTGAAGCCTTTACCTGTAATTTGCTAATGAATTTCAGCTTAAGTGCAGTTAAAATGTGAGAGTTTGACTAGGGAATGGATTGAAAGTAATAATTTTCCTTCTTCCTGTTCCCTCTCTAGGCACTTGTTAAGAAGTTTTTGAATGCACTGAAGTGTTAAGAAACTGAGAGCTTGTGAGAATAGCAGAGGGACTGATGTTTGAGGGGAGGCAAAGAAGAAAGTGAGGAAGGAATCTGAAGAAATTTCCTTTCTAGGGAAGATTAAAAGCATTTCAGTTTGAGGAAGAATAAATGTCCTTTCAGATCTTCCTGTTGCATGCTTTAAAATCAAATGAGCTAGAAAATTTGTTTGGCTGCTTCTGTGAGCATCGGTCTTTTATGTCTGCCTCGGGACACCGGACCTGGTGTGCATGTGCCCAGGCTAATTGCACTGGTAATGGTCTCACTGCAGCAACTGGATCCAGAATCTGATGGATATTTAGGAATAATGGATGCATTCATAGGGACTGGGATTGGCTAAAACCAGGATGAAGTCTTCAAATATCTAGTTTGCAGCTGGTGATTCATTCAATTTTGATAAGGACATTTTGCATGAAAAAGGCTTCTCTTTCCTCAATAATTCATCAACTTCTATTTTTATTGCTCAATAGCCATTGCTCAGCTCTGGTTAGATATCTTCATGGCTGGCTGCTCCTAGTGCTTCTGGTTTTTAATATCACATATCCTACGCAGTCTTCGCAAATGCTGTAACCTGTGGGATCAAATCAACTTAAAATAAGAAGGGCAAAGGCAGCCAGCTCTAAAGCAAGAGCAGCATCTTTGTCATGGTGCTTGCTGGCTTGGGTGGAGGGTCAGTTCACGCCACGTCTGTCTCTAGGAGCATATGGCCAGGGTTCACAGGGCACAGACCTGGGGTGAAGCAGTCCACAGGAACGGAGCCTGCAGTTCACAAATCACAGCAGCTGCAGGGGTGAGGAGAGACATCAGCTGCAAGTATTCGCTGCTGTTCGTCTCAAACAAGAAGCGGTTGGTTTGCCTACCAAGACACATGCAAGGGCAAGTGACTGGGATGTCTCTGTGTGCGTTTGCCACATGGGAAAGGACTGGGGCAGGTTCTCCATGGGTCAGACCCACTGGTGCTAAATAGGACAGGACTGCTTGGCCTCTTCCCTATTCCCTTCTGATGCTGTATCTGATGCTGCTTGGGCCCTGCCTTGGAGCTGAGTCCATTTGTTAATGCAGCAGAAAATTAATCTCCCAAAAAGAAAAGGACTTTTTTGCTGAATTGCCCCCCTGAGTTGGCTCAGCACAGGGTCCGACGAATGTCAGAGCTGAAGCAAGGCAGAGAGCAGGATTTCCGATTCCAGTGTTGCTGTCTCGGCTCTGCTGTGTAACTCCACTCGCAGCAGTTGTCGCCTGCCCCGGGAAGTAGCATTTACAAGGAAGATTTATCTAGTGTGAAATGTCTTGAGTTTTAGGAGGTTATTACAGGTTAACAGGATGATCTGTGGAGCAGATAACCTGTGCTGGGAGCAGATCTGACCTGACTCTCTGGGAGGGTGGTACTATACCTCTTATTTTTGCAAAAGTGAGCTAATCCATGTGCAATACTAGTTTTGTTTCATGATTTACAGGCATGGAGATTGAAAGCATTCAATTCGATTACGTGTGATTAAAGACATGTTTGCTGCTAATCAGTGTGGATTAGGAGGATAGGTTTAAGAGTTTAACGCTGAAGGGGACTTAAAAATATTTGTGAAGTACAGACTTAGTTGTTCACTCAGCTGTAAGCCTTTGGGATCCTGAGAAGCCCAAGTTTCATTTTGCAACAGCGTACAGATGGGGAAAGTATGTTTACAGATGCGTTCTGTTCTGTGGAAGGGACTTAGTGGGAATGTTTGCCTTGGACTTTTAGTACTAGTCAAACATAGTTCTGGTTTAGCTTGGATTTTAAGCAAGAGATTTGCACCAATTCTACTCTTGTTTGAAATTCAAGGTTTACTTGTACCTGTGCTAATACAAATTGAGCTAATGTTGCTGAAGCCCTGCACAGAATGTGGAGATGCAGCAGGTACTGGGACTGAGCTGAGCTCCCGTCCCACCCCAGCCTGTGTGAACATACCACGTATGGGTGTAACAAACTGTGCTGGGGTGGCCCATTGCTGTGACTGTCGCACCCAGCCAGCCAAAGATGATGTCTGGTAACAATTTTGAATCCAAGCCCTCAAATGAAGATACCCTGAGCTCTTAACAGAACTCTGCAAAACCCTGGTTGCTTGGCTGACATGCACCTTGATAGGCAGATTTCCAGAAATCCAGGGAATTAAACAATAGCCTGGTATGGATTAGTGTTGCTGGCTTTTCAAATCATGGTTGTATATTTTAAGGACTGAAATAAGCCATTTATATTATCCAGCCTGACTTGTATAAGATCATAGAGTTTTTCTGCCTTACATTCTGACTGAGATAAAATATATCTTTTAGATATAAGGACCAATCTGTCACATCCCCCAAACAGGTTGTTCACCTAAAAGTTGTCCTTAGTCTTAGAAGTGCATGTAATGGCGCTGCTGCCTCTAAATCACATTGGCAAGTTTGAATAATCTCTTCAGTGGGCTTTGATGTTCAGCCTAATGTGCTAAATGGAACCTGGACACTGAGAAGCTGGATTGCCCAAGTAGAGCATATAGGTGTCCTGATTTGAACCTTGACTATAACTTGTGTTCTTCACCTTAAAAATCCAAACAAACCCCCCCCAGACCAACCATATTGCCAGCTTGTTTACACATCTCAGCTAGTCCCAATATGGTTGCTACGGTGTTGCTAACGCAAACGTGTGGATTAGGAGTAGTAATTTTCTGCTACTGCTTTTCCGGCTGAGCAATAAAATAATCCAAGTTGGCCTGCAAACAAGTACTTATTAGCACGCAACTGAAAATAGCTTTATCAAAGTTCTTATTTAAAACAAATCCATCCGTAGCCTTAAATTTGAAAGCCTATTCATTGGCAAAACTCATTAGCTTTTTCAGTTTGTTAAATATTCGCAAGTCTGAACTCGCATCCACAGAAAGGACCATCAAAACGCGGAGTTTTAATACAGCCTTAGGAGAGGTGGAAGTCCTCCTCTCTCTTGTTAATGTCTTTCCAGCACTGTTTTGCATCCTTATGACTCCGGGGAACATAGTCTGCAAAGTACATGATTAGTATTATCATTATGATTTCAGAAGCCATTCTGCTACACCATGTAATAATTCATTTTCCACCATTGTGCACACCAATATTACAGTCTGAGCTATAAGCTAGACCCTGGCACTTGCACAACAGGGGAAGAGAAGCCAGAAACTAGCAATAACCATTGTGTACGCTTTTTTCCCCACTCATGACTTTTGTACTTAGTAAAGCTAAACAGGCCCACGGAGTAGAACTACAGTCCTGCCATAGGCTTGGCAGCCTGGGCAAAATAAGGCTGTTCTGTTACTCCAAGGCATTTTGGTTTGTTTATGGTTTTCTGNGGGTTTGTAAGACAATCTCATATTTTCCTGCAGGCACCATTTCAATTTTGAGGGAAAATCATGACCAACGTTGGATTTCTGTTTAATGAGATTGCTCCAGGTAGAAGCTGCTCTCTGGTAATTAAAACACTCACTTGGACTCAAACTTACAGTACTGTCTGGAAGCAGGAGAGCAGCAGCCCCTTGGTGTGGCTGCAAGAGGGAGGCTGATGTTGAGAGGAAGGTGCAGCTTCGCGGCAGAAAGAAGTTCATTGAACCTTTACTCCTTTAATCCCTGCTTTCTCGGTCTCCCTGTACAGCCACCTCACGTACNACGAGAGGATGGCTGTGATGTCAGCTGACAGAGTGTCACGAGGGNCTCTGGCTGCTCGTAATCCCCAGGCACAAACTGGAGACCTAGCCTCCATTTCCCAAACAGGGAGGAATGTTTTCATTACTATGTTAATTCAATCTATCCTGTAATAGTGATACTTTAATTGCTCCTCTGTTTTNCACAGACATAATCCAATTCCCTTTGGCNTCCTAGTTTATCCACACGTTAATTGGGTTATTGCCTTGTAAAACAGAAGGGCAAATACATCGCTTAAATTTTATCACAGACAATAAATAAGCATGACTGGGACTTTTAAAATGCCCTAATACAATTAGGTGTCGGGATCCCAGGAATTTCAGTGGGATCTGGGTGCCTTCCTGCATCACACCTACTTGGAAATCCCCATCCCAGACGCATAAGGAAAACTGTATTTCTTTACCGTNTATGGAGCACTTCAGAGTTTCTCCTTTTCAACTTGAATTCCCAATTCTACAGTCTTTAATCTCATAAATCTGCTTTTGATTTAATCTAGTAAAATTCCTTTTGATTTCCTCAATTAAGTATTGTGGGGTCAAAGCCTTTGAAGTACAGTATTTATACTTTGAAAGCTTCAAAGTATAAAAAAAGGCAGAGACAGGGCTTTGCAGACTGGTAATGGGACACCCAGCTTCTCACGTTCAGGACTGCAGTCTCTGTCAAAAGTGACTTCACACTTCCTCAAACTTGTGGCTGCAGGACTGGTGTCTGTACGCCAAAATCTGATGGGGTTGCTGAGTAACAACAAACTCGGAAACCTCTGAGGCTTTCCCATCTCCCCATGCCAGCCTGTTGTGGAATGGTCCTTATGCATGGCCAGGTCTGTGCTGGTTATCCAGCTCGCAGACACCTCTGAGCCCCTCCTGTTTCATGGGCCCTTTTTTCATGTGAACTTTCATTGCCTGTGTCAAGGAACACTGGACCAGGATAGCAGCATTGGAAGTAGCTGGAAAAAAAAAACAAGTGGACCATCAAAAATGGCCCTAACTGATTTTCATTTGAGCAGTGCAGGGGAACACCAGGACTAAGCATGCTGGGGAGATCTCAGCTTCTTCGTGGCTGTTGCAAGCACCTCTCTTATTGGCATGGTCAGAAATACCCTTGATTTGTCACCAGAACTGTGCACCCTGCGATTCCTCCAGCTGCCCTTTCTTGGAGACAACGCGTTGCAGCAGAAAGGGAGACGGCTGTTACAGCCTTCCAAAAGTTTCTAGTGACACCAGTGTTGGGTGACAATGAACAAAGAGCCACCGTTGCTACGAAGCCTTCATAAAGGAAACCCATGTGCTGAACTAAGCCCTCTGTTGTTGCTTATTTGGGATGTGACTCAACCAGCGTGAAAGCCAACAGTGCATGATCAAAGGGTGAATGCTAATGATAAGAATATTATATAAGGTCATGGGATATCTCTTCCTTACCAGCAAAGAAATTCTAATCACACCCTAACCAAATCGTGTCTGTGTAGTGGCAATGATCTATTTTCTTTAAGCTAGCAAAGGAGAAATAAGAATTGCCAAAGCAACGCACACGTTGTACTCTCTCTTCCTATAAAACATAGAGTAAATAAAACTGACAGGGATCGTTTTGCTTTGAGTGGTTTTCAGATAAAAACACTTTCCACCCAACCTAATGTAGCATTGGTATTATTATCGCCAGGGAAAAGCATACATTTTGTAGAACATTACAGGAGTTGTTAAAATTGAAACTAGAAGTAAGTTACAAGTGGTTTGAGAGAGCTGGGGGCAGGCACTCCTCCAGTGTAGCTTGAGCAGGGACTGAAGACCCAGCGCTGAGCTTCACTGGAACCCGTGGCAAACCCAAAGCAGGATGTGTGTAAACGCAGTGCTAGAGTATTGTGATAGTTTCTCTTGATCTGTAATGTATTGTAGCACATGGTAAACCTTTGTGTGTTAGAGAATAAACAAGTCTCTCATACTAAAGGCTAAGGGATGTGCTAGGAAGGTGTACTGCTCTGCATCTGTCTCATGAAGAGTCTCAGCACCTCCTCTCAGAGGCTGATGTTGGCTGCCATAAGATGTCAGTTTGCTTAAACCATGAAAACCCAAACCAAAGAGAGAATTGGGTTTGGTCCAAAATTTTTTTCTATATTGGAATCTTTCTCATTTCCAGTAATTCATGGATTTAGAGTAGGCAACTTTTGCCAAGATGTGAATTTGGGCTTTTCAGGAAGTACCACTCTCCAAACTTCAACAGACTGAGGGATAACGAGCATGCTGGTCCGCTTGGGTGCTTCAGGGATCTAGGCAAAGTGTTTGCTATTCCCTTTGACTCTTCCATGAGGAGAATAAGCCCTACTGCTGGCTGGGCTTCCACATCACTGTTGAGCAAAAATTATTGTATCTGGAAAGTTTCTCATGTGAGAATGTAGAGATTTGCTGTTCTAGATGGGTTAATCAGAGTCTCTGAAGGGGCTGGATTCTCCGTCAGTTACGGATAAACTGTACCTTTGCGATACGGTAGATTTTCCAAACAAGCTGAGAGCTTTATTTGCAGTGTCTCTAACCTGTTACACTAAGTTGGCTATGACTGTTGTAAGCATTACCTTAAAAATTGCATACAAATCTTTTGTTGTTGTCTGCAGTTTTTCCATTTCCAGGAAACACCTTTAACACCTTTTAGTCTGGGTAATTTAAACAATCAAAATTCTGCAGTGAGGAATGTGCCATCCAGCTGTGATTGTGCAAAGTATTGATGTTTCCCTTCTCCCCTCCAGGGAAATTCAAGGAGTTACAGTCTGGTTTCACTTCAGCTGGGGCTCCCAAAGCTCGCTTTATCCATGTACCACCATTACCATTCCTGGCTGTAGGTGTTCAGCTGCGGGCACGTACAGAGGGAAGCGTTCAGCTGTCGGGGTTGGATTCATGGATGACAGCTTGGGAGCACCTGAACTAGCCTGGCCCCAGCACAATGCCCGACCGAGTGGAGTTGTGCCAGCATGTCTGGGAGCACAGGCTGAGCCTTTCAAAGGCATCGCTATTCCTGCCAGAGTCTTCACAGTGCGTTTGCCGCTGCTCAGCTGCACGCGGAACCAGCCAGCTTGTAGGACCGAGTGGTGAGTTTTCCCCTGGGGAAACTTCCCTGCCATTTCATTTGGAAAATAATAAACATGAAACATGGAGATTTGCTCTGTAGCGGTGGGTTTGGAAGAGAAGGAAATGACTGCAGCAGTGCTGTGTTAAATGCTTGCTGCCACAGGGAAAGGGATGCTGCAGCTGCTAAATTTGAGGTGGATTAAAACTCCCTGGTAGTACAGGGCAGAGCATTTTCATTTGGAGCTTGGAGTCCGTCCAAAACAGAAATGCAAAAATACAGATCAGGCTGTGGTTCTGACAACTGCTCAATCCTGTCCTCCCGTCCCTTCTCCCTGTACAAAAAAACAACACAACTTTGGGTCTCGACCCTTTGGTCTTGTTTTTCATTTTGGCTGAGCACTCATTTCAGGTAAATGCTGTCAGACAATCTTGTTCTATTTCTTGACAACTTAAAAGCCAGGGATTCATTTTATGAGATTTCTTTTTTTTTTCATTGCAGATTTCGGAGTTTAGGTGAAGGGCCAGGACATGCTTGTTGGGGTTTTTTGCTTACACAAATATCTTACATAAGGTCTTTTATAGTCTCATATTCTTTATTGGTTGTTGGCTTTTTTAATACCATTCAGGATTTATTAGCTGTGTATACGGAAAACACCCTAAAATCTGATAATCTGCAATATCTTTACTCAGGCTGTTGAGTTGATTGCACTTTACAAGACTTTGTGACATCTTAAGTACTTCATTGAAGCTGCAGCTGTAATAAGATTATTGCTAGGTTATTGGCATTGAATATAACAGTAGCCGCAAGGTTTTAAAATAGTTGCACACATAAGAAATGGGATAAAATGGATCACTGATTATGCTGGAGTTTATTCACCATTATTTAAGACAACACTGTGCCCAGATGAACTGGGAAAACTGTGATCATTTTGCTGGTAAGAAGCTGAGTTCCCATCAGTTTTGCACCAACAGAATCAGGCTCACGGAAGTAGCCTGAGACAGGGAAATCAAAGTATCATTTAGGTTGGTAGCTGATCTGGCTCTCTCATGGAAGTGGGAAGTGGACTCCAAATTCAAAGAGGCAGAGGAAGCATCAATTTCCTCAAAGTGCTTCCCAAATGACCAAGGAGTTACGGGGATTGGGCACCTTCCCCCAGTGATTTTTCTGGTCTGCTCTTTGAGATGCGTTATCTTGGCCTCGTTCTCCGTAGAAGACCTATGTGGATTAAATGGTCTAAAAGCTTCAAGATCAGCAAGAAACTAGCAAGCGCAGATGGGAAATTGAGTCTTGTCACTAACTTTGAACAGGCAGTGTAAGATCTCAGGGATAAATGAGAAGGGTTAAGGAAAATGTGGTGCTTAAAGGACTTTATTACATACTTTCTGTAGCACTGATTTTGATTAATAGCTCTCTAATGCTAGAAGCACCATATCTAGATCAGAGGAAGCTCCACACACTGGAGCTATGCGAGGTCCCCAGAGCTCAGTCCAATGGGCACAATCATAAGATAATTCATGTGGTGATAAAAAATGGGATGGCAGAAATGGTGAAGACGGCAAAAGTGTTAAAAATGCAGGTATCTGCTATCTGTTAGATCTGTTGCAGTTAGGATCAGCCATGGTGCATGCTGTGTATTCAGAGGTGTTATTCTGGGTTGTTACCCGGGTACATCTGGATGGAGTTGAGTCTGGGATCCTGAAATGGTGACTATGATGAGATTGAGCTACTCCTTTGTGTGCCATGACACAATTTGCCCAGCCCAGAAAGACTTTCTGAGGCTGAAAGGTTATTTGAGTCCTAGGGATGAACAGACTGTAACTTTGCCATCTACACTTGCTCTGTCACTCTGAAAAATCAGCCGTTTGGCTGGCGCGAGATGTGAATTTCCCATTCGTACCAGCTGGTGCAATGCAAGATTCAGGACTGTTATAACAGGAGAGATCTGTGAAGGTGGCAATAGCAGTTGAAACTTTATCAGTTTTTTTCAGGCTTCTAGGTGAATGAATTGTAGGCTCTGTTTATGACCTTGAACGGAAGATGACCACTTTCTTTAATGCCTCAGCATAAGTCTTACCCGGACTTTGAGAAAAGTGTTATTCTGTTTCGGAGCAGAGCGAGCCCAGGGTTGTGATGCTGAGAAGTCATGCAAGCCAAATCCAGCTCTGCTTTCCCTGGCCACAGTCAGCCCAACTCCTGTGAGATTAATGAGCCAAATTCTGATCTTGGTTAGATTTGTGGAGTTGTCCCATATTCATTCTGAATAAATCGGTCTTACCCTGTGCAGGAAAGCCAGGTAGGTTTTGGTCCCAATTAAGTCAATGGGAATGTTGCCATTGACTGCAGTGGGTTTGGGTTTCATTTGTGGTTGAGAGCTTTCAGTTTAACTTCACTATTTCCTACTGGAGAATGCAATACTGTCCCAAACCTGAAATAAATACTTGGCATCCTCTAAAGTAGGCAGGTCTTATCTAAAGGTGCATTGCATTTCCCATAAAGACTGCTGCAATATTTGGTTGGCCAGGATGCTTCCCTTTCATACTGAATCAACGGCTCTAATTAAGCATGATGACAAAATATGAGGACTTCTATGTAATTATGGCAATGGCACCACCTGCCTCTAATTAAGCTGCCAAAACATTTGGTATAAAATGGTGCAATGAATAAGAAAAAAAATCATATCCAATATTTTGGCAACGCAATAAGAGGCTAGCTTTCCTCACATAATTAGCTTTAACAAAGTGTTGTTAATCTGATTTCTAATTAATAGACTATTTAATCTTATAGCCGTTTGACAAGACACTGAGCTGCCTCTGGTTTAAGTTGCCACTAACAAAGCTAAGATTTCTAACAGTTTTAAAGGATATACTTTCACGAGAAACATTAGATTTTCTTATTATTTTCATTGTTCTTCATGAGAGCCCCAAAGGTTACATTCTCTAAATTCACTGAACTTTAAAGCTTTTCATTACATAGGAAGCCAGAGGAAAAGCTATTTTTTTTCCTCTTCCTAATTCCTAGTACGGAGAAGTCACTGGTATGACTAATTGGAGGGAGGAGGGGTGCCCAGAAACCTTACAAGCTCTGCACGTATTATTGCTGCTGGTCGGCTGGCAGAAGGTACTGGTACTGTGGGCTGCTGCGATGCCCTAGGCTGTTTGGTGGCTAATGATGTCCCCGTAGGAGCACTTCTCGGTTGGATTTAGTGGCAATGAGGAGGGCAATATCATCTGTAACAACAGCAAAGCAACCCAACCGCTTTTTCAGGACCTGTGTGGCCATTTGGGTTTCAGAGCTGTTAATGTAACCTGGCATGTTAAATCAGACATGATTAACACTGTAAAAGAGCCAAGCATACCAACAGTACAGATGGGTGGCAGATAACGCAAGCAGCCGTGGCTGAGCGGTGTAAAACTGCTGATCAAACCACGTTAATGTATGGGATTTACATTTCTGAAAATCAGCATTTGAATATACCAGGATGAAAACATGCAACTGTGTATTCACTGGAGGTGCCAAACCTTTAAAAACAAGTTTTCAGCAGCTTGCTTGTGTCCTGCCCTGGCTACCTTAGATTTTCTTTGGGCATGATTTTTCCACTGCCTTGTGCCCCCGTAAGAACTGGTGACTCCACAAAGTGGCTGTACATAGTTTCTGCCAGCCATGGTGTTTTATGTCTGTTCTCTTGTCCTGTTGGGTCTCCTTCCCGAAGCAGTGTCTGGGCTAGATCGCTTCCATTCCAGATGCAAAGTCTTGACGAGCTTTAAAATTCAGAGGAATTTCAAGAAAGTCTGAGTACTTAGCAGCTCTTGGCTATTTGTTAAAGATGAGCGTTCATTCAAAAGATTTGTTTAAATTTTCTCAGCCTGATGTAATGATAATGGCAGTGTTATTTTATCTGGTATATTGCTGGCACAGAGGTGAGATTTTAGCTTTTGAGAAAAGGCTTCCTGGTGCAGTTCCCTGCTCTGACGGCACGGATTTGATAGCACAAACTATATTCCCTTTGTAGGTTAGACAGCCTTTATATCTGTGGGCCCACATGCCCTGCAGAGGTGGGTGCAGAATTCCATTTGTTATCTCCGGGCTCCCTTTGTGCAAGCAGTAGGTTGGTTATGTAGTAAGCCCTAACAGATTCGCTAAATAAAAATTTAGTTGTACCATGACCCGCCAGGCAAGAGGAAGCAGTGTAAGACCACCTCCAGATTCCACCTGCTCTCAACACTTGGGGCACGCAGTGTCCTCAATAAATGCTTTCTGTACAGCTGCACGAGGAGAAAAAAACAAGGGTCAGAGGTCTTGCTTCATGCTGATAGGGTGCATGGATCAAAACCCCAACGTGGTGAGCATCCCACGCGATCTGCTGAAGCAGCGGGAATGCCCGGCTACTCACCGCGCACTGGGACTCCAGCTGACAGCGAAAGCCAGGATCTCTATTAATTCCCAAGTCTTGTCAATACACTGCCCTGCTACTCCGAAACAACAGCAACCCTTAGGTGACCCCACCTTGCTCACACGCTGGACTGGCAGATGAAATGCTTATGATTTTTTTTTCCCCCTCCAGTCTCTATCTTATTTACCAAATATCTTTTCAGATGCAGATTTGGGAATACTCTGTGTTTACTTTTAAGTGCACTTGGTAAGATTTGCTTTCTAAAGAGCTGATCCAAGAACCAAATGAATGAGCTCCTGAGCTGGTCTATAGAAGGAGATGGCCAGGGTCAGTTTAATGTTTTCGATGATTAAAGTAGACACTGCTGAGTAAATACAGGGAGGAATTATATATTATTTGAGTAGCTGCTAATTACGGTGAGCTCTTCCTGACTGTGCTTGCTTGATAAAAGATGAAAGTCAGATCCCTCGAAATTCTCATATTTGGTTCCTTTGGAGAAAACGGTCTAGTAAATACAACAAGTATTACTGCTTTAGTTTATATCATGCTTCTTTTGCATGCTAATCCAAAGTTCCCCTGAGATAATTTGACAAGAAGGCCATTAATGCAAATTTAAGCGTGACCTAGAAAGGATTTATTTTCATGTATCACATTGATTCTCTGCTATTGTTATTTGTTTTTCTTTGTTTTAAACTGCCTGGTGTTTCAAGGTTGCATTTTCTTCTTTTTCTTTCCTCCTTTGTTTTTTTTATTTTAAATCTCATGACCATAGTAGCGTAATCCACCTCAATGCTTTCAAAAAAAATGCTCAAGTAAGATAGGAAAATGTTGTGCTAGGTATAGTCTGGAAAAACTGTCTTTGTAGGCAATTAGGAAGAGTTGACTTTCATTTCTTTTACTGGAGACCTTGTGTGCAAATTTACATTGTGGGTACCTGAACTTTGCCAACAGATGTGGTCTCAAAGCCCTCCGTTGTCCAACCATGCCAACTGGCCAGCAGCATTAAGTAAATACTAACAAACTCAAAACTATTGCGTATAGCAGGATCAAATATTCTTTTTTCAATTGCTCACTTTCGTTTCTGTAATTTCTAGGCATACCACAATTTTGAGGGGCTCTAGCTCTAACATTCCTGCAAGATATCTAATGCAGAAACAAGCAAGGAACAAAACCAAACACTTGAGAATCTCAACATTTCTGAGTTTGGCTATACATCAGAAAGAATAAAAAGGTCCCAGTTACCCACCTCCCTGTAGCCCTTTGCAGGTCACTTCAGGGCTCTTACTATTTTTGTAAGATAATATATATGGAAATAAAGCATGTAATCTTTCCCAAAGCAGTCTCAGAGTTCTCTGCTATCTCCTTTCCCTAAGCCCTTGAAAAATACTCCATTGCTCATAGTCAGGAGAAATAAACCTAGCTGGTTTCCAGTTAAGATGTGGCCTGTTCGTAGGTGTTGGTAAAAACCTCTCTGTCTAAGCCTGTGTGGTTTTTTCCCCTCTGGACTGCTAATGGTGGAAGAAAGACGGCTGCTTTCCTTTCAGCTCCCGAGTGTGCTGGGAGGTTATTGCTGATGGTGGCACCGAGAGCGCATGCAAGGCCGTGCACACAGTTCCCTTCTGGGTTAGTTAATATTTTCCCCTTCCAGGTCGATACGTCTGCTTTACATTCGGCTGACGAGAATGCAAAATACTTCCTCGTGTGGTGCAATGGGGACGGCGAGCAGTCCCGAGGCGGAGGGAAGTTAAATGACTTGAGGTTACGGAGTAATTGCAGCAAAGGCGAATCGAGGTGCGAGTCCCGCTGGAGCCAGCGCTCCTGCTCCTGCCCTGCCCGGGGAGCCGTGCCGGGAGCGATGCCGCCGGGCAGCGAGCCCTCGCTGACGCCGTGCCAGCTTCTGCTGCCGGAAAACGCATCCGGCATCCAGCCCGCTTGACCCCCCGTCTGAGTAACTTGTTTTGCCATTTGTCACTGCCAAATGTTTCTTTCTTCTGCCGCAGTCACTTGGTTTGCCACTCATTTGACTCCCTGCATAATTAACTTTGCCAGCCAATTGACTCGCCGTGTAATTATCTTTGCCAGTCACTTTGGTCTCTGCATGTTAATCACGGTGTCTAACGGGCCTCGGGGCAGGCTGCAGCAGGTGCCGGCCAGCCCTCGCACCCACCCGGCACTGCCTGGCATCGGGGCAGAGCCCGAGGCAGACAGGACCTCGCTGGGCTGGGAGCACAGCATGGCCAGGACAGCTGCAGGGACACGCTGCCGCATGCCACTTCTCTTCCCTGACCCCTCCAGCCCTGCCCCTCCTCGTTTAATTGCTCTCATTTCATATCGCCTCTGCCCGCCTTTGTCGGCCGCTCTGATAAGCTTCCCCGTGTGCTTTGCCGCACTCTGGTTGCGCAGTTTAGCCCTTCGCTCCCCGAACGACCTGCAAGGCATCCACAAATTCTTTGTTCAGCTCCAACTGGGGGGCTGTTTTTGCAGGATGCCTTGGAAAAAATATCTGTCTTAGAGTGACAAGTGTGAAGAGCAGTTGCAGACAGTTTATACATCCTCCTCATGGAAAATAAACCTGTTAGTGTACGCCATATGCTCCAAAGAAGTGGCTCTCGGCCACGCAGCTGAAGCACTAGAGCCTTTCCTCCACTCTTTGTCTGCTCATCTATTTGTCTTCAAAGCAGGAGCCCCTTCCAGCTGACACTTCTCCTTCTGCCCTGTTTGCCAAATAGCTGTGGACTTTGTAAACAACGTAGACAAAAGGTTTGGTTGTTGTCGGGAATAAATAACGTAATGCCTAGATTTATCATCTAATCGCAGAATAATGTACTTTGGAAAATGATCTTGCCTGCCTGCCATTCGGAGAGGTTTGGTTTTCTCCCTTGGTGCCCTTTGCCTTTAAAATCTCTCTGTGATTTGCCTGTGCTTTGTTCTGCCCCTTCTGCCCAGCTTCAGTCTGGACGCTGCATTGCTTAATCAAATTCTGTACAACTTTATTCCCTGTCGGACAAACTTCAGCTCTAAAAACGCAATCCAGCACCAAAACCAAACAGACTTCCAATCTCATTTTCCCTGACAGTGTTTCCTAGTTTGCCTGGACAGATAAAATCCATTACTGGGATTTTGGCCTCTCTGTATCCTTTCATATTGACTGGTTATTTCATAGTCCAGTTCCTTTCCTTTCTTAGAGGACCTATAACAAATTCTTGTGAAGAGCTTTTCAGAATCCGCTCCCATTGCTCGATGTTTTCCATCTGTATGTAACCAACAATGTCTCGCAGATCTTATTTTTCTGAAGCATCAAGGCAGATAAATCCCCAAATGCATTTCTGAGACACAAAGGCTCAAGTCAATACTGTGCAATCAGGTGTGCTGCTGTTATCTCACCTAACTTTGGTTGAGGTAGCTCCACAAACAGGAGCTTTCCAGCTTTGGCAGTCAGTGTGGGACTAACGGGAGGGGCTTTTGCCCCGCTGCCCAGCCCTGCTCGGAGCTCGCTCGGGGACCTCGACACGGTGCACCACGGGGTACGACCGCGGTGAGGAGTCTGCTTCTGGCAAGGGGAGGCAAGTGTGCCCCCTCCTCCCAACTCATCTTTTGGTCTCCAGCTTTCACATTCCCTGACACATTCCTTGGAGAGCCTGAATTATTGCTGGTAGGGGTTTTTGTTTTGCAAGAGCACAAGTTCTTTGGCTGACTAACGCACAGACAAATCATCTGTCCTGGCTTGGTCTTCCCATAACTTCCGCATAACAAAAGGAAAAGGAGTGATCACATCTCAGCTGTCCTGCGCTCTCACGCCCGCGTTTCAGTCTGCGGCAAGATACGGTTACTCTGCTGGGAACAGATCTGAAGTTCACAATCTGGAGTTTTTCTTCTGAGGTTTAATGATTTTTTTTTTTTCTTCAGAAAAAATGAGTTCATGTGTGAAGTATGACTGCTGTTTATTTTGATGTTTTTTTCCTGAGGCGTCTCTGCTCTGCCTCTCCTGACAGCTTTGAGCTGCAGTCGACCCCCTCAGAAGTGCACCGAGAGCTGGCTCGGACTGGTGCGGACAGTGCGGCTGCTGAAATTCGATTTCAGCACAGGAAGTGACATGACTGGAGCAAATTCCTCAGCTTGACATTTAAGAGCAAATATAACATCGTTGGTGGTTTGGCTGCGGCTGCTGTTGTTTTGGACTGGGCTTGGGTCAGTGGGAAACAGCAGCAGAGGGGATGTACTGATGCAGCCTCGTGTTGCCTGCCCAGCCGGGGAGAATTTGGGGGACAAGGGGACAACTTTCCGTTTTCCCCAGGTCAGTCCCTACCTTTGCGGATCTACAAACTCAAGGCTCCATGCACAGGGAACTCCAGCAGAAAGGAGGAAAGAAACAGCCCTTGCAATGAGTTCTGGCTAAAGATTAACCTTGCTGACTAATTTAATGCTGGGAATGAGAAATGTTAAAACAAATATACTAAAGGACTGGGCTGTATTCTTCTTTTCCATCTGCTGATGGAGGGCTTTGTTGCCACCTGTCTGGACCAGCATCTTTGGATATTAAACAAACCCAGTCTCCTTCTGTGAGACAGTACAGAGAAGTTAATGCAGCTCTATTAGAAAAGCCTACAGCAGAAAGCAAGCCAATAATAACTTTGAGAGCGTGTCCTTCAAGTTCTATTTCACACCCACCTAGTACACGGAGATAACAATGTTTACTATCACTTTGTAAGTATAACTCTCCAGATGACTAAATCAGAAAGTAATGAAATGCAGCTGCCTGCTGTATTTCTGTTTTCTCTTTTATTTACTCATCTTTCTGTAAAAGAGCCCAGAGTCTGTGATCCTCTCCTCTGGGAAATGCAGGAGTTGGGTTCCCCTCAGGGGCAAGCCTGGCGTGTGGGTCTGGCTGCCCTGCTGCGAGCTGGGGAGACGCGGGGGCACGGGCTGCCGCTGCCAGGGGATTTCGGCTCCAGTGATGGAGTAGGTTGGGTTCAGGACTCCCAGTTTCGCCTCTTCGCTGTTGTCTGAACCTCTGGAATGTTATTCTAGGCAAAAATGCTCCCCAAAGCGGTCTCACAGCGGGGATACGAAACGGGGCAGAGGTCATTGTGAGCTCAGGTCTGCCGTGTTGGGTCCAAACTCCATTGCTCCACATTCAGTGCAAGACAAAGAGCTGACCTGCAGCGATGGCTGATTGTCAGAACCAAGGGAGGAAAAAAAGAGACAACAGTGGAGGAAGGAGGGACAGGGATGCTGTCAGAAACTGTTGGCCTTTTAAGACCTCCTTTAAAGTCTCTCTATTATTGCAAAGATGAGCTTGCTATAAACTCCCGAATGGACAGACAGAGTCTGAGATGCAAGAGAATGGGCCTAAGACAGTTTTCTATTATCTGGGAGATTTCTGTCTTAATAGAAGCTTTCAGAGCCAGCATGAGAGTTGAGCTTTAAAATTACGCTCCCATAGGAACAGAGTGTGTCCTGACGGAAAAAGCAAATAAATTGTGTTTTGCAACATATTGGACACACACGGTATTATTCTGCTGGTTCCCGAGTCACACAGACTCCATCACTGACACCGAGCCTAAACGTCTTCTGTGGCAAAAACAAAAATCCCTTTCTGCTCTCACTAGGAAAGTGCTTTGTTCTACAGGGTAATACCTGGGCAAGGTGGCTGTTCTGTTCATCTTGCAAAGCTCTGCAGAGAGTTTTCTTCTCCTCTGTGCTGCTGAGCCCTTTCTAGTCTTGTGCACACATTTTTCTTTTAGTTTTTCTTTTTACCGGTATCTATTATCTCAACCTGTAAGTGTGAAATGAAGATTTACGTAATTTGAACCACTTAAAACTAATTAAAGTAAACTGTCACCTTCCAGCTTGGGCTGAAATGGAGACCGGTCCATGCCCCAGTACATACACATACACCCCCCCATCCTGCTCGTCACACAGCAACAAATCCTAACGTCAGGTTCGCCGAAGCTTTTCTACCCCGCGCTCCCTCGTCCTGTGATTTCAGTCGTCGGAACAGAACTCTTTCCACATTCAAACCCATGGTTTACAAACTAGATTTTGTACTTTCAGTCTTGCCACCACATTATTTACTTTACTACTTTCTTTACTCACCACTTCTGGGTGGCGTCTCCTTTGGGGATGTTAGCCACAGCTTCCATTATTGGCTGCACCGTTTATCATAATTCCACGTTATTTCTTTTTCTGCCAATGGCAATCACATGAGAGCAATGGATTATTTACCTCTGTTCAGTTTAACTATGATTTATATATTTCAGCCCAGCTTAATAGTTCTTACATTAACAGTCCATTTCTGTTTGAAGATTTTAATTGGATGTGTGTTCCAATAATTTGTACAATATTTATTCTTCTGCCAAAAAACAGGATTCAATAAAGAGCCTGCCTTCATGTTTTACAGGTTTTTAAAGAGAAAGAATCTAATGAACAATTTTTGGTGTTGTTTTTTTAAATCTGCTATTAAGGGAATGTAATTACTTTTCACCTTGTCTTCTGTTTGTTTTTTGCATTCCACTTCTCCTGCGCTTGGGGTATGAATCATGCTTTATTTCATGACTGCAGAGCAGGCATGGGTGTGCTGCTGATTCTGTGTCTGGTCTATATTTTTGCTAGAGACACTCAGCTGCTACAAATCAACAAAGGACTCAATGAAGCCAAGTTGGTTTAGATGAGCAAAGGATGTGACCTTTGATCTTCTGCAAGAGAAAGCTCTTGACCCTACCCCTTTGAAAAATCTGATTTAAAACAAAAAGTACACGACTGCCAGTCAAACACATACTGTTCTTCTTTTGGGTGAAGGTTTGCTCTTGTAGGCTTTTTTCTCCTCCTAGGAATGCAGTTGATAGAATTCAGATAAAAACATGATACCTAAGAAAGACCCTTCAGCAAAAATGTTTGTCCGATGGTGTTAGAACTTGCCCCTGGATAATGAGCGAGATCCACCTTTATAATTCACTTGCGACTCTCACGCAATTAAGCAGCCAATTCCAGCATTCACTGAAACTTACTGACGATTATCAGCCTGTATCTGCTCCTGCTGACAATCAGTTTTACACTGGTGGAGCAGAATGGGCTTGGGCCCATCTCTTGCAGGTTACCTGCCCACGTTCGCTACTTCCTTTCAAACATTGAGCTGTATCTCTTATGCAAGAACTTTGTAGGCTCAGCTGAGCTTCCCCTTGAACCTCCTCTCTAATTAACAACTGCTTCAAGTTCTTATCAGCAGATTAACATACTGCAGAACCATTCTGCATTTCCATGGCTTCCAAGCCACGTAGAAACATGGCTTCTGTCATCCTGCCACAACCTTGGCATTACTCAGCATGTCAGCTGAAGTCTTAGAAGTTTTCCAGACCTTTTAATCTTAACTCCTTGCTTAATATTTTTCCCTTCAAGCAGATGTCATTCCACCCACAGACACTTTGCGCCATGGGGATCTAAAGCAAGTTGTGTTGAGTAAAGACCCATTTCACACATGGAGGAAAACACAAGAAAGATAAGGACTCTAAATATAAACCTCCATTTAGAAGGACAATAACCCCCGTGCTTAAATCCATTCCTGTTGTAATTATTGATGTTATGAGAGCTATGGAAACTACAGCCTTATTCGTACTTGATGTTGTACAAATATATGATGAGGAGAAAGTGTTGTATCCTGAGACTGCCTAGAAATATGAGAATAAAGTCAACAGGGCAATGCAAGCAACAGGCAGGAGTATGGAAAACTTGACAAAACCTTTATCTACAGAGGGATTCACTGGCCAAAACAAATTACCTGTTGAACACTGCTGTGATTTCTGTGGGTATTGTGGCACATCCTCAGCCCAAAGCACGTATTTAAGTCTAATTAAAGAAATTAAAGTTCAGCACGTGCTTCAGTACTTTGCTGCCACCAGCCATTTTAACGCTGGACGGAGATGAGCTAAAGAACGTGTTTGGTATCAGTAAAATTCCTTAGCGGCTCCCAAATCGGGTACGTTCTGTCCAGCCAGAAGAACTGAAGCCCCTTTCTGTACTGTGATTTTCAACTCTGATTAAACCATCTCAATATACATTCCTGAGGCCACTGATGTAATAGATTCCTTCCAGAGAAAACACTGCGTGAAGCGACACTGCCAGGAAAAGGGAGCCCTCACACTTGGTGCCTGTATTTATTGTAAATATCCTGACTGAAGTCTTTGTGTGGTAGTTTGAGAAGAAGCTTGTTGTTGTCACCCTCCTCAACTGCACCATTGTCCAAGTCTGGAAAGAGCTTGGGATCTCATCTGTGGTGAAAAAAATCCATCTTAGAAAAAGAGACTAAATACTGTAAGGGCAATAGTAGCTTGAAAATGGGTTTACAGTGAGAAAGTAAGTTTCCTGGAGATCTTGGCAAAATAATCTTCATCAACAAAGGACTCTTAAATGCTATGGGATTTTAGCCTTTTTTTTTTTCTGTAATAGTAGGTTCAATACCTCAATGCTCATTTCCCAAAAGCGACAGTCTCCCTGACCCTGTGGTCGCGACATGACCCTCAGCCCCTTGCTTCAAACATTCAGCAGCTTTCTGTGGAAGGAGCCAGCTCACCTCACTCTTCAGCATTTCCCAGAAGCAGCAAGGGGAGTTTTGCAGCTGAGCAGGAGAAAACTCTTGAGTGTTTGTGCTAGGCGCTCTACCATGGCCGTACCACAGCCTGGAGAGCTCTTCTGCTGGAATCAACAAGCTCCTTGTCTCAGTACTCCAAATGTGCAAAGCTCCTTTATGAATTAAGAAGCTAAAATACATACAAAAGAAGCAGCCAGTCTGTTGGCATACTAATAGCATTAAACATCATTCTACTGTTAAGCACCAAAGATACTGAGCTTGGACCAGAGTGTCACGTAAAATGAGGGTTGAGGACAGGGCTTGGTCCCACCGTGAGGAGCTCAGCCATTGTCCCTGGGATCAAGTGGTGATGCTGCTCTGGGGATGATAACCCCTGTGGTGGCTGTGGACCAGCTGCACCTGCCCTGTGAGTGCTGACAGGCCTCACCTGGCAAAAATTGTCACAATGCTAATGAAGAACACAGCTATTGACCAAAACTGAGAGTGGAATATCAGTGAAATCACAGGGCTTACTGGGTGTGCCTTTCAATTTTTGATAAATCCCTCAGTGAAAACACAGGCAATGTGTCACCACAGGTACCTTCCTAATTAAACTGAGAACATACCACATCTATTTCTCAACGTCCAGTGCTCTTTCTCCTGGGTGCAATTCACAGTGCTGGGTTTGATCTACGAGCTCCTTGTGCGGCTTGGTGAACGGCAGCCTTGGAGCGTGCTCCTTCCTCCTCCAGCCACTCCAGCAGCAGAGACCGAGAGGATGCTGCGACCTTGACTTCCTGAAGCCAAACTGCTGAGAGGGATCTTCCCAGTTCTGTCTTACTGGAATTAACTCCCCTGTTGAGCCAATAAAATGTGTATGTTGAAGTGAACACAGAGTATGACACTAAGCAGCGTGAGTGAGAATCAAGTGGGTGCGGATCTATTTTAACTAAGGAAACCAAGCTGGTGACTGTCAGAGGACACCTTTCCTTTCACAAAAAAGTATGCAGTGAGTCAACTGCTGATGAAAAAAGCATACTTTTTTTTCTTTCTATCTGAGAATGACATCTATACGTCAAATGATGATGAGTGACAACCCTACCCTTCCTTCTGCAGGCTGTGGGCAACGTAGGAAAAGTGACTTGGCTGCCTAGAGCGACAGAAGTGATGAAGATGTGGAACGTGTGAGGACCGGAGGCCTCTTCTCTCTGGATTCCTTACATGGCGTTTTATAGATTCTACCGTCGCCTTCCCTGGCCCGTGGGAGATGGGTTACGATGTGGCAGAGAACGGTGCCAACGCACAGCCTGGAGAAGCTAAGGGGCTGCACCTCTGTGTGCTAATACCAAAAGTCCTTTCGTAGGAAGGCAGAAATAAGGATGGACTGGGAGACCAACTCAAAAATATTCTTGGGTTTTTGTGGGTTTGTGATGTTTCTTCATTCTCCCAGGTGTCTCATTAAAAATGAATGAAAATGAGACAATTAGCTGCTACTGAGAATTTACAATGCTGCTGCATCAAAGTACTTTGGAATACTTACTAAATAACAGCTGAGTAATTGGTACCTACCCATACCGCCTGTCACAAAGACAATGGACAAGGCGAGGGTCCTGGAGAGAGATGGTCTTTACTGAAGAAAGGAAATGAATGTTTAAACAGGCTAATTATAAACAACATATATAAATTAATATGATTATCAGTAGCTTGACTGGCTTTTTTTTCTTTTTTCTTTTTTTTTCCCCTTGCTTCCTTCCATACAGTTTTCTTCTGGTTGGCTGTAGAATGGGTTCCCTGGTGATCAAATAAGAAAAGGCAGAAATAACGTTCCTTTCACAAACCCACGGTCAAAAGGCCCTTGTGCTTCTTAAAAATGGAAAATGTGGACACATTTCATCTGGAAACCACTGCCTGACAGTGGTTGCAGGATCACAGAATCACAGAATGTTTGGGGTTGGAAGGGACCTCTGTGGGTCATCTAGTCCAGCCCCCTGCCAAAGCAGGGTCACCTACAGCAGGCTGCACAGGACCGCCTCCACACAGGTCTTGAATATCTCCTGAGAAGGATGGTTGCAGCTTCTTCCACACGTGCCCTCTAACCTTGCTTCTTCTCCTGTTACTTCTTGAGCAGAATTGAGGTCTTGACTACCGTGAAGACCAAAATTATGAAGCCCAACAGTTCCTATGTCAAACCTACAGCGCATGCACCGCCAGCCCTCTTGCGTGCGGTGCACCCCCATCCTGGACGGGCTCCCCCTCGGGAACATGCGTGTCTGATCCCTGCGGGCAGAGCCACCAGCCCGGGCTGCGGGGAGCCTGCCAGCCCTCCGCTTTGAGCTGAGATTTACTGAGTTCCCATGTGCGCAGCACGGCACGGCTGCTCCTGCCTCCCCAGCTCTCTGCTGCTGGGTGGCAGGGTTTCACCCCAGCAAACGGGGAAAGAAACAGGCAAAGCAGTACAGCGGGAGAGAATTTCCCATCAACTTTTTTTCACAGGCTACATTTTTATTTGAGACTTTACCAACTCCAGTTTTCATAGCAATGCATTTTTCCTCTGACAAGTGCTTATTTCATTTCTTATAGTTGTCTAAATAGTTATCACACTGCTAATGTTTCCAGCCAGAAATTATGTGCCAGATCCAGACCTTCCAGTAATTTGTGTATGTAAATTCAGATTATTATTATGTTCACATGTAATACTACAGGTAAGAAAATCAAAGAGCAGATACAAATTATCTGCATAAAAATCTGCATAAAATATTCACATACGGAAACCTAATTTTTTTTGTTTATATAAATGTCTGAACATGTAAGATCTATCAATCAATGTCACTCACAGCCATTCAGCTCAGAATAGTGTCATATTTATTGTGTGAGTCCTAACATCATCTTCCAGTAGTTCGTAAAATATGACCCCTGCGAGGAGCTGATCGGAATTCAGAACTCTATGACCATTTGGTTGCTACTGTGGGTCTAAAATGTCTTTTTCTTTTTTTTCCCTGCTATGAATTTTTCTCCTTTAACAGTCAACTAAACTACAGTGATCTGGGAATCAGCAGCTGAGGACTGTTGAGCACTGCAGGATGCTTAATGCAGTTAGTAAAGTTAATAAAATGTTGGACAGGTGCCTCATACCGGGGGGAAAGAAGCCATTGTTCTTATTTGCTCGGGATCAAACAGTTCTGTTTCCTGGCATCTTTTAAGAAAGCATTTACTCTTAAAATGGAATGAAATAAAGAACGAAACTAATGAGTGACCTGTTATTTGTTGAATTCTACAGTAAGGTTCCCTGTTTTCTACGTCCAGGAGAACAGCTTCAGGAAGCAAGACGTACCTCCTTGCCAAGGGGCACAGAAACAAAAGGTGCACTGAAGTGGGCAAAACCTGAAGAAGATTCCCTGGAATATCGCAGGAACAAGCTGAAGCCAGCTCTGAACCTTTAATAACGAGTGGAGAACGGGAAAAATAACAGAAGCCATAGAGGAGTAAGTGTGCTGTTCCTGCTCTGTTTGACAAAGCTGATCCTTGGAAATCACACACTAACCAGCATCACACCTGAAAAGATGGTGGAAAAACCGAGTCAATGAGAGACAGCTGAAAACTACTGATCTCTGGAACTGGGGGGAGGAGAAGACTCCTGCTGAAAGGTCCATGAAGTGTAAGGAAAACAAGGATGCTGCCAATAAGGTAAGTGTGTGAGTCTACTTGTATCTTCAGTCAAGCACCCACAGACTGGAGGACTCCCCCATTTAGGGTGAATGTTTTCCTGCATCTGTCCTTGAGCAAAAACTAAACGAGGAAATTCTCTGAAGTTATTTCTGTGTTGGTTTTAGAGGGAGATTGGGAAGTCTCAGTGAGACCCTGTAATTATAGAATCATAGAACCATGAAGGTTGGAAAAGACCTCCAAGATCATCAAGTCCAACCGTCAACCCATCACCACCATGCCTACCAGGTCTTTAAAATAAAAAAGTTAACATTTAAAGAAAAGACCTTAAGAGAAAAACTGCGGAGTCAGTCTCTCAGGCTGCCTGTCCTCTGGTTCAAGCCATGTGGTTCTGGGTTGTGCTGATTTTGTGTTTCCCTCACCTCTTCTGTGTTTACATCCTTCTAGAAAAGATTCTTCCATGGCTGAAGTGAAACTGGAGGAAAGGATAGGCTTAGCTTCTTCATCCCTGTCCTTCCTCCTTAGCCATCTGCTGCAGCATCGTCTGTGCCTGGGGAAATGCATACAGCTGTCTGAAATCGCACCTTCCCCGTGCCTTCACTCGTGGGGGATCCCAGCTGGATCGAGGACAGAAAGCAGGCGTATGAAAAACAGTGGCTGGAAGACACAGCATCACTTCCATCCCTGTGATCACGTAGGCTTCCCTGTCTTCTGAGCAGCCCTGGGGTTATTAGAGGGTGAGCAAAACCCCGAAGGCGCCCCATCGAAGGCAAACCAAGGGTGCCCCACGCCACGCACAGCTTGTGAACCCCCCCGAAATCTGCAGAGCACAGCCGCAAAACCAAGGAGCGTTCGACTGTCCCCGCTGAGGAACAGACAGAGGGCTGGGGGCCGTGCACGCAGCTCAGCCCGTCTCTCGCTGGCTTCCAGCCGGGCCTGCGGAGCCGCCCTCTTGGAGCTGAGCTTGCCTGGCTGGAGGGCTAGTTTGTTCCAGGGGAAAAACGGGCACAGGGACAGGCTTGGAGCATGGGCCTGAGGCCAGAATCAACGCTGACGCAGCCCCAGACTTTGGGTGGAGCTACCCCTTTACCCTCTGCATAGGTACAACACGATTCTCAGTTCACGGGTCACCACTGGTCGGCATAAAACGGGAGCGTGACTGCTTGTGGGCTTGGGCTGAGAAGCTGGTCGTCGCTTGGAAGGACTGTAGCCACTTGCCTTCACTTAAAAGCAGTTGATAGAAGGCGGGGGCTGTGATCCCGGACTGTGCAAGGGCAGTGGGCAGGGCATGCTCTCGTTTGGGGGTGGGGGGAGCTCACTTCCAACCTGCATTTTGTGCTAACAGGCGGGAATGCCCAACCCCTGAGACACTGCCCGTGCTGACATACGGAGAGAGGTACAGAAGTGCAGCCTGCCTGCTGCTCCCTTCCGCAGCCCTGGCCTAGAATTCCCTAATCCTGCTTATCTCGAATATTTACACTCCTCACAGAGTGTCAGCAGGCATGGCACGGCCGCGGCCGCGTTTCGGCTTTGAGTCATCAGGTGAAAGCAGTCTGGTCCGGGGCTTGTAGCGACTAGAAATCATTACTCTGTGTTGGCTGCTTGTCCTCCACAAGATGAATTTGCAGGCTCGATCCATTTTCCCCACATACACGCATGAGACACCCACACATCTGGCTTGTATTAGCGTGTCCTCATCGGTGATTTCTCCGAAGACAAACCAGGCTTGGGGGAGAACTGGAGTGGTTTAACTGGCCGCGGCTCACCTGGCCCGCAGAGAGCCCAGGAGGGCTGCCAGCCTCACTCACCTGGCCGGGACATCGTCCTGCCTTCCCAGCCCGAAGCGGTGATGCCCAAAATCCGCGATAACCTTTCCGTTTATGCCGCTGGGATGTCGCGTCCTCCCTTCCCACCCTGAAGCGGTGATCAGATGCCCCTTCCCAAAATCTGCGATAACCTTTCCATTGGGATGTCGCGTCCTCCCTCCCCACACGTGGCCCGCTCATTCTGAGACTTTGAGAAATCAGCAAATAAACGTCGCCCTTCTCTTCACCTGCTGCGAGCCCGCAGCCCCCGCTGACACCGTGGGGCTCTGAACGCGGGGTCCGCGGCAGCGGGGACCTGGTTTGCGGAGCGCGGGCGGGGGGAGGGATTTCGATCAGCGCGGCCGCCAAAGGCAATTACCGGGAAGCGGGCGATATAATCGCATCAGGGAACATCTGTACTTCATTACCGGCCCTCGCGGGGCGGATTCGCGCCCGGCCGCGTTACGCACAGCCGCCTCCAGCCCCCCCCCGGTACCGGCCCCG